>Ga0208032_1000030_pt1 | contig 166528 bp, 149 predicted proteins | sample MalvirAntarct_66_FD_184254 | JGI IMG/M metagenome (GOLD analysis project Ga0208032, IMG submission 184254) | Marine viral communities from the Global Malaspina Expedition - Malaspina viral metaG Antarct_66 (SPAdes) (version 2) | ecosystem: Environmental > Aquatic > Marine > Oceanic | place... | reverse complement strand
TCTTACCGTGCTTTCTTAGCCAGGTCAGCACTGTCGATCGACCCTGAATGCCGTAGATCTTCTGGGCTTGCTTATAGGTCATATCGCCTTTTTCAACAGCAGAAACAACCTGCAATTTAAAGCCCAATGTGTAATCGCGTTGAGTGCGCTTGCGCTGCGTATTTTCTGGCCTGTCCATAATAGGTCCTCTAGGTGTAAACCTATTTCAGGACGGGACACCGGACACAAAAAAGCCGGAACAGATTAACTGCTCCGGCTTTTTAAATGTTGCCGCTCTTCAATGTGCGACTCAGTCTTTAGCAGACGCTTACAAAGATTCCAGCACCGCATTCAAGGTAGCTGACGGCCGCATGGCGTTGGAAACCAGCTCAGCATTCGGCTGATAGTAACCACCGATCTCAACGGGTGAGCCTTGCACACCATTCAACTCGGCAACGATTTTTTCTTCGTTCTCTGTCAATGCCGCTGACAGCGTCTTGAAGCGATCTGCCAGGTCAGCATTTTCCGTCTGTTCAGCCAACATCTGAGCCCAGTACAGCCCCAGGTAGAAGTGGCTGCCACGGTTATCGATCTGACCGATCTTACGGGCAGGTGATTTGTCGTTATCCAGGAAACGGGCATTAGCCTGATCCAGTGCATTCGCCAGAATCTGGGCACCGGGGTTATCCGTGCTTTGTGCCAGGTGCTCCAGAGACGCCGCCAGTGCCAGGAATTCACCCAGTGAATCCCAACGCAGGTAGTTTTCTTCCACAAATTGCTGCACGTGCTTGGGCGCGGAACCACCTGCGCCTGTTTCAAACAGGCCACCACCGTTCATCAGAGGGACGATGGACAGCATTTTGGCTGATGTGCCCAGCTCCAGAATCGGGAACAGGTCAGTCAGGTAATCACGCAGTACGTTGCCTGTCACAGAAATGGTATCTTCGCCATTTTTGATACGCTGCAACGTGAAACGAGTGGCTTCGTCCGGCGACATAATCCGGATATCCAGACCATCAGTATCGTGCTCTTTCAGGTACTCGTTCACTTTCTTGATCAGTTCCTGGTGGTGGGCACGTTCACTGTCCAGCCAGAAAATTGCTGGCATGCCGCTCAATCGCGAACGGTTTACAGCCAGTTTGACCCAGTCACGAATTGGCTCGTCCTTGACCTGACACATACGCCAGATGTCCCCGGCTTCAACGTCATGTGAAAAAACCGTTTCGCCAGCTTTGTTCAGGACAACAACGGTGCCTGACTCGGCTATCTCAAATGTCTTGTCGTGAGAACCGTATTCTTCCGCTTTCTGTGCCATCAGACCCACATTAGGACACGTTCCCATGGTGGACGGATCGAAAGCCCCGTTTTCACGGCAAAAATCGATGGTTTCCTGATAAACACCGGCATAACTGCGATCAGGGATCATAGCCTTAGTGTCCTGGCGCTCGCCGTTGCGATCCCACATTTTACCGGAATCACGAATCATGGCTGGCATGGATGCATCAATAATGACATCACTCGGGACATGCAGGTTGGTGATGCCTTTATCAGAGTTAACCATGGCCAGCTCTGGCTGTGCACTGTATGCAGCCTGGATATCAGCTTCAATGGCTTCGCGCTGATCGGCAGGCAGTTCTGCGATTTTAGCCAGCACGTCGCCAAAACCGTTGTTAACGTTCACACCCAGTGACTTCAGCGTATCTGCATGTTTATCAAAAACAGATTTAAAGAACACTTTCACAGCATGGCCAAACATGATGGGGTCAGATACCTTCATCATGGTCGCTTTCAGGTGCAAGGAAAGCAGAATGCCCTGTGCTTTGGCTTCAGCCGTTTCTTTAGCAAAAAACGCCTGCAATTTGGCGGCGCTCATGTAAGCGGCATCGACCACTTCGCCAGGCAACACTTTCACTGACTCTTTCAGTACTTTTTCGCCACTGGCAGTTTTCAGCACGACTTTCAGGTCATCGGCGTCAGTCATCGTTGCTGACAGCTCGCTTCCATAGAAGTCACCACCGTCCATATGCGATACATGCGTTTTAGAGTCGTTTGACCATGCACCCATGCGGTGTGGATGCTTTTTCGCATAGTTCTTTACAGAAGCGGGGGCACGACGGTCCGAGTTACCTTCACGCAATACCGGGTTTACGGCAGAGCCTTTGATTTTGTCATAACGTGACTGGATATCTTTTTCTTCATCCGTCTTGGGTTCAAACGGGTAATCCGGCAGCGCATAGCCCTGCCCCTGCAACTCTTTGATCGCAGCGATCAGTTGCGGAATAGATGCACTGATATTAGGCAGCTTGATGATATTGGCTTCTGGTTGCTTGGCCAGTTCACCCAGCTCTGCCAGAGCGTCACCAATGCGCTGCTCTTCTTTCAGATATTCCGGGAAATTGGCAATGATACGACCTGCGAGGGATATATCGCGGGTTTCCACTGACACCCCGACAGCCTGGGTAAACGCCTGAATGATCGGCAACAATGAGTATGTTGCCAGGCGTGGCGCTTCATCGGTTTCAGTGTAAATTATCTTTGCACCATCGTTCGACATAGTCATTCCTATTCTTAAGTAGTTCTGAGGATGGATCTAGCATACATATTGAACGCGCGCCTTGAGAAACTGTCAGGCGCGGAAAAAAAGTGGTGCGAAGTATAGCACCACAGGCCCAATTATGGTATCGAATAGCGTATCCTGTCCGAATCAACCTGAACAGAAAGCTGTCAGAAAATTGTTTTAATTACAACTAATTCAATAATATAGAGAGCATAACCATGAATGAGAGTTTTACATATTCTTCACTCCTGCCGTCACTGCTGGGCGGTGTCATGATCGGTGCCGCCGCACTCATGTTGATGTCCTCTCATGGACGAATCATGGGCATTTCCGGCATCACCAGCCGGTTATTGAAACCAGTAGCCGGTGACATTGACTGGCGGGTCAGCTTTTTGGCCGGCCTGATCGTCACTCCTCTCGTACTTCAGTTCAGTTCACGAGTCCAGATGCAGGTGGTGACAGACGTCAGCGCACCGACCCTGATACTGGCAGGGTTACTGGTTGGTTTTGGCACGGTGTATGGCAATGGTTGTACCTCTGGCCATGGTGTCTGCGGCGTTTCACGCTTATCCAGACGCTCCCTGGTTGCCACACTGACCTTTCTGGCGACCGCCATGCTGACCGCCACTTTATTGCGACTGGTCTGGGGAGCATGATCATGAGTCTGATTCTGCCATTTTTTACCGGTCTGTTATTCGGGGTTGGCCTGGTGATATCCGGAATGAGCAATCCGGCAAATGTGATTGCTTTTCTCGACCTGGCCGGTAACTGGGATCCCGGGCTTGCTTTTGTCATGCTTGGCGCCGTGGTCACCTTCGGAGCCGGTTTCCCCATCTTACGAAAACGACAGGGAAAACCCCTCTTCTCTGACAAGTTCACACTGCCTGCGTCTACCTCGCTGGACCGGAAACTGATCAGCGGTGCAATCATTTTCGGGGTTGGCTGGGGTATAGGCGGATTCTGCCCGGGCCCGGCACTGGTCAACGTCCTGACCGGCTCAGCACAGGGTTTGCTGTTTGTCGCTTCGATGTTAATTGGTATGCTAGTGGCCGTATACCGAAAATCATGAATTTACCGAGATCACAGGAGAGCATGTCATGAGCTACAAGAAGTCCGAGGATGCTGTGGCAGGCCTGACAGAGGAACAATATCGCGTCACCCAGCAAGATGCGACAGAGCGCCCGTTTCAGAATGCCTACTGGGACAACAAGGAACCAGGCCTGTATGTCGATGTGGTCTCTGGCGAACCCCTGTTTGCCTCCACTGACAAGTTCGACTCCGGCACCGGGTGGCCCAGCTTCACCCGCCCGGTCAGTGCGGACAATATTGTGGAGAAACATGACCACAGCCATGGTATGACCAGAACCGAGGTTCGCTCATCGACTGGCGACTCCCACCTGGGGCACCTGTTTCCAGATGGTCCGGCCGATAAAGGCGGCATGCGCTACTGTATAAACTCCGCCTCACTGCGTTTCATTCCTGTTAACAAACTGGAGTCGGAAGGATACGGCGACTACAGCCATTTATTTGCGCAGGGAGAATAAAGATTATGAGCGAACAACATGAAACAGCCATTCTTGCCGGCGGTTGCTTTTGGGGCTTGCAGCATTTACTGAGAGACAAGCCGGGCATCATAAGCACACGTGTCGGCTACTCCGGCGGTGATGTCAAAAATGCTACATACCGCAACCACGGCACCCATGCCGAAGCAGTAGAAATTGTCTTCAATCCGGACATCATCAGCTATCGCCAGATACTGGAATTTTTTTTCCAGATCCACGATCCCACCACGGTCAACCGCCAGGGTAATGATATCGGCACCAGCTACCGCTCCGGTATTTATTACACATCAGAGCATCAAAAGAGTGTCGCCGAAGAAACGATCATGGACGTTGACGCTTCCGGGTTATGGCCGGGCAATGTCGTCACTGAAGTCAAACCGGCAGGCGACTTCTGGGAAGCCGAGCCAGAGCACCAGGACTATCTGCAGAAATATCCCGGCGGCTACACCTGCCATTTTGTGCGCCCGGACTGGGTATTGCCTCGCCGGGAAAAGTAATGGCTAAGACAGTAGTGGCATGGACTACACCCAGCGCCGAACCTGCTCACAATAAGCGGCGAAGTCTGCTGGAAATTTTTCCAACAAGCAGGCTTCTTCCGGTTCGATCTGGTAGCGGGTGATATATCTTACAAACAGCAGAACCACCAAAAATGCTGTGATATCAGCAAAAATAACAGCTGATCCCAGCAATATTATTACCATTCCTAAATAAATCGGATTGCGTGACACCGCAAAAACGCCTGCATTTAACAGCACGGTACTGTTTATAGGGTGCATCGGGTCCAGCGTAGCCTGATGTTGACGCATTTGTCGGGCAGCTACAAAAACGAGGCCGATGCCAGCAAGAATGCAGACCCCGCCGAGCAAACTGACAATGCGGTACTGCAACAACGCCAGAGGATAGAACCCCTGCAAAAAGTACATCAGCAACAGGGCCAGCATCACCAGCAGCAATGGTGGCAGTTTCAGTTCAAGTGATTTCATTGTTCGGGCATGATCGTTGGTAAGGTGACGATAAATTCACTGCCTTTCTGCCATTCACTTTTCGCTTTGATTTCACCGCCCAGAATCTGCGCGAGCCCCAGGCAAATTGACAACCCCAGCCCTGAACCATCATGGTCCCGATCAAGACCACTGTCAATCTGACTAAACGGTACAAACAACTTCGACATATCCTGCTCACGAATACCGATCCCTGTGTCTTGAACACGGATCCGAATAACATCAGTTACCTCTCCCGCAGGTGTATTATTTCCCCGATTTGTACCCGCATCTTCAACAACAACAGTCACCTCGCCTTCATAAGTGAACTTAATGGCATTATTGATAAGATTGAGAAGTATCTGCTCGAGCCGGCATTTGTTGCTTAACATACGCCCTTGTTGGCTGTCATTCAGCAGACGAAGATGGATGCCTTTGCGCTGAGCAATAGGTTGCATCAAGTCGACCACACGGGACACCGATGCATTCAAACTAAAAGCCTCGCGGTCAACCCGGCTCTCACCCGCCTGAATTCTGGACAGTTCCAGAATATCATTGATCAATTCCAGCAAATGATTGGAACTGGATTTTACTAACGACAACTGCTCTTTCTGAACGTCCGTTATTGGCCCAGACATACCCTGCAACAAGATAGAGGTATAACCAATAATGGCATTCAACGGGGTTTTTAGCTCGTGCGACATGGTCGCCATAAAAGTCGACTTTGCCCGATCTGCCGACTCAGCATCGATCAATGCTTTCTCCAGCGCCGAGGTTCGCTCTGACACCCGGGTCTCCAACGCTTCATTTAACTCCGTCAACTTCCGTTGTTGTTCCTGCCAATCACTGACATCCCTGATGATCACGACGTACATCACCGCACCTTCCCAGTGAACTGGCGCCAATGACAACTCTGCCGGAAAAAAAACGCCGTCACTTCGTTTACCCATTACCTGCAAAATATCGGACTGGTCCAGATTTAGCGGCTCAACCAAAAGGTCATTAACTGAACGGCCTAAACTATCGAGTGAATTTAAGACAAACATAGACTCAGCAGCAGGATTCATACTGAGTATATCCCCGTGATCGTTCAGGGTAAGAATGGCATTACGAGCCGATTGAATCACTGCTGAGAGTTGGGCCCGGCTGCGCTTTAACTCTGTGTCTGACTGCTGCAGGGCTTTCACAGCCTTATCAAGCTTGCCAAAGCCACGCCACATCATCACCAGTAACAGCAGTGACGTCACTGAAACAAAGAATATACCTTTAACCACACTTAATTGGGCGACAACATCGGCGTCCCGGACGATGGCAAAAAGGAGGCGATCAGACAGGAAAATCCATAAACCGGATATGACTGCATAAATGCTGGCAATAATAATGGAACGAGCGCCAAATTGAATTATCGGCGAGTCAACTTTTTGACTTTTCTTGCTGAGATGGCGTCCCATCAAAAGGACCTGCTATTTAAATTCGGGAATACGCGCCAGTTATACCACTGTAGTGGCAACCGGGCAATCTGATTGTCACTACTCATGCATTTCACCTTCTTAACAGAGAACCTGTTATCAGCAGCATCACTGCTAGAAGAATTCCGGCAAATCCAACAGGGTCATGTAACGCTCATCGCTTATTTCTTCAGCAGTCAGTTCACCCCGCATAATGGCATTTACATCACTGGCAATCTGGCGTAACGCCCTCAATCGCTCCTCTGGCTGCTCCACTGACAGCATAACCGTCCCCCAAAGACTCAGCATGGCGGTATTAATTTCCCGTACACTGTTATCCTTTGCCCATTCAGAGGAAATTGCCAGTCCCAGTTCACTGCTTTCCTTCTCAGCCGCCGTCAACGTTTCACCTGACATTCCCATCAAGACAGCCGGAGTGAGTTCATTCCACCCCGTACTCATCAAGTCAGATCCCTGGTAAAAACGGATAATCCAGTTCAGATACTGTTGCTGCGTCTGTTCCTGTTGATTCTCAGCATCGACCTCATAGGCATTAAGAAAGAAGCCCCGTTCAGGCACATCATCTGGCCATGTGTTGCTACCTGTCAGTGACTGGCAACCGGCCAGCGAAATCATCAATACCAAAAAAACCATGCCGCGCCAGGCACTGCACTTCATCAACAAAACAGAATTCAAAATCATCAGGATACCTTTCTAGGGTTAAACAGATCAGGCTTAAACAGAAATTCCATTAATGCCGGGCACCGCCAGCATCTTCTACGACATGAGGCGCTATATGAATGGCTGTCAGACGGTTCCCAGACAGCTCGACTTCTCCCGGATAACGGTCGCCCCCGGTCGCCGAAAACTCAAAACTGTAATATCGGCGCCAGCAAATGCCAGCCTCAGCAGAATAGGCAGGGCGCAATTTCCGCAAGACAATACTTTGATCGAGCAGTTGCAGGCCAAGTTGCTCACAGCGCCGGGAAGCATGCTCCAACGCCCAGGCTTTTGCATCTCGTGATCGCCACCAGTGACTGATACAAAACACAAAAACGGCACCCCAGAACAGATGCGATAGCGTTAACATGAAGCATTCCCAATGTGGTTGAAACGATATTTATGGTACCAGAATTCAGATCTGGCTTCTGCAGCGGGGAACGGTCATGCTCTGACCTTGTGCCATGTCTGCTGGGTGTGTGGGATACTCACTGGAAAAAAGTGTTTATCTGGCGTGCCAATTGAAAAGGGCCCGACAATGATGTCGAGCCCTTCTCTTTGTGATATCGATTGTTAATCCTGGCTACCAGCGCCGTAAGGTTGAGCTTACATCATGGATTGATGGTAGTTCTCGATACCCACAGATTCGATCAGTGAAAGCTGGGTTTCCAGCCAATCTACGTGCTCTTCTTCACTTTCCAGGATGGAGACAAGTAGTTGTCGGCTCACGAAATCATCAATCGATTCTGCGTATTTGATGCCTTCTCGCAAATCTGGAATCGCTTGCTGCTCAAGTTTCAGGTCACAGTCCAGCATTTCTTTGGTATGTTCACCAATCAGCAGTTTGCCCAGGCTTTGCAGGTTAGGCAGCCCTTCCAGGAACAGAATCCGCTCAATTAGCTGATCTGCATGCTTCATCTCATCGATGGATTCCTCGTACTCTTTATCAGCCAGCTTGAGGAGACCACGGTCTTTGTACATGCGTGAGTGGAGAAAGTATTGGTTAATGGCAATCAACTCATTGCCCAGCGCCTTATTCAGGTGCTTGATCATGGTTTTATCGGATTTCATACTGTTTACCCCCAACGCAAACATTTCATAAATTCATTGGGGCAAGGATGAGGCTTCAAGGGACGCATGTCAAGACAAACCAACAGCTAAGCTATTGAATTTCAAAGGAAAGATAATGAAAACGATTACGATTTTCGGTCAGAGAGCGCCAGACAGCAATAGGCTAGGCCGCATAAGCAATCGACTTGATATCGACGCCAGTGCTCATCATCTGATCCATGGTCTCATGCATGATCTGCCTGGCAAGTTTAGCGCAGCGACCACAATCACTACCCAGGCCAAGATCTTTACGCATCTGTGACAGACTCGCATTATTGCTTTCGCAATACTCGCGGATATCATGGTCAGTCACTTGTTGGCAGATGCATACGTACATGCGGTAATTCCTGAATAATTGCGCCGTTGGGGAAGAGCGCATCAGCTTTATTTATCGAACGAATGTGATTTTAAATGTGAATAGGAATGATTGTCAATAACAATTCTACCTGAAAATCATCCCCAGCCCTGATTTCACATCCAGCCAAAACCTGCACTGCCTTCTTAACACCGGTCGGCATAGCTTGCTGAGCCGAATATAGACTTATATAGTGTTGTCAGAAGAATAAAAGCCGTTACTTCGGAGCCAGACTGCTATGTACACCTCAAGAATATTGGCACTTCCCTTTCTGTTAATAAGCACAGCCTTATCCGCACAGAGCAGTGAAATCCCAAGAACTTCAGACGGCAAACCAGATTTGCAAGGCATCTGGAGTAATGCGACCCAAACATCGCTAGAGCGTCCGGCACGATATGGCGAGCGTCAGGCATTAACGGATCAGGAAGCGTTGGACATGCAAGACGGAGCTCAGTCCCGAGCTGAGCGAGGCAATGCGCCGAGCGACCCTGATCGGCCTCCGCCCAGTGATGGCAACACGGCGGCTGCCTATAATTCATTCTGGCTGGACAGAGGCACTGGCGTGGTTCAGGTTGATGGCGAATACCGTACATCGCTGATCATAGACCCGCCTGACGGCCAGATCCCCTACCGTGAGAATGCTCCAGAGCAGAACAAGATGGAGCAATGGCGGGACGAGCATGGCGCCGATGCCTTCCTCGGGCCCGAGATGGCGACAATTGGCGAGCGCTGTCTGCTGTTCTATGACTTCAGGACGTCTAATTCCAGCGCCGGCCCACCAATGATGCCCATGATATACAACAACAATTACCAGATTGTGCAAACAGATGATTACGTCATGATACTCGCCGAGATGATGCATGATGCCCGCATTATTCGGCTCAACAGTGAACACCAGGACCCTGCCATCCATAAGTGGATGGGCGACACCATTGGCCACTGGGAAGGCGACACACTGGTTTTCACCACACGAAACCTGCACCCTCAGCAGTCTCACTTTGGCTCTGGTCCCGGGTTGGTCGTGACAGAAAGCTTACGCATGGTTTCAGACAGTGAAATTGTCTACCGCTTCACCATGGATGACCCGGTGGCGTATGAATCACCCTGGACAGCAGAAATGGTATTTCATGCCCAACCACCTGGCGAACAGATATATGAGTATGCCTGCCATGAGGGCAACTATGCCCTGCCAGGCATTCTGGCGGGTAAACGCAGGGAAGAAAGTCAGGAACAGGAATCTGGTCCGGCCGACTCAACTCAGGCCGACTGATAGCACCTTGCAGCGCAGATCAGCCGGCCTGAGACGATCCGTCTCAAAGCATGTGGTTAAAATGGTCCTTTTTGCCAGGGCCCCCACACAGCGAATGTAATACCCGGTGTCTGGATATTGAAGAACAGGAACTCGCCGGCAGGGTCAAAACAGACACCGGCAATTTCGCGGTTCCGGTAATCACCAGGGGAAATATATTTTCCGGCTGCCTTGATTTGTTCAGCGTCAATCTGAATATTGTTTTTGGCGAAGATAAAGGAATTGCCCGTCGGATCAATACCCAGAATCCGCTCACCGAAGCCGAAAGAGTCTTCTACACCGCCACCGTCCTCGCAGGTGACAATCGCACCACGCGGGCTGACCGTGACATTATCCGGATTATTCGCCACCTCAGAATCCACCGAAGCAAACAGGCAGGTCAGCTCACCGGAGACCGGATTCAGCATCCAGATAGCGCCGTTGCCCTGACCAGGCACACCGTCCTCATTGACACCAGCAGAGGTGTCTACGATATAAATCATGCCTTCTGAGTAAACGATTCCCTCACCACGACTGATGCTCAATGCACCTTTAGCTCTGGCTTGCAGATAAGGGCCGCTGGCATCGTCTACCGGCGGGCTGTCAGGCTGATCAATATCAACCCATTCAACCTGATATCGATCACCTAATGCAGGGGCGAGCAAGTCGGCGTTATCCTGGCCAATAATGCGGGCAGCCTGCAAGCGCCCGCCTTTTTCCAATGCACCTGTTTGCTGGCTGTCATCATTTGGTATGAAGCGATAAACAGGAGAGTGATTACGGTTATCTTCGGTCAGGTAGACATAACTGTTAGCTGGGTCTACGGCGACTGCTTCGTGCTCAAAACGCCCCATGTCGGTAATCGGAACACCACTGGTAGAGCTGGCATCTGCGGTCACTTCAAACACATAACCGTGCTTGCGACCACCGTGTGAGGTGCCATCGTAAACGGTTTCCTCACAGCTCAGCCATGTGCCCCAGGGGGTGACGCCGCCAGAGCAATTCACCATGGTGCCTGACAGGCTCGCACGTGTTTCGCGCAGACGCTTCTGACTGCGGGAAAAATACAGATTGGTGTTGCCTCCGGATGCCTGGGTACCATCCTCGCGTTCGCCTGATTCATAGCAAGCGTCAGCGACAATCAGTCCGCCACGAGACAGCTCATGGTTGCGAACCAGAATGATATCGTCCCCATCGACAGCCACCACGCCCATGCCGTCGTGTCCTGGCGGCGCAGGGTAAGCATCCACCATGGCATCTCCAGTCCATGAAAAAGTCGCGTATTTAAATCCTTCGGGCAACTGCAGCAACTCAAGACCTGTGACTTCATCAGCTACCGGGCGAATTGGGCCATAGGGGCTATCCATCAGCCGTGACTGCATACTTCCCTGGGCATTGTTGGCTGCCAGACTGACCAGCGCATTTGCCAGTGAGGAAGCCCCCAGTGCTGCTGCGGCACCGCTTTTAATTAACCGGCGGCGGCTTAAGCGCAGACTTGCATCCTGTTCACTATCGGACAAATCTGACTGCTGATTTGCATCGTAATGACTAGATAAGGCATCTTCAGGGAAGGGGCGTGATGACATAACGGGTGTATCCTTAAAATGGTTACTACTTGAGCAGACAACACTGTGTCTACGGCTTGTACCATTGAAGCACGTTAATGTGACACAGTTTTTACATGGAATGAATGCTCGTGCTAAACGTTTAGAATCAACATAAAGCAAAGAACTACCATTTAGGTTAAGCTGACCTGGTGAGCAAAGTCATACTGAAAGGAGAACGGGTATGAAACAATTGGCTAAAACATCTTCACTGGCCGCGGCAATGTTACTGACCGCGGCATGTACGACAATCAACCCCTATACAGGTGAACAACAAACCAGCCGCGCAGCCACTTATGGTGCCATTGGTGGTGTTGTCTGCGGCCTGATCGGTGCGACAGAAAACAGCCAGCATGCTCGCAATGCCGCACTGGGTTGTGGTGCTATCGGCGCAGGCGTCGGGGCTTACATGGATGTGCAGGAAGCCGAACTTCGCCAGGAACTTCAAGGTACCGGAGTCCAGGTACAACGCAATGGTGACCAGCTCGAGTTGATCATGCCGGGCAACGTGACTTTCAACACCAACGAATACAGTATTCGGCAGAATTTTTACCCGGTGCTGGATTCAGTGGCACAGGTGCTATACAAGTTCACTGACACTCGCCTGACCGTAACAGGTCACACAGATTCAACAGGGGCACGTGACTACAATTACAACCTGTCTAACCGTCGAGCTACCAGCGTTGCCAATTACCTGGCTGGCGCAGGGATTGATCAAAGCCGGCTGATCACTCAGGGTGTCGGCCCAGACCAGCCAATCGCCAGCAACGACACAGAACAAGGACGTGCCATGAACCGCCGTGTCGAACTTCAGATTGTCGCTGTACAACGATAACTTTTCTGTTCAGGCACTGTGGCGGCTGCGCCACAGTGCCAAAGCATTACTCGACAGCAAAAGCGCAGCCAGCGCAACAACCACAGCAATCAGTGCCCACTGTATCGCGTAACCAATATGCGTCCGGATAGATATCCTCGGCGCAGACCAATGCCTGGATAACACGCCTGGCTGCCTTTCTTCCAGCCTGAGAACGTATGGGTATAAAGGCTCCCCAAGCAGGCGTTCAGCCTGGGCAACATTCAAACGACTCACTGTAACCGGCCAGCTGTTATCACTGATTTGCGCAGGCGGGATATCCTGCTGGGGCACATACACTTTCGCGACGATGGTTTTATCACCCTCAACGACAGGAATGTCCGGCTCACCACCATTGTTAGCTGTAGCAACCCAGCCGCGACTGACCAGAACAAGTGAGCCGTCTTGCCGCCTGAAAGGTGTCACGACTTCCAGGCCAGCCTGTCCACGGAAAAACTGAAATGTCTTGAGGAAAGGAATACTGTTTTCGAAACGCCCTGTCAGCGTTACAGGAAACTGGTCACCAAACAAAGGGTGGTCTGCCGCATCGTCAAATGGAACCGCTGGCAACGCCGAACGGTTTTCCAAGGCATCTGCGAGCATTTGTTTTTGCTCTGCCCGATCAAGCTGCCAGGCAGCGAGGCTGATAAACATTCCCATACTGGACATAAAACACAGCAGCACCAACCAGTTAATCTGGATTTTTAGCTTCCCCAGTTTTAACTCCATGAATACTCCAGCACTCACATTATTGTTATATACACCTGATCGCCGCAAGAGCCACCAAGAGAGGTGTCATAAGGGTCAACCCAACAGGCTAGCGATTAGTGCTTATCAGGACTATCCCTATTAATAGAAAGGCTGCGCCAAGCCATTGCGTGCTGCCGACGGATTCACCAAATACCCAGCGCCCCAGCATGACAACGAACAATACTGACAAGCCGGTATAAACCGGATAGAGCAATGAAACGGCAGCACTGCGCAATACAAAAACATAGTAAAAAAATATAAAACCATAGGCGCTAAGCGCCAGCAAAATGCCTTTCCATTCATTGAGAAGCAGTTGCCAGTAGTTATCATACTGGCGCTCTGCCACCCATTTCAGCGTGGCATGCGAAGCTGCCAGAATGACGGCCATCAGCAATGCATGAAGTAACGTAGGCAGCCACATTAAAGGCATCATTCATTATCCTCAGGCAAAACGCTGCGTTTGTTATCAGTAACAAAATTGGGTCGGCGCTTCACTTCATCGTAAATGCGACCAATATAGGCACCTATCAATCCAACACTGAACATCAACACACTACCAATGATCAGCAAAAGCAGAATGACAGTCGTGAATCCATCCACTGCCTGCCCGGATAACTTGTCAGATAACGCCATAAATCCAAAAACCACACTGATGATGAACGTCAATATTCCCATCAGTGAAACAAGCTGTAAGGGAAATGCCGTAAATGACGTAATCGACGATAACGCATATTTAAACAATGCACTGCTTCCCCAATTTGACCTTTGCCGGGTCGAGGCGGGTACATCAAAGGAAATAGAGGTAGTCGGGTATCCCATCCACTTGATCAAACCTCGAAAAAAACGACCATGCTCAGGCAGCGCATTCACTGACAGCACCACTTCACGATCCAGCAGTTTATAATCCGTATCCCCGGAAATATCGATTTCAGTCAAGTAGCTAAACAGTCGGTAATATACTTTTACCAGGCTTCCTTTTACCGCCGACTCGGAACCCCGCGATAACTTGACCGCTTCTACCACGGCACTGCCACCACGCCACTGAGCAATCATTTCTTCCAGTAAAGCTGGTGGGTGCTGTAAATCACTGTCCATCACAATCACAGCATCGAAATCCGGTACTGCACGCAACCCTGCCGATATCGCCGCCTCCTTGCCGAAATGCCGGTTTAGACAAAGCAGATAAACATCGGGGTCATCCTTACGATACGCAAGGACCTGTTCAGCGGTATTATCACTGGAGCCATCATCAACCACCAACAGACTCACCTGACAATCACTCACAGAGACCACATGTGAGCGAATCGTCTGTAAGTTCTCAGCAATTGAGCGACCTTCGTTCAAGGCTGGAATGATGATCGCTATCCGATCCACTCTTTCTTTCGCCTCTGTGCTCCTGCTCGTCACAGTCAACCTCTATCTATAAGTCAAATACGTTGCTGAAGAATGTGTCAATTTTCAGCCTGTGATTATTATTATCCATTCGCCAAGCGATACCCTCAGAGGTTATGCTGTGCGTTTAATTAATCCTTAAGGCAGTCATTGTCGCCAAGTCCCGGGCAGCTGGCAAGGCAGACATCTGTCATTTCAATGAAACAGGCGGATCTACATGAGAATTGGCGTTTTATCCCGAAATTCCAGGCTTTACTCAACACGACGGCTTGTAGAAGCTGCCGAGGCTAGAGGTCATGAAGCCCGTGTCATTGATGTTCTCAAATGTTTCATGAACATCACCGCCAATAACCGCACTGTTTTCTACAAAGGCAAGCGCGAGGCAGAGGCTGTTGAATTTGATGCCGTCATCCCTCGTATTGGCGCCAGCGTGACGCAATACGGTACGGCGGTACTCAGACAGTTTGAAGTCGGCGGCACCTACTCTATTAACGAATCCATCGCCATTACACGCTCACGAGACAAACTGAGAGCTCACCAGTTGCTGGCCAGAAAAGGCATTGGCCAGCCAGTGACCAGTTATGCTCATTCCGCTAATGCCACATCTGACCTGATTCAGTCAGTTGGCGGCGCCCCGCTATTAGTTAAAGTCCTGAAAAGCACGCAAGGCAATGGAGTTGTTCTGGCTGAAACCAAGAAAGCGGCTGAAAGTCTGATTAATGCGTTTCGCGGCCTGGAAGCCGACTTCCTGGTACAGGAATTTATCAAAGAAGCCTCAGGCTCTGATATCCGCTGTTTTGTTGTCGGTGGCCGCGTAGTTGCGGCAATGGAACGCAAAGCAGCTGCTGGCGAATATCGCTCCAACCTTCACCGGGGTGGTACCGCAGAGCTGATTCGGCTTCGCCCTGACGAACGCAAACTTGCAACAAAAGCGGCCCAGGTCATGGGGCTGGATGTGGCTGGCGTCGACATTATTCGCTCCAATCATGGTCCGTTGGTGCTGGAAGTGAACTCTTCACCAGGACTGGAAGGAATCGAGCGGGCAACGGGCAAGGATATTGCCGGGGCGATTATTGCTTATATTGAGAAGGATTCGCTTAAGGGGCCCAACAGAATGCGCGGCAAAGGCTGAGTTCTTTAGCCGGAGCTACCTGCGTTGCCAGCTCTTCGTCAGAGACGTTCTCAAACTGCTCATTTACTGATCGTAAACTGCGCGTTTTCGAACGCCTCTTCCTCGATCTGACTGCCTCAGGGGACGGCTCTCGGTCACCTGCTGAAAGTGGGGGTTTCTGAAAAGTGGAAACAAAAACGGGCTGCTTTTCTTTAACCGCCAACGATGTGGTAGTTAGAGAAAAGCAGCCCGTCTGCGATACCTGAATCTGGGAGTTACTGAGCTGGCTCAGGTGCCGGGATTGGGATGTTCATCAGTTCAGGTGCCAGTGAGCCATTGGCTACATTCTGGGCGCGTGTCACTGAGGAACGGAATTCACCGGGAGACAATTCTACCCACTGATCCTGCTCTTTGTCGTAGACGGCTGTTACGCTGCGGTCAGATGTCTGATACGCCAGCATGATGCGACCGATGCGCGTCACTGTCACTTCCTGCTCAACACCAGCAACTTCCATGGTAGTTTCGTAGGTTTCCAGCGTACGACCGTAGCCATTCTCAGCCTGATACAGGGCGATCAGCATGCTGATTTTCTGTGCAGCGGAGGCTTCCGGATTGTCGACCAGGCCGCGAATACGATCCAGCTCGGCACGACGGTCTTCCAGCTCAAATGGCAGATCGTCTTCAACAAACTGCTCAATGCTGGACATCATGCGCTCAGCCAACTCGTGAAACGGCGAGTTTTCATGATCAGTCAGTAACGTGGCGTGCTCAATCGATGCAGCCATATCCTGGATCAGCTGCTCCTGGCGAGCAATACGATCACGTAGCTGCTGGTTAGTCAGCATCAATGCTTCCAGCGAAGTATTCGCCTGGTTAAATTGTTCTTGTGTGGTCTGTGCACTCAAAGGCGCACTGATGGCAGCAAAAGTGACGGCTGCTGCAGCTACCGCAGGCCCAATGAACCGGGTCCTGGAAACGTATTGCAGGGACTTCATAATCTTATTCTTCCTCGGTATCGGTTTCCCATCTTAAAACAGATAGCAGGCTGAAAACAACCCATCGTGAGCATTCATCCATTCATCGAATGCAAAAATTCATTATTGACGGCTTTCCGGGACTTTTCCCGACTTTGTGCCCCAAAATCAGGCAGGTCCGGCGTGGTGACAAGCCGTCTCTATACCACCGGTTCCGGCCTGAGCAGCCAATGCCGGCTCCTGTTCTTTGCATATTTCCGTCGCTCTCGGGCAGCGGGTATGAAACCGGCAGCCTGAAGGCGGATTGATCGGCGAGGGCACATCGCCTTTCAATAAAATTCGCTGACTCTTCTGATGCGGATCCGGGACCGGGATCGCCGAAATCAACGACTGTGTATACGGATGCTGCGGGTTGCGATAAAGCGCCTCCCCCGGCCCGCTCTCAACAATCCTGCCCAAATACATGATCGCGATTCGGTCAGAGATATGCTTTACCACGGCCAGGTCGTGCGCGATGAACAAATAGGCCAGGTTCAATTCCTGCTGCAACTCCACCAACAGGTTGAGAATCTGACTCTGAATTGACACATCCAACGCAGAAACCGGCTCATCACAGACGATCAAACTCGGCTTCAGGGCTATGGCACGGGCAATACCAATGCGTTGCCGCTGGCCGCCAGAAAATTCAAACGGATAACGAGTCACTGAGCGGGCCGGCAATCCGACCTGATTCAACAATTCTGCCACACGCTTTTGGCGCTCCTGTCGATTACCCATCTTGTGGATAATCAGCGGTTCTTCCAGTATCTCACCCACAGTGTGACGAGCATTTAACGATTCTAGCGGGTCCTGGAAAATCATCTGGATATCGCGACGCAAGGGCAGCAAATCCCGATTGCGCATGCGGCTGATATCCTGATCGCGAAACTTGATTTCACCACCGGTGGGCTGATACAGGCGAGTGATACAGCGCCCCAGCGTTGATTTTCCGCAGCCGGACTCACCCACCAGACCTAACGTCTCGCCTGGTGCGACATGCAGGTTCACTCCATCAACAGCACGGTTGAATTTACTGGCCCGCAGAAACAGCCCTTCCCTGACCGGAAAGTGCATTTTCAGGTCATTCACTTCCAGTAACGAAGTCATACCACACCACCTGGCTGAGTCGGTGACAACGCCTTCCAGTGCAGGCAGGCCACGGCATGCTGACCAGCGACGGGCTCTTCAACTGGAGTCTGAACACGGCAGGTTTCATCACTATGAGGACAGCGGTTCTCGAACCGGCATCCCGGGGGCAGGTCTCTCAACCCGGGCACCATACCCGGGATAATCGTCAGTCGTGATTTGGGCGTGGTGTCCAATCGTGGGATGGACGCAAGCAGGCCCTGGGTGTAAGGGTGAGAAGGTTTATCAAAAATATCGTACACCGTTCCTCTTTCTGCGATCCGTCCGGCGTACATGACCACCACGTTCTGACAGGTTTCGGCAATCACCCCGAGATCATGCGTAATCAGCATCACGGCCATACCCATGTCTTGCTGCAACTCTTGAATCAGCTCCAGGATTTGCGCCTGGATAGTGACATCCAGTGCCGTCGTGGGCTCATCAGCAATCAACAAGTCAGGCTCACATACCAGCGCCATGGCGATAACGACTCGCTGTCGCATGCCACCAGAGAGCTGATGTGGGTATTCCCCCATCCGTATATCTGGCGACGGGATGCCGACGCGATCCAGAATGGCGACGGCTTTTTGCAAAGCTTCCTGCTTGCTGACTTTCTTGTGCAACAGAATCACTTCAGTCAGTTGCCGCCCGATCGTGTGCACCGGGTTCAGGGCCGTCATCGGCTCCTGGAACACCATTCCAATGCGCGCCCCACGAATACGGCGCATTTCCTCCAGGGACAGTGATGCCAGATCCTGTCCGTGAAAGCGGATAGCGCCGCCAACAATTTGCCCCATGGGTTGCGGCAGCAGGCGCATAATAGACTGCGCCGTCACACTCTTGCCGCACCCTGATTCACCGACAACACCGACGGTTTCACCCGCCTTAACGGAAAAACCCACACCGTCCAGTGCACGCACCCGTCCCTCGTCGGTATCAAACTCAACGACCAGGTCATCAACTTCCAGAATGGCGTCCTGCATCAAACTTCCTTACTGCTCACGCCATTGATCATGTACGTTAATCACCGGCTCAAAGGTTTCACCGTTCTCACGCGCTTCCAGAGTCGCTTCTTTCATGTCTGTATCAATCCAGTGCAGGAAGTACACCGTATTGGCATCTCCAACACGGTGGTTGAAGAAATCAGGGTAACGAACCCAGCGCCAGTGCCCCATACGGTAAAAATCTTGGACGTACCCTGGCACAAACGAGGCATGGTCGTGATGAATTTGCAGCATCTGATGCGACATTTCTATCATCGCATCACGATCACTGGACTGCGTGTAGCGATCAATGATCTGGTCCATTTCATGGATTGCAACCATCTCCATGTTATTGGTCTGGACCTTCACTTCACGTTCCAGGTTGACTGACCCGTCTTCCAGGAAGGCATCGTCGTAGGCATTATCAGAGTGCATGGTGTCCCAAAAACGTGGATACATTTCCACGCCCACGCCTAGTCCGACCAGTGCGATCTCATGTTGCTTTTCCTGTGCTTTCTTCCATGACGCTGTCTGATCCAGAACTTCAATACGGAACTCGAGTCCAGCTTTTAAGGCTTCTTCACGCAAAATAGTCAGTATGTCGGCTAATGACGGATAACCGGTAGTGATAGTAAACGCCAGGCGCTGCCCTTGCTCATTGACCAAAATGCCATCCGGACCACGCTCGGTGAAACCTGCCACGGCAAAATGTTCCAATGCCTGGTCGATATCAAATGGTCTCGCCTCAATGGTGGGATGAGAAAATTCACCATAACCATCGCTGGCTGTATTCATTCGCGCATAGTCATCACGGAAAAACTGCTCGATTACCAGATCAAAATTTGATGCGTACTGAATTCCCTCTCGCACATGTTGGTTATCCAAAAGTGATTGTGAGGTATTGATCCATAGGCCGATATTGGGTCGAGGTCGCTGGTTATAGAAGACTTCCTTGTGGATATATCCATTCTGCACATCCGGGTCATTATCTGGCAATTTTTCGTACCAATACTCTGAAGTGTTCAAGCCAAACTTATCAACATCTCCTCGTTTGAAAGCTTCAAATGCATTATTGGGATCCCGAATCACACTGAATACAATACGGTCAACGTTAAAGCGGTTGCGATAGAATTTTTTATCTTTTGCCCACCAATCTGTTTGACGAGTTAAAGCAATTGATCGCCCCTGAATAATATCTTCATCACGAACAACATATGCTCCTGTCGTCGGCACAAATTCCCATTGATACCTTTCAATAAAATCATGATCTAAATCCTTGTAGAAATGCTGAGGCTCCGGGCGCAGGTCCAAGATGTGGTGAAAAAAATCCGGCTTAGCTGTATTCATGGTGACCGAAATGGTGTGGTCATCGTATTTGGTAATTTTATTGAACGTGGTGGAATAGTAGTTGTTATACCAAGGCTCAACGATGTAATCCGATAAATAGAAAAAGAAGGTGAAGAAGAAATCATCAGCAGTTACTGGCTCACCATCTGACCAGCGCGCATCGGGGTCTAACCTTGCATAAACCGTTGCCGAATCCTGATCAACAGCCCACTCTGACGCGATTCCTGGAAAGAATTCGAAATCTCGATCAGGGTGGGCGCTGGCCAATGGTAGCCTCACATTATCTAATAAATACCCGCGAAACGCTCCATTGGAATCAGGCCCTACATAACGAAGAGTTCGCGGAAAATCCTGAACATAGCTATATTCCGTCCCGCCTTTGGTAGCCTCCGGCGAACCAAGATCGGGCAGGTCCATGCCATTTTCCCAGTTCAGGTCTGCGGGCAAGTCAGCCGGGGTTTTGAACTGAAACAGTTCCGGGTGAGCCGCGTAGTAATCATTCACTTCCTGAGTAATATCACGCGTACTGACCTCTTCCTCACTACCGCCACCACAGGCAACCAGTAACCCGGCTGCCAGGACAACGGCAAATGTATTGCGTAGATTCCTGTTTAGCTGCCCGAACATAATAAACCCCTCTATACCGATTATTTGTATACCGTAAATTTCTTGGGATCAAACGACTCACGGATCGCTTCACCAATAAACGTCACTAATGTCAGCACAATAACCAGCGTGCTGAATGCCGCCGTCACAATCCAGGGCGCTGTACGCAGGTTGCTGGTCCCTTGCTTCAACAGTTCACCCAGACTCGCCGTGGGCGGCGGCAGACCAAAGCCCAGAAAATCCAATGCAGTCACGGCGGTAATCGCAGAAATGACCGTAAACGGCATAAACGTCACCAGCGTGGCCAGCACGTTGGGCAGAATATGCCTGAACACAATACGCGCATCGGAGGCGCCGATCACGCGAGCCGATGCGACATAGTCTCTGACCTTCTGCTTATAGGTCTCTGTGCGCATGTAATAAGTCATCGTGGTCCAGGAAAACATGACCATGACCACCAGCAGAATCATGATTCTCGTTCCCACCGCAAATGTCGCCGGCACCACCGAGAATATAATAATGACCATGTAAAGGAAGGGAATATTGCTCCAGATCTCAATCACACGCTGGAACAGCAAATCAAACGTGCCACCCAGATAGCCCATCGCCGCCCCGATCGCGATACCCACGCCGTACACTGCAACAGTGAAGGCAATGGCAAAGAACATGGCGGTACGCGTCCCATAGAACAGGCGCGCCAGAATATCCCGACTGGTGGTATCTGTGCCAAGGTAGTGCCGATACTCCAAAGAGGGAGGTTCCGGGCGAAACACACCTGAGGTAGAGTGGTTTTCATTGGGGCCGTAAGGTACCAGTGGCAGTAACACCCAATTACCCTCATCCGCCTCGGCAAAGGCTTCTTTGAGTTCACGGTAGTTTGTCTCGTAGGTGTAAGACTGCCCAAAATCAGTGCCTGGGTGAAACTCGCCGTAAGTGGGAAAGTACAGCTCACCTTCATAACTGACGATCAGGGCGCGGTTGTTAATCAGCAGCTCACCAATCACAAACAGCAAGAACAGAAAACCCAGAATCAGCAAACTGTAGTAGCCACGTTTGATCTCGCGGAAGCGGTTCAGTTTCTTTAGGGTTTCTGGAGTTAGCCTGAACATGAGATCTGCCTAGTTAAACCGGATGCGCGGGTCAACCAGCGCGACAAGGATGTCTGAAATAATATTGCCTATCAGCAGCAACAGACTCGCCAACAGGACAATGCCCATCACCACCGGGTAATCACGATCCAGAATGGCATTGAGGCCCAGCAAGCCAAACCCGTCAATATCAAAAATGGTTTCAATCAGGAAGGAGCCGGTCACCAGCAAGGTGATATTCTGTCCAAAGGTGGTGGCAATCGGAATCATGGAATTACGTAACGCATGGTTAGTCACCGCTTTGCGGAACGACACACCTTTGGCAATAGCGGTTCTGATGTAGTCAGCAGCCAGGTTATCCATCAGGTGGTTTTTCAGCAGCAGCGTGACCAGGGCAAAACTGCCTACCAGATAACAGATCAGTGGCAGTATCGAATGTTGCGCCAGATCAGCGACCTTGCCCATAAAATCCTTTTCAGCGAACTGCATGCTGACAAAGCCGCCCATCGGGAACCATTCGAGCTTCACTGAGAAATACAGCAACAGCAATGACCCCAGTGCATAACCAGGGATGGCATAACCGGTAAATATCAGTATAGAGGTGACATTATCGACCACTGTCCGATGCTTGATCGCTTTGAGTACCCCAAGCGGGATACAGACGGCATAGGTGATGAAGAGTGTGATAAGGCCGTAATAAAGAGAGATGGGGAAGCGTGAGCTGATAACGTCTGTAACGGGCTGGTTGTAGCGATAGGATGTACCAAGATCGCCTTGCAGCACCTTGCCCATCCAGTCGAAATAGCTGACCAGCACCGGTTTATCGAATCCGTAATATTCTTTCAGTCGGTCCAGCTGAGCTTGTGACAATGCCATGCCCTGCCCCACCTGTGAGGCACCACCGCCGGAAATGCTCATCTGTTGCGATTCCATGATGGCCCGCTCGAGCGGCCCACCGGGCACCAGACGGGTGATGAGAAACACAATAATGGTCACACCAATCAACGTCGGTGGAATCAGCAGCAATCGCCGCAAAAAATAGTCACGCATATAAGGGTCGGCTTACTCCGGTTGATACAAATGACAGGCAACCAGGCGGTCTTCATCGACCAGGGGGAGTAGTTGCGGTGTCACTTCCCGGCAAACAGGCATCACTTTGGGGCATCGGCCAGCAAAACGACAACCTGTTGGCACATTTACCGGAGATGGTATCTCACCTTGGATGGTGGTTGAAGCCCGTTGTTTCTCTAATTCCGGATCCGGCTCCGGATTTGAGGCCGTCAGCACCTGAGTATAGGGGTGTTTGGGGGAGAAATATACATCACTGGCTGGCCCGATCTCGACCAGTGCCCCCAGGTACATGACCGCCATGCGGTCACTGATATAGCGCACCATGGACAGGTCATGAGCAATAAACAGCATGGTCAAACCCATGGACTGCTTCAGGTTATTCAGTAGATTGACGACTTGAGCCTGAACGGAGACGTCCAGCGCCGAAATCGGTTCGTCACAAACCACAAACTCTGGCTCCATGATCAACGCCCGGGCAATCCCGATGCGTTGGCGCTGGCCACCGGAAAACTCATGAGGATAACGCGACGCATGCCCTGCCGATAAGCCAACCCTGTCCAGCCATTCAGCAACGCGCTGCTGTTTCTGGCTATTGCTGAGTTTACGGCCGCGCAACCCTTCGGCAATGATTTCTCCGACTGTCATGCGCGGGTTCAGTGACGAATACGGGTCCTGAAAAATCATCTGCATGCGCGAGGCCATGCGCTGAAAGTCAGCAGCCTTGTAGCGCTGAGGCAAGGCTTGTCCGCTGTAATAAACGGTACCCGCAGACTTATCATGCAAACCAAGCAATGTCTTGCCTAATGTAGACTTGCCAGAGCCGCTTTCACCTACCAGCCCCAGCGTTTCACCTTCGGCAATCTCCAGACTGATGCCATCAACCGCATGAACGCGCTGCCCGCGCCCCAGGTCAAAATATTTGCGTAAATCATCGAGTTTGACCAGTGCTGTCATGGTGACATCTCCTGACCTGCTGCATCTGAAGCGGGCTTCGTCGTGCTCTGATTTGCAGCACGGTGCAGTCCTTCAACTTCTCTCGGCTGACGTGGGTGCTGTAACCAGCAACGGGACGTATGGGTATCGCTTAAACGGAACGACGCAGGGTCGTCAGTCTGGCACACCTGCATATGCCAGGGGCAACGTGCGCAATAAGCGCAACCTTGCGGGGGCGAGAACAGATCCGGTGGACTGCCGGGAATAGGCTCCAGCACGTGGTTCTCATCGGACTCGGCACTGGGCATGGCCTGCTTCAAGCCCAGTGTATAGGGGTGCGCTGATTCGTAGAACAGTTCGTTAACGGTAGCCGCTTCAACAATTTGACCGGCATACATGACCGCAACCTTGTCCGCCATACGAGCCACAACCGCCAGGTCATGGGTAATCAGTATGATCGCCATGCCTGTCTCTTTCTGAATATCCTGCAACAAATCCAGAATTTGCGCTTGAATGGTGACATCCAGCGCCGTGGTGGGCTCATCTGCGATCAATACAGCAGGCTTGCAGGCAACCGCCATCGCGATCATCACTCGTTGCAACATACCGCCAGAAAATTCAAACGGGTATTGCGCTGCGCGCTTCGAAGCCTCGGGGATTTTGACCAGCTCCAGCAACTCTACTGCCCGCTTCCAGGCCTCTTTGACCGAGTAATCGCGATGCACTTTCAGCGTTTCGGCAATCTGGTCGCCGATTCGCATGGTTGGATTCAATGAAGACATGGGATCCTGGAAAATCATGCCGATTTCGTCACCACAGATAGTTCGCCCATCCATTTCCAGACGACCCAGAAAGTCCTGTCCCCGCAGTTTGGCACTGCCCTGGGTAATGCGACCGGGGGGCATGGGAATCAGCCCCATCACTGCCTGCATGGTTACGGATTTACCACTGCCTGACTCACCCACAATGGCCAGCGTTTGTCCGGCTTCAACATCAAAGCTCACGCCGCGGACCGCTTTGACGATACCGCCATAGGTGGCAAACTCCACGTGCAGGTTCTCGACACTGAGTAATGCTGTCATTCTGCACTCCTCATTTTCGCATCCAGCGCATCGCGCAACCCGTCACCCAGCAGGTTAAACGCCAGCACGGTAATACTGATCATGGCTGCAGGGAAAACCAGTTCATGCGGATGCGTCAGCATATTCTTCAGACCTTCGTTACACATACTGCCCCAGGATGCCGTAGGCGGCGCAACACCCATGCCAATAAATGACAGGAAAGCTTCGGTAAAAATGGCGGAAGGCACGGCAAAGGTCAGAGTAACCAGAATCACACCCAGGGTGTTGGGAATCATGTGACGCAAAATCAGGTAATGATGGGACGCTCCCAACAGTTTGGCGGCACTGACATAGGCTTCCTCGCGAATCTGCAGGATTTGCCCGCGCACCAGACGGGCGGTCGCAGGCCATAACAGCACCACGAGAGCAATCAACATCGGCACAATACCGCTCTCTCCCGGCCCGATACCGAATACCACCTGAAAGAGAATCATAAACAGCAGGAAAGGCAGCGCTACCACGAAGTCTGCAAAGCGCATCATTACCTGGTCAGCCTTGCCGCCCAAAAAGCCTGCGCTGGCGCCATATACCACACCAATCACAACATAGAGCAGTGGCGCCAGCAAACCAATAAAGAGGGACACTCGTGCCCCGGCCATTAACCTCGCCAACATATCCCGACCCAGGTAGTCAGTGCCCAGCGGGTGCCAGGGCATCATGACCTCATCACCTACGGCCAGACTCTCACCGGCGCCAACCAACCCTCGGTTGCGCGCTTCCACTGCCGTAATCACACGACCCACGTTGACTTCAACTGTCTCAAACTGATCGGTTGGCTGCCCTAACTCGTCCAGGACCACCACGGCGTAATAATAGTCCCGGGCGCGTAAATCCAGACGATCCTCATACCAGTAAACACTGTCCCGGGTGATATCTGCCAGCGGAATACCCAATGCTTGCGGGTCATCAATGGGATAGTTGTTACGATAAACACGATAATTGTCGGCACCGGGCATGGGATCCCAGAGCAGGCGCACCCGTAGTGTTGTGGGCTCTGCCGCCAACCGTAAACCGCTGCCACCCGCAAAGTCTGGTTCTACCTGGCCATTCACCCAGGGTTCATAAGCTTCTGCCACCAATGCACTGCGGTCAGCGCCAGGTGCAATACTGATCTGATCCACATCCTGAAGTGCCGGGTCAACACGCCAGATCATTGGTCCGATGAAGGTAAACAGCAGCAAACCAATCACCAGATACAAGGAGACCAGTGCCCGCCTGTTCGCTTTCAGTCGGATCCAGGCATCCTGCCAGTACGAGCGCGACGGGCGGACCAGCAGTGGCGTCGTGGACTGCTCACCCAGTGGCTCGAAGTCGGAATCTCTTAACGTGCGGTGCACGCCATCATTATATTGACTCATAAGTTAATCTGTCTGTTGCTCATTGCAGCCGAACCCGTGGGTCTACCCAGCTATAAACCAGATCCACCAGGATCACCATAAATACCAGAAAAGCCCCATAAAAGACGGTTGTGCCCATGATCACGGTATAATCCAGCTGCTGCACCGCCTGAACAAAATAGCGACCCAGCCCGGGGATGGCGAACACCAGTTCAACCACAAAACCACCCGTAGTGATGGCTGCAATCGCAGGACCTAATACAGTAATCACTGGCAGCACGGCATTGCGTAACTGGTGGTGGGTAAAGATGCGGGACATGGGCAGCCCCTTTGCTTTCGCGGTACGGATGTAATCAGCACTCATGACTTCCAGCATGGAAGAGCGCATCAAACGTGTCATATAGGCCATGGTGCCAAGGCCCAGCACCAGCGCCGGCAGCAGCATATGCGACACCGTACCCCAGCCAGCAACTGGCAGCAGCGTCCGGCCTGCCGCGGAGTTTAGTCCTACCAACCCAAGCTGCCCTAACGCAGCAAACACAAAGCTGGGCACCGATATGCCCAGGATAACCAGAAACATAATGATGTAGTCAGGCAGACGATTCCGGTACAGGGCTGTTAACGCCCCCCACAGTACGCCGCCAAGAGCAGCAATCATTACCGCAAGAATACCTAAGGTGGCAGAGACAGGGAAATGTTCACGTATGATGTCGTTCACTTCCCGGTTCTGCTGGGTATAACTGATACCAAAATCACCACGCAGCATATTGCCCAGGAAGATGACATATTGTTCGCCCAGTGGCCTGTCCAGGCCATATCGGGCTTCCAGGTTGGCTCGAATGGCTTCAGTTGACGCCCGCTCACCTGAAAGAGGGTCTCCCGGCACGCTGTGCATGCCGAAAAAAGTGGCAGTAGCAATGAACCAGACGGTGATAATCCCCTGCAACACACGTTTTAGCGTATAGGCCCACATATCCCGTTATTCTCCGCCCTGCTGATTATCATTATCACCACCAGACCTGTCGTCCCGGGCCCCATCGATCCAGGCATAGGTGAAGTCCGTTTCTGCCCCGATTACCCGTCTCAGCATACCCTTCAACTCAGGGTGCGTGACATAAACATAACCGCGTTCGTAGTTGGGCATGATCACGACATCTTCGTGGATGATGCGTTGAATCTCGGCAAACGCCTGCATTCGCTCCCCGGTATCCAGTGAACTTTGCGCGATGCGAATCTGGGCATCCAGCTCAGGGTTACTGTAGCGCCCCCGGTTATTGAGATTCCAGGAGGCAAACAGGTCCGCAAAGGTGAGTGGGTCGTTGTAGTCCGGGCCCCATCCAGCCATGACCAGATCGAATTCACCACTGGTCATTTTGTCCAGCCGCTGCCGGAAGATCTGAGCATCGATAACAACATCAATACCCAGGTTGCGTTGAAACACCTCCTGATAATACTCGGCCTGCATACGGGCATTCGGCGAGTCACCAGTCAACAATGCCAGCGGTGGCAGTTCCTCAAGCTCCATCTCATCCAGGGCCTTTTGCAAATATTCTCTGGCCAGCTCAATATTGCGTTCATAAACAGGCGCCGGATGCTCCTGCCGGAATGGACGTTCTTTCCCCTGAAGCCAGACCGGAAAGAGGCTTTCTCCGGGCAAATAACCCGGCAGTTTGATAACCCGGTTCACCAGTTCACCCGGGTCCTGGGCCAGCGTCAGCGCCATGCGCAAATTCTTGTTGGTGGTCAGCCGACCGTCCCGATGATTGAACTCGATATACCAGACGGTTCCCTCCATGAAGCGATCAATCTGCCACCCCTGAAACATGGCCTCTTCCAGCATTTGCGAGCCCAGGTTGGTCATTACAATCTGCTCATCCTTAAACAGGTTGAGCAACGTATTGGGGTCGGAAGTCATGTGGGCGAAGTTGATTGCATCCAGTCGGATACGTTCTTTGTCCCAGTAATACGGGTTTTTAACCAGGCGCATGCTGGCCCCGTGTACCCAGCTTTCAATCATGAAGGGACCGTTATATAGCAGCTCATCAGCATCCGCCCCGTAACGTCCGTTGGTCTGCTCATAGAATGCTTCGTTAGCCGGCATATAGGTGACAAAAGCCACCATACGGTCGAAGTAAGCGATGGGCGTCTCCAGTGTCACTTCCAACGTAAAGTCGTCAACGGCCTGCACACCAACATCATCGAGTGGCACTTCACCGTTGTTAGCGGCTTCGGCATTCAGAATGGGATAGAGAATGAAGGCGTATTGCGAGCCAGTAGAGGGGGCGAGTACGTTTTTCCAGGCGAATTCAAAATCATGTGCTGTGACCGCTTCGCCATTGCTCCAACGAGCGTTCTCGCGCAAGTGGAATGTCATGACATTGCCGTTTAACGCCCACTGCTCAGCAACACCACCAACCAGGTCACCGTGTTCGTCATAACGCAGCAACCCTTCCATCACATGGTTCAGTACCTGGCCACTGATGGAATCTGTCGATCGCATACTGTTCATTTGCGGGGGTTCATCACGTAGATGAGATGTAATTTCGTTGTTTTCGTAATCAATAGCAGAACTGGATACGGTCGACTGGCTACTGGTTAATCCGGCCAGAGCATCCAGCAGAAACATGGTAACCAACAAACCCACTACCGCCACAATGGCAAATGTCAGCAACTGTTTCCCTGCTGCACTGATCAGATTCTGACCCTGAGCACTGTTGTCGCCGGGAACCTTGTCCGCTTCCACTGCTGGCTCTGATTCTATAGGGGCACTGGATTGGCGATAATTGGGTTCCTGTTGCATGACTGTCTCGTTAGCTCGCTATTTAAGGCGTACATCAAACTGATAATCAACGTCGATTTGGCTGACTGTTTTAGCTAGCCGGATTTTAGTTGACCTGGCTTTGGTTGACCCGCTTTTTGGCTGCTTTATACTTCAATAGCTTCACGCAAGGCTGCTGAGGCTATTTACAAAAAGGATACCTTAGGCATTCAGTTGAGTCGATAGCCAGGCAACAAATAATGAACACATTCATGTAACACCCACAAACCACTATCAAGGCAGCGTTTTGAGCGAAGAAATCGAACAAGTGGCAGAGATCTACCAACTGGTAACCACCTTCCTGGTGACCTATAGCTTCCAGATAGTCGGCGCAATCATCATTCTTTTGATTGGCCTGCTCATCGCCAGAAAAGTTCATAATCTGATATTGGCTCTATGCCAAAAGAAAGGCCTGGACATCACGCTCAGCCGGTTCATTGCCAGCGCGATCCGGCTACTGGTGGTGGCCATGGTTGGCATCATTGCCCTGAACAAGGTAGGGATCAGTGTCACCCCATTGATTGCAGCGATCGGCGCCATCGGTTTAGGTGCCGGCCTGGCCGTTCAAGGCCTGTTATCCAACTACGGCGCTGGTCTCAACATTATCCTTGCCAGACCTTTTGTCATCGGCGATACGATCCATGTTGAAGGGGTAAAGGGCATTGTGGAAGAAATCCACCTGGCCTACACCATGCTTTCAGACGAAGATGGCGTGAGTATCATGATCCCCAACAAACATATCATCGGCGAGGTTATTCATAACTCGCAAAGTGATAGCCTGCAGGCCCTGAGTGTTGGCATTGCATATCACTGCGACCCTAAATCGGCCATCAAGGTCATCCAGCAGGCAGTTAGCAAACTCCCCGGACTTAGCACACAACGAGCACCATTGATCGGCATTGACGGTTTTGGCGACAGCAGCATCGATATCGGTGTGCGCCTATGGGTCAAAACTGACCGCCTGTTTGAAATCAGGTATGCCGCCAATATGGCCATTCACGAGGCCCTGGAAGAGGCTGGCATAGAGATACCTTTCCCACAGCGAGATATCCATATTTCCTCCACCGATACAGAACTGGCAGCTGAAAAGTAACTTTTCAGCTGCTTTTGTCCCAGTTTTTACCCTAAATGCGAACCACATCACAAATCGGAGGAGTTAAACTGTCTTCATGGCGATTCTGTCGTTCGCATGCACACTCTGCGCGCTTTTCACTATTTTCCGCAGGGCGCTAGCCAACCCAATTCGCAATTCAAAACAAGAAAGGATTTTTGATATGAACAAGAGAGCCTTATCTGCTGCTATCGTGATGACGATAGCAGCCGGCGCAGCATTTACTGCCCCCGATGCAATGGCTGGCGGTAATAACCATTGGTCTCAAAGCTACTCGTCTTTCTGGTCTGACAGTTCCTCAAGCTGGAATAACAATCGCAGTAGCGGCCAAAGCTGGTCATCCTGGCAGGGTAACGACCATGATCGCGATGACGATGATGACCGTCGCCATGGACACGACAAGAAAAAAGGTCGCGGGCATGAGCACCATCAAGGTGTAGGCCGCGGGCATGACCATGATGACGATGAGTGCTCGGACGACAGTGGCAGTAATGGCAAAGGCCACAAGAAGAACAAAGGACGCGGACACGATCACCACCAGGGTTACGGATATGGTCACGGCCATGACGATGACTGCCTGGATGATGACGACGATCACGATGATGATCACGACCACGATAATGATGACGATCGCGGCTGGGGTCACAAGAAGAAGAAAGGCAAGGGCCACCACGATCATGGCAACGGCCACGGTTACGGACATGATCATGACCATGACGATGACGATTGCCCCGACCACGACGATGATGACGACAACGGTGGTGACGGCGGTGACGGCGGTGACGGCGGTGACGGCGGTGACGGCGGTGACGGCGGTGACGGCGGATCAGATGGTGGCTTGGGCAACTGTGTTGCCACAACCCAAATGAGCTACAGCCTCAGCGATGATGCCGGGCTGACGGTCCAGTTCCCTTATTATTACAATGACGGCGGCGCTGACTTGCCACTATTCCCTGATGAACACCTGACTACATCATATTCAGCTGTGCTTGCAGTGGGAGCTCAGCTGCAAGCTTCATTCTATGCACCAGCAGGCCAAAACATCAGCGACGTGCAAATGAGCATGGGCGGCCAGACTTATACCTGGAATGATGAGACAGGATTCGCTGGTGCAGCCAGTGATGTGACTGTCATCACCAATACAAACCAGTCTGTACAGTTCCTGTTCGGCAGCGTTGGTGGCACTGGTAACTTCGACTTCCAGGTCACAATCTGCTCGGAAGACGGTGGTGCCATTGACCCGTCCTGATCAATATTGATCAACGCAAAAGGGCCAGCCTGGAAACAGACTGGCCCTTTTTTGTTAGCGGCGCACTCGCCGCAAGACCTGCACTTCCCCATCAGTAATTTGACGCATCAGGTCAGGTGTCTCAAACTCGATTCGGCTCTCCACTTGTTGCCCCATGGCATTCAGGCGAATATGGTCCTCGTCAATCCACTCATAATTCAGATGCAATCCCAGATCATGTACGGTAATTTCCCCGACATTATATTCCAGAGTAACAGGCTGGCCATCGAACTCGGCTCGCCAGGTTCCCTGAATCATGACCTGTTTGGAAAGCGGTGGTGACTGAGTGCTGCACGCGACCATCAATCCCAACAGGCTAGCCAGCGCCCCAACTTGCAACACCCTGTTTATCATCTGGTTTACTCCTGTAAATAGCATTCTCCATTGAGATGCCACACCTTGTCATGTTTTACCGTGAACTTCCAGTCAGGGTATTTTCGGTGCACAATGCTGCTGCATTTCATATACAGCAACAAAGGCCAGTCACTGGCCCGGACCAACGAGGTGAGAATATGGCAGGTCACGGTAGTACGCTCAAGCCTGGGAAATATGAACACTATAAAGGCAACTATTATGAAGTGATCGATGTTGCCAGGCATAGTGAAACAGGCGAGCTGTTAGTGGCTTATCGACCACTGTACGGTGAAGGAGCCCTCTGGGTTCGCCCACTGGACATGTTTACAGAGACTGTCACAGTGAACGGGCAAACCCGGCCCCGTTTTCGTTACTCTGGCGACACCTGAGACTGGCCAGCTTCAGCGCTGCGTTGCTGTGCCTTGAAGGCCAGTTTTTCCTGACGACGCCGCTCGATCACTGTCGACATCGGCTCGCCTATATGAGTCTCGCCTCGCTCTTGTGCCAGTTTGATCTGGCGCTCACGCTCGGCATAACGTCGTAACTGATCCTGGCTGTGCTGGTCGTAGCAATGCGGACAACTGATCCCGGGGCGGAAATGTGGTGAACTCTTTTCTGCTTCGGTAATCGGCATACGGCAGGCATGGCACTGATCATAAGAACCACGCTCTAACCGGTGGTTAACCGTTACCCTGTTATCAAAGACAAAACACTCGCCCTTCCATTTGGACTTGGTCTCTGGCACTTCCTCCAGGTACTTCAGGATACCGCCTTTCAGATGGTAGACCTCTTCAAAGCCCTGTTGCTTGAGAAACGCCGTTGATTTTTCGCAGCGAATACCACCCGTGCAAAACATCGCCACTTTTTTATGTTTTTTGGGATTCAGGTTGCTTTCTACGTACTCAGGGAACTCGCGGAATGCATCAGTACTCGGGTTAACAGCCCCTTCAAAAGTACCGATTTCATACTCATAGTTATTGCGGGTATCAATCAACAGAACATCAGGGTCAGAAATCAGATCATTCCATTTTTTGGCATCCACATAAGTGCCCACCACCTGGTTCGGGTCGACATCCTCAACCCCCATCGTGACAATTTCTTTCTTGAGTTTGACCTTGGTACGGTAGAACGGATTTTCTTCCGTGTAGGACTCTTTTACTTCAATTCCGTTAAATCGATCATCCTGGGCCAACCAGGACAGGACAGCATCGATCTCTTCACGAAGACCCGCGATAGTGCCATTCAGCCCTTCACGCGCCAGTAACAGCGTGCCTTTTACCTGATTATCCAGCATGACCCGGTGCAATGGGGCACGCAAATTCTCAAAGTCGTCAAGCCTGACGAAGCGGTACATGGCCGCAACTACAACCTTGTCAGTCATTCTCTTCTCCTGGTAGCTGACCGGATCGTAAATCCGGCGCACGGGTTAAGGGGGCGGGATTTTACCCTAATTCGTACTCGTGCTCATTGATTATACGCAAAAATTCCTGACCGAATTTTGACAGCTTGCCTTGTCCGACACCGTTTACTGCCAAAAGTTGCTGTTCGTTAAGCGGGCGCAGCTGCACCATATCAAGCAGGGTGGCGTCATGAAAAATGACATAGGGCGGCACATCATGCTCATCAGCCAGCTGTTTGCGACACTGGCGAAGATCTTCCCAAAGGCGCTGATCTTCCGGCAACAGATCAACCACAGCACGTTTGCGGCTGCTTGCCCGGCTGACGTCTTTCACATCTTCGCGCATCATTAATTCTTTTTCACCACGCAGGACTGGCCGTGCTTTTTCTGTCAGATAAAGCGCCCCAAACTGCTGATGGTCAGCACCAAGATAACCGCCCGCAATAAGTTGCCTGAAAACCGACTGCCATTGGCTTTTATCCAGCTCACGTCCGATGCCGAATGTTGAAACCCGGTGGTGCCCATTTGATAGTATGCGCTCACTCTCAACGCCCAGCAGAATTTCTGTCGCATAGCTGACGCCAAACCGCTGACCAGCGCGATACACTGCCGATAATGCCTTCCTGGCCGCTTCAGTGCCATCCCAGGTTGGTGGCGGCTGCAGGCAGGTGTCGCAGTTGCCACAGGCATCGGGTGCACTCTCACCAAAATAATGACGCAGCGCCTGCCGCCGACAGCTGGTGATCTCACACAACCCCAGCATGGCATCCAGGCGGATTTGCTCCTGGCGCTTGAATTGCTCATTGCCTTGTGAGCTGTCCAGCATCTGCCGTAATTTGATCACGTCCTGTAAACCATAGACCATCCAGGCTGTCGCTGCTTGCCCGTCGCGTCCGGCGCGACCGGTTTCCTGATAATAGGACTCCACGCTTTTGGGCAAATCCAGGTGCACAATGAAGCGCACATCCGGCTTATCAATTCCCATTCCAAAGGCAATCGTTGCCACGATAATGACGCCGTCTTCGCGTAAAAAGCGTTGCTGATTAAACATCCTCAGATCTGAGCTCAAACCGGCATGATAGGGCAAGGCATCAAAACCCTGCTGTTGCAGCCAGGCAGCTACCTCTTCGGTTTTCCGCCGCGACATACAGTAAATGATCCCGGCATCATCAGGGTGCTCACGTCGGATAAACGCCAGCAATTGTTGGCGCGCATTACGTTTTTGCGTAATCCGGTACTGTATGTTGGGACGGTCGAAACCAGAGACAAAATGCGGGGCATCCTGCAAACCGAGCCGGCTGGCGATTTCTTCCCGGGTCGCAACATCGGCTGTTGCTGTCAGCGCTATTCTGGGGACATGAGGAAAACGCTCCTGAAGCAAGGAAAGCGACAGGTAGTCAGAGCGAAAATCGTGCCCCCACTGCGAAACACAGTGCGCTTCATCAATAGCAAACAAGGCAATATCCAGCGACTCCAGCAGCGCCAGGGTACCACTTTGGCTGAAGCGCTCGGGCGCCAGATAAAGCAGATCCAGCTCCCCTGCACGCAATTGCTGCATGACTTGACCATAGGCTTCCGACGACAGGCTGGAGTTGATGAATCCGGCGCGCACGCCCAGCTCATCCAACGCATCGACCTGGTCTTTCATTAACGCAATCAACGGGGAAATAACAATGCCGACACCTGAGCGGACCAGGGACGGGATTTGATAGCAAAGAGACTTACCACCACCGGTAGGCATCAGCACCAGGGCATTTTGACCACTAACAACGGTATCAATAATGTCTGACTGAACACCCCGGAACTGCTCGTATCCGAACACTTTCCGCAGAACATTCAGCGAAGGTTGGATTTCGCTCATGAGGGGTCAATCAGCCTGGAGACGCTCCCGGTATGCAGGTAAACGCTGTTTGAGCCGCTGCAGGTTCTCGGGACCAATGCGAATCAACTGTTTTTGCACAGGTGGCAGGCTTTCGTAACGGTTTTCTGCATAAATGTATTGCACAGTGGGCTTGATCAACTGATAGGGCCCCTCATCTGGCGTAAACGCCATGACCTGCTCAATGGCCCTAAGCACAACCTGATCAAAATCTTCCTGAAAACCTATTTCGGCATAAGCTTCCTGGAACAAAGGCTTCATCTGTCGATACAGGGACATGACAGCGGTCGGTTCCATCTCCGTTAAGGTGCTGATCATCGGCTCGTAGCGCTGATAATTGGCAGTTGCCAACTCGTAGAAATTGTCACCCACTTCATTGACCTCAAATTCGCCGGGGACACGTCGCAACGGATACTCAAGCTGCGGCAGCTCACCTTGCGAAGCATTGTGAACAAATACGACAAACTTCCTGATCACATCGTCAGGCGCCAGCAGGCGCAGCAGACTTGCACCCAGTTCCATTTCAGCCAGGCGATTAAACAGCATGGTATCGCTTTGATTCAAGGAAGGGAGTTCAACTTCTGTCTCTGACATACTTTCGGCACCAGGCTGCTGCTCATCCACTACCTGATTATTAGCAGCTGGCGCAGGCACTTGCCTGACTGGCCGGGTTTCTTCAGCTTCTTCCTGTGCTGGCGCGACCTGGACCGGTGTTTCCACAGGACGCGGGATCGGCGTATCCAGCTCGACCGTCCGGGTTGTTTCCGGTGGTTCGAACGTCATCGCCAAGTAAATAAGAAAGCCCATCCCGATCAGGGAGAGCAGTGCAACGATTGCCAGGGTTTTATGCGCCATAGTGAGCGGTATTCTTGCACAGGGGATAGAACACGGGCAATAGAGAAACCCGGGGAATGACGACATTACCCGGCATAGCCACAATTGCGCCACAATTAGTCTTTTACCAGCTTCTCAGCCTGGCCCGGCGAACCATACGGCCTAGTTCGTTATTCATCTCACGCATTTCTTCCAGCCGTGCTGCCACTTCAGCCTCGTTATCAGCTGTAAATCCTGGATGTTCCTCACTGAAATTCTCCATCTCATCGGCCGTTTGCATTAACGCATAGCGAGCACGCTCAAGCTGGTTCACACGCTCGCGCCGCGCCGAGCGATAATAGTCCGGATTATTGACCTGCTGCTGGTAGCAGACCCGCTGAGTCCCTCCAGCGCCGTCGGTTACAAGGCGGCACACTGTCTCAGTGACAAAACGGGGCTCGTTAAGCAGCAGATCATCCAGGCGCTGGTAATCATACTGTCTTGCCATTTCTATTTCTGTCGAGGCAATAGCGTTGAGCAAATCCCACTGCTGGCTGGCATTCTGACGCTGCCGCGCCTCATCCAAAGCCCTTCGCTGCTCCTGGATCAACTCTCGGATTGCCATGATTGCCTGGGTCGACCCGGGCCGTAGCAGCAAGTTTTCCCGCGAGGCGGTAATCTGCCATCGACTATAGTCCAGTAAGGCTGCTGTGTACTCCACACTATCCGGATCATGAAGGCGCCGCTGAATCTGGAACAGCAAATGCGCCGCAGCATCGGTGCCCTCCCAGTCACGAAGTGACTGTCGTGTCGCTACCAGCGCCTTCAGGATGTCGACCTGGCTCTCATCGTAGAGGCCATAATTAAGTCGAGCCAATTGCAATGAGTCAGACAGTAATTGCTCTGCGGTTTCATGGTTGTTCAACTCCTGTTGCAGCCGGGCCAGATCCTGCTGGACTTCCAGGCGAGCGGGATCATAAGGACCCGCAGTCTGATTCAGGGTTGCCAACCTTTGCTCCAGCGCTGCCGCACTGTTCAGTAATTGCGCTCTGGCTGCGGAATCGTCAGGCTCAAGTTCCTGCGCGCTCTCTTCGTCAGAGGGCTCGCCAGCCGCATCTACTTCTGCTTCTGCTGCGTGGTTTTCCAACCCTGGCGCAATCCACAGCAAAAACACCGAGAGCAAGCAACACTGTCTGAACAAGCTTAGATACTGCTGAATATGTATACGCATACATCCAGTATACGCCAAGGCCATTACCAGGCAATCCACCCCAATCACAGCCCGTCATGTCAATATTATTGTAAGCACTTACTACCAAATATCAAAATCATTCTAATTCAGCATCTTACAGCCAATATTGTCACGTAATCGTCACAATACTTTTATCAGACTGTCAAATCCGGCCATTAAGGTATCCACTAACTTGGATACAGCTGGAGACTATCGTATGAAGTCGATCAACCCACCCCAGAAAAAGCGGTATCGATCCATCTTTATTTCCGATCTCCACCTTGGCTTCAAAGGTTGCCAGGCTGACCTGTTGATCGACTTTCTTAATAAAACAGATTCAGACTATCTCTATCTGGTTGGCGATATTTTCGACGGCTGGGAGTTAAAAAAGCGTCCCTACTGGCCTGATTCTCACCAGCAAGTAGTAAAACTGATTCTGAATAAAGCGGCCAATGGCACGCGTGTCATCTACACACCAGGCAACCATGATGAACGTGCCCGGGATTTTTGTGGGCACCAGTTTGACAGAATTGAAGTCAAACACTCAGCGGTGCATGAAACCAGCGCTGGCAAGAAAATGCTGGTGCTGCACGGTGACCAGTTCGATACCGTGGTAAAAATCTCACCAGTACTGGCTCACCTGGGCAGCACCATGTACGGTCACTTGCTATTTATGAACCGCATCGTCAATGGCGCACGGCGACTGTTCGGAAAACCGTACTGGTCACTGGCTGCACACCTGAAGCACCGGGTAAAAAACGTGGTCAGCTATATTGGCCGTTTTGAGGAAGCCGTCATTAACTCGACCCGAAGCCAGCAGCTCGATGGCGTCATTTGCGGTCACATCCACCATGCTGAAATCACCAGTTTTGGTAAAACGCTGTACTGCAATACCGGAGACTGGGTTGAGAGCTGTACCGCGCTAATCGAATCCGCTGATGGGCAGTTGCAGATTCTGCGCTGGGCAGATGCTGATGAACGCGCCACCGAAAGCGAAGAAGAACACGATAAAGCGCTCCCGGAAGCCGCCTGATCCCCTGGCAGTTGACCCTGATTTGACCCATAATCGACTGCAATCGATTTTCAGGGCATTTATAGGAGGGGAGAATGAGCGACCTGGACCTGTCATTTTATCTGAATGGGCAATGGGTTGATGCCAGCGAACGAAAGCAGCTTGCTGTCATTAACCCTGCAACGGAATCACCGCTGACCCATATCGCCATGGGCACAGCTGATGACGTCAACCTCGCGGTAAAAGCTGCCAGGGATGCGTTTCCGTCCTGGTCAACGACCAGCCGCGAAGAGCGCCTGCAGATACTGGACAAAATCATAGCTGGCATCAAAGCACGAGGCGAGGAGCTGGCTCAGGCTATCAGTCAGGAGATGGGTGCGCCGATCAGCTTTGCCCGCACTGCCCAGGTCGGCACGGGCATTGGCCATTTCGCCACCGCGCGACAAATCCTCGCTGATTTCGAATTTGCACACCTGCGCGGCAAAACCCTGGTTTGCCAGGAACCTATCGGTGTCTGTGGCTTAATTACTCCCTGGAACTGGCCACTAAATCAGGTCAGCTGCAAAGTAGCGCCGGCGCTGGCCACCGGCTGTACCATGATTCTGAAACCCAGTGAAATGTCTCCGGTAAGCGCCCGCATTTTGACTGAAATTATTCATGATGCCGGTGTCCCGGCTGGTGTCTTCAACCTGGTCAACGGCGACGGCCCTACCGTAGGTGCGGCAATGTCCTCGCACCCTGACATCGACATGATGTCTTTTACCGGCTCCACACGCGCCGGACGGGAAGTTGCCAAAGCGTCAGCTGATACGATCAAGCGCGTCAGCCAGGAACTGGGCGGCAAATCTGCCAATATCATTCTTGATGATGCCGACTTCCCTGCAGCCGTAAAAGGCGGCGTACTAGGCTGTTTCGGTAACTGTGGACAATCCTGCAACGCACCGACCCGCATGCTGGTTCCAGCATCCCGAATGGACGAAGTGATTGAAATTGCCCGCGCTGTGGCCGCCAAAGCTATCCCCGGCAATCCTGCCGATGACGCTACCCGGATTGGCCCGGTGGTCAGCCAGACTCAATACGATCGCATCCAGTCACTCATCCAGGCTGGCATAGATGAAGGCGCAACACTGGTCGCCGGCGGAACAGGCAAACCTGACGGCCTGGATACAGGGTATTTTGTCAAACCAACCGTCTTTGCTAATGTCCGCAATGATATGACCATAGCAAAGGAAGAAATATTTGGCCCGGTATTATCCATCATCGCTTACCAGGATGATGACGATGCTGTGCGTATTGCCAATGACTCGGAATATGGGCTATCGGGCTATGTGTCAGGTGAGCAGGATCATGCCCGGCAAATTGCCCGCCGCATGCGTACCGGCATGATCCACCTGAACGGCGCCAGCACAGATTTCTCTGCACCATTTGGTGGGTTCAAGCAGTCTGGCAATGGTCGGGAATGGGGCGTTGAGGGGTTCCATGAGTTTTTGGAGACCAAGGCGATCATGGGTTATGGGGGCTAGATCGGCCAGCAACGGCGCAAAATAGAGAGCGGTCAGGACATCATAGAACCGGTGGCAGACGACCACAGCACATCGGCCGACGCTCGGCGGGCGGAAACTCAGCCTGGCGGCTTCGGACAGTCCGCTCGCTCATTCGAGCTGCGGGCAGACCATCCCTTCACATACCTCAGCCAGTTAGACCACGTTTTGCCTAACGCCCTTCACCCGAAAACGCAGCCGAACTGTTTGAGCCGTCAGGCGAGTTTTCGGCTGCCGGGTGAAGGGCGTTAGGCAGTGGTCGGCTGAGGTATGTGAAGGGATGGTCTGCCCTTGTGCCGTGTTTTGGTGCTATTAGCAACAGTGACGTTAGGCTATAAAAAATTGCCGGGAGCAATTTTACACGTTGCCCCGCAACAGCCCCGAAGGGGGGGGGGGCCTCCAGGGACAAGGCCATAAAAAAAGGCTATGAGTGTAATGACTCACAGCCTTTTTTGGTGTTCACCGCTGCTGTTGTGAGCAGCGGTAACATCTTGCTATTAATGCGCGTTGTCACCGTCGTGGACGTGGCCGTGCGCGATTTCTTCTTCACTGGCATCACGGATGCTGACGATTTCGACGTCAAAGTGCAGAGTTTTGCCTGCCATGGGGTGGTTGCCATCAACAGTGACCTGGTCGCCATTGACTTCCTTGACAGTAATCTGTTGTTGCTGACCTTCAGGGCCTTGAGCTGTGAAGCCCATACCAGGTTCGATGTTATCGACACCCTGGAACATTTCACGTGGCAGCGTCTGAATCAGCTCGGGATTGCTCTCACCGTAGGCTTGGTCAGGTGCAATTGTCGCTTTAAAGGAATCACCCTGGGTTTTTCCTGCCAGCTCTTGCTCCAGACCTGGAATCAGGTTATTGGCACCATGCAGATAGACCAGAGGACCACGACCCTCAGATGTATCCATGACTTCACCTTCATCGTTAGTCAGTGTGTAGTTGATGCCAACTACTGAATTCTTGCCTATCATTAAACTCATATGCTTTTCCTGCTTTGGACAATAAAAATCACGCACACCCTAACATTTATCGTCCGCAAAGTCTCGCCAACTCCCTGCAACCCCTCAATCCCCCGAGGATTTGTATTGATCCGCGAATCGATCCTGCAACTTCCTCATGCCACCTAACCAGCGGTCATAATCGCTGGTTTTGCGCTGCATATAGGTCAGTACCTGGGGGTGCGGCAAGCATAAAAAACGTTCTTCAGAGAGGGTTTGCACCACCGTATCCGCTAATGCATCCGGTTCCAGCATGCCATCCACACCAGCCACGCCACCGCCACCGGTATTGGCTGTCATCTTGGTTCTGACTGCCTGAGGACAAAGTACGGACACTTTAATTCCCCGGCTACCGTAGGTGATAGACAGCCATTCTGCAAAACCAATAGCAGCATGTTTGGTAACCGCATATGGGGCCGAGCCTACCTGGCTGAGCAGACCGGCAGCTGAGGCCGTGTTAAGCAAATAACCTTCGCCCCGCTCCAGCATCCCGGGCAGAACAGCGCGCGCCGCATAGATATGAGACATTACATTGATGTCCCAGATTTTTCCCCAGCCTTCATCACTGACGTTCTCATCCCCGGGAATAAAAATACCGGCATTGGAACAGAACAGATCAATATGACCATGTTTGCTCTCTGCATGGGCTACCAGCGCCTGTATATCGCTCTCTTTACTAACGTCAACTGCCATCGTGGAGAGCTGACAGGTTGCCACCTCTTTGAATGCGTCAACCAGAGACGCCAGTCCTGCTTCATCAATATCTGCTGCCACAATTGCAGATGCGCCTTCACGAGCGAAGCGCTCGCACAAAGACCAGCCAATTCCACTGGCCGCCCCTGTTACCACAATGTTTTTGCCCGACAATTCCATCGTCTGCCTCCCTGTTTGTTACAATGCGAATGAAAGAAGTTTACCAGTCAATGCGTCTCCTATCTCACAAGCAAGCATAGCTATCGCGACGTATCAACAGCAAGCGGAATTCGGCCGGAATCTGTGATAAGGTTCCGGCGGTTTTAGTAAGGATCTACTTCATCAATGATCCAGGGGAGAAAACAAGTGACACAGATTAAACAGATTCCTGATCAGAATCCGTCAACCACATTCAAACTGGCATCCAGCCTGTCATTGGCAGTTGCCATTTCCGCAGCGATGGCCAGCCCGGCGATGGCTCAGCAAGGCGACACACCTGAGATTGAAGAAATCCAGGTCATTTCCACCAGTCGCCGCCCGGAGAACCTGTCCGACGTTAACGCCAGCGTGGCAATCCTCAGCGAGGAAGCATTACGCCTGGTAAACCACACTCACATCCAGGAAGCAGCCAACCGCTTACCGGGTGTGAATATCAATCGCAATAACGGTCAGGAAAGTCTGGCTTCCATCCGCTCACCTGTATTGAGCGGGGGTGGTGCCTGTGGCGCATTCCTGATGGCTGAGCAGGGTATTCCACTGCGTGCAGCCGGTTTCTGTAATGTCAACGAGCTGTTTGACTCACATTCAGAAAACGCTGAACGCATCGAAGTCATTCGAGGCCCAGGCAGTGCGTTTTATGGCTCAAATGCCGTTCACGGCATGATCAACGTGGTACTGCCACGAGCAGGTACCGGTAATGATGTCAGCCTGGAACTTGGCCCACGAGGCACACTGCGCGGCAATGCCCGCATCGGCTTCGGTGAGGACTTCAAACAGACACTGCTGGTAAACGGTATTACCGAAGAAGGTTATCGGGCTGACAGCGGTTATGACCAGCAAAAGGCAACGTGGCTTTATGAAACGACGCTGGATAATGGCGTAAACCTGGATGGCGGCATTGGCATCACCAACCTGAACCAGGAAACCGCAGGGTACGTTGTCGGCACTGACGCCTACAAAGACGACGATTTGCGCAAAACCAACCCGAATCCCGAAGCGTACCGCAACAACCGCAGCCTGCGTGCCTGGACACGTATCAGTTACACGCTGGACAGCGGCTGGGACGTGGTGCTGACACCTTATGTTCGCGATGCAGACCTGGATTTTATCCAGCACTTCCTGCCCGGCACACCGGTTGAACAGAACAAGCACCGCAGTGCAGGTATGCAGTTTGCCAGCTATAAGGACCTGGGCGAGCAACGCACCCTGTCAGTTGGTATGGACCTGGAATTTACTGAAGGTTCGCTGTTGCAACGACAGGATATGCCCACGACCGGCTCTGCATTCCTGGTCAACACCATTCCTGCTGGCAAACACTATGATTATGAAGTCGATGCTACGCAAATAGCGCCCTTCGTACAGTACGAGCAGTACTGGGACAACGGTTTCGACATCACGCTGGGCCTTCGATTTGAGCGTATTAACTACGAATACGACAACAAAATGATTGCCGGTCGCACCAAGGAAGACGGCACGCCCTGCGGCTTTGGTGGCTGTCGCTACAACCGCCCTGCCGACCGCGATGACACCTTCGGCAACCTTGCACCGAAGCTGGGCATTCGGTATCAGATCAATGATTCCCATGATGTGCAGTTCCGTGTCACCCGCGGTTATCGCGCACCTCAGGCTACAGAGCTTTACCGCCTGCAGAATGACCAGAACGTGGCTGACCTCGATGCCGTGGAAATCGATAGTGTAGAACTGGGCTTTAATGGCAACCAGGGTCGCATGTCCTATGAGGCAGTCGCCTACTTTATGGACAAGGAAAACGAGATCATCAATGACTCGGACCGTATCAACCTCAATAACATGCATACGCGACATCGCGGTTTGGAATTGAGCGGTGCCTATGAAATCAGCCAGCAGCTACAACTCAGTGGTTCTTATACACACGCCAGACATACCTATGAGAATGACCGCTTATCAGACGGGACTAACCTCAACGGGCTGGATGTTGTGTCTGCACCACGTAACTTCGGCAGCCTGCAGCTGCAATGGCAGCCAACGAGCAGCCTGCTAACGGAATTACAGTGGGTAGCCATGGGCGAGTACTTCACCAGCCCGGATAACATGCATGAATACGAAGGCCATGATGTTTTGAACCTGCGTACGCGCTGGGATGCTCGGGAAGATCTGACGCTGTCGCTTAATATACTCAACCTGACAGACACTCAGTACGCTGAACGCGCAGACTTTTCTGCCTTTGGTGGTGATCGGTACTTCCCGGGCGAACCGCTGCGCGCCTTCCTGTCTGTCGATTGGCGTTTTCGCTGATTTATGACAAAGTAACAAGGTCAGGGAGAGAATCAGACACGGTGACACTGTAAAGGATCCTGGGATATGGCAAAGGTCGCAATACATCACATGGAAGCGTACTTCCAGTTGCGGCCTAGCTCATCAGGACTGATCTCTCCGCCCGACCCATCTGACCGGAGCCTTGTGCCCGGCAAACACGTCTACGGCAAGCCTGTTCGCCAGGCTGCCGTACTCGTTCCCCTGATACACAGCCCTCGCAGCACGACATTCAATGTGCTTCTGACACTGCGGACCAAGCATTTGCGCAATCACGCCGGCCAGGTCAGTCTGCCTGGTGGTTCCATGGATGCCGATGACAAGAATGCCGTTGCCACCGCTTTGCGCGAAACCGAAGAAGAAGTCGACATCAAGCCCGGACAGGTGCGCATACTTGGCACCATGCCTTCTATCATTTTGCCTTCTGCCTATCAGGTCACACCGGTTGTAGGCGTCATCGACAGTCGAATAGCGGCACGGGCACACCCTAACCCCGATGAGGTTGCAGAGATTTTTGAGGCACCAGCTTCCCTGTTATTCAACCCCGCCAGTTACCAATTACAGACCATGCAGCTGCGTAACAAGCCGAGAAAATTCTGGGAACTGCATTACCAGCAGTTTCGTATATGGGGAGCGACAGCAGCGATACTGCATCATCTGGCGCAGGAAGTGTTTACCTTTATGGAAAGCGGAAGCAGCCAGGATCTGTAAACAGACCCTGGCTGTACTTTATGGCGCAACATCCAGCGGTGGCGTTTCAGTGAACAATTCATTAAAAAAGTTAGCCAGTGCCAGATCCGTCCGGCGGCTGGCCTGCTGGCTGTATACCGTACCGAAATCCGGGTTATTGGCCGCAGGATTGGTGAAAGCGTGCTTGGTATTGCCAAACACGTGCACTTGCCAGTCAACCCCGGCATCGGTCATTTCCTTTTGCAGATCAGCAACCTGCTCAGGCGGCGCCATCGGGTCTTCATGCCCATGCATCACCAACACCTTGGACTTGATCTTATCTTCGTGTTCAGCCCCCTGCCCGAGCAAACCGTGCACACTGGCAACACCTTTGACCAAAGCGCCTGCACGAGCCAGCTCAAGAACCGCCATACCGCCAAAGCAGTATCCCATGGCGCCAATATTGTCATCGTCCACCTGGGAGAGGCGTCTCGCAGCCTTGAAGGCTGCGAGCATCCGACGACGCAGTAATGCCCGGTCCTCTACATAGGGTGTCATCAGGGCTGCATTGCCATCCGTATCGCCGTCTTTACCGAAAACACCTTTGCCATAGATATCCAGTGCAAAGCCGACATATCCAAGCTCGGCCATCTTTTCCGCCCCGGCACAGGCATATTCCCTGCGGCCGCTCCAGTCATGTGCCACCAGCACACATGGCTGAGGTGCTTCGGCATTTTCATCGTAAGCAACATAGGCTTCCAGAACCGTATCTCCGTCCTGGTACTCCAGATATTCCGTTTTCAGCATGATTCGCTACCTCGGATAAAACTCTGCCTGATGTAAGAACGGGACTTATAGTGCTGCAAGAATCTTTTCAGCGGCGCTGACGTCAACACCCGGACCATCTTCAACAGCCAGGAATGTGACTTCGCCGTTATCAACGATCATTGCGTAACGCTGACTGCGGCTACCCATACCAAAACCGGCAGCATCCATTTCCAGGTCGACGGCTTTGGTGAACTCACCGTTACCGTCAGCCAGCATCAGGATCTCATCAGCATTCTGGCTCTTGGCCCAGGCGTCCATCACAAAAGCGTCATTGACCGCAACACAGGCAATAGTGTCCACGCCTTTGCCCTTGATCTTGTCCGCATTAACGACATAGCCCGGCAAGTGTGTAACCGTACAGCCAGGTGTAAACGCCCCGGGCACCGCAAATAACACGACTTTCTTGCCTTTAAATACGTCGTCACTGTTGATCTGCTTCGGACCTTCTTCGCCCATCACGTGCATTGCCACTGATGGTATTTTCTGACCTGCTTGAATCGCCATATCTATTACCTCTTGATAACTTTTCGTAAGATGGATGAAATTGCATTTGAGTGTAGCAAATTCACTGGTGGCTCGATATACAGGATTGCGAGGTGACAAGGGATTCTCCAACCACTGCCCTGATCCAGTCCATCTGACGGGATATACGCTGATAGATCACCCTGGCGCCGTATTGCCCCCAGGATGAAGGGCTGCCAGCGCCTAACTCACCTATAGCGACCCCGGCCAAACAATTTATACCATCGACGCTGACCAGGGCAGGCCCACCGCTATCCCCGAGACCAGGCACCCCTTCCAGTGGCAGAACACCGGACTGATCGGGTGACTCGAAATCAAAGCGCAACCAGGATTCGGTCACTTCGGTAACACGGTTGTGTGCTTTTCTAAGCTGGCCATCACGGCTTCGGCGTGGGTGATCGCCGGTACCTGAATACCCCCACCCCAAAAACATCATTTGCTTGCCAAGCTCGGCTTCACCACCATACACAGACAGGGGTTGCACACCGCTTACAGGTGCCTGCAAACGTATCAGTGCCAGGTCTGTCTCTGAGTTACCTGTTGTGTTGCCAGTGTGCCATTCGGGATGAAGGTAATATTGAGCCACAGTCATGACATCCCGGTTGATTGTTACCGTAAAACTGAGATCATCAGCAAAGGCGGCTGCCATGCCCGATTCCTGAACACAGTGTGCCGCCGTCAAGGCCCAGTCTCTGGCGATCAGGCTGGCCACACAGGTATGAATAAAGCCTTCGGTTCCCAGGGGAAATACCGCCGGGTAATCCCACTCTCTGGCGTAATATCGGGTGTATCCGGTATCATGGCGGGTAATGATCGCATGTGCCTGATCAGCGACCCTGAAGTCGACCACCAGATAACCGAAGATCAGCACAGCCGTTGCAATAAATCGTGTCCAGGAGGCATTCATGACCGATCCTCAGAAACCCGAACGGGAATACGAACAGTCCGGAATGTATCCGAAGAAAGGTAAGGCTTTTCGCATTTGGGCTTTGTTGGGCTGTTTAGCCGGCATCATTGTGTTTCTCGCTGTGGTTTCCGCTATTGCCGATATCTTCCTGCTGCAACGTTAATAAGTGCCCGTAACTGCTGGAACAAATAAGGCTGCCATGAGCACCTAGCCTGTACCGGTATCAGGAACGACCACCCGGTCGTTTACCAGGGCGCAGATTGGGCAGTGGCCGTTTCTGTTTTGTTGTGCTCAGTATTTTGACCAGCCGCCAGGCGATGACAATGACGGCAACGACTATAAATACCAAAATACTGATGATCAGCCATTGCTCATGCGTCCAACTTGCCGGGTTTGACCATATTGCGGACATTTTCAACTCCTTACTTCATTCGTTTCACCGCGATTATGAAACATGGGGCGAATCATGGCTAGCCGGCTTATTTTCATGTTGCGAAAGTCAGACTTAATAAATCAGCCCATCTGCCGTTAACTCTAAAACATAACCATGAATTACAAGGATTCGCTCATGTCTACTGAGCAGGCTTACGCATTCGACAATCAGCAGGAAGGGGAGCTGCCCGCCAGTGTGATCAAGCATGTCAGCTTTCGCCTGGGTGAGGAAACCTATGCTGTCGTTGCATCCAAAGTCCATGAAGTGTTGCGTGTTTCTGAAATCACGCCCGTCCCCGGCGCACCGGATTTTATTCTGGGGATTATCAATCTGCGCGGTAATGTCGTTACAGTGATGGATGCCCGTCACGCATTCGAACTGCCAAAAACTGAAGTCACGGCTCAATCACGGATCATCGTGGTGGAGGTCGAGGATTTCTCACTGGGAATTCTGGTAGACCGTGTCGCGGCAGTAGTCGACCTGGATGAACAAACCATTGAAACCGCCCCACAGACCGGCCAGGAAGCTGGCAGCCTCTTTATCCAGGGCGTATACAATGATGATGAGCAAATGCTGATACTGGTCGACTTTTCCCGCGTCATGGAAATGATCCCCCGGGCATAGTACACACCGGAATAGTCACACACCGGAACAGCCTCAAGTATGACATACTGAAAGCTACTCTCCGTGGCGCATGACCGCTGCCAGCAGTACCTCGATTTCCCTGATACGCTCATCAGTCCCGTTTATTTCCAGTAAGCGCTGTTTTTCCGACATCGGCACAGGGAGCAATTCAACCAGTCGCCAGGACAATCCCTGGCGACTCTGAATAGCCATGTCCAGCCCCAGTGACTCAACCAGGGGATGTTTCATCAGATCCTGTAACAACTCCACCAGGTAGTCATGCTCGCTCGATAGCGGCAACAGCGGCTCAGTATCGACACTACCATCAATCCAATCGACCTCTGCCATTAGAAGGTGATCATCGCGGGACCAGCAATCTTTCACCTGAAAGCGTCGTGTCCCCTCAACTGTTATCCCCAACAGACCGTTCTCTAACTGATCCCAGTCAATAATATGAGCACAGCATCCAATCGAGTGCACTTGCTGTCTTCGTCCGGCGGTTACCGTTTCCTTGCCGTTCTTTAAGAAGCATACCCCGAAACCTGAACCGGTTTTAAGGCTGCTGCTTACCAGGTCCAGATAACGCTGTTCAAATATTTGTAGCGGCAACCTGCCGTCAGGGACTAAAACCGAACGCAACGGAAATAGAGGGATAACTGACTCTTCACTCATGTCAAACCTCTTCTGGCGCTGTTTCTCGAGCGGCCAGTGCATCAAGCAGACGCTGGTGAATATTGTCAAAACCGCCATTACTCATAATGACAATATGATCTTCCGCCCTCGAGTGTGATGCCAGATAAGTCACGATGTCTGCCGTTGCGACAAATGACAAAGCGGGTACGGGGCTGCCTTGTATGATGGCATCCATATCCAGGCCATTATCATCACAGTCTTTCCAAAGACAAATATCGGCAGCATGACAGGCAGCCGCCAGCGTGCCCTGATGTACGCCCATTTTCATGGTGGCAGAACGTGGCTCAATCACAGCCACCAGGCGACTGCCTGGCTGATCAGACAGCTTGGCCCGCATGCCTGCCAGCGTCGTTTCTATCGCGGTAGGGTGGTGAGCAAAATCATCATAAACATAGACATTATCCACTTCTCCGCGCAACTCCATGCGTCTTTTGACGCTGGAAAACTCACTCAGAGCATGACAGGCCGTTTGTATATCAACACCGACATGCCTTGCTGCCATCACGGCAGCAAGGGCATTACTGACATTATGCTGGCCACTCAGTGACCATTTGATCCTGCCAGAGGCGACTGACTCCGTGGCATCGCCTTTGGGCAAAACCACATCAAAATCACTGCCGTCACTGCGGTGCAAATTGACCACCCACGGAGCGGGCAAATCAGGTTGCCCATTCGGCAGCCCCATATCAGAAGCGGAGTCAGCAACCGGGCTCTCAAAGCGTTGAACGGGCGTCCAGCACCCTTGTGCCAACACCTGTTCTATATCCGGATTGTTTGTCGGATAAATGATCTGGCCTTCAGAAGGCACCGTTCGCACCAGGTGATGAAACTGGCGCTGAATCGCAGCCAGATCGGGAAAAATATCCGCGTGATCAAACTCCAGGTTATTAATAATTAATGTGCGCGGCCGGTAGTGGACAAACTTGCTGCGCTTATCAAAAAAAGCAGAGTCATATTCATCCGCTTCAACAACAAAGAAATCACTGCCACCCAAGCGGGCTGATGCTGAAAAGTTATTGAGTACACCCCCGATCAGGTAACCGGGCTGCATCCCGGCATATTCCAGAATCCACGCCAACATGGCACTGGTCGTGGTTTTCCCGTGAGTGCCTGACACTGCCAACACCCATTTCCCCGGCAATATATGATTGGCAAGAAACTCGGGGCCCGAACAATAAGGCAGGCCTTTATTCAACACGTATTCGACTGCGGGGTTACCCCGCGACATGGCATTACCAATCACAACCAGATCGGGTGCCGGATCAAGGTGTTCAGGGTCGAACCCTTCGCTCAGCACAATCCCCTGCGTTTCCAGCTGCGTGCTCATCGGTGGATAGACGTTGGCATCCGAACCACTGACACGTATTCCCATTTCTTTGGCCAGGACAGCCAGGCTGCCCATAAACGTGCCACAAATTCCCAATATATGAATATGCATATTCTTTCCTGTAAGCTTGCTCTAACTATAGCAGAAGCCAAGACATCAACCATTATCATGCAAGGCCTATCCGATTTCGCTGTCTCATTATATCAACAACCGGAAGTCGCACAGTCGTGCCTGCAACTGCAGAACGATCAGGGCTGCCAGGTGCCCGTTTTATTAGCCTACTGCTGGCACGCCAGCAGTATCGGGGTATTGCCGGAAAGTACCGCACACGACTGGATGAAGCTTGCCAGTGATCGCTCGGCACAGGCCATAGAGCCATTGCGAGAGGCCAGAACCTGGATGAAGCAACACTGGCCGAACGCTGAAGATTTGCGGGAAACAATCAAGAATACAGAGCTGCAGCTGGAGTTGCGATTGCTGGATGAACTGGAGTCCCTGGCTGTCACCCATCGACAGGACTCCATCATTAATTCGCAGTGCTTGCCTGAGACAAGGCAAAACACGTTAGCAAGGACAGAAGAGGTGTTAAGGGATTTTGCGCTGCGTTACCAAATTCATATAGCCGATGATGTTCGTGACTTGCTGGCCACCAGCTGCCTGAAAATCGCCAGCCCTGCTTAACGTACCGACGCTCCCTGCCAACGGGTAACCAGGTCCGTGTCGATATCAAACAGGTCAAGCACCCTCCCCACGTTGTGATTGACGATATCATCGAGTGTTTTGGGCTTGGCATACCAGGCCGGCATGGGCGGTGCCACAATCGCACCGATTTGCGTGGCTTTCAGCAGCAACTCGCAATGCCCGGCGTGCAAAGGGGTTTCCCTTGGCATCAGCACCAGGCGGCGACGCTCTTTTAGCACCACATCAGCCGCACGGGTGAGCAGGTTGTCGGTATAGGAATTAACCACGGCAGAAAGGGTTTTCATCGAACAAGGGGCGATAATCATGCCATCAGTGCGGAAGGAACCACTGGCAACCGAAGCAGCGAGATCTTTGACCGAATGTACCTGATCAGCCAGTGCGATAACGTCATTGGCATCCCAGTCAGTTTCCAGCGCTATATTCAGCCGCGCCGCCGAAGTCATCACCAGGTGCGTTTCGATGCCCTGGTGTTCACGCAACGCTTCCAGCATTCGAATGCCGTATATCAAGCCACTGGCACCTGACATGCCTATGATCAATCGTTTCATTGTTCTCGGTAATCTCCTACCTAATATCCTTATCGAGCCTTTAGTACCCTTTCGATTGCCAAGCCTCTCGGCAATTTGTACCATTATGCCCTTACCTGCCGGCTAATGCACGGTACAGCAAAGCGAACCCTCTCATTCCATTTTTCACAGGTTTAACATGCCCAAAGCCAATCTTTTCTATGCTCAATCCGGTGGGGTCACCTCCGTCATTAACGCCAGTGCATGCGGAGTCATCGAGACTGCCCGCCAAAACAAAGATCAGATCGGCAAAGTCTATGCTGGCATGAACGGCATCATCGGTGCGCTTCGTGAAGAACTGATTGATACCAGCAAGGAAACAACAAAACAGATCGCAGCACTGAAACATACACCAGCCGGCGCCTTTGGCTCCTGCCGCTACAAGCTCAAGAGCCTGGACGACAACCGTGAGGAATATCAGCGACTCATGGAAGTGTTCAAGGCACACAATATCCGCTACTTTCTCTACAACGGGGGTGGCGACTCCCAGGACACAGCGCATAAAGTGTCACAGTTAAGTCTGCAGGAAGGTTTTCCGATCACTTGTATCGGCATTCCGAAAACAGTCGACAATGACTTGCCTGTGACTGACAACTGCCCGGGATTTGGCTCCGTGGCCAAGTACGTCGCTGTTTCAATTCGTGAAGCCGGACTGGATGTGGCTTCGATGTGCGAAAGCTCGACCAAAGTGTTCGTTATGGAAGTGATGGGGCGCCACGCCGGCTGGATTGCTGGCGCGGCCGGTCTGGCAGCGGAAGAAGAAGGCGACTCTCCTCATATCATCATCTTTCCGGAAATTGCCTTTAATGAAGCAAAGTTTCTGCGCAAGGTGAAAAGCTGTGTGAAGAAATTCGGCTACTGCGCCATCGTTGTGTCAGAAGGCGCTCGCTATCGTAACGGTCAGTTTCTGGCAGACGCTGGCGGCAAAGATGCTTTCGGCCACACTCAACTGGGCGGTGTGGCACCTTTTCTGGCCGACCTGGTCAAGCAAAAACTGGGCTACAAATATCACTGGGCGGTGGCTGATTATCTGCAAAGAGCCGCACGCCACATTGCTTCAGGCACAGATGTTGAGCAGGCCTATGCAGTGGGTAAAGCTGCCGTGGAATTCGCCCTGGCAGGCAAGAATGCAGTGATGCCTACCATTGTTCGCAAAGGTACCAAACGATACAGCTGGGGCATTGGCGAGGTGCCACTAGCTGATGTGGCCAATGTTGAAAAAGCCATGCCACGAAAATTTATCACCACAGACGGATTTGGTATCACCGATGAAGCCAGGCAATATTTTGCACCGCTGATCGCTGGCGAAGATTATCCACCTTATCGCAACGGCCTGCCTCAATATGCCAAGCTGAAAAAACAGCTGGTCAGCAAAAAGCTGCCTGCCTGGAACAAACCCGGCTAGTCAGCCCCGGTCGACTAGTTCCAAGTTGGCACCCAGTTGACACCAGGCAGGCACTTCAGGGTGCCAGCCTGGCAATCTGCCATAGCCCATGCGCATCCAGAGTATAATGAAAGCGATCATGCATCCGATGTGCACCACCTTGCCAAAACTCCATTTCAGTTGGCACCACACGGTACCCACCCCAAAAAGCAGGTGCCGGAATCTCCTGGCCGTCAAACTTTCCCTGAGCCTGGGTAAATTGCTCCATGAGCGCATCACGTGAGGCAACCTTCCGGCTTTGTTGGGAGGCCCAGGCACCCAGTTGGCTTTCTCGGGGACGGGACTGAAAGTAGCTGGCAGAGACCGTCGGTTCAATTTTCTCCACAATGCCTCCAACTAACACCTGGCGCTCTATCCGCGTCCAGGGAAAATGCAGGCTGACTTTGGGATTATCGTCCAGCTCTCGGGCTTTGCGGCTTTCGTAATTTGTGTAAAAAATAAACCCACGCTCATCAACCGATTTCAACAACACGATCCGCTGACTGGGCTGTCCACTGGCGCCGACCGTCGCTACCACCATGGCAGTAGGGTCTTCCAGTTGCATATCAATCGCCTGTTCCAGCCACAGTGAGAACTGTTGCAAAGGGTCGGGATTAAGTTCGCTGCGGCGCAAATGTCCTTGTAGATATTCCCGACGTATGGATTGTAAGTCCATCATTTCAATTCCTGTCACTGATCCATTTAACTGGCAGGGTGTTCCTCATGTAACGAAGCATCAACTATACCGTTAGTATTTCAAAACCCTGTAAGCATTAGTACGGCTTCGGACGGGTTAACGGATTAATCGACCGTGTTCCCAGAGCTGCTCACGCCAGGTTCCGGTCGGGTAGTAAAACACGCCCAGCCCATGTTTCTCGTTGGCAAAAAACTCACCTTCAAATCGCTGCCCATTTGGCCAGCGATAGGTACCTTCGCCCTGATAGAGATCTTCAACAAACTCGCCCGAATAATTCTCTACGTTTTCGCGCAACCAATGTTCGCTGTGTTTGTTCGGGTACCAGTTTTCCAGGCCGAAAAAATACGAGCCACGACCATGACGCATATCATCCTGCCACTGCCCAATATAGAGGTCGCTCTGACCATCCCAGTACGTGCCACGTCCCTGTCGAATACCCATATCCCAATTGCCGTCATAATAAGCACGATCACTGCGGGTTATCATCTTTTCGTACTTGCCGTAACCATCAAAAATGCCATCAGTAAAATTGCCTTCGTAGCGATCGATTCCTATCTCGGTTCGGATCTCAAGGGTACCAAAGCCATTTTGACAATCGCCATAAACACACTCCCGGCTGATCTCGTTTTCAGATGCCATTTGCGCCACCGACAGTGTCGACAGCAATGCTAATGACACCAGCGCGGTTAACTGTTTCATCATGTTCGATAACATATACATCTCCAGAATTACCTAATCTGCCAGCTGCCGCAGCACCAGCAAGGGGCTGGTATTGACGACCCGTCGTGTTGCGGCAAAACCGATACCGGCAATAATGGCCGTCCCCAACACCGGACCAGCCAGCCATACCCATATATGCAAGCGGAAAGCCTGCTCAAAAACCTGTGTCTGCAAGAAGTACAGTGCCGCTTCTGCGCCCAGTGTCGCCATCATGCCAGACACAGCACCAATGAATGCATACTCAAACAGCATGGCACGTAAAATCAACTGGCGACTTGCGCCAAGGGTTCTCAGGATAGCATTTTCTCGATACCGCTCCCCTAGGGTTGCATTCACACAGGCCAACAATACCAAGGCGCCACTGACCAGTACCAGGGCGGCAATCAATTCGACAGCAGAACTCACCTGAAAAATAATACGCTGAATCTGCGCAATAATGGCATCCACCTCCAGCACAACAATTGTTGGGAAAGCACGCAGCATGTCATTCAACATCAGTTTTTGCTCACCTTCCAGCAATAAAGTAGACAGGTAAGTCGCACCAAATTGCTCAAGGCTTCCGGGTGAAAAGATGAAGAAAAAATTAGGCTGCATGTTATCCCAGCGTACCGTGCGGAAACTGCTGACATTGACGGTGACGCGCTGCCCTTCAATTTCAAAGACCAGTTCATCTCCCAGCGACAGACCCAGCCTCTCTGCATAATCCTGCTCAACCGAGACTTCACCAGGTCGCGCCTCCTCATTCCACCACTGCCCGGCGACCACTTCATTGTCGGGCGGCAATGTGGATGTCCATGTGACCTGCCGCGTAACAGGACGAACAGATTCAGTGTCACCAGCCTCACCTGATTCGTTCACAGTGGCAGCCTGCCCACTTTCATCAGCACTGGCTGGCGCTGCTGTACCCGCGCCCGAATCTTCCGCCGCCCGCTCGGTCAGGTTGCGCGGCTGCTCGTCATCGTCCCAGGGGCGTCTTGCCGGCTCTCCGTTAACCGTTAACAGGGCGGCTCGCATCATCGGATAGAAAGGGTTCCCTTCCAGATTCCGTTGCTCATAGAACGATTCAATGCCTGGCAACTGCGCCGCGGTGATATTCATCATGAAATGATTGGGTGTATCTTCTGGAAGCTGTGCCTGCCAGTCACTGATCAGATCACTTCTTAACAAACTCAAGGTCAGCAAACTCATAAAGGTCACAGCAAAGACCATGATCTGCAGCACGCTTTGCTGACTGCGCCGACTCAGTGCCGATTTTGCCAGCAACCAGGCACTACCGGCTCGCATGCCACTTGCTGTGCCGGATTTAAGCAACAGGTATGAGGCCAGCGCCAGCACCAGAAAGACCAGGGAAACCGCAATAGCAATCAGCGCGGTCAGGTATAAATCGCCGCTATACCACAGTATTAAAGCAAGGATACCTCCCACCCCGGCAGTGTACGGCAACCATTGCGAGCTACCATCCACTGCCACATCTTTGCGCAACACACGAAGCGGACTGACACTGCGAAGTCCCCACAGCGGCGGCAGCGCAAAGGCAGTCAGGCAGAGCAATGCGGTAAGCGCACCAATGAAAAACGGGGTAATGGATGCCGCTGGCAAAGCCACCTGCATCAGTGAGCCAAGCAGTGCCAGAATCGCCTCATGGATCAGCCACCCTGCTATTGATCCTGTCAATACTGCCACGACCCAAAGTATTCCCAGTAACAGACCATACATCGTATTAATTTGTGAGGCGGTCAACCCCAGGGTTTTCAGTATGGCAACATGATCAAAATGCCGGTGGCTGTAACGGCGTGCCGTCAGCGCTATTGCCAGCCCTGCCAGCGTTACGGCAAACAGACTGCCCAGCATCAAAAAGCTCTCTGCCCGGTCCAGCGCCTCGCTAACCTCTTCACTCTCTTCCCGCACATCACGCAGGCGGTATTCATTTTCCGGCTGTGCATCCAGCCAGTCAGCAAAAGTGTTCAGTGCTTGCTGCTCGCCCGCAAAAAGATAACGGTAACTGACGCGACTACCCGGCTGAATAATCTGCGTGGCAGGCACATCTTCCAGGTTCATCAGCAAGCGCGGGCCTGCGTTTTCCATCATCCCTCCCTGCTGGCGATCAGGCTCCTGGACCAGCACCTGAGCAACAGTCAACGTGGCATTACCCACATAAAGGGGATCCCCGACCTCAATAGCCAGTGCCGGCAACACACGTGATTCCACCCAGACCGTGCCCGGTGCAGGGCCAGCATCACTGATATAGGATGCGCCAAACGGCTCATCCGCCACCAGTAAATCACCACGCAAAGGGTAGCTCGGACTGACCGCTTTGGCGGAGACAAGTATGTTGCCCTGGTCTGAAAACACCATCGACGCAAAAGAAATGAACTCGCCCGTCTGCAAACCGCGCTGTTGCGCTTCCTGCAACCATTCGCGCGGCGGTTGCTGGCGTCCGCTCAAAACCCTGTCTGCTGCCAGCATGTTGGCTGACTCATTCAGCAATGCTCTCTCCAGACGATCTGTAAACAGAGCAATTGCTGTGACCGAACAAACCGCCATAATCAATGACAGGGTCAATAGCTTCAGCTCTCCGCCACGCAAATCACGCCAAAGAAAACGCGTGGCCAGTCGTATTAGCCCAGCCAGTCCCAGGCCGGCGTTCCGTTGCTGCTCGCCCTTCCGCTTATTCGACAACCCCTGTTGATGGTTCGTTGCACTCATGCCTGAGCACTCTCTTGACCCGGTTCAGTCACTGATCCCGTATTCTCGGCTGGAGATGCCTTGGCACTGTCGCCAACAATCCGCCCGGAACTTAGTCGCACCGTCCGGGCACACCGGGCGGCCAACCGGTCATCGTGCGTGACCAGGATTAATGTCGTGGAAAATTCGGCATTCAGTTCAAATAGCAATTCAATCACTGTGGCCCCTGTTTCGGTATCCAGATTACCCGTTGGCTCATCAGCAAAAAGAATACTGGCTTCTGAGGCAAATGCCCTGGCAATGGCAACGCGTTGTTGCTCACCACCGGACAGTTGATTGGGATAATGTGTCAGACGATCAGCCAAGCCGACTCGTTGCAGCAATTGGGTAGCTTTATGCCGGGCTTGCGGGTCTTGTTTAAGCTCAATGGGCAACATGACATTTTCCAGCGCAGTCAGGCTGGGCAACAGTTGAAAGGACTGAAAGACAAAACCGACTGACTGTCCCCTCAGCTTCGCACGAGCGTCCTCGTCCATGTCGTTGAGCAACTCACCTGCGAGCCAGATTTCTCCCTCACTCGCCTGGTCGAGGCCAGCCATCAAACCCAGCAGGGTCGACTTGCCAGACCCGGATGCGCCAACAATGGCAACAGACTCAGCCTTATCGATGACCAGAGAGATGTCTGACAGTATGTGTAACTGCGCATCATGAGTTTTCACACTTTTACCGACCTGCCGTGCTTCTACCATCACTGTCATCGCTGATCTACTCCTGGCTCAATACGATTTTGATCCTGCGGCCCCTAAATCTACATGACGTCGTCTGCGCCGTCTGTATAATAACTTTACGGGCCAGCCCCCTGTGCGGGCTAACGTTTCGACATAAAATCCGGACATTCTAACGCCTTATGACAGATAGCACGTACTTTTACCGCCAAATTTCACTATTGCCATACAGGGCATCACATTTACTGAATACTGTGTTTTTCCTGTTTATGCTGCTTTCAGGCCAGGTGTTGGCAAGTGCAGACACCAATATCCTGGTTTTCGGTGACAGCCTCAGTGCTGCTTATGGCCTGGAGCCAGATGAAGGCTGGGTAACCTTGCTGGAAGAACGCCTCGAGGATGACAACTATCCGGTTACCGTTGCCAACGCCAGTGTCAGTGGCGAGACAACCAGCGGTGGGGTTGCACGCCTGCCGGCAGCACTGCAGGCTCACCAGCCCGACCTGATCATCCTGGAACTTGGCGGCAATGACGGCTTAAGGGGATTACCTGTTGCCCAAATGCGCACCAATTTACAGGAAATGATCGAATTAAGCCTCGGCAACGGCGCTGAGGTGCTATTGGTTGGCATTCAAATACCGCCTAACTATGGCCCTCGCTATACAGAGCCTTTCTACGCCCAATACCAGGAGTTGGCGGAAGCCTACGATCTGGCATTGTTACCTTTTTTGCTGGAGGGCATAGCGGACAACCCAGATCTCATGCAGAACGATGGTGTACACCCGGTCGCAGACGCACAAAGCATGATTGTGGACAACATCTGGCCAGTCCTGGCGCCTCTGTTACCTGCGCCCCAGGTTTCAGGTGAATCCTAGCGGATCCCGGAAACGCTGGCTGGCAGTCCATTAACCGCCTGTGATAGCCAGGTAGCGTTTCAACACCTCTGGCATGCCCATTTCCAGGGACTCCACCACCAGGGCGTGCCCAATGGAAACCTCATCGACCGGACAATGTTCGAGAAATGTCGCCAGATTTTCCAGGTTGAGGTCGTGCCCTGCATTAACACCCAGACCCAGGGCCCTCGCTTTATCGGTTGTTTCACGATAGTCGCGCAAGCAAGCGGACAAGAGCTGCGGATTTTCCGCACTGCCTGCGCAGGCACGCGCAAAGGACTCGGTGTACAACTCAATTCGATCCGCCCCTACAGCTTTCACTGCCTCCACTCGAGATGGCAGGGGGTCCAGAAACAAGCTGCTGCGCACTCCCATGGCGGCCAGGCGACCCAGCACATCGCTCAGCAAGGCCTGCTGTTGCTCAACATCCCAACCATGATCGGATGTCAGTTGACCAGGCTCATCCGGCACCAGTGTGCACTGCGCAGGCTTAACTTCGGCAATCATGGCCATGAAGGCATCTGAAGGGAAGCCTTCTATATTGAATTCGACATCCGGGTAACTCGTTAGAAGTTCAGCAATATCATAGGTATCCTGACGGGTAATGTGGCGTTCATCCGGTCTCGGATGTACGGTGATGCCTTTCACACCAGCAGCCAGGATATGACGAATGAAGTGCAGAAGATTAGGATAATCTGTACCGCGCGCATTACGGATCAAGGCAATCTTATTGACGTTAACACTCAGCATGACAGCTAGCCCTCTTCCTGCAAAAAATCGCTGACGATGCGAAAAAACGTCTCTGGCTTTTCAGCATGCAACCAGTGCCCCGTCTGCATAATCGTTTTGACCTGGGCTGCCGGAAAACGAGCCAGGATCTGCTCTTTATGACGGCTTTGAATATAGCGGGACTCATCACCGCGGACAAACAATACCGGCCCTTTATACTGCCCGTCCCCTTCAGGGGCGTCACGTAATGCATCATAGTTACTTTGCAGCGCTGCCAGGTTAACCCGCCACTCAAAACCGCCTGCTTCTGCGCGAACCAGGTTAGACAGCAAAAACTGGCGAACAATTTCATCGGGCTCCCATTTGGCGAGTTGGGCATCGGCTTCCTTACGGCTTGCAATGGATGCCAGGTCAATCGCATTAAGGCCGGAGAAAATATCATCATGTTCTCCTTTGCCCTTCCCTCCATAGTAAACCGGCGAGATATCCGCCACGACCAGCTTTTGTACGCGCTCAGGCCAGTTCAGCGCAAGCTGCATAGCCACTTTGCCACCCATGGAGTGTCCCAGTACCATCGCCTTATCAATACCCTGCTCATCCATAAACCGGATGACGTCTTCTGCCATCTCCGGGTAACTCATCTGATCGCTATGTGGCGAGGCACCATGATTGCGCATATCCAGAGCAAAGACCCGGTATGTTTCAGCCAGTTTGCGACTGTGCCAGGCCCAGTTACTCTGGTTGCCAAAAAGGCCATGCATCACCAATAAGGGGGGACCCTGTTCGCCAAATTGTCGGTAATTCAGCTCAAGTCCTCTGCTGCTGTGTGTTGAAACACCATCTGTCATGCGTTTAAATTCTCTCGAATCCAGTTCAGTACGTCATCATGATGCGTCTTGGTCCGCACTTTACTCATGATATGCACAAGCTTGCCTTGTTTATCGATAATGAAAGTCTGACGTATCAGGCCCATATATTCTCGCCCCATGAACTTCTTCAGCCCCCAGGAACCGTATTTGTCGGCCACCGCATGGTCTTCATCGGACAGCAATGGAAAGTTAAGTTCTTTCTTATCAATAAAGGACTGCAGCTTCTTGACCGGGTCCGGACTGACACCGAGGACAACGGTATCCAGTGATTCAAACTCGGCGAGATTATCACGTATGCCGCAAGCCTGAACGGTACAACCCGGGGTCAGAGCTTTCGGGTAAAAATACAGTACAACATGTTTTTTGCCTTTAAAGTCTTTCAGCGCTACCGCTTCTCCATCCTGATTAAGTAGCTTGAAAGCCGGTGCCATTTTTCCTGTATCCGGTAGTGACATCATATCCTCCTGTATTTGAATAAATACATTATAGCGCTGGCAGACTGCCACGTCACAGCGACAATCTCAATTCAGGGCTTGCCTGAAAAGGGATCAGTTCGCATAATGCAGCAAAGCTGTTTTATCCTGAAATGCTGCAAAGCAGGGTATTTACTATGGACGACTACCGCTCAATCGTTGTGTTGACCGGTGCGGGAATCTCCGCTGAGTCAGGCATTCAAACATTTCGCGCCAGTGACGGCTTATGGGAAAACCACCGAATCGAAGACGTGGCGACTCCCGAAGCCTTTGCCAGAAACCCTCTGCAAGTCCACGATTTCTACAATGCCAGGCGACGATCCCTGCAGGCACCAGCTATCCGGCCGAACCCCGCACATTCAGCATTGGCCCGCCTGGAATACGAATGGCAGCAAGCCGGGCGATCCTTCCTTTTGGTAACTCAGAACATCGACAACCTTCATGAACGGGCTGGCAGCAAAAGTCTGATCCATATGCACGGGGAGTTACTGAAAGCGCGCTGCGCCATATCAGAGCTAACCTACCCCTGGACCCAGGATTTGCGTATTGATGATGAGTGTCGCTGCTGCCGTCAGCCAGGCAACCTTCGTCCTCATGTTGTCTGGTTTGGTGAAATCCCCTTACAGATGTCACAGATCACACGCGCACTTGAAGGGTGCGACCTGTTTATTGCGATCGGCACTTCAGGGCAGGTTTATCCGGCAGCGGGTTTTCAGCAAATGGCCAGTCGCTATGGTGCGGAAACAATGGAGATCAACCTTCAGGAAACCGGCTCAAACTTTGATCACCACATCTATGGTCCGGCAGGTGAGGCAGTGCCAGCACTCGTCCGGGATCTGATCCAGAAAGCTCAACACACCAGCTCAATCTGAAGGCAACAACCCTTTAAGCACCTCTGGAAACCAGGGGCGTCCGTTTTCATTTACTGCTGTCGTCAGCACCCGTCCGCGCAAATGTGTCTCTTCAGTCTCAACATGGCGAATTTCCTGGTGAAACCCCAGACGAAGCCTTGATTGCCTAAAGGGGACAACCGATACCGTAAAACGATCTCCACTTCGTAAAGGCTTGCAGAAATCCAGTTCAATCCGAACCACCACAACAATGATACCGTCCTGGGTCAGCGTGGCGAAATCCAGTCCCTTTTCCTTGAGATACTCATGCCTGGCATGCTCCAGGTAATGTTGATAGTTCGCATTATTGACTATGCCCTGCATGTCACACTCGTAGTCACGGACGGCGAGATCAATTTTAAATGTACCGATATCAGTCATGATATTGCCTTTGTAAATAACGCCAGTTGGGCTTTATATGGCTCCCAGGCATGCAGATAGCCCTGATGGACACCTGCTCTGACCTGACTGCTGCTGGCAGTCGGAATAACCCCTTTCTGCTGACCAACGCCGGCCACCAGATCATCGCGCCAGTCCAACCCAAGATATTGGAAAATCTTCCTCCCCTGCTCTTTTGGATGACTGACAAAATCTTCGTATTGCACATCCAGGATTCTGCCCGGAAAGCGATCCTCCCAAAATGATATCAATGCCCGGTAGTGGTGATAATAATGAGCAATATCTTCCAACCGGTATGACCATGGAGCTGCCGCAGAAAACAGTTGCCGATAGGCACCAAGACAGGCCGCTTCGGGCGCTTTGTGAACATGAATAATCCTGGCAGTTGGCCAGGCATTGAGAATAATACCCAGCCACAGCACATTAGCCGGGTTTTTATCGCAAGGTATCACCCCTTTCTCTCTCCGGCTGGCAGTGCGTTTATCATAGTGTACCGCCAAATCTGATTGAGCGACCCGGCACCAGTCATCGTTACTAATATCAAAAGGTAAGGGCCGTATATCCCTGCCCAGCACTTCCTGAACCGACACCTCCAGATCTCTCAGTTCGCCCAGGGCCTGCACCTGACCAGAAGCCACCAGCAACTGCTCAACCAGCGTAGATCCACTGCGAGGCAGGCCGACAATAAAAACGGGAGATTCTGTTTGTTCTGCCTCAGCGCTACGAACAAACTCCCCCCCGCAAATCACACCGTCCTGTAACTGGGCAAAAAAATCCTCCCATCGCTGATGAGAATACTGATGCAATGGCTCGCTAAGTGTATTAGCCCGCTGCCAACAATCAAATGCCTGTTCATGATCCCCTTCGCTGTGTCGCTTCTGACCCGAAGCCTGCCATAAATACCGCTTCTCCTGCTCAGACACAGAAGGGTCCCCAAGCGCCGCATCCAACTCGGAAGTTGTAACCGCAGCCGGGTCAACAGACGTCAACGACCAGAGTGCGCGAGGGGCAACAGCGCCACTACTGTGTTGTGCCGCACGGAACAACAGGGTCGCCTTGTCGTTCATGCCTGACACCTGAAAACTCACCCCACGCATATATTGTGCCTGAGCTTTCTGAACCCCCTGGCTGTGCTGCTCAAGTTTGCCTAAAAATTCGCTAGCAACCTGCCATTCGTCAATTGCGACGGCAGCATCACTGAACACCTGCAAACACCATGGATCATGAATATCGAGCTTTAAAGCCTGCTGTAAAATCTCGAACATGGCTTTATGGTCAGCATAGGGCAGCAAACAACGCAGGTACTGAGCCTGCGCAAATACAAAAGCAGGATCAAGGTGATACGCCTGCTTCGCAGTTTGACTCGCTTGCGCGGTTTTGCCCGCCTGACGATACGCTTCGCTTAATGATAAGGCGACGTGCTGGCTGCCCGGCGAGTCACGATAAAGGGACTCACCCAGGCGAATAGCCAGCGCCAGCTCCCCTTTGTTAATCGCCTGATCCAGCTGCTGAATGGTCACCAGTTTTTGTTCCCTGAAAAAAAATGGGCCGACTAAAAAGCCGGCCCATTGATTGTACTACTAGTTCTGCATCTATGCAGTCATGCCAGTTTCTTCCTTAGAAGGAGAAGCTTACACGACCGTAGTAGTAACGACCACGCGTCTCGTAAGTACGCACGTCGGTGTTGTCGTTAAACCCTGAATAAGCATACGGAGGCTGCTCATCAGTGATGTTATCCAGACCCAGTGTGAAGCGCGTATTGTAGCTTTCGAAGTCGTAGCTCAGCTGCACATCGTGAATCAGTTGCTCTTCCACTTCACGCTCTTCACCAACCACGTTGTACCACTTGGTCAGAGGCTCAGTCACCTTGCCAATGTATCGTGCTGCATAGTTAACCGCCCATGGTCCCATGCTCCAGTTGGTCTGGAAGTTCCAGCGCCACTCAGGGAAATTACCATCGTGGTTATCTTCAAAACGACCGGCGTGCTCAATCACACTACCATCCGCCTGGATTTTGTCGTACTGCATGACGTGTGAAACATCCAGGGAGAAATCCAGCATGCCAAAGCCCGTCTCACCAAGTGAATAACGAGTGGACAGATCAACACCTTCTGCATTGATCCCGCCTACGTTGGTATTGAGGTTGCGGATTTGCCGAACATCGCCAACTGTTGCTCCACTACCAGCACCCCAGCGGTCAACCAGGCCACAGTGCTGACCAGTTTGCTGACAATTATCAAGTATCAGCTGTGCGCCCAGGGTAGAGATAGCATTTTCCAACTCTGTTTCCCAGTAATCCACAGTCAAGGAGAAACCATCAAGGTAAGCTGGCTGGTATACAAAGCCGGCTGTCAGGATATCCGCTTCTTCCGGCTGCAGCGCTGTGTTACCACCCTGCTGCGTAGGCAATTGGATTGACCCAGCGTTATTGTAACCGCCTGCTGGCACACCATCTGCTACACAACTCGGTGTCGCATTATTGGCACATGGATCAGACACCTGCGGATAAGTCAGATACTGCCCCTCAAACAACTCAGGTATCGAAGGGGCACGAAACGCTTCAGACACAGTCGCACGAACGGTAAACTGCTCATCAACCGCCCAGCGCAAACCGACTTTTGAATTGGTGGTATCACCAAAGGTGTCGTAATCGGAAAAACGGGATGCCAGACTCAATTCGAGGTTATCGATACCCGTCATGTCTGCCAGCAATGGCACCGCCAATTCGACATAGGCTTCTTCAACACTGTAGCTACCACCTGTTGCCAGTGCAGAGCCTGCTGTAGAGACACCCAGCAATTGCAGTGAATCCGGCTGAGAGAAGCCACTCACGTTACGCCGTTCCACACCAAATGCAGCACCCAGCTCGCCAGCGGGCAGCTCCATCACCGGACCAGAGGCGTTAAATGTAACACCTGTCATGTCATTACCACCCTGGGTCATGGACACGTAGTTACCACTGATGTATTGCAGCATTTCAGGCGTGATGGCAGTGTCAGTGCCAGGCTGACCAAAGATATTCAATGGTACACAACCATCTATGACACCGGCTTCAGTGCCGTCAGTGCTACAGGAGAGGTTGCCATTGGCATCCATGTAAGTCGGGCCTACTGCTTCAGCGACTCTGTCCAGGTGGAAATAACCTTCATCAATGACTGACGCGTCATTTTCGCCATAGAATGCCGCGGCATCCCAGTACCAGCTACCGATATCACCGGTTATACCTAGTGTAATCTGGTGAGTATTGGTTTCATGAATCTGGTCTCGGCCGCCAGTTTCAACCATCCGGCGACGCCAGTCAGTCAGAACCATGGTATCGCCAGTCACAGAGTGCTTGGGACCAAAATTAATGTTGTAGAAGTTCTGGTCTGAGTAGGGTGCAGGTGTGCCGAAGAAAGCCAATGGCGCCAGCGGCTCAGGTGCAATCAACCGCTGTGATGCACGGTGCGTGAACATTGCCTCACCTGTAACTGTGACATTTGTGAGTGCACCAAAATCGCCAAGTTCATAGTTACCAAAAGCACTGAAACCCCAGCGTTCATTAGGCGTTTGCGTGTAATTGGCGGGTGCATAGTTATATGGGTCTGTTGTGCCATCGTAGGGGCGCCAATCGCCATAGCCTGGCCCTCTTGTATAAGGCACCCCGTCACCACCGACAGAAGTGGCGCTTGTGTGATTACCCCATGGCGTAGCAGATGAACCGCCCAACTCCTGACCTGTGGGATTCCAGTAAGGGTGGAACCAGATTTCTGCATCTGAGTAATCACGATCCCCTGCCCAGATTGGTTTCTGTTCAGTGTAATACGTTGAAACCACAAAGTTGCTACGCTCAGTGGTATTACCAAAGGTGAAGTCAACGGTGGTTTGCTCGCCATCGCTTTCGCTGGTGATGCCTGATGTTACATTCAGTTCTGCACCATCGTAATCCTGGCGAGTGATAATGTTCACAACACCCGCAACCGCATCAGAGCCATAGACAGCAGATGCGCCATCTTTAAGCACTTCAATGCGCTGAATCATGGTAGGTGGAATATTATTCAGATCGACTACTGCATTGGCACCCAGACCAGAGGCTACAGCGCGACGGCCGTTGATCAGCACCAGTGTACGCTCAGACCCAAGGCCGCGCAGTGAGAAGTTAACGGCGCCAGAGCCGCCATTGTTTACGCCAGTGTTCACGGCCGCACCGGCAGAGAAAGGCATACGCTGCAATACATCACCGATACTGACACGGCTCTGTGTATCAATCATGTCTCGGTCAATAACACTGACCGGGTTAAAACCTTCCAGGTCGGCGCGACGGATACGGGAGCCCGTTACGACAACCTCTTCCAGCATCTCTTCTTCCTGAGCAACACTCAGTTGTGGAGTAGTCAAAGCGCCACCAAAACCAATGACGCCTGCAATAGCGACGGACAAACTGGTTTTCTTCATTGTTTTCCCCTTGATTATTACCTGCCTTTTTAAGGCATATATCATTTAGTCATAAGTATATTCATGACAACATCGCAGCTTTAACTGAACGCGTTCATAAAATCAAGGATTTCGTTACAATTTGTGCCGAAAATATGTCTAAAACATGATGGAATGCAAATTTTTTGCAACAAAGCACGCCTTTGTCACAACAGTGTTACAAGAGCTCGGATTCTATTGAATCAGTTCACGGGAAGACAGCAAGCGATAATGAGGAGCACTGAAGATTGAATGCTCTGAGCAACATCCAAAGATGTTTTCGTCTTCAGGATAATTTAAAGGGATTTTGAGATCAGCATTGGGGGCGGAGAGAGAACAAAAGCAGCGAAGAGAAATGGTGCCGACACCAGGAGTCGAACCCGGGACCTACTGATTACAAGTCAGTTGCTCTACCACAGCTGAGCTATGTCGGCATTGCTGTTTCGTCTACAGGGCGCGCATCCTATCAACGAAATAAAAATAGATCAACATTTTTTTTCATTCTTGTTTAATACCCTCATCTGCGATTGATCCAACCAGTGGAATCAGCTACTTTAAACTCTCATACAGACAGCAGCAGACTTTGCTTAGACATGGCCAACGAAACGGACACCGAACGCCAGTTACTGCAACATCAAATCCGCCTCACCCAGGCGGATCATACACTGAAGGCATTGTTCTCCCGAGACTCTGACCGAGCAGCACGGCTGACGTTTGAAGCTCCCCACCTGACTGCCGACTTCAGCAAGCAACACATAGACAGTTCAAGCTTATCCGTATTGCTCAGGCTGGCTGAAGAGAAAAACCTCCAGCAAGCTATTAGCAACCTCTTTGCCGGCCAGCAGGTAAACAACACTGAACAACGAGCCGCCTTACACATGGCGCTTCGTGGCCACATCCCCTCGGCTGCGCCAGAGGTTGCAGAAGAGATAAAACGCACTCAACAACAAATGGCTGACTTCGTTAACGCTGTCCACAATGGCGCCTGGCTAGGCCAGGACGGAGGAGCCATTACCAATATCGTGAATATCGGTATCGGTGGTTCCGACCTGGGTCCTGCCATGGTCACTGCGGCCTTGCAGGATTACCTGAACCCGGGTATTACCTGTCACTTTGTGTCCAATGTCGACCCAGCTCAAATCGATTCTGTTCTTGCCGGACTGACTCCCGAAAGCACACTGTTTATTATCGTCAGCAAGAGTTTTGGCACACTGGAAACCATGCAGAACGCAGAACGGGCTATGGCCTGGTTCAAGGCTCATGGCGGAAGCAATGAGGCTATCTCCAGGCACTTTGTTGCTGTGACCACGAACCTGCCTGCGGCAGTTTCATTTGGCATCTCAGAAGATAACGTCTTTCCTATGTGGGACTGGGTCGGCGGTCGCTACTCGCTCTGGTCAGCAGCAGGCATTGCTATCGCACTGGCCACCAGTTGGCAGACATTTGTTGATCTTCTTGCCGGCGCTGCAGCCATGGACCAGCATTTTCTTAATCAGCCACTGGAGGAGAATGTCCCCGTCATAGCAGGCCTGTTGTCAGTGTGGTACCGGAACTACTGGCAGGCAGAAAGCCAGGCGATCCTGCCATACTCCCAGCCACTGCATTTACTGCCCTCGCACCTGCAACAACTGGACATGGAAAGCCTGGGCAAACAGGTAACAAGAGATGGCGTCAGCGTTCAGCAGGACACGGGGGCCATTATCTGGGGCTGTGCCGGCACCAATGGCCAGCACTCATTCCATCAACTCCTGCACCAGGGCACCAGTCTGATTCCTGCTGAATTCATAGCCATCGCCTGCCCTGCCAGTGCCGACCGATGGGAACCTCATCAGCACCTGCTAGCCAACTGCTTTGCGCAAAGCCGTGCCTTGATGACAGGCAAATCAACAGAAGAAGTTGAGGCCGAAATGCTGGCAGCCGGCGCCAGTACTGAAGAAATAAAACGCCTGGCAGCCCACAAAGTGGTCCCTGGCAACCGGCCAAGCACAACGCTGTTACTGGGGCGGCTGACGCCACAAAGCCTGGGCAGTTTACTCGCCTACTATGAAGCCAAGGTGTTCGTGCAAAGCGCCATCTGGCAAATCAACGCCTTTGATCAATGGGGAGTCGAACTTGGCAAACAACTGAGTCGCCCGATTGCCAGCAGACTGTTAACAGAAAGAAACTCCGCCACACGGGCAACAACAAGTGAGAATTCCGCTACACTAGACCCTTCAACGGAACAGCTTATATCCTTGTGTCTGAAGACTCAGGACAGCAACAACACGCGATGACGATCGACTCGATATCGTCCATAAGGTCAAAGTCATGAGCACTAAGCAAGACAAAATTATCGTAGGCAGCGAAGAATGGTGCTACCTGCCTCAACTTGGCATTCCTGCAGTAAAGGCCCGCGTGGATTCCGGGGCCAGGACTTCTTCCCTGCATGCTTTCAATATCCGCCCTTTCAGCCGCGGGGGACAACGCTGGGTCAGCTTTGAAGTGCATCCTTTGCAAAAGAACCGTCGCACCATTATCCGTTGCGAAGCAGAGGTCATTGACAGGCGCGTGGTCAAAAGCTCGTCAGGCATCGGCGAAAAACGTTATGTAGTTCGCACCGAACTCCAGCTGAACGGCCAGTCGTGGTCGGTGGAAATCACGCTGAGTAACCGTGACTCCATGGGTTACCGCATGCTGCTTGGCCGGCAGGCGATGAACACTCGAATACTGGTTGATCCGGCCAGCAGCTTCCTTTGTGGCGCACTGGATAAAGCGCGAATCGAAACGCTCTACCGAGACCATACCCGGGAGTCTTCTGGCCTGAAAATCGGACTGCTGGCCAGCAACCCGGAGCTGCCCAGTAACCAGCGCATACTGGAAGCCGGGGAAGAGCGTGGTCACCGCATTCGCTTCTACGACATCAGGCAATGCTATATCAAACTGGATGCCGAACAACCCGAGATACACTACCGGGGTGGCCAGCTACTTAACAAGCTGGATGCTGTCATTCCCCGCATTCGACCTGACCTGACCTATTATGGCTGCGCTGTTGTCAGGCAGTTCGAGAACCTGGGTATCTTCTCACTTAATAGTGCGAATGCCATCAGCCACTCCCGTGACAAACTGTTTTGCCTGCAACACTTTTTGACGCAAGGGATCCCGATTCCCACCACCGGGCTGGCTGACAGCCCACTGGAGACTGAAGAACTCATCGAGATGGTCAATGGTGCGCCTTTACTGGTGAAACTCCTGGAAGGTCCGGAAAGGCGTGGAGTTGTGCTTGCAGAGTCCCGCAATGCCGGTGAAAGCCTGATCACTGCTTTCCGATCGCTACAGGCCAACCTGCTGGTACAGGAGTTCATTAAGGAGGCTGATGGCAAGTCCCTGCGATTGTTAGTCGTCGACAACAAAGTCGTATGCGCCGTCGAACGCCAGGCGGCCCCAGGACAGTTCAGAAGCAACAAGACCATCGGTGGCGCCATCAGTGCCACACGTATAAGTGCAGAGGAACGTAAGCTGGCCATCAAGGCTGTCAAAAGCCTGGACCTGAAGGTCGCCGGTGTTGATATGCTACGTTCACGCCGGGGTCCACTGCTGATTGAGGTGACCAGTTCACCAGCACTCGATGACCTGGAATCGGTGGTTGGCAAAGACCTCGCAGGCAACCTGATCAGTACAGTGGAGAAAAAGCTTGGCTGGAAACGCAAACTTGCCTCTCCTGTATCAACGTAATGCTGAAACCCGACGGAGCAGACATTAGCCTGACCCGACCAGGATTGAAACAATTCAACACCAACCTGAGTGCCAGGCCGGCACTACCTGATGAAATGCCCTGGGCATTTCAGTTATTCAAGCGCTGCCTCGGACGTTACATTGATCAGACCTGGGGCTGGGATGAGGTTTTCCAGCAACACGGTTTTCTGGAGAATTTTTCACCCAGCAACTTCGACATACTTATCCTGAAGGATGTACGCATCGGCGGAATGAGTTTGATATCTATGAAGAGACACTTGCAGCTGGAACTGCTGGTGATCGACGCCCCGTGGCGAAATAGTGGTCTGGGCAGCACAATCATGCAGTCGTTGATAATGCAGGCGACTGCAGAATCGTTACCCATAAGACTCAAGGTTCTGCGTTGCAACCCTGCTTACAACTTTTACCAGAGACTGAACTTCAGGACAGAATCATCTGATAACGAACGCTATCAGATGATCTACCCATAAAGACAGACTCAACTGGCAAACTCATCAATCACTTTTAACAATTCAGCCGTTTTCTCCTGCATCAGGTTTTCATCCGCTCGCGACTCCACATTCAGACGAACCACCGGCTCGGTATTGGACATACGAATGTTGAAGCGCCAGTTCGCATAGTCAATACTTAAGCCGTCAGTACGGTCAACAGCAACCGCATCACCTTCATATCGTTCCGCCATTTCGGCGATCAACGCAGCAGCATCAGAAACCGTGCGATTTATTTCACCACTGGCCGGGAATGCCGCCATACACTCGGCAACCAATGTAGAAAATGCTTTCCCGCTCTGTGATACCAGTTCCGCCACTAATAGCCAGGGAATCATGCCACTGTCACAGTAAGAAAAATCACGGAAATAATGGTGCGCGCTCATCTCACCACCGTAGACAGCATCTTCTTTACGCATACGCTCTTTGATAAAAGCGTGGCCGGTTTTGCACAGCACCGGCTCGCCACCAAACTCACGACAGATCTCCTGGGTATTCCAGGTCAGCCTGGGATCATGAATGATTTTCCCGCCAGTACTGCTTCGCTGCAGGAAGGCCTGAGCCAGTAAACCCACAATGTAATAGCCTTCGACAAAGTAACCAGTTTCGTCAAAGAAGAAACAGCGGTCGAAATCACCATCCCAAGCCAACCCCATATCAGCACCATGCTTCTTGATGGCGGCAATAGTCGGCGCCCGGTTCTCAACCAGCAACGGATTTGGCACACCATTGGGGAAGCTGCCATCCGGCTCGTGATGCACGCGAATCAGCTCTACAGGCAGGTGTTCGGCAATGGCATCCACTACCGGTCCTGCACCACCATTACCCGCATTAACCACAATCTTCAGCGGACGCAAGGCAGACACATCGATATAACCCAACAAATGCTGGATATACTCCGGCCGGGTATCTACGGATTTAACACTACCCGTGCGACCTGACTCCTTGAACTGCCCTTTTTCAGCCAGTGACTGAATGTCTTTCAGCCCGGTATCACCGCTGATCGGTCTGGACTCCTCGCGCACCAGCTTCATACCATTGTAATCCATGGGATTATGGCTGGCTGTTACAATGATTCCGCCATCAACCTTCAGGTGAGCCGTAGCGAAATAAACCTCTTCCGTACCACACTGACCGATATCAAGAACATCAACGCCGCCTTCAGTCAGGCCGCGTGTTAATGCTTCACAAATAGCCGGGCTGCTCAGGCGAATATCATGCCCCACAACCATGGTTTTAGCCTGCAGGTACTCGGCGGTGGCCCGACCTATTCGCCAGGCGACATCCTCATTCAACTGGTCCGGAACGCGCCCGCGAATGTCGTACGCTTTGAAACATGTGATCTGCATTGTCTTTTCCCTGACCTGTCTTATTTACCGTTTTTGTAGTAATTCTCGAAACAATAATTTGTCGCTTCGACAAACCCCTCTACGCTACCACAGTCAAAACGTTGCCCTTTGAACTGATAACCGATCACACGACCATGCTCTGCCTGCGACATCAGGGCATCGGTAATCTGTAATTCGCCATTACGGCCAGGCGATGTCTCGCGCAGCACATCAAAAATATCGGGCGTCAGAATGTAACGACCAATGATAGCCAGATTAGAAGGAGCATCTTCAGGGTCCGGTTTTTCCACCATTTGCTGAATCCGGAAAACACCTGGTTTTTCCTCGTTACCACCGATAACACCGTACTTGTAAGTCTGGTCGGCTGGCACTTCCTCAATAGCAACAATGCTGCACTGATATTTTTCGTACAATTTGACCATTTGCAGCAGAACCGGATCCTCTTCGGAGACACAGTAATCATCTGCCAGGATGACACCGAAAGGCTCGTTGCCGACAAGTGTTTCTCCCGTCAGAATAGCGTGCCCCAGGCCCTTCATTTCAACCTGACGGGTGTAAGAGAAAGTGCAGGAATCGATGATATGGCGAATATCCTTCATCTGCTCTTCTTTGCTGGTACCGGCAATTTGCTGCTCCAATTCGTAGCTGATATCGAAATGGTCTTCAATCGCTCGCTTACCCCGGCCGGTCACAATCGCCATACCAGTCATGCCGGCTGCCATGGCCTCCTCAACCCCGTACTGGATTAACGGTTTATTCACCACTGTCAGCATTTCTTTTGGCATCGCCTTGGTGGCAGGCAGAAAACGGGTTCCATAACCTGCTGCGGGAAACAAACATTTCTTGATCATATTGATAACACTCCTTTTAAAATCGCCGGGCCAAGCCTGTCCATCATGAGAGATAGCCCCAAAAATTATCCGTCAACAGTATTGTTGACGGCTTGTAATGAATACCATTCCAGTCCACTTGCCATGCTCTTCAGCCTCTTGAGCCAGGTACAGGGCGCTTATGCACCATAACAGGGCGACGCACTGGCGCCAGCCTCAAACCAGGGCATGACCACAGGTCTGCCTCTATAGATTCCCATGTTGCTGTTTTTCATACTTAAGAGACTGCATGATCAATGCCAATCTAATGACACCAGCCCAACACCCGCCTTTGATTTCGCGGTACAATTCAACGAACTGAGCGCCAAAATAACGGGAATATCATGTCAATTCCTTTACAAATCAATCCTTAAAGTCTAACCCAGATCGATCAACCAAGTCAGACAAAGGTAAAATAATATCGATTATTTTGTCCGCTCGCGATAATATTGCACGTTTTGTGGAAAACGGGTGTCGAAGCCGCTTATGAATGCAAGATTTACGCAGAAAAGCTCCTACGAACGCGACGAATTGCTCGATTGCGGTTATGGGCGTATGTTTGGCTCGGGTAATGCCCGGCTGCCAGTCGGTAACATGTTGATGATGGACCGGATTACCAAAATTGCTGACGAAGGTGGCGAGCACGGTAAAGGCCATATCCTGGCTGAACTGGATATTCGCCCTGATCTTTGGTTTTTTGACTGCCACTTCCCGGAAGACCCCGTCATGCCTGGTTGTCTGGGCCTTGATGCAATGTGGCAACTGGTTGGTTTCTTTCTCGGCTGGCGAGGCAACCTCGGCAAAGGCCGGGCACTGGGTGCCGGCGAAGTCAAATTCAGTGGAGAAATTCTTCCGACTGCCAAAAAAGTCACTTACGATATCTCCCTGAGCCGAATTATTGAACGAAAACTGGTGATGGGCATTGCTGACGGGAAACTTGCCGTCGATGACAAGGTCATCTATACCACCAAGGGCCTGAAAGTCGGCCTGTTCACCCCAGATGCAAAATTCTGATTTATTAGCTAGACAGAGGTACCTATGAAACGCGTTGTTGTTACCGGCATCGGTATCGTCTCCTGTATAGGAAACGACAAACAAACCGTATTGGAATCACTTCGGGAGTGCCGCAGCGGTATCAGCTACAACCCCGAATACGAAGAAATGGGGCTGCGCGCGCACATTGCAGGCCAGGTTAATATCGATTTTTCCGAGCACATCGACCGCAAGGTGTTGCGTTTTATGGGTGATGCGGCGGCCTATGGCTACATTGCCATGGACCAGGCCATCAAGGATGCCGGACTTGAAGACAGCGATGTCTCCAACGAGCGCACCGGTATTATCATGGGTGCTGGCGGCTCTTCGTCGGCAGACCAGGTCGAGGCCGCCGACATTCTTCGAACTCGCGGGCTGCGCAAAATTGGCCCTTACCGCGTACCTCGCACGATGGGCAGCACGGTATCTGCCTGCCTGGCAACACCCTTTAAAATTAAAGGCGTGAATTATTCGATTTCATCCGCCTGCGCAACCAGCGCGCACTGTATTGGCAATGCTGTTGAACTGATTCAACTGGGCAAGCAGGATGTCGTATTTGCCGGTGGTGGCGAAGCGGAACACTGGACGCTGACCAACCTGTTTGACGCCATGGGCGCGCTGACAACCACGCATAATGACGAGCCAACCAAGGCATCTCGCCCGTTCGATGTCAGTCGTGACGGCTTCATCATCGCTGGCGGCGGTGCCGTACTGGTCATTGAGTCACTGGATCATGCCCTTGCCCGTGGCGCCAAAATTTACGGTGAAATCACCGGTTACGGTGCCACATCTGATGGCTATGACATGGTCGCTCCTTCCGGCGAAGGCGCAGTGCGCTGCATGAAAATGGCCATGGCAACCAGCACACAGCCAATCCAATACCTGAACACTCACGGCACCAGCACCCCGGTAGGCGACGTCGCTGAACTGCGCGCTATCAAAGAAGTGTTTGGCGACAAAGCTCCAATCATCAATTCCACTAAGTCTCTGACAGGTCACTCCCTCGGGGCCACAGGCGCCCAGGAGGCCATTTACGGCCTGCTGATGATGGAAAACAATTTCATCAGCGAATCTGCCAATATTGAAGAGATAGACCCGGAAACAGAAGGCATCACGGTAGCCAGACAGCGAATGGACGATGTTAAGTTAAACTGCATCATGTCCAACAGCTTCGGCTTTGGCGGCACTAACGCCACGCTGATTTTCGAACGCTACGAAGGCTGAGCTGATGAAAGGACGGAGCCCTATATTCCGTCTTTTGCTGGCAGGGCTGGCAGTTATTACACTGACTGCCACACTGCCAGCAACTTCTCCAGTTGCCCTGGCGCAGGACAGTGCCAGTTCACTGTTTGCGCCCAGCCAGCCACGGTTTCTTGATGTCGATGAAGCCTTCCGCTACCACATCAACCTCAACTCCAGTGAACAGATAGCCATTCACTGGCAGATTGCCCCCGGGTATTACCTGTATGCCGACAAATTTGCCGTCACATTATCCGCAGCAAACCAGGCAGACCAGGCGCCCGAGCTTCATATACCCCCCGGAAAACCTCATGTAGATGAGTATTTTGGCGCAGTTGAGGTCTTTTATGAACACGCGGTTCTAACCGTTGACCTGCCTCCAGCACTGGCTGGAAAAAACACAACCCTGCTGCTTAATTACCAAGGCTGCGCCGATGCAGGACTCTGCTACCCCCCGGAACAGCGCGAGATTGACATCTGGCACACCCCCCAGGATTAAAAGTCAGAGAAAAACCACAATTGAGAGGTGAAAAGCAGACTAAAATCTGCGAAAATGCATCCCTCAACAACAATTGAAGGTTATTCTGATCCAGCACACTCTGCTGCGCTGCATCTCAAAAACACTGTATGGCAACGATTCTCGTTCTTCACGGTCCCAATCTGAATCTGCTAGGCACACGCGAGCCGGAGATTTACGGGCATGAAACCCTGGATGACATCAATGCCAGACTCAGCAATTTTTGCCTTTCAGCAGGCCATCACCTGCTCCACCTGCAAAGCAACGCGGAATACGAACTCATTGAACGTATCCACGATGCCCGCCAGGAAGGCATCAATTTTATAATCTTCAACCCGGCTGCATTGACGCACACCAGCGTGGCGTTGCGTGATGCTTTGTTGAGCGTCGGCATTCCATTTATTGAAGTGCACCTGTCCAATGTTCACCAGCGTGAATCATTCAGGCACCACTCCTATTTCTCGGACATTGCAGTCGGCACCATTACGGGGCTGGGATCCATGAGCTATGACCTGGCCCTTCAGGCGGCACTCAACCGCCTGACTGACACCCACTAATAACTACGAAATATACCAAGAGACCGAACTATGGATATCAGAAAAGTAAAAAAACTCATCGAGTTACTTGAATCCTCTGACGTTGCTGAAATAGAGATAAAAGAAGGTGAAGAAGCGGTAAGAATCAGCCGCGGCAGCTCGGTCAACCAGGCAGCACCTGCCCAATACCAGGCACCAGCACCAGCAGCGCCAGCACCCGCCGCAGCACCTGCTCCGGTAGCCAGCGAGCCAGCCAGCACGGCTGACAGTGCTCCAACTGGCAATGCTGTGAAATCCCCCATGGTTGGCACGTTTTATCGCTCCCCTTCACCAACATCTTCTCCTTTTGTTGAAGTGGGCCAGCATGTTAAGGCTGGTGATGTTATTTGTATCATTGAAGCCATGAAAATGATGAACCAGATCGAAGCCGACCATGCCGGCGTAGTGGAAGCCATACTGGTTAAAGATGGCGAGCCTGTAGAGTTCGACCAGACACTTGTTACTATTTCCTAAAGGTTGTCGCACATGCTAGAAAAAGTATTGATCGCCAACCGCGGCGAAATCGCCCTTCGCATCCTGCGGGCATGTAAGGAGCTGGGCATAAAAACGGTCGCTGTACACTCAAGCGCCGACAAAGACCTGATGCACGTTCGCCTGGCCGATGAATCGGTTTGTATCGGCCCCGCCAGTGCAGCTCAGAGTTATTTGCACGTACCCGCCATCATCAGTGCCACCGAGGTAACCGACGCTGTAGCGATTCACCCCGGCTATGGCTTCCTGTCCGAGAACGCTGACTTTGCCGAGCAGGTAGAGCGCAGCGGTTTCACTTTTATCGGCCCACGAGCTGAAACCATTCGTCTGATGGGCGACAAGGTTTCTGCTATCGAAGCGATGAAGAAAGCAGGTGTACCGACGGTTCCAGGTTCGGACGGCCCACTGGACGGCAACAGCGAACGTACGCTGTCTATTGCCCGTGAGATTGGCTACCCGGTTATCATCAAGGCTGCTGCCGGTGGCGGTGGTCGCGGCATGCGAGTCGTTCACGAAGAGTCAGCGCTGCTCAAAGCGATTTACGTCACGCAGTCTGAAGCAAAAGCCGCCTTTGGCAATGACACGGTGTACCTGGAAAAATTCCTGCAAAACCCGCGTCACGTTGAAATCCAGGTGATCGGTGATGGCCAGGGCAATGCCATTTATCTGGGTGATCGCGACTGCTCCATGCAGCGCCGCCACCAGAAAGTTGTGGAAGAAGCACCAGCACCCGGCATCCCGGATGACGTCCGCAAGGAAGTCATGGAGACCTGTGTTAAAGCCTGTGAAATGATGAAATACCGAGGCGCCGGCACACTGGAATTCCTTTACGAGGACGAGCGCTTCTATTTCATTGAAATGAATACGCGAGTTCAGGTTGAGCACCCTGTGACTGAAATGGTGACTGGCATCGACATCGTCAAGGAGCAACTGCTGATTGCCTCCGGCCAGCCATTGTCTGTCAAACAGGAAGACATCAATATCAAAGGACACTCATTTGAGTGTCGGATCAATGCAGAAGACCCGAACACCTTTATGCCTTCACCTGGCAAGATTGATCTTTTCCATGCACCTGGTGGCAACGGAATACGGGTCGACTCACACATTTATAGCGGCTACACAGTACCGCCATTCTATGACTCACTGATTGCCAAACTGATCAGTTTCGGCTCTTCGCGCGAAGAAGCGCTGCTTCGCATGCAAAATGCGTTGGACGAGATTCTGATTGACGGCATCAAAACCAATATCGCACTGCATAAAGACATTCTGCGCGACAAGAACTTCCAGCGCGGCGGTGTCAACATTCACTACCTGGAAAAAATGCTGGGCGAAAAGTAAGTCAAAGCAGGCCCGGCCGCTCTGGCCGGGCCTGAACTCTATATTACCTCAGAGGACGGCGCCATGCCCTGGCAACAGATCAAGGCTCGCATTACTGACACCGAAGCAGAACATATGGAACAACTGTTTCAATCGCTTGGTGCTGTATCTGTCAGCTTTCTGGATGCTGAAGACGAAGCTGTCTTTCAACTTGAGCCTGGCGCCACCCCTTTGTGGCAGCAAACCCTGCTAAGTGCCTTGTTCGAAGAAGACACGCCTATCGATGAAATCCTTCTGACCTTAAAATCTGCCAGTCGCTTGTCGGATGAAGACCTGGTGGTTGAAACCATCGAAGACCAGGACTGGGAGCGCGCCTGGATGGATGAATTCAAACCCATGAAATTTGGCGAGCGCCTCTGGATCTGTCCCAGTTGGACGTCACCGCCAGACGAATCTGCCGTCAATGTCCGGCTCGACCCGGGACTGGCATTTGGCTCGGGCACACACCCAACCACCGCCCTCTGCCTTGAGTGGCTTGATGGCGAGCCTGTAAGCGGGAAAACGGTTATTGATTACGGTTGCGGCTCAGGCATTCTGGCAATCGCTGCCGCATTGCTGGGAGCAAAACGGATTATTGGTGTTGATAACGACCCGCAAGCCGTTACGGCCACAGAAAGCAACCGCCAGGAAAATGGCATTGATGCTGCTGTACTGACCGCGCACTTACCCGGCGAAGCCCATGAGCCTGCAGATATCGTCATTGCCAACATTCTCTCTGGTCCGCTTGTTGAACTGGAACCCATCCTGTCGTCTCTGACGAAGCCCAATGGCAAACTGGTTTTATCCGGCTTACTTGACGAGCAAAGCCAGGCACTGATCAACGCCTATGCTGATGACTTTGACATGGAACCACCTGTCGTTCGTGATGGCTGGGCCCGCATCGTAGGCACCCGCCGGGCATAATCAAGCACATGTGGACAATTATTGAGGACAAAGAGAAGCCGGCTACGCCGCTTCCGGAAATAGACCAAGCCATTGAACTGCAGGAAGAGCAACGGCCACGACCAGGGTTGCGCAAACAGCTTGTTTATTTCATTGCAGTGATCGCACTCGGTCTGATTCTGTTCTTACAATGTTTGATTCACTTCACGCAAACCGTTATTGCTGTGCCATTGTTGCGACAGCCTGTGGTCTGGACCTGCCAGGTTTTTGAATGCCAGGTTCCCATCAGACAACGTCCTGATGACTGGTTAATCACCACCTCCAGCATGGCTCATCACCCGGATTTTCAGAAAGCCTGGCGCCTGGAGGCAGAGCTCCAACATCAAGGTAATCAGGCAATCTCACTCCCTGCTGTACTGGTGACCTTTTATGATCGCCAGGGTGACGCTGCCGGCGCCAGGCGTTTTACCCCTGCAGAATACCAGGACAAGATAGCGTCAAACACCACATCCGGGGGCCATGCACAGGAGTGGCAACCAGGCTCTATGGTTTCCCTGGTGTTGGATATTGTTGATCCAGGCACTGGCCTGCCTAATTTTGATATCACACTGGCACCCCTTCCTGAAGAGGTATTGCCATGACTCAGCCTTTCAGCCTTGGCAAGTACGAGCTTGACTGCCCGGTCATTCTGGCACCGATGGTTGGCGTCAGCGACCTGCCATTTCGCGAGATATGCAAACAGCAAGGTGCCACCCTGACAATCGCCGAAATGGTGCCGGCAGACACGTCTGTGTGGCATACCGAAAAAAATCGCTTACGCATGAAACGCTCCGGACGAACCGGCCCCGACATTGTGCAAATTGCCGGCTTTGATCCCGAGATGATGGCTGAAGCGGCACGACAGAACGTTGAACTTGGTGCCGAAGTGATTGATATCAACATGGGTTGCCCGGCTAAAAAAGTATTAAAACGCGCCTCCGGCTCCGCCCTGCTTCAGGATCCGGAACTGGTAGAGAGTATATTACGTGCAGTGGTTTCTGCCGTAGACGTTCCGGTCACACTGAAAACCCGGACAGGCTGGAGCCGGACCATGCGCAACGGCAGGGACATTGCGAAAATTGCCGAAGACTGCGGCATCACCATGCTCAGCATTCACGGCCGCACGCGTGAATGCCGCTTTGTCGGCGAAGTCGAATACGACACCATCGCGGAAATCAAACAGGCTGTCAGCATCCCGGTCATCGCTAACGGAGACATCAACACACCGGAACAGGCCAAACGCGTTCTAGAATATACTGGCGCGGACGGCGTCATGATCGGCCGTGCCGCACAGGGGCAGCCCTGGATATTCCGACAAATCAATGAATTTCTGAAAACCGGCACAGCCAGTCTGTCACCTGAACCTGAGCAGATAAGCACGCTGATGCAGGATCACATTCGTGCATTGCATGCCTTTTACGGCGATTTCAAAGGCGCGCTCTTTGCCCGTAAACACATAGACTGGTACAGTAAAGTGCTACCCGGCGGGGAGCAGCTCAAGGCCAGGTTTATGAGCAGCAAGGACGCAAGCGAACAGCGAGACATGCTGTCGAACTATCACGAACAGATTCCCAACCTGACCTGAGATTCATGAGCCCAAAGCCTACAGCACCCAACATGCCCCCTATGGAACCACTCAGCCTGAGACAGGCCGTCGAACGCTCAATGGCGTTATACCTTGCCGACGTTGAGGACGATGACGACCTGGTTACCAATTTGTATGACCTCGTCCTGCGTGAAGTGGAGCTGCCCCTGATACAGTCAGTGCTCAACTTCACCAATGGTAATCAAAGCCGGACGGCTACCATGCTGGGCCTCAATCGTGGTACTCTACGCAAGAAAATGAAACTTTATGGACTGGACTCGACAAATCGTCGCTGATCAGTTCTGTTTCCCTTCCAGACCCAACAATTTCTTAACTACAGATCATTAATTAGCCTATGTCTATTGAGAACGCTGCTGTTATCCGACGCGCACTGATCAGTGTGTCGGACAAGACCGGCATTGCCGAATTCGCCCGCGACCTGCATCAGGCAGGTGTTGAAATTCTCTCCACCGGCGGCACCTATCGCCTGCTGCGCGAAGAGAACATCCCCGCTATCGAGATTGCCGATTACACGGGCTTTCCCGAAATGATGGATGGGCGTGTCAAAACCCTGCACCCGAAAGTCCACGGCGGCATTCTGGCGCGTCGCGACATTGACGCCGAGGTCCTCAAAGCCAACGAGATACCGACTATCGACCTGATTGTCGTCAACCTCTACCCCTTTGAAGCGACCGTGGCCAACCCCAACTGTGATCTGGCGACCGCGATTGAAAACATCGATATCGGCGGTCCGACCATGTTGCGTGCGGCGGCCAAGAACCATGCCTGGGTCACTGTGATCACAAACCCACAGGATTACAGCCGCGTTCTTGATGAGATGAAGGCAAACCAGGGCGCCGTATCCGGGCAGACCCGTTTCGACCTGGCTGTGGCAACATTCGAACATACAGCGGCTTACGATGGCGCCATTGCCAATTACCTGGGCAAGACAGTCACCGAAAACGCCTTCCCACGCACTTACAGCTCCCAGTTCAGCAAGAAGCAGGACCTGCGCTATGGTGAGAACCCGCACCAGCAAGCCGCTTTCTATGTGGAGAAAAGCCCACAGGAAGCCAGCGTCAGCACTGCTGTTCAGCACCAGGGTAAAGAGCTTTCCTACAACAACATTGCCGACACTGATGCCGCACTGGAATGTGTCAAAAGCTTCAGTGAACCGGCCTGCGTCATCGTCAAGCACGCCAACCCTTGCGGTGTGGCCGTAGCTGACAATATTCAGGCTGCCTATCAGCTGGCTTTTCAGACTGACCCGACATCTGCATTCGGTGGCATCCTGGCCTTTAACCGCGAACTGGATGCGGATACCGCTCAGGCCATCGTTGATCAGCAGTTCAGCGAAGTCATTATTGCCCCCAGTGTCAGCGATGCAGCCCTGCAGGTGCTGGCTGCCAAGAAAAATGTTCGCGTGTTGTCCAGCGGCCAGTGGCCAGATAAACCATTGCCAGCCTGGGACTATAAACGCGTCAATGGCGGCTTGCTGGTTCAGGATCGTGACATCCATCAGGTCAGCCAGGGTGACCTGAAAGTTGTCAGCAAGCGCGCACCCACTGACCAGGAGACAGCTGACCTGATGTTTGCCTGGACAGTGGCCCAGTTTGTTAAATCAAACGCCATCGTTTACTGCAAAAACCAGCAAACCATTGGCGTTGGCGCTGGCCAGATGAGCCGTGTTTACAGCGCTCGTATTGCTGCCATCAAGGCAGAAGACGAAAACCTGCAGGTGGAAGGATCAGTGATGGCATCCGATGCTTTCTTCCCCTTCCGCGATGGTATCGATGCAGCTGCTAAAGCCGGCATTACTGCTGTTATCCAGCCTGGTGGCTCAATGCGTGATGAGGAGGTCATTGCCGCCGCTGATGAAGCGGGCATGGCCATGGTATTCACTGGCATTCGCCATTTCCGTCACTGATTCAGGGGTAGCAAGATGAAAGTACTGGTATTGGGCAGTGGCGGGCGCGAGCACGCCCTGGCCTGGAAACTGGCTCAGTCTGCTGAGGTAGACCAGGTGTTTATCGCACCCGGTAACGCCGGCACGGCAACCGAGCCTGGCATGCAGAATGTGGCTATCGATCCCATGGATTTCGCCGCACAGGTCGAGTTTGTTAAGCAGGAAAATGTTGAGCTGACGGTCGTCGGCCCGGAAGCTCCGCTGGTGGCCGGCGTCGTGGACTACTATGAAGAACGTGGCTTGAAATGTTTTGGCCCCCGCCAGGGCGCTGCCCAGTTGGAAGGGTCAAAGGCATTTACCAAAGACTTTCTGGCTCGACACAATATACCAACAGCCAGCTACCAGAATTTCACGGATGCTGAAGCTGCGATAGCCTATGTCAAAGCGCAAGGCACGCCAATCGTCATCAAGGCTGACGGCCTGGCAGCGGGCAAAGGCGTGATCATTGCCCAGTCCCAGGAAGAAGCAGAAACCACCATCCGTGACATGCTCTCCGGCAACAGCTTCGGCGATGCCGGCAGCCGCGTGGTCATCGAGACTTTCCTGCAAGGTGAAGAAGCCAGTTTTATTGTCATGGTTGATGGTAAAAATATCCTCCCCATGGCAACCTCGCAGGATCACAAAGCCCGCGATGAAGGTGACAAAGGTCCTAACACCGGCGGCATGGGAGCCTACTCGCCAGCGCCAGTGGTCACGCAGGCGGTACACGATCGCATCATGCAAGAAGTCATAGAGCCCACCGTGGCGGGTATGGCAGCAGAAGGCAACGACTATACCGGCTTCCTTTATGCCGGGCTGATGGTGTCTCCGGATGGCGCAGTCAATGTGATTGAGTTCAATTGCCGGTTTGGCGACCCGGAAGCGCAACCGGTCATGATGCGCCTGCAAAGCGATCTGGCTGCCTTATGCCTGTCGGCTATTGATGGCACACTGGACAAACAGCAGACAGAATGGGATTCTCGTGCCTCGATAGGCGTGGTGCTCGCCAGTGGTGGTTATCCTGGCAGCTACGCCAAAGGTAATGCCATTTCCGGCCTGGATGCGGCAGCCGAACTGCCTGGTAAAGTCTTTCATGCAGGCACCAAAGTGGATGGCGAAGACATCGTCACCAGCGGCGGTCGCGTACTTTGTGCAGTTGCGCTGGGCGACAGCGTCTCTGAAGCTCAAAGCGCTGCGTACCGTCTGGTGGACAGCATTGACTGGAAAGACGTTTACTATCGTCGAGATATTGGCCATCGCGCCATTGCTCGGGAAAAGACTGCCAGTTAAGACAGAGCGTTAACGTTTCAGAAAGGTTTCGAGGTTCCGATGAGTTCAAACGGCACACAGCACAGCCTGGCAGACCGGCTTATTCTGCAACTGGATCAGGCGCTGCATACGCTGGTTCCAGGCAATAGCACCGCATCGCGCCCTTCGCCTGCCACCCAGGTTGAAGACACCGGGATGAGTGATGCCGAGAGAAAAGCAGCCGCTGGACTGATGCGCATCAACCATACTGGCGAGGTTTGTGCTCAGGCGCTGTATCAGGGGCAAGCGCTGACAGCTCGACTGCCTGATGTTCGTGAAAGCATGAATCATGCAGCCAGCGAAGAGATTGATCACTTATCCTGGTGTGAAGACCGGTTGGGCGAGCTGGAAAGCCGCCCCAGTGTGTTCAACCCTGCATTCTACGCCATGTCTTTTGGCGTCGGCGCAGCGGCAGGCCTGATTGGGGATAAATGGAGCCTCGGCTTTGTTGGCGAAACCGAGCGGCAGGTATGTGACCACCTCGAATCACATTTAACCCAGTTACCCGCCCAGGATACTCGCAGCCGCAAAATTCTGGAGCAAATGATTGTCGATGAGCGGGAGCATGGCGATGCCGCCATGGCTGCTGGCGGTGCTGAACTGCCAGCCCCGGTTCGAACAGGCATGAAATTGATGGCCAATGTCATGAAGTCTGTAACCCGACGGTTATAAGGATGACGCAGTGAAGCATCTGCCACGCTTGTTAAAGATTATTTCGGTTGCCGCCAAGTACCGACTGGACAAGCTGGCACCCGCCAGTGGCCGCTCCCGTCTGCTGGGCATGGTGCTTGGCACCTTAGGCCTGCCATGGACAGGCAACGCCGTAAGAAAGCTGTCACCCGCCGAACGATTAAGAGCCGCTCTCGAAGAACTTGGGCCGATCTATATCAAGTTCGGCCAGTTGCTGTCCACGCGCCGTGATTTTCTCCCTCACGACATCAGTGAAGCACTACAGAGCCTCCAGGACAAAGTCCCCGGATTCAGCAAGCCTGGTATTCATGAAATCATCGAGGCCAACCTCGGCATCGATTGGCAGCAATATTTTCAACACGTCGATACTTCACCGCTGGCGTCCGCATCTATTGCCCAGGTCCACGCCGCCACACTGACCAGTGGTGAAGAGGTCGTGATTAAAGTGCTACGCCCCAATATTGAGCAGACGATCCGACAGGATATTCATCTGCTGAAGTGGGTGGCCACTATCATCGAACGCTATATTCCTAACGGCAAGCGCCTCCGCCCCAGGGAAGTCATCGCAGACTACGAGCATGTCATTCTGGGTGAACTCAATCTGACCTCAGAGGGTGCCAACGCCAGCCTGCTGCGCCGCAATTTCGACAACTCACTGCTGTTATACGTCCCCAAAGTTTACTGGGATATCAGTCGTGAGACGATGCTGGTCAGTGAACGTATTCAAGGCATCCCGGTTTCGGATATCGACACCTTGCGGGCTCACAATGTTGACCTGAAACGCCTGGCAGAAATTGGTGTGGAGATATTTTTCACCCAGGTTTTCGATCACAGCTTTTTCCATGCTGACATGCACCCCGGTAACATTTTTGTTGACTCGGAGAACCCCACGTCACCTCGTTACATCGCCATCGACTGTGCCATCATCGGCTCATTGAGCAACGATGACCAGCAGTACCTGGCCAGGAACCTGCTGGCCATTTTCAAACGCGACTACCGAAAAGTAGCTGAGCTGCATGTTGAATGTGGCTGGGTCCCCCCTGATACTCGTGTGGTTGAGTTTGAAGCGGCCATGCGAACCGTTTGCGAGCCTATCTTCGAACGCCCACTGCGAGACATTTCTTTCGGCTATTTACTGGTGCAACTGTTCCGTACCGCTGGCCGTTTTAATATGGAAGTTCAGCCGTCACTGGTACTTCTGCAGAAAACCCTCTTAAACGTGGAAGGGTTGGGCCGACAGCTGTACCCCGATCTGGATTTGTGGCAGACTGCTTTGCCATTCCTGGAGCGCTGGAACAAGCGGCGCATGCAACCCAGCTACCTGTGGAAAGAGCTTAAAACGCATGTGCCTGACTGGATTGAACAGTTCCCGCATTTGCCGCAACTGGTGCTGGATAGCATGCAGCATCAACAAAATCTGCAATCGATCCATCAACGCATGCAGGAACAGCTGGCCATGCAGCAGCAGGCTATAGAACGCCAGCAAGCCAGTACCAAACGCTGGCGGGTTGCAGCACTGCTCTCCATCACAGCAGCGGTAGCCATCTGGTACTTTATACTGAACTAGTCTCCCGGCAACGAGAGATACAACCCCGAAAGGTGCAACTGAAATACCATGTCCAATTCAAACTGGCTTGACCAGGTAAAATGGGATAAAGATGGCCTGGCGCCAGTGATTGCCCAGGACATTCACTCCGGCCAGATACTGATGCTGGCCTGGACTAATCGTGAGGCCCTGTCCGCCACCCAGAAAGAACAGCGCGCTGTTTACTGGTCGAGATCCCGTCAGCAGCTGTGGCGAAAAGGCGAAGAGTCGGGCAATGTTCAGCAACTCCATGATATATATCTGGATTGCGATAATGATGCACTCTGTTATGTTGTCGAACAAATTGGCGGCATCGCTTGCCATACCGGGCGCCCCAACTGCTTTTTCCAGCGGCTTGCCCCTGCTCAGAGCAACACGGCACCCACATGGCAGATCTCATCTGAGATAGTAAAATCTCCTGATGAGATGTACCGTAATCCTAAATAGTGCAATATCGTATTAACGTCAGGAAACATAAATGAGCAGTCAGGCCGACACGTCTACAACCCTGGAACAGCTTGCCGATATATTAACTGCAAGGAAATCAGCATCGCCTGACAGTTCCTATGTTGCCAGCTTGCACCACAAGGGGCTCAACAAGATTCTGGAAAAAGTGGGTGAAGAAGCGGTTGAGACAATTCTCGCGGCCCGGGACACAGCGGAAGGGAAAGATTCCCAGGCACTGATTTCTGAAGTGGCAGATCTATGGTTCCACACGCTGGTCATGCTCAGCCACCTTGATCTAAGCCATCAACAGGTCTTGGAAGAACTACAAAAGCGTTTTAACATATCGGGCCTGGTCGAAAAGGCTTCCAGACCGACCAAATCATGATTTTAATGCCCGGCGCCTGCGCGACCGTGGCTATTCGGAGGTAGTATGGGTATCGGCGGTATCAGCATCTGGCAATTATTGATTATTGCTCTGATCATTGTTTTGTTATTTGGCACAAAAAAGCTGCGTTCACTAGGGACTGACCTGGGTGGTGCGCTGAAAGGCTTCAAAAGCGCCATGAAAGACGATGAAGAAGACGCAAAGAAAAAAGGCGACCAGCAACTGGAAGCAGACAGCGAAAAACCGGCTGACGCTGAATCCAGTACGACTCGCACTGAAAATACGCGCGAGAAGTAAGAGCCTCCAGGTGCTCAGCACCTGAATGCGACTTTCCTACATGTCAGGTCGATCTGTTTCGTGCAAACAGATCGCAGGATTTGATTCATGTTAGATATTGGACTATTTGAGCTAGTGTTAATCGGCATCGTTGCACTGCTTGTGCTCGGGCCGGAAAAAATGCCCAGTGCTGTGCGCACTGCCGTGCTATGGATCGGGCGTGCCAAACGTAGCTTTAATAAAGTCAAAAACGAGATTGAGCAGCAAATTGACGCTGACGATATCCGCCGACAGCTGCACAATGAATCTATCCTGGCTGACATCGAAAAAGCCAAAAAGAATGCCAATCAGCTGATCGAAGATACGCAATCGGAAATTGATGAAACCCGCGAGCAGGTCAACCGCAGCGTTGAAGACATCAAAAAAATGCCGACTGTCACCAACAGTGCAGAAGAAGGTATTCCCACCGCAGAGCCTGATAAAGAATCTGACAAAACCGATAGCACAAAAACTGTCCTGGCAGACCAGCAAGAACCCGAAGTAAGTGCAACACCTCCGGGAGATGAAGAGCCTTCGGCAACCACGGTCGCCAGCCAGAACAGCGAAACCGAGCAATCCAGCAATAACGAATCGGGTGACAACGAAACGAAAGCAAAGCCGGTTGTTGAAGACTTCTACAACACACCGCCAGAAGGCATTGTCTCCATACACGGAAGCACTGTGGTTGGCAAAAAGCCGGATAACGACGATAGCGAGGCGGACAGCTCCAAATCATGAGCGACACCAACAACTCGATTCAAAAAGAACTGACACTGATTGGCCACCTGGTTGAGCTGCGCGACCGTATCCTGAAATGTGTGGTTGTCCTGCTGATCGTGTTTCTGGGGCTGGTTTCATTTGCCAATGATATTTACGCTTATGTCGCTGCCCCACTGGTATCAGTATTACCGCCTGACACCAGCATGATTGCGATTGACCCCACCTCGCCTTTCTTCACCCCGTTTAAGTTGACGTTCTACGCCACCTTGTTCGTATGCGCTCCATTCATCCTTTTCCAACTCTGGGCTTTCATTGCTCCAGGCTTGTACAGAAATGAGAAGTCACTGGCGATTCCTTTGTTCGTGTCCAGTGTCTTCCTGTTCTATGCAGGCATGGCTTTCGCCTACTTTGTGTTGTTTGGCATCGTATTCAGTTTCTTTATCTCTGTTGCTCCCGAAGGCATTGCCGTCGCACCGGACATAGCCAGTTACTTGAACTTTGTCTTGAAGATTTTCTTCGCCTTCGGCTTTGCATTCGAAATTCCTATCGCTGTTTTCCTGTTTGTCTGGGCAGGACTCATTGATGTCGAAAGCCTGCAGTCAAAACGCCCCTATGTTGTCGTCGGCTGTTTCGTTATCGCCATGCTGCTGACACCACCAGACCCCTTCACACAAAGCCTGCTGGCGATACCCATGTGGATCCTGTTCGAACTCGGCCTCTACTTCGGCAAGTACTTCCTGCGTAAGAAAGAGCGGGAACAGGCACAAGAGAACAACGAATAGGCCTTCTGTGCCGCGCAATTCATTGCGCCATATCAATGTTTTTCATCTCTTCACCTGCGGTGCGACACTATGTCGCATGGCTGAAACTGTTCATGCCCTTACAATGACTATGTGTTTTTTGGTAACACAAGTTACCTGCATCAGGGGAGAGAAGTATGAACAATGGCCGCTTATTTAATAAACGCATAATCACCATGGCCGTCACTGCAATTACCTGTGGCGCAACCTATACACAAGCTCAGCCAGTTGAAGAAATGATTGTCATCGGCGTCCGGGATACCCACACTGTTCGCACTGATGACACTATGGTAGCACCGGCTGATACAGCTGAATTACTAAAAGAAATGCCGGGAGCAAACGTAAACCGTAATGGAGAGCTTACTGGTATTCCACAGTACAGAGGTATGCATGGCCAGCGTGTTAATGTATCGATCAACGGTTCACACATCAGTTCCGGTGGCCCTAACGCCATGGACACGCCATTGCACTACGCCCCTGTTGCTGTACTCGAGTCTCTCACCATTCGACGTGGTATTGCCCCCGTCAGTGCCGGTCAGGAAACAATCGGCGGGCAGATGAACGCTGTTACATACCGTGGTGATTACGGGGACAGCAATCAATATGAGCTCGGAGGAAGATTGTATGTTGGCGGCCAGACGGTGAATGATGGCGGTGTTGGCAGCCTTTTTTTATCACTCGCTAACAGGAACCAGATCTTCAGAGGCATGTTCATGAGAGAAGAGGCCGGTGACAGCGATTTCGCTGACGGCACAATTACACCCTCTTCCTACGACCGCGACCGCTACGACCTCGGCTTCAGCACACGCCATGGTGATCACGAATTTACCTTTGATTACAGCCGTAATGACACGAACGATGCTGGCACAGTCGCACTGGCAATGGATATTGAAGCGGTTGATACTGATATGTACAGTGTTAAGCACACTTGGGACAACAGTGACTTCAAGCTCTCAACGACGATCTCGCATAATGACGTAACGCACTGGATGAGCAATTATCACATGCGTACACCACCTCAAGATAACATGATGGGGCCAGGCACGATGCGTTATCGCCGCACATTGGCAGAAGGTGATAACACGCACTTTGTGGTGGACCTGGAACTGCCAACGGGCGCGGGCACTTGGAAAGTAGGTGTTGATGGCAATTTTGAAAACCACGAGGCCCGCATCGGCAACCCGAATGCCGCCGCATTTGAGATCAATAGTTTCTCCGATGTTACCCGGGATATCCTGGGTATGTATGTGGAGCGCTCACAATCACTGACTGACGACATAGGTCTGGATGCTGGTGTTCGGTTTAATCGGGTCACCATGAATTCAGGCAAGGTCAGCGCCAACCTCAACCCCATGAACATGGGGTCCGGCATGCCATTTATGATGAACAACATGGCCGGGATGCTGGCTATGCAGTTTAACAGCAATGATCTCAAGCAGCGCGACTACAACACCGACTGGTTTGCCCGACTGAGCATAGATTCTTCTAACAACCTGATCTGGTACGCAGGGGCTGCACAGAAAATGCGTGCCCCCTCCTATCAGGAGCGCTACTTATGGCTTCCCCTTGGCATTACATCAGGCCTTGCCGATGGCAATCTGTATGTCGGCAACCCTAACTTGAAACCTGAAGTTTCACACGAGATTGAAATCGGCTTTGACCTTGATGCCGGTCGTTTCAGTTTCTACCCCCGGCTGTTTGCCCGCAATGTAAAAGATTACATCCAGGGCACACCCAGCTCCAATATGCTGGCCAATAATTTTGCCCAGATGATGGCAAATATGGGAATGGGGCAACCGGACCCATTGCAGTGGAATAATGTGGATGCCCGCTTCCGTGGCATGGACATGGAAGCCAGTTTCCGCATTAACTCCGCCTGGCAGCTAAGAGCCGTTGGCAGCATCATCGAAGGCGAGCGGCGCGATATTGATGATAATTTGTACCGGGTTTCCCCTGACAACATCATGCTGGCGCTAGACTATTTCGGTAGCAGTTGGAATGGCACACTGGAAACTGTGCGCTATGCAGACCAGGAGCGAGTTTCCGAGACCAACAAAGAGATGCAGACGGATGGCTACACCCTGGTCAACCTGTCAGCCAGTTACCGCCCTACCCCTGATTCTGAGCTTGGTCTTGGCGTGAACAACCTGCTGGACAAGAACTATGAAAACCACCTCGGTGGTTACAATCGCGCCATGAACCCGGACATCCCGGTTGGTGCCCGGGTACCAGGTCTGGGCCGCAGCTTCTACGGCCGCCTGATGTGGTACTTTTAATCTGGACTGAACTGAGTGCGTCCTGACAAACGATCTTTCGGCGTTGGGACTTTGCTCAATTAACTATTAAGAATAAAGGTAACGGGGCCGTCATTCTCAAGTGAGATTTTCATATCGGCCCCGAACTCTCCCGTCGATGTCGCCGGGTATTCATTCTTCACCCAGGCCACCAGTTCCTCATATAAGGCTTTTGCAGGTTCCGGTGGCATGGCAGAAGAGAAGGAAGGCCGCAATCCCTTTTGCGTACTGCCCGCCAGGGTAAACTGTGACACCAGCAACAATTCGCCACTGATATCTTTCAGACTCAGATTCATTCTGTCCAGGTCATCAGCAAAGACTCGATATGCCAGTACTTTGCGGATAAGTCGCTGTCCGTCACTGAACGTGTCTTCTTTTTCCAGCCCCAGCAACAGCAAAAGGCCCTGACCAATCTGACTGTGAACCTCACCAGCAATGCTGACACTGGCATGGTTCACACGTTGTATCAGGGCAATCACGGTAACCGTTACCCGCGAGCAGCCGAACCACGGCTGGCGCGTTTACGATCACTTTCCGTTAAGTGCTTCTTGCGCAAACGGATACTTTCCGGCGTGATCTCAACCAGTTCATCATCGTCGATGAATTCCATGGCTTGCTCCAGCGTATGATTCACTGGCGGTGTCAGTGAGATGTTCTCATCCGTACCGGAGGCACGCACGTTAGTCAGTTGTTTGGCCTTGGTCGGGTTGACCACCAGGTCATTGTCGCGGCTGTGTAAGCCCACAATCATACCTTCGTAAACTTCGATATTGGGGCCAATAAACAGACGACCACGCTCCTGCAAGGTAAACAGCGCATAACCCAGTGCCTTGCCGTTGACCATGGAAACCAGCACACCATTTTTGCGCTTGGCTAAATCGCCCTGCTTGGCCGGACCATAATGATCAAAGACGTGGTTCATAATGCCCGAGCCAGAGGTCAGGCTCAAAAACTGCGAACGGAAACCGATCAGGCCACGTGTCGGGATGTCGAAAGTCAGACGCACACGTCCTTTGCCATCCGGTTGCAGGTCCTGCATCTCAGCACGACGCAAGCCCAGCTCTTCAATAACTGAACCCTGATGCTCTTCATCACAGTCAATCACCAGAGACTCAAACGGCTCACTCAGGACACCATCAATTTCTTTCATGATGACTTCAGGACGAGAAACCGCCAGCTCAAAACCTTCACGACGCATGGTTTCAATCAACACTGACAAATGCAGTTCACCACGACCGGACACTTTGTATTTATCCGGCGAATCACCCTGTTCAACACGCAGCGCCACGTTATGGATCAATTCGCGATCCAGGCGCTCACGGATGTTGCGTGTGGTGACAAACTTGCCTTCACGACCGGCAAAAGGTGAATCATTCACCTGGAAAGTCATGTTGATAGTCGGCTGATCAACCGTCAGCGGTGTCATGGCTTCAACATGATCAGGGTCGCACAGCGTATCCGAAATATTCAGCTTGTCGATACCGGTAATGCAGACGATCTCACCCGCATGCGCCTGATCTACATCCATTCGCTCCAGGCCCAGGTGGTTTTTAACCTGCAAAATTTTCGCTTTGCGCTCTTTACCGGCTGCATCAACGACAACCACCTGCATATTCGGTTTGACTGTACCGCCGGTAACACGGCCGATACCGATAACGCCCACATAGCTATTGTAGTCCAGGGCACTGATTTGCATCTTGAAAGGCGCATCAACATTTACCGGTGGGGGCGCAACATGCTTAACAACTGTTTCAAACAGCGGCGTCATGTCATCAGCCATCTCATCAGCTTCGTGTCCGGCAATGCCGTTCAGTGCGGATGCGTATACCACAGGAAAGTCCAACTGTTCATCGGTGGCACCGAGTTGGTCAAACAAATCGAAGACTTCGTTCAATACCCAGTCAGGACGCGCGCCGGGGCGGTCGACTTTATTGATAACAACGATCGGGTGCAGACCTTGCGCGAATGCTTTCTGCGTTACGAAACGGGTTTGCGGCATCGGGCCGTCTACGGCATCAACCAGCAGTAAAACACTGTCAACCATGGACATTACGCGCTCAACTTCACCACCGAAATCGGCGTGTCCGGGCGTGTCCACAATGTTGATATGGTAATCATTCCAGCTGATTGCCGTGTTCTTGGCCAGAATAGTAATACCGCGCTCGCGCTCTTGGTCATTCGAATCCATAACGCGCTCGACAACATTCGCGCGATCGCCAAATGTGCCTGACTGTTGCAGCAGCTTGTCTACCAGGGTGGTTTTGCCATGGTCTACGTGAGCAATAATGGCAATATTGCGAATCTTCTCTATCACTGGGAATACCTGTAAATGTATGACTTTTGGAAGCAATATTTTGGATATTGCAGGAAAATGGCGGCATATTGTACACCAGACGCCAACCTTATAGATACCTTAACAACAGCTTTATTCCAGTAAAAATTCAGCTTTGTTTAACGACTCCGAATAATTAATCAATAGATTGTGATCCATCCTTCCATTTACAGGAGTAATGATTTTTGTAGTACTTTATTGCTATTTTATCGCCACTCTCGGAATTGAGAGTCATTGGTCGCGCACTTCTTTGACTATAAGAATCATTCTGGTCGATACACGGCGACGTTGTTATGACCGGCATCTTTCAAGTGAGATGCGTGCAAACGGCTCATCATGCCCCGATCACAGTACAGTAAATATTGTTTCTCTGAAGGCAGCTTGGAAAAACCAGACGCCAGTTGATAGAACGGCAACGGCATGACCTCCACCCCATCAATCGAGAGTGGTGATCGATCCATTTCATCCGGGTGCCTGACGTCTATGACAACAGCTCCTTGCGGTATTTCCTGATAAGAGTCAGGCTCGACATCGCGGTGTTCAATGACTTCAACAACACGGTCAATACGCTGCACCTCTTTGTCAGCAAGTGCCGCCTCCAGAATTGAGAAGTCAATTTTGGCTTCTTCTTCTTCGACACGATGTTTACGGGCGTGTGTTGTCGGCTTGACGGATATGACACCACAGTACTCTGGCACATTGGCAGAGAAGGTTTCGGTACCTATCGCTCGTGCGGTATCGATAATGTCCTGTTTATCAGATACCACCAGGGGGCGAATGATCAGGCAGTTACTGATGCTGTCAATCACCGCCAGGTTAGGTAGTGTTTGACTGGAAACCTGAGCAATACTCTCTCCTGTGACCAGGGCACGCACACCCATCTCATCAGCTATACGATCAGCAGCACGGATCATCATACGCTTGAGAATGACGCCCATGTGGCCGTTATCGACATGCTCCAGAATGTTATTGACGACATTTTCGAAGGGGACGCTCACAAATTTCACCCGGTGCGATGAACCAAATTTCATCCACAAATAGAGGGCAACCTCCTTCACTGCCAGCTCATGTTCACGCCCGCCCAGATTAAAAAACAGAAAGTGCGTTTGCAGCCCCCTGCGCATCACCTGATAACTGGAGACAGCTGAATCGAAGCCACCTGAAATGAGCGACAGGACGCCTTCCTGGGTACCTAGCGGGAAACCACCCAGCCCTTTTAGCTGACGCTGAATGACATACAAATCTTTGTCACGAATCTCCAGCCTGACTGTCACTTCCGGATTTCTCAGATCCACACTCCGTGCATCAGATTCGCGCATCAGTACCGCACCAACCTGGCGCTCGACATCACTGGAGGTATACCCTTGCTTACCCCGCCGTTTACAGCGCACTGCAAAAGAGCGCCCGGACAATGATTGTCGGTACTCAGCCAGAACCGGAGCCGCGATGTCATCAAATTCAGGCAAAGGCAGTTTGGTTACTGGCATAACCAGCGAAATACCCGGCGTATGCAGCAGTATTTCCTCGACCTGCTCCAACAAATTCTTATCGTCACTTGCAGTTTCTACTTCCAGTATGTCCCAGTCTCCCGTTACACTGATGGTTGGCTCAAGCCGCTCAAGCATGATGCGCAAATTGCCGCGCAATGCTTTGACGTGCTTTTGACGGACAGGTCGGGACTTAATCGTCATTTCTGGGAAGAACCGGATAATGTAAAGCATTCGTACCTCTAGCAAGGATGTGATCTGTCAGCGCCAAGGAGTACAGCGGGGGAACTCAGCAGCGCACAAAAACAGTGCGTTAAATTATTATGCGCACCGATATAGTGCACAGCTGCAGCAATAGCAGCCAATTACTGTAGTGATTACAATGCCATAGCACAACCTGCATAATGGCATGACTTTTGCTGCATACAGTGCACTCGGGATCTGAGCGGCAGCGCGTTTATTATAGTGCCGAACGCCTGTCATGTTGAGGGCAGATTCTTGTTAGAACATAAACCAACCGCGCGGCATCTGGTCTGGCAAACACCGATGCAACGCAAACTTCTGGATCACACGGAGGATCAGGAATGTCGAAGACATTAGAAATGATAAAAGAAAATAGCGTGAAATGGGTAGATATGCGTTTCACCGACACCAAGGGTAAAGAGCAGCACGTTACATTCCCTGCCTCTGCCGTTGACGAAAGCTTTATGGAAGGCGTGATGTTTGACGGCTCTTCAGTTGCCGGCTGGAAAGGCATCAACGAATCAGACATGATCCTGCGCCCTGACGACACCACCGCCGTCATGGACCCGTTTGCCGACGAAACACAATTGAACCTGCGCTGTGACGTTATCGAGCCCCGCACCATGCAAGGCTATAACCGTGACCCACGCTCAGTAGCACGTCGCGCGGAAGAGTACCTGAAATCCACCGGCATCGGTGACGAGGCTTTCTTTGGCCCAGAACCAGAGTTCTTCGTTTTTGACGAGATCAAATGGAACGTCGGCATGGACAAGCAATTCTTCCAGATCGGCTCAGAAGAAGCAGCATGGTCATCAGGCGCAGACATCGAAGGCGGCAACGCCGGTCACCGTCCACGCGTCAAGGGCGGCTACTTCCCCGTACCCCCAGTCGACTCACTGAGCGATCTGCGTGGCGCTATGTGCGACACCATGGAAGCCATGGGCCTGGAAATCGAACTGCATCACCACGAAGTCGCGAACGCTGGTCAGTGCGAAATCGGCACCAAATTCAACTCCATGGTATTCAAGGCTGACGAGACTCAGATCCTGAAATACTGTGTACACAACACAGCTCATGCTTTCGGCAAAACAGCAACATTCATGCCCAAGCCAGTTGTTGGCGATAACGGTTCCGGCATGCACGTTCACATGTCTATCTTCAAAGATGGCAAAAATGCCTTTGCTGGCGACGGCTATGCTGGCCTGTCTGAAACCGCCCTGCATTACATCGGTGGTATCATCAAGCACGCCAAAGCACTGAACGCTTTCGGTAACGCCTCTACCAACAGCTACAAGCGCCTGGTAAAAGGTTTCGAAGCGCCAACACTGCTGGCTTACTCTTCGCGCAACCGCTCTGCTTCGATCCGTATCCCGTACATTCTGGGTGGAAACCCAAAAGCGGTACGCATCGAAGTCCGGTTCGGCGACTGTTCTGCCAACCCTTACCTGTACTTCGCAGCACTGTTGATGGCAGGCCTGGACGGCATCAAGAACAAGATCCACCCTGGCGACCCAGCAAGCAAAGACCTGTATGACCTGGAGCCAGAGGAAGAAGCGGAAATCCCAACCGTTGCCTTCTCTCTGGACGAAGCACTCGATGCGCTGGACCAGGATCGTGACTTCCTGAAGGAAGGCGGCGTGTTCTGTGACGACCTGATTGACGGCTACATCGAGCTGAAGAAGCAGGACTGCACACGTCTGAACATGACGACGCCCCCAGTTGAATTTGACATGTACTACAGCATCTAATTCATCATCGACGTCAGATAAAAAATCGCCTGGCAGGCAACCCTTGCCAGGCGTTTTTTTTGTCTCATTATCTTCTGCGCACCAATAAAGTGCGCTTACAATGCAGGGCGGCTCAAAATGACTCACTTACTTTTTAGCCAAATGTGCACTGGAACACACTTTTCGCGCCAAAACAGGACATTTTCTATATGCCGCCCATCATTGGCACACGCCTGATAAAATTGGTTTATTTATTGCATAGAAATAGCAGTGCAGCGCCACCTGTTGGCGACTACCCGATATCAACTGGAGCTTACTGGGCATGCTGACCAATTTAAAAGTATTTCGCCGAATCATGGACAACCTGTCCACGGCTGTACTTGTATTCGACAAAAGCCTGCAGCTTCAGTACATAAACCTGGCCGCAGAAAGCCTGCTGGCCATCAGCGGCAGACAGTTTCACAACGCTCCATTACAGGACATCCTGATCGACGGTGACGCTGATATCCAGGATATCCATCAGGCCATGTCTGAGCACCGCAGTTACACCAAACGACGCACCCAACTTCATATTATTAATGGGTTGTCACTGCAGGTCGACTATTCAGTCTCTCCTGTACATGACCTGGACGGTGCAGCAGTACTGATAGAAATACAGGGGTTGAACTACGCCGAGCGCATCAGTCGCGACGAGAACCTGATTTCTACACACGAGACGACGAGAGAACTGGTCAGAGGGCTGGCCCATGAGATCAAGAACCCTCTCGGCGGTATCCGAGGAGCAGCTCAACTACTGGCCTCTGAGCTGCCAGATGGCGAGCTGACCGACTATACCAACGTCATTATTGAAGAGGCCGACAGGCTCCATAAGCTGGTAGACCGCTTGGTAGGATCGCGAAAGCCCATGGAATTCCAGGAGATGAACATCCATGAGGTATTGGAGCGGGTCAGAAACCTGATTGAAGCGGAAGTGAAAGATCGGGATATACGGATTGTTCGAGACTATGACCCCAGCATACCGGATATTAGCGGCGATCCGGAGCAACTCATCCAGGCCACATTAAATATCGTTCGTAATGCGGTCCAGGCTCTGGATAGCCCACACGTTCACCATTGTTCAGGTGTTATCGAACTGCGCACGCGAATAATGCGCAATGTCACGATAGGTTCTTTCTACCACCGCCTGGCAGCCAAAATCGAGATAGTAGATAACGGACCAGGTGTTCCCAAAGAACTGGCTGACAATATTTTCTTTCCCATGATAAGTGGACGCCCGGAAGGTACTGGCCTGGGTTTGTCCATTGCACATTCAATCGTCAATCAGCACAAAGGCATTATTGAGTGCGACAGCGAACCTGGCAAAACCCGCTTTGCCATTTATTTGCCAGTGAACTCTGATTCGGAGCCCGCGGCTAATGGCAGTCGCGGATCCAGTTGATCGCAGTAACGGAGTCAAACATGATTAAGCAGAACACAGTCTGGGTACTCGATGATGACAAGTCGATACGATGGGTGCTGGAAAAGTCACTGAATCGCGCCGGCGTCACCACTCAGACCTTTGACAATGGCGATGACCTGCTTTACAAGCTGGAAAAAGAACGACCTGACGCTATTATCAGCGATATCCGCATGCCCGGCATAAACGGCCTGGACCTGCTTTCCACTGTTCATGAACAGCACCCGCTACTGCCGGTCATTATCATGACCGCCCATTCAGATCTGGACAGTGCGGTTTCTTCATACAGCCGGGGCGCATTCGAGTATTTGCCCAAACCCTTCGATATTGAAGAAGCCGTAGCAATGGCGCAGCGCGCGCTTGAGCATGCTCGCGAGCAACACGAAGAGGTGCCACAACCTGTGCTTGAGACCAGCACGGAGATCATCGGTGAAGCACCAGCCATGCAAGAAGTCTTTCGCGCCATTGGCCGTTTGTCACAGTCAAATATCACCGTGCTCATTAATGGTGAGTCAGGTACCGGTAAAGAACTAGTGGCGCATGCGCTGCACAAACATGGCCCCCGCAAAAGCCAGCAATTTATTGCTCTGAACGTAGCCGCTATCCCCAAAGACCTGATCGAGTCCGAATTATTCGGACATGAGAAAGGTGCCTTTACCGGCGCCACAGCACATCGTACCGGCCGCTTTGAACAGGCCAATGGCGGCACATTATTCCTGGATGAAATCGGTGATATGCCAGCCGACACTCAGACACGTCTGCTGCGCGTACTGTCAGACGGCGAGTTTTACCGGGTGGGCGGCACAACACCTATCAAGGTAGATGTCCGGATTATCGCCGCGACCCACCAGAACCTGGAAAAGCTGGTGCAGCAGCACCTGTTCCGGGAAGACCTTTTTCACCGCCTGAATGTCATTCGCATCCACATTCCAAGATTGCGCGATCGTCGTGAAGATATTCCCCGGCTCGCGCAACATTTCCTGGTTAAGGCGGCGGAAGAGCTTGAAGTTGAAACCAAGGTGCTTCGCTCGGAAACCGAAAAATACATTACCAGTCTGCACTGGCCGGGCAACGTCAGACAGCTGGAGAACTTCTGCCGCTGGATAACAGTGATGGCCTCCAGCCGTGAAGTTCGTATTGATGACCTGCCACCTGAGTTAATAGAGCAGCAAACGCAAGGTAATGGGGACCGAAGCTGGACTCAGCTGCTTGAGGAGTGGGCTGACCAGGAATTAAGCCTGGGGCACTCCAGCATACTTGACCAGGCTACACCTGCCTTCGAACGCACCATGATTCAGATCGCTCTCAAGCACACCCTGGGCAGACGTCGTGATGCCGCGCTATTGCTGGGTTGGGGACGCAATACGCTGACCCGAAAAATCAAAGAGCTTGATATCGACACATCAGACAGTGAAACTGAGGAAGACTAAGCTATAATGGCGGAATGAACTGTCGAAACGAAGGGATTCCGCCCGACCAACAAATTCTTGCCGGCCCCATCGCAAGACGCTGTGATCGCAAACAGCTGGTGTTCTGGCTGTGTAGTCGCGAATCACTGCGATGGCGTATTGCCACAGGTGCCTCAGACCAGGAAATGGTTGTGGCCGGCCCGGACACCCTGAACAGCGAAACAATTCAGGTGGGTAAGCACTGCTTTATCCATCTCATCACCTTCTCCCCGAGTTACAAACTGCCCAAAGACGAATTCATTTATTACGACCTGCAATGGCAACCTGCCAGCACCCGCAGCAAATGGTACTCCATGCGTCAGTGGGCGCCAAAGCTGGGGCTGAAAGATGCAGCACTACCCAGACTTTCTTTGCGCAGCCGGGTCGACAAAATGCTGCACGGATCCTGTCGCAAGCCTCACCATCAGAGTGAAGACGGTCTGGTCGCTGCCAACACCTGGCTGTCTGAACGCAGTAACCAGGCGGAGAAATGGCCAGCCATGCTGATGATGTCCGGCGACCAGGTTTATGCCGATGATGTTGCCGGCCCGATGTTAACAGCCATTCATCAGTTGATTGATGAGCTGGGATTGTTCCCGGAAAAGATCGAGGGTGCCGAGGTTTCTGACAGCCAGTCACTGTTTGACAGCGACTTTAACTACTATCGTCGCCATGAGCTGCTCCCGGACACCAAAGGTGGCGACACACTTCAGCAGCGCTTTTTTGAGGGCGCAAGAAAACCCATCTTCACATCGGCCAATGCTGACAATCACCTGGTCACACTGGCTGAAATGTTTGCCATGTATTTGCTGGTCTGGTCCCCTGTGCCCTGGCAAAACCTGAAAGAAGGTGAACCTGAGCTGGACGATGAAATGCGCGAACGTTATCAGCATGAGCGACAACACCTGGAAAAGTTCAGGGATGGCCTGTGGGACGTTCGCCAACTGTTGGCTCATCTGCCGACACTGATGATTTTCGATGATCACGATGTCACTGATGACTGGAACCTGACCGCTGACTGGGAAAAAACAGCTTACGGCCACCCTTTCTCAAAGCGTATTATCGGTAACGCTCTTATTGCCTACACAATATGTCAGGCGTGGGGCAACACCCCGGATGTGTTTAGCGGTGAAATCATGTCACTGATGAAAGCCTGGTCGGATTCACCCGAGTCAGAGCCACAGGACAAACTCATTGATAAGCTTCTGCGCTTTGAACACTGGCATTACAGCCTGGATACAAACCCTAAAGTGCTGGTAATGGACACGCGAACACGCCGCTGGCGATCCGAAAGCAACCACAAAAAACCATCCGGGCTGCTCGACTGGGAAGCGTTGAGTGAATTGCAGAACGAGCTGCTCAACCAGGATTCTGTGATTCTTATTTCGCCAGCACCCATTTTTGGCGTCAAACTGATCGAGGCGGTACAGAAAATATTTACCTATTGCGGTAAGCCGTTGCTGGTTGACGCCGAAAACTGGATGGCACATAAAGGCACCGCCAATGTCATTGTGAATATCTTTGGTCATACCAAAACACCCAAGCACTTTGTCATCCTCAGCGGGGATGTGCACTATTCCTTTGTCTATGGTGTCCGCGTTCGCAGCGAAAGCAGCCGTGCCACACCACACCTATGGCAAATCACCAGCAGTGGTTTGAAAAACAGTTTCCCGACCCGCTTGCTGGATACCCTGGACCGCCTTAACCGCTGGCTGTTCTCACCGCGCTCACCGTTGAACTGGCTAACCCGGCGACGACGGTTGGAAATTATCCCCTACCGTCACTCGGCCGCTTCTCGTGGTGAACGCCTGTTAAACCGCAGCGGTGTCGGGTATGTTGAGTTCGCCCAAGACGGCAAACCCACGCATGTTGAGCAGATCAGCCAGTACGGCAACGCCTACTTTGATGTCGACAAGTAAATTGCTCCTGATCGCCGCAAACAGCCGCTAAACTGGCGCGAAATTCTGACAAATTGAAACGTTTCACCCGATACTGGCGTCAGTGGTTGAAAAATTGCATTCAGCCCCCTATATTTGCCCATCAGCCATAGCCCGTTTAACGATGCATCAGGCAAAGATAATTATGATAGAAATCAAAAATATAACCCGAAAATTCGAACATTTTACGGCCGTGGACAACCTCGACTTCACGGTTTCCGAGGGTGAAGTGCTGGGATTTCTTGGCCCCAATGGCGCCGGCAAATCCACGACCATGAAAATCATTACCGGTTTCCTTGCTCCCAGTTCCGGCACCGTTGTTATTGACGGCCATGACATCACCAATGAAGCCCTGCAGGCCAAGTCACTGATTGGATACTTGCCAGAAGGTGCTCCTTCCTATCCGGACATGACCGTGGTCAGTTTTCTCGAATTCATTGCTGAGATCCGGGGCTACCGCGACCAGGAAAGAGATTCCCGGGTCGAATACGTGATCAAGCAGGTGGAGCTGGGCTCAGTGGCTGAGCAACGCATTGAAACGCTATCCAAAGGCTTCAAACGCCGGGTCGGGCTGGCACAGGCAATACTGCACGACCCCAAAGTGCTGATTCTGGATGAGCCGACCGATGGCCTGGATCCAAACCAGAAGCACCATGTCCGCGACCTGATACGCAACCTGGCCAAAGACAAGATTGTGATCGTTTCCACCCATATCCTGGAAGAAGTCAGCGCCGTTTGTACCCGCGCCATCATTATCAGTGAAGGCCGTATCGTGGCTGATGGCACACCTGCTGAACTCGAAGCACAGGCCCCTGAAGAGCATATTGTCACCTCTGCTGCTCCAGGTCGCCTGGAAGCCTTCTTCCGACATATCACTGAAAAAGGAGTGCAAGCTGTATGAAACAGGCAATCAGCCCATCGCTGACCGTGTTCAAGCGCGAGCTCTGGTCCTATTTCAGCACACCGCTGGCCTATGTATTCATAGTCATCTTCCTGGTGATGAACGGTATTTTTACCTTCGACCTGGGGGGGTTCTATATTCGCGGCCAAGCTGACCTGCAACCTTTCTTTAATTTTCACCCCTGGCTCTACCTGTTCATGATTCCGGCCCTGGCCATGGGACTGTGGTCAGACGAGCGCAAGGAAGGCACCATCGAATTGTTGATGACCTTACCTATCCGTTTACGCGATGCCGTGATCGGAAAATTCCTCGCTGCCTGGGCACTCAGTGGCATTGCCCTGTTGCTGACGTTTCCAATCTGGATAACCGTGAATTACCTGGGCGCACCGGATAACGGTGTCATTTTAGCAGCCTATCTCGGCAGCTGGTTGATGGCTGGTGGTTTTCTCGCTATTGGCTCCTGCATGTCAGCCATTACTCGTAATGCCGTTATCGCCTTCATTCTGACCGTAGCAATCTGTTTCGTTTTCGTCTCTTCCGGTTCCGCCATCGTGCTCAACGCCTTCTCCGGATGGGCGCCGCAGTTTTTGAGTGACGCAATAGCCGGACTGAGCTTCCTGACGCATTTCGATGCCATCAGCAAAGGCGTGCTTGACGTTCGCGATCTGTTATTTTTTGCGATCGTTATCGGAGCCTGGCTATTTGCCTCTGCCATCGTTATTGAAATCAAAAAAGCAAACTAGGAGCTGGCCATGAATCAGAAAGCTTTATTTTCTCCGGCCGGGCTCGCTGTTACAGCGGTTGCGCTGCTGATCGGTATCCTGCTCATCAGCGCCCTGCCCCGTCTGCGAATCGACCTGACACAAGACAACCTATACACCCTCAGTGATGCCACCCGAGAAATCGTCAGCACACTGGAGCGACCGATTGAGCTGACCTTCTTTTATTCAGAGGAAGCCGCTGCTGACGTGCCACAGGTACGCGCCTACGGCACGCGAGTAGAGGAAATGCTGGACGAGATGGTGATTGCCAGTGATGGCATGCTGTCGCTGGAAGTCATCGACCCTGAGCCTTTCTCTGCCAGTGAAGACACTGCCAATGGCTACGGCATTCAGGCTGTGCCACTGGCAGAAGGGCGTCAGGACGTCTACTTCGGTGTGGTGGCCACAGACCCGTCGACAGTCACTGAAGATGACCTCGGTGTTTATGAGGTGATCCCGTTGATTCGTCCCGACCAGGAAGAGTTTCTGGAGTATGAATTTGCTCGTCTGATCACCCGGGTCATTGACCCTAACCCGACTGTTGTTGGCTTACTGTCATCGTTACCGATAAACGGCAGCTTTAATGCTGCAACCAATCAGGCTACCCGCTCCTGGGCGGTGATGGATACTGTGCGCTCAATGTATGAACTGCGCCAGTTGCAGATCAATACCACCGAGATCGATGAAGAAGTCGATATCCTGATGCTGGTTCACCCACAAGGGCTGAGTGATCAGACCCGCTATGCCATCGACCAGTTTGTCCTCGGTGGTGGCCGCGCCATGGTGTTTGTTGATCCTAACTCGGACACTCAAACCCAACAGGCGTTGAGCAGTGATGCACCTGCACCGGATATGACATCTGACCTTCCCGAGCTGCTTTCTGCCTGGGGGGTTGAGTATAACCCTGAGCAAGTTGTCATCAACAAGGACCTGGCTCTTTATGTGACATTGCAGCCAGGTCAACGCCCTGTTGCACACTACGGCATGATGGGCATACAGCGCGCAGGCTTCTCCACTGACATCGTCACCGGCCAACTGGAAGTGATGAACATTTCGTCTACCGGGGCACTGACACCCTCTGACGATGCAACCACAATGTTTGATCCGCTGATTCAGACTACGCCAGCCTCCATGATGATGGATAACGGCTTTTTCAGTGAAATGGGTGACCCTACCCTGCTGATCGATGAATTTGAATCCGAGGATGATGCCAAGGTGCTGGCAGCCCGGATTTCCGGTCCCGCCCGGTCTGCTTTCCCAGATGGCCCGCCGGTTGTCGAGAACGCAGAAGCGGATAACGCGTCCACAAACAGCACTGAATCCAGCGATAACAGCGAATCGGCTGACACGGACACGGCCTCAGAGGAAGCCAGCGACGAAACCAGTACTCGCCCGCACCTCAGTGAGTCCGACGGGGATATCGCCGTCATTGTCGTTTCTGATTCCGATTTGCTGGCCGATCGTATGTGGGCTCAGTCACAGCAGGTGCTGGGTCAGCGCGTAATCAATGCCTTCGCCAGTAATGGTGACTTCATCATTAACGCGCTGGACAACCTCAGCGGCAGCACAGAGCTGGTCAACATTCGCAGCCGGGGTCGCTACGCTCGTCCATTTACACGAGTGCTGGCACTTCAGCGCGAAGCAGATGAGCGTCTGCGCCAGGAAGAGACAGCTCTGCTGGAAAGACTGTCACAAACAGAGCAGCAATTGATGGCGCTGAACCAGGAAGGCGCCAATGGCATCTCTCCGGAACAGGAAGCACAAATTGATCAGTTCATGCAGCAGCAGATGGAAACCCGTCGCCAACTGCGTGACGTTCAGTTTCAGCTCAACCAGGAAATTGATGAACTGGGTACGATCCTGAAGATGATCAATACTGCGCTGATTCCGACTCTGCTGATTATTGCCGTATTGATCCTGTCGCTGGTGCAATCCAGCCGGCGTCGGCAGATGCAACACCGGCGCGGCTGATCCGGATAGGGAACGGCCAGGGCATCATAGCCCCAAGGTCAGGCGACCAGGAGCGCTCAGGGCATCATGTCACGTACCGCAGCCGACCACTGCCTGGCGCCTCTCACCCGGCAGCCGAAAACTCGCCTGACGGCTCAAACAGTTCGACTGCGCTTTCGGGTGCGAGGCACCAGGCAAGGCGTGGTCTGACTGGCTGCGGTACGTGACATGATGCCCTTCCCTTGTGTCGTGCTTTACGGTGATCTTACTGTCTGACCTTGGGGCTATGATGCCCTGGCCTTGTGCTACCTGAATGGTGTTGTGATACCACTCAACGCATGAAAAAGCCGCTGCAACCTGAATAAGGTACAGCGCCTTTTTTCAAACCGTGTCCGCTGTTATTAATAATGCTGCCCTTTCTAGGCACAAGAGCATCACTTCATACTTCATATACCGCAGCCAGTCAGACCACGCTTTGCTTAACGCGCCTTACCCGAAAATGCGGCCGAACTGTCTGAGCCGTCAGGCGAGTTTTCGGCTGCCGGGTAAGGCGCGTTAGGCAGTGGTCGGCTGCGGTATATGAAGTATGAAGTGATGCTCTGCTCGCAACCCGAAAAAGCGGGCGGACTGTCTGAAGCCGTCAGGCTGAGTTTCCGCACGCAGAGTGGCGGTTGATGTGCTGCGGTCGTCTGCCCTTGAGTCGATGGCTCTCAGGCGCGCTGTCCAAAGAATCCTTAGGTATGCTGACCGGAAATCAATGCTCAATGATTGGCAGGTAAACCGAAACGATTGTTCCCTGCCCAACATTGCTACGAATCTCCATCCGCCCACCATGGGCCTCTGCAATCAGGTTGCAGAGGTATAACCCCAGCCCGAAGCCACCGGTGTTTCGTGTGCGTGAGTTGTCAGCCCGGTAGAACGGCTCTTGTACGTGTCTGACGTGCTCCGCAGGAATCCCTTCGCCCTGGTCCTTTACTTCCAACAAGGCCTCATGTTCGGCAAATGAAACGGTGACATGCACTGGATTTCCTCTACCGTGTCGAATGGCATTGTTAACAATATTGGCAAACAGCAATCGAACGCGCAGTTTGTCGATGTGCATGGATCGATCTTCATCAGGCAGACTCAGCTCAAGCAGCTCTTCTTCATTCTGATACTGCGATGTCAGCATGGAAATAAAGTCAGCGAAGTCGACATCATCCGATATCAAAGCTGAGTGCTGGGTGCTGAGTCGCTCAGCTTCCAGCAGATCGGAAATCAGCAGGTCAATCTCATTGATATCATCGCTCAAGGTATCCTTGAGTGCGTTATCTTCCATAAACTCCAGCTGCAACTTGGCTCGCGTCACCGGTGTTCGCAACTCGTGAGAGATCGCCAGCAACAACTGACGCTTTGCTTCCAGCATGGATTGCAGCGAGTCAGCCATGTGGTTAACACTTTCGGTCAGCTCACCCAGTTCGTCAGTTCGGGTCACTTCCACCCGATATCCCAGGTCGCCTTCACAGATTTTCTCGGCGCCTTGCCGGAGTCGGTTAACCGGATCCAGCAGCCGTCGGACCAGCCAGTAATTGGAGAACAGAATAAAGATGGCGAAACCGAGACCGATGTAGACCACCGCAATATCGTAGTCGCTCAGGGACGGTGCCTTGCGATTGAGGAAGTACTCATACCCACCTCTTGCGACACGGATCACCTGCTCGTTACCAACCGCCAGCATCTGCGCATCATCAGAGAGTTCACGCATAAACACCGCACTGGAAATATCCAGATCGGACTGGTCATCTGACTGCCAGTTGATATGCGGACTGCGAATAATGATGGTCAATGACAGGTCTCTGGCCAATTCTTCGGCCCGACGCAAATCAGGCGGAACACCAATAGCATCCACCATCAGCCTGACATTATCGAGGTAAAACACGGGTAATGGCGCGGTGCGTTCACGACGCCAGTTCTGGTCGATCTGACGCAACGACAGGGTAATAATGATCAGGAAGAGGATAACGGTAGCACTGAAGATCAGGAACAACCGGAAGAACAGTGAACTGGTCAGCCGGGGTAGCAATGACTTCATTGCATCTGACCAACAAACGTGTAGCCACGCCCCCACACAGTTTTAATAAAGCGCGGTGTTTTGGAGGTATCTTTGAGCTTGTGGCGAAGGCGGCTGACGAGCGTGTCGACAGCACGGGAAAACAATTCAGCATCGATGCCGCGCAGGCGGTTCATCAACTCATCACGAGAGAACGTTTTGTTCGGTGACTGGATAAACAGCACCAGCAGCTCATATTCCATGGTGGTCAGTTCCACCAGTTCTCCGTCAAGGTGAACTGTCCGGCGGGCAGTGTCGACGTCCAGCCCTTCCACTCGAGGCAAATCACTACTGGTACGTCCTTCATCACCGGCACGACGCAGGATATTGGCAATACGGGCTACCAGCTCTCGCGGCTCAAACGGCTTGGGCAGATAATCATCAGCTCCAAGCTCCAGACCGACAATCCGGTCTGTGACCTCACCGTGGGCGGTCAGCATCATGATGGGAAGGTGGCCATAGACAGATGACTTGGCACGAATCTCACGACAGATCTCAAACCCGTCCTTCTCCGGCAGCATGACATCCAGGATCAGCAAATCGGGCTTGGACCGCTTGAGAACCTCAAACCCTTTGGATGGGGTATGAGCAACGGTCACGCTCATATCATAACGTTCCAGATACTGTGTCAGTAGCTGGCCAAGTTTTTCGTCGTCGTCAATGATAAGGATCTGCTTCATAGCGCTGAAGTTTACGAACTTGCCGGGAATAAATCAATCAGAACAGATGCCTTATCTGCTCTTAACGCCTGTTATGTGGATGGCGATATGGCTTAGAATAGCGCGCTTATGATTAACCTGACTAATGCCCGCCTGATGCGCGGCGAACAAACCCTGCTGGAAAACGCCAACCTGACCTTGCACAAAGGCCATAAGGTCGGTGTCATTGGCCGCAACGGCAGTGGCAAGTCCAGCCTCTTTGCCTGCCTGAATGGCCAGCTACAGCTGGATGCGGGCGATCTGAGCATGCCTGACAGTCTGCGCATCGCCTGGATGAAGCAGGAAACGGTGGGCAGTGACCGATCGGCCATCGATCACGTCATCGATGGCGACAGCCAGTTGCGGGAAATTGAGACCGCCCTCGCCGCGGCCGAGCAGCAAGCGGACGGCCACAAAATCGCCAAACTTCATGCCGACATGGACCGTATCGATGGCTATAACGCCAGAGTCCGGGCAGAACAGCTATTGTCCGGCCTGGGCTTCTCCACTTCAGAGTTTGATAACCCCGTGGGAGATTTCTCCGGTGGCTGGCGAATCCGCCTGAATCTGGCAGCTGCACTAATGGCGCCATCCGATCTGCTGCTCCTTGATGAGCCAACCAACCACCTTGATCTGCAGGCTACGCTATGGCTGGAACAGTGGCTGAATCGTTACACCGGCACCTTGCTGATCATCTCGCACGACAGAAGCTTTCTGGACTCTGTCATTGGTGGTGTGGTCAGCTTTGAAGGCAAACAGTTATTTGAATACCGTGGCAACTACACCTCATTCGAAAAACAACGCGCTGAACGCCTGGCGCAGCAACAGGCGGCGCTTGAAAAACAACTGAAACGTCGCTCTGAGATCGAGGATTTTGTGCGCCGTTTCCGGGCCAAAGCCAGCAAAGCGAAACAGGCCCAAAGCCGATTGAAAGAACTTGAGCGCATGCAGGATATTGCACCGGCTCACTCTGACTCGCCTTTCCGCTTCTCTTTTTTCAGCCCGGAGCAAAGTGCCGAAAACTTACTGTCTTTAAAAAAAGCGGCCATTGGCTTTGAGCAGCCGCTGGTCACTGGTATCAATCTGAAAGTATTCCGCCATACGCGTATCGGCTTACTGGGTCGCAATGGCATGGGCAAATCCACGTTGCTTAAAACGCTTGCCGGACAACTCGGCTGGAAGCACGACAGCAACACTGGCGATGTCATTGCGTCCAAGCATTTAAAGATCGGCTATTTTGCCCAGCACCAGGTGGATGAAATTGACTTAAGCCTGTCTCCCATTGCCTTAATTCAAAAAATTGATCCAGCCGCACGCGAACAGGAACTGCGTAATTTTCTAGGTGGTTTTGATTTCCGCGGAGACCGTATCAGTGAGCCGGCCCATCACTTTTCCGGTGGTGAAAAGTCACGGCTGGCATTGGCGCTAATCGTCTGGCAAAAGCCTAATGTCCTGCTGCTGGATGAACCGAGCAACCACCTTGATATGGAGATGCGACACGCACTGACAGTCGCATTACAAGGCTTCGACGGTGCCATTATCCTGGTCTCACACGATCGTCACCTGATGGGCAACACGGTTGATGAGTTCCTGTTGATTGACCAGGGCAAGTGCCAAGTCTTTGAAGGCGACCTGCATGAATACGAAAGCTGGTTACAACAGGATGCATCCAGCAGTAACACCGGGGCTGGAAAATCCAGAACAGATCTCAGTGGTTCGCCTGGCATGACGGCCAACGCCAAGGAAAATCGTCAACAGGCCGCCCTGCAGCGCCAGCAAACCGGCCCGTTGAGAAAAGAAATCCGGGCACTTGAGAAAAGTATGGGCAAGCTGAGCGATTCTTTGAAAGTGATTGAAGAAAAGCTGGCCGACCCGGACATCTATGATGATAGCCGTAAAGACGAACTCAAAGACCTGCTGGCAAAACAGGGGGAACAGCAAAGCGAACTCGATCGCGTTGAAGAAGCCTGGCTGGAAAAGTCTGCTGAGCTGGAGTCCGCCTAACCACAATTACCTTTCGCTGCAAATCAACAGAAAAATCAACAAACTCGAATCAGCCTGTCGATTAGCACAACCGGTTAACGTAACCGATTAGCGTAATAACCCGGCCTCAGATGCGGCAGCGTTCAGCTCGATTTGGTAACGCTGCGCACGATTATCCCGTCGTGTCACAACCTCGACCACATCACCTGTTTCATGGCCTTCCAGCACATTAAGCAGATCATCTTCATTACTGATACTTTCGCCATCCACTTCAATGATCACATCACCCAATACGATACCACGATTGGTCTCAGTCAGCCCTCGCATGCCTTCGCGTTCCGGGCTGCCACCATCAATTACATCCAGCACAATCACACCATCAATGCCCCAGCGTCGACGGTAATAGTCTGCGTATTGCGGTGGAAACAATGCCACCCCTAAGGTAGGTGTTTGCACCCGACCAAATTCAATCAGCTCAGGCACAATCTGCCGAACCGTATTCACTGGAATCGCGAAGCCGATACCGGAACTGGCACCACTGGGGCTGTAAATAGCGGTATTCACGCCAATCAACTGGCCCAGAGAGTTCAGCAAAGGGCCGCCGGAATTCCCCGGATTGATGGCGGCATCCGTTTGAATCACATCCCTGATTCGACGCCTTGTGACGGAGTTGATTTCACGACCCAACGCACTGACCACACCCACGGTCATCGTGGTATCCAGCCCAAAGGGGTTACCAATGGCAACCACTTTTCGCCCCACTTCCAGCAACGAGGAATCACCCAGCTGTAGTGGGTGAAGCTGCTCCTCTGGCGCATCAATTTTCAGCACAGCAAGGTCTTTGTCTGGCTCTGCACCGACCACCTGCGCATCCCAGGTTGTCCCATCCTGCAAGGTAACAGTGATACGCGACGCATTCTGAATCACATGAAAATTGGTCACAATGTAACCGTGTTCATCCCAGATAAAACCCGAGCCACTGCCAGCTGGAATTTCTTCCGGATTCAGGGAAAAAAAGGAACGCCTAACCAGGCGTGAATTGGTGATATAAACAACGGAAGGGCTGGCCTGGCGGAATACTTCGATATTGTTTGCTTCGTCATCGGTACTGAAGACAGCATAATCTTGCGGCTTATCAATAGATGGCTGCTGAGCACCAGCCAGCGCCGGCATCAGAATACTGGATAGCAGTGAGATACAAAACCATATCATTGGGTGAAGCGATAATTTCATGCCAGATCCTGCTCCATTGGGCTGAGGTCTTTTATAAAAACCATAATGGGATCAGCGCAGGGAAATTTCAAGCAGCCGGACAGATTACAAGGCTGGCCAGCTCCAGGAACAGAGGCATTAAGGTGTTGCGCCGTTATACACTTCCTGCCAGTTAATTAGACGGTCGTGATTACGGAACACACCAAACTCCAGACGCGCACGGGGATTATCGTCATAGTCATTCCCCTCATGAGGCCAGCTATAGCGCAGGAAAGGCAGCCCAAGCGCATCAAGATCCAGTTCAACATCAACAGTACCACTGTTGCCTTCGCCAGGCGCTGTTGCCGTCATCGGTGCATCAGTTGGATTGGATGCGCTCTCTGTGCCGTTGACCAGGCCGTTGTTAAACTCAGGTGCTCCCGGCGTAACAATACTGGTTTCGCCACTATCGAGATCACTGGTATAGGTGCCTGGAAGCAGATCAAGCTCGGCAGCTGAAATAATCGTACAGTCATCTGCAGTATTGATGACAAAGCGCTCGCCATCAAAATACTCAACCCGGAAAGTTATCGGCAAGTTCTCCGTTTCCGGACCGTAAGCATTATCGACAATCAGCCGACCATAGTAATAATCATGCCTTGCGATCTCCGAATAATCTTCATCGCCCTCGGTAATTTCAGTATCCAGGTCTGATGCGGCCAGTGTCACGCCGTCACTGTCGGTAGGTACAAATGCAATGATCAGATCTTCAAAGGGACCATCAGGATCGGCAGGGTTCGCTCGTTCAAAGATCACGTTACCCTCCAGTTCAAGTTCGCCCCCATTAACAGCAGACCACTGCGCCTGGTATGTGGCAGGCATGGTGTCATTGCTCAGCCGGACAGTCAGATCATTGTTGTCGTTACCCGTAACTTCTTCGATAGCCTTAAGGTTCAGGTCGTCGTATTCATCCAGTTTGGCAAAACCAGCTCGATAGTTTTCCGTTGTCTGTCCCTGAACATTTCTGGCTACCAATTCTATGTTTAAGCCGAAGGGCTCACCCATGTAGGTAAACGTCGAGGGTGGTGAGCAACTTGCTTCAACCCTGGGCGTCAAACTGACATTCACAATATCGAAACGCTCCGGGTAGAACCGCCCCACATCTTTGGCGCGACCTATTACTGCATCAGTGGAAAGATATGTTGTCGGGTCTTCGGAAAAATCGACCAGCTCAGCATCAATATCAATAATGCCCACTTCGTTATAATTGGTTTCAAGGCGGCCGACACCATCCACCCCGTAATTGGCGAAATTGCTACGGTTCAAGATGTCCGAGTCCAGTACACCACGAACACCGCCATCGTTTTCCGCCTGGTTAGAAACCACATCCAACTTGATGCGATAGGCATTCAACAAACCTTGTGAATCGCGATAGAAACTTGGCGTCACCGGATTGTCCAGCAGATCAGCTTCATCGCAGGACTGGCTCATGCCATCTACCTCACTGCCATCATCCGGCTGGCCATCCAGGTTGCAATCGTCTGCGGCCTGCCAGGCAACCGAGGAAACAAGGGCTGCAAAATTCTCGCCTGCTTTACGATAAAGCGAACCGTCCTCGTCAGCTGCAACAGATTGATTAGTTCCTGTATCCCGGTCAGCAACGATGGGGCCATCCCCAGACTCAAAGTCCACAGACAGTGCAAACGGGCGGACAACGAAGGTGTTGCTGCTGCCATACATGTAGTCATCCGACAGCTCTGATGTTGGATCATCTGGCACAATAGCACCACCTATCACCGGATTAGTGTCACCAAAAAATCCAAATGGAATATTGTATCGGGCATGTAATTGCATCACACCAACATCAGAGTAGTTGGTCACAATAGTTGCACCAGGATCACCACTGGGCTGGATAATAAAATCCAGTGTGACTGGTGTATACGCTGCCGCATTGGCTGCACTGTTGCTGTTAACCACTGAGATATTCTCACCGTTTACAGAGAATGATGTCCCAGCGGCACAGGCGGCAGGATCGGAACATTCAGCAGCCAGTTCGACTTCCAGTGTTTGACCAGCATCAAAAAGGGGTGCGCATTGCAATGGATCGTTGTCAGAGCTTCTGACAGCCTGTAGCGCAATCAAATCACCACGAGGATCTGTTGAGGAAGGCTTGCCTGCGATCTGAGTGCGGATTTGGTAGTCGCCTTGTGTCTCATTATAAAAGGCAAAACCCGCCTCAACAATTGTCATATCCGGATCTTCAACTTCAATAGCACCACTGGTAACGCCTGCCACATTGACATTAACCAAATCGGGCACTTGAGCTTCAACTGTATGATTAAACAATAGTGTGACGGAAGACTCCCCTGGCGGGAAGGTGTAGGTAGCAGCACCATTATCTCCCTGGGCAGAGACTGACGTCAGCGTACCCGAGCCCTGAAGTATTCTCGACCAGGTCCCTTTTGTCGTGCTTGTCGTAAGGTTAACAGACTCACCCGAGGCATATACACCGTGCACACTATCATGGCCTGTAATAGTAACGGGAATACCGACACAGGAAATACCTGTTCCGGAATGTGAAATACTGTAGTGATCTATTTGACCAACAGCAGAATACCCACATTGGTCTGTTGCTGTTTCCACCGTGACATCCCGGATAAAGAACTTCCGGTCAAGCTCGTAACCTTCATTGATACGAAAACGGATTTCTGTCGTATCGCTAAAGCTCTGACTAGCATTGCCCAGTGCTGTTGTTATGTTATATTCGGCAAGTATCGCCGTATTGGTGTTATCAACCGTGATACCTGTAAAGTTCTGCAACGTCACCCAACTATCTGATGATGAGCCTCTGGCCTCCACAACAAACGAGTCACTGAATGCCAAGGCATTATGGCCATAATGGAATTTCAGCCAGACGTCTTCTGTATATGGGAGGTTCATCGGATCCAGATCAATGACACGCGACAGTGATGGCTCAATACTGTTATTGGCTGCTGTCGTGCTGGACGTCAATTGCAGGCTGCCATTGACCACCTGTACATTCCCAGCATTAGCACCCAACCCGGTGCCGGCGCCAGTAATTCCATCAACTTCTTGCCAGACATCTTCAAAATTCAATGTACCGTCATTATTATTAAAGGCTGCAGTAGTAAACAAGTCAGCGAATGTAATCGGCGTCAGAACTTCATTATAAATAAAACTTGGATCTTCCGAGCCCAACTCTCTTGCAACTCCATTGGTGACATTCACACTCACGGTTGCACTACTGCCATGGGCAAGACGAAGTTCAACGTCACCCTGATCAGCAGCCACGAACCGATAAATCGCCTGACCGTCATTGGCCCCACCAAAATTTGTAAGGACACCTGAACCATTCTGTAACTGCCAGATACCTTCACCAGTGCTTGTAGAAAGACGGATGCTGCCATAGTAGTCAGTATCTACATCATGGCTAAGTCCTTCATGCTTGGTGATACGAAGCACACCAGCTTCACAGACTGACCCTGATTGCACCTGTGAAATACTGAAGTGGCCGATATAACCATCTTCCACAACATGCAAGGCATCCAGTCGACGGTCATTGGATGTATTCTGAAAAATGCCCAGGGCCTGGTCACCGACAAACAGATTTGAGGTTGAGTTAGGCGTATTTTCCAGATCCAGTTGAACAACATCATCCCGAGTGAACAATGTTCCTGTCACTGGATCTAAGCCGCTACCGATGGTTGTGGTTGTATTGCTTGTAGACAACGCAAAGTTTTGAATGGTCTCAGTAGCATCACTGCCATCAACACGTACATAGAAAGCATCGACATCAACATTACCAGCACCTTCTGCCGGGCCAAACACATCGCCATCGCTGCCGTCGAGATAAATTTCTGCCTGGCCTGCATTCGGGCCAGAGCGCCAGATTCGGACGACATCGGAAGCAGTAAAGCTCAGGTTATTGCTACCAACCGTGCCACCGGTAGTGGTCGAAACCAGAACAGAACAGGTTCCATGACCTTCATCCCCATCACAGTCATCCATGACATATACTGAATTTATATTTACGGATGCCGGGTTACTGAATACGGTCGACCCTTGCAGAAACATTTCAGCCTGGCCTGAAATCGGATCGTAACGCACAAGGTCAGCTGGGCCAAAGGAGACATTATTTTGCCCAATGGAGCTTGCAGCACTTGCTGACAGGACGATGTGGCCGTTCTTCAGCAAGTGGACTGCATTGGCATCATCGACACCAAACCCAAGTGCACTGTTGTCAAAATACATCTCTGCTGTATCAGTCGCAGGATCATAAATAACCAGGTCATCGTTAGAGAACGGCCCTAATCCACCAATGGTGGTTGAATCACTCAGATCACTCACAGAAAGCAGGAATTTTTCCTGGGATGCCACAGGAGGACCCACAATCTCTGTGCTGTCCGTAGCTGAGTTATTGCCAGGAAAACGGTCAAAATTGTATGCACCTGCTGTCACCTGAGCGGTATTGCTGACATTGAAACCGATACCCCCGGTCACATCCACGTTCAGCGTTAACGTGGTACTGGCATTCATCGCCAACGTTCCACTGTAGGTGCAATTCAACGTAGGAGATGTGGTACTGCAGTTCCAATCACTACCAGATGCGCTGACGAAATCTACTCCCGTTGGCTCCGCATCACTGAGTGTGAATGGCGTAGTGGTAGCATCAGGCCCCAGGTTGGTTACCGTCAACAAATACTGAGCAGATTCACCTGATTCAAGAATGGTAGCCACTTGTTTTGCCATTCTCAGATTGGTGAAACGTCCTTCGATAACGGTATTAATGCTGGCAACGTTATTGTTATTATCGGTTTTATTTTCCAGATCATTGATATCAACCCCACCATTCTGCAGGTCATTACGATTGTCAAACTGGGGCACCCTGTCACAAGTGGCTGGATCAGGCGATATACCTGCCGCCGGAACTGTGCAGTTCCCGCCGGAATGCAGCACCCTGACCGTTGCTTTTTCGGTATTGCTTTGCAACGGGAAGTAAGTGGGGGGCTCACCAACCTCCACCTCAACAGTCAGCAGCGGCAGACTGTCTCCGCCGTCAAGCTGGCCACCGGGTAATGTTGTCAAATCATAAACACAGGTAAAGGCACCGGGGTCCAGGCTGACATTGCTACAGGTCCAGCCGGCACCACCGACAGACCCAGCATTCGCCAATGTCATGCCATCCGGCAGGCGCTGTGTAACAATAATCTCACCGGTCGCTTCATCATCGGTGCCGCTGCTGTTACCGTTATTTCGGACATTAATATAGTATTCGCCCGTTTCACCCACTTTGAAGGGACTGGAATCGGTAATAAATACTTCGATATCCGCAATCGGATAATTGGTAAATGCCACAACCTCTGATACCAGCATCACCAGGTCCTGACCCGCGCTGTAGCGTGTCGTGATGCGTTCAGCTTCGTTGCCCACCTGGCCGAAATCTTCAAGCCGGGTATGACTTAGATAATGCGTGTCAACATCAATACCCCAGGTAGCGCCGATACGATCACCACCATTGTCCTGTTGGCCAGGTGAAACAGGGAAATCCAGTTCATAGCCATCATTGTTGGGACCAGCCGTTGAATCAAACTCCAGGAAATTACTGGGTGCCAGGGTGTAGATAGGCCGGGTAATGGTTGAGTTAAACTCACGACCATCGGGATTGAAACTATTTGGCAATGTACTGAACGATGTGGAACCTGGTGCGGTTTGGATGCCCAGAGATTCATCACCATTAAACAACTGCTCATCACCCTCAACAGTAAAGTGTGTTACCTGACCATTTGGCTTCAGCAAACTGGGGTCATAGGTTGCCATGCGGAAGTTCCTTGGCACCAATGTAAACGCAGAATACTGAAATGGCTGAAAGCCGTGAAACAGGTTGATCACACGGACATGCTCATTCGGGTGCTCAAAGATGGCAATCAGTGACCAGCCACCGGCGCAGGTACCATTACTGTTCCATGGTGCACCCGTTTGAACTGACAGATTCTTTAATGTGTAATTACCGGTACTGGTAACAATGTCAGTGACATCAGCAAAACCGGCAAAGAAGTCAGCCGACACATCCGTAACATCTTCAATGATAAAGACATCCTCGGCCACGACATTCACTTCAGAGCCAGTGGGGCCAAACGTGACTTCATTATCTGCCTGAGCTTGTGTGCCCGAACCAGTCCAATACAGGAAGGCGGACTTCATTTGCGAGCCGACCGGAAGGTTAAGTGTTGCAGAACTTCCAGTAGCAGGGTTCACCATGGAACAGTCCAAAGACGCGTTGACTGTTAATTGCGTACTAGATGGTGTATCCCGCATAGAATTACCAATGGCGCGATAGTTGACACGACCGGCATAGGTTTCATACAAAAGCACAGGGACGAACCCGTCGGCTAATGGCTCACCTGTCACTAGCGGATTAAAGGCCACTACCGCATGCGCATTGATACTGGGACCACCCAGGCCGGACCGGAATGGCTCTGAAACCTCCAGCAAGCCCATGGAAGCCAGGACCCCCGCAGAACCCGCCGTTTTGCCCCCGGTCGGATTCGCTGCCAGGTTATTCTCACGATAAGGCGGATTGTTCTGCACTGAGGGCTGGGGTCCACCCCACAAATCCTCCATGGTGATGGCAGGCTGAACAGCGCCAAAGAAGTAGGAGTTGGCGTCATTGCTGGTGTCATTATTGGTAATGGCACTAACGACAAAAGCATTATTTTTGTTAGTCGTGATGTTGGTAACAGACGGATGAACACCATTAACACGACTTCCGGTATAGGTACTGCCATTCACTGGCCCATTAGCCGGAGTAGTGGCATTGGGTTGCGGTATTTCTTGAGCAACGCCCGTCACCGAGAGGAGACAAATCGACGGGCTCCCCACGCCATTGTTAAACTGCCCATTATACGTGCCCGCACCATTGGGCAAGTCATCATCGAGTATGGCCCAGATCTCGGTAGTAGCGCGCTGGGAATTATTATTTCTTTCACGATGAACACGCGTCATCGCCTGACCTGCAAACGTTGCAGTCGTATTTGTTGTCGAGTTTCCAATCTGCATAGTCGCCATTATCACGACTCGACTACGCAGGGCCGGGTCACTGTTTTCGGCAGGAATAGCGACGCTGGTTGAAGTGCCGTTATTGGTGCAGGAAGGGCCGTCAAAAATTTGCGGGAAGCAACTGCTATAGAACAGGTCAGGGTCGTAGGCTCCGTCTTCTTCAATGCCATCATCATCCGCATCAAAGTTGATGGTACCGGTCACCTGGCTGCGGAAATTCAGCGTCACGCTGCCGTTATCTCCAGCATCAAAGGCATAATCAGCAATACCAGTATCTGCACCTGTCGGCGCTGTTAACGTACCCTGTGCCCCCCCTGGTTGCACCCAGTCACCGTAGCCGGTGTTATTACTGATTCTCAAGGTGCCCGTATAATTGGTTGCCAGGTTGTCGTTTCTGTCGTACACCGCGAATGTCACCGGTGTCACGGCACAGGCGTTACTATTTAGACCGTGAGAAATTCGAACGCTGCAGGATTCCACTTCCAGGTTGGCATCGTACTGATCACCCGAATCCTGAGGATCTGTCGAGATGCTGTCACTGGCATTGAAGTTAACCGGACCGGTACTGCCACTGTGTGTGAAATTAAAGGTTGCACTGCCATTATCTGACAAGTCAAAGGTGTAGCTGGCACTGCCGTCTTCTGCAAAGGGATCGTTTAGCGTACCCGAACCGGAGCTGATACTCTGCCAGGTGCCCTCACCTGTGCTGGTAGAGAGGTTCACTGTTCCGGTGTAATTGTTCGCAGGGCTACCGTCAAAGTCATACAGAGCCACCGTCACCTGTGCCAATGAGCAGACATCCGTGGTGCCAGTATGCGTAATCCGAAAAATACACTCACCAATCACCAGGTCAGGATCATATTGGCCGCTTGGCTGATTGACTCCCGATGCCACCAGGTTGAAATTCACTGTTTCAGCGGTGTCATCAGCAAACTGTAATGTAATCGTGCCCTGATCGTCTGGCGTAAAGAAGTAAGATGCAGCACCGGTATCGATACTGCCCGGGTTTAAGGTACCGAAAGCATCAGAGGCTGTCCCGGTCTTGGACCAATTGCCTCCAGTTACCCCGGCCGTACTGAGATTCATCAAGCCAGTAAAACCGGTAATCACATCACCATTCGCATCAGTGACGCTGATCGTAATTTCTTCAATCGAACAGATACTGCTGTTGCCACCATGCTGGATTCTGAATTGACAGGAGGCAGACAATTCAAGGTCACCACTGTTTTGCGACACACTCAGACTGTCACTGGTGGTGGCATCGAAGGAGTAAGTCCCCCCCGTGCTGTTTTGATATCCCAGCACTACCTCGGCATTGTCATCCACATGAAACTCATAAGACGCCTCACCATCATTGCCACCACCATTGGTGAGTGTGCCTTGCCCACCGAGAGGGTTGGTCCAGTTTCCCGTGGATGGGTCGCTAGAAATGGTCACGATGCCGGTATAGCCGATGGCAGGATTGCCCGCCGAATCAATCACACCAAGGGTGATACCATTAACGGAGCAGGAGCCTCCCGTGCCGTTGTGTGTAATCGTGACAGAACAGGCACCAATCTCCATTGATAGCGCATAATCTCGCGTCGCAATCTCATTGACAGCGTCGTTTGCGTCAAAGGTAATCGTGCCCGCGGTATTCGTCGAGTAAGCCAGGACCACAACGCCATCATCCGCATCAGCGAAGGTATACTGTGCAACACCAGCTGATGGGTTACTGACTGAGTTCTGCCCTGCTTCAACAGTATACGAACCGTGCAAGCCAGAATTACTCAGCGTCACCGTGCCTGTGTAATCTTCAACCGGGTCGCCCGCCGCATCCCTGACCGTAATGGTGATCAGGGTTTCATCCACACAAAGGCCAAAACTGCTGGCGTGCTCAATCGTGAAGTAGTCTTGGTTGACCGTAAACTGGTTGGAAATCAGAAAATTGTCGCTGGCTCCACCGACAGTGAAACGCAGTGAATACTGCCCTGCATCTCCGGTGATGGTGATGTTATTGAAATTGGCGACACCGCTGGCGTTGGTATTGACGGTCAACGTGCCTGTCAGACTGGGCGAGCCGACAGAGTCCTGAATTGACACTGTCACAGGCACACCGGAAATGGGTGCATTGCCGGGAGCGCCGCTCAGCACAGTAACTTGCGGGCCAGACGAAATGACTGCCCCGCTGGGCACAACAGCTTGCGGCTGCTGTGTTAAAGACATTAATGGCGAGTAATAACGAACCTGAACCCGACCAGAGCCACCACCACCGCCATTACCACCGCGTGAGCCACCACCACCACTACCGGTATTCGGAGAGCCATCCTCCGCATTTGAATTTTGCGAGCCGTCACCAGCGCCACCCGAACCACCGTCACCTGGTGAGTTGGCACCGCCACCACCACCGCCGGCAAAGGTACCGCCAAAGAAAGTACTGGTGCGCCCATTACCACCATCACCGGCGCTTCCGTTGCTGGGAGAGCTTTGACCTGCACCGCCAGCACCGCCACCACCACCGCCAGCATTATTACCCGAACTGAAAAAGCTGGCACTTCGGCCATTACCGCCATTCGCACCAAAGCCACTGCCTCCGGAATTGCCGCCGCCACTGCCACTCGAACTGAAGTTTGAGCCGCCACCACCGCCACTGCCGCCGGAGCTACCATTGACTGATGAATAGCCACCACCACCACCACCACCGGCGGCCGTAATAGTGTTTAATTGTGAAAACGAAGAGGAACCACCGCTGGTGCCCGCATTCCTGCCAGTTCCACCTTGCCCACCTGTACCTACAGTGATATTTGCAGTGTTACCATTAATACCAATGGTGGACTCAATGAACCGCCCTGCACCACCACCACCGCCACTCGCGGTTAAACCGAAGAAACCAGAATCAGCAGTACCACCACCGCCACCACCACCGATGACCAGCACATCCAGAGTGCTGAGACCAGGCGGAGGCGTCAACGTACCATTCCCGGTAAACAGATGGACCGTTCGACCGGATGCAGGACCAGAGCCTGGTGTCGACGTAGATACGCTGCCAGTGACTGCAGCATCCAGCGTGATTGGGCCAGGGACCGGGGTTGTTTGCGCGAACGCAGTGGAATGAAACAATACAACTGAGAGGACTAGCAGCAGACCTGAGAAGTACATGTGCGCAAACTGACAAAACCATCCGGGGTTGTCCTGGGGAAAAATGCCTTTTTGTTTGCCCGTGTCATTCACAATATCAGTGTTCCCAGCCTTATTTAAAGTAGCTGAATGGAGCCATTTTCATGGAAGTTTTATGACTTAATGCAGCGGTGTCTTATTTTAGAATTCTAATATTCGGATTGTAGCCAAATTAATACGATAAATCTGATTCCGAGGCATGATTCCGGTGCAAATTGACCCTAATTATTCCCGTAATCCAGGGATCTTGTATTGCAATAACTACAGCCTGCTAAGAAAATAAATATCAGCTAGATAATACGTAATCGGCCTGATTTCTGATTACTTTTGACCCTTTGAGGACAAAAATCATGGAACTTGAATACAAAGTCATCCAGGCAACGACGCCTTACTTTGGCAAACTGGAGAACTTGCAGCAAGTATTGGAAGAAGAGGAAGAATCAGGATGGGAACTGGTCGAAAAACTGGATAATTACAAAATCCGGGTTCAACGCCATATCAGCCATCGCAGTGATGACAGAAATCGTAGCCGCGACCCCTATCGAACCCAGGTTGGTCCCAGCAATGCGATTACCTACACAGCCGCTGCGATTGGCACAATTGCCGTCGTTTTGCTGGTATTCAAACTGGTAGGCGCATTTTAGGGCCTGAAACTGGTCCTGACCTGCACGGTCCGGCTGACATCGTCACAGATGCCTTCGCTCAGTATGGTGTAATATTCCACTCCATCCACCGTGGCGTCTGTGACACAGCTCACTTCCACACTACAACCTTCCAGTCCTTCAGCCTCGAACTCATATAATCTTGGACTCCCGACATTTTCCGGGCAAATTGCCGTCGTACTGTAGGAAGGAAATTCATCGGGCGGAAACAAGGCATTCATGGCAAACCCGGCGCCAGACTCTGCGGCATAAAACGCCCGGGTCAGTTTCACCTCTTCTTCAAATGTCTCGGCATTCTGGCGCACCAACAGGTTAACGGCGACAGCGATAGTAATCATCAAAGTGATGACGAAAATCGCAGCAGGCAGCCCAATGCCCTGCTCGTTTTTACCAGATAGACGCCATTCACTGCTTTTTATGCGGCTTTTGTTCTCGGAAGAAGTTATTTTAAGGAACATTGCGCATCATGACCTCATGTTTCAGCTGGACCACATCACCTTCACTGGTGAAATTCAGCGTCATCGAAATAATGGCATTACGACGCAAGGTCGCCGGCAAAATAGAAAACGCGGCCAGTCCGGTATTATCGATCGTATCGCTGATCAACTGGCGGTCTGGCACTGATGTCGGTAAGCAGGATGCAGTGTCCGGGTCGCATTGCGTGGCCTGAAAATCATAATTCTGATAGCGATACAGGTTGTTATCTTCCAGGCAGAAACTGACCGGTTGCATGGCAATATAAATGCGATCAACCGGAGAACGTCGGGAAAAACGATGAGTGCTGTCCAGGTAGACCGTCACTTTGCCGTCAGCTCCTCCGGTATCGGTGATCGCATCAACCAGCGCACGCGGACCAGGCGTACCGCCTGTATAGAGCTCATCTGTGTCATCCGGATAAATGACGGCCAGAACACCTGCCGGTGAAGCGTAGGTCAGCGCCGGGTTAAAGTCGATCACTTCAAACTCATCTCCGCCACTGCCTGTGAATGGCGGATCAACGTAGTTAGTAGCCGCTTCAAAGGGAATGAATTCAATACATTGATCACCGCCAGCTCCGGCTGCGGTCGTTCGGATACTGTTGGGCACGGCATTATGCAACTCCAGCGCCAGCCGGTCGACCACGGTTCGCCCTGAGCTGGTGAGTTGATTGCGATTGCCAGAAGCCAGCACGCCATCCACCGTATCGGAAATGAAAGTCACAATCCCCAGGGCCAAAATGACAGAAATCAGCATGGTTACCACGATCTCTATCAGAGTAAACCCGTTGTCACGCTTGTGATTTCGATAGCGATTCATCAGAAGTTCGCCTTGTACGCGCTGAATTTCCAGCCATCCGGTTCGCTGGCATGGCTGACTGTCACGGTAATCAATTTGGCATCCTGGGCATCCGTCAGATCATTCGGCTCGGTAGCCAGATCCTCTTCAGCGCCACCGCCACCCAGCTCCAGATACCGGACTGAAACACGCACCCGGAACTCATCATAACCGGAGCGAGTATTGCCCTCTGCATCCTGCAGCGGCGTGGCCTGCTCAAACCCTTCATCCAGGCCATCATAGTCATCCACATCATCAAATTCGTCACGGGTGGTTTCCCCACCATCAAGGCCGAGGTCAACGGCATCCGTACAATTGGTTCGACAAGGTGGAATGCCTCGTGGGACCGAATGCTCATCAAACCGCTTGGAGAGAATCTCATCCAGGTAACTTTGCGCCAGCGCCAGGGCACGGGTTTGCGGGATCACATCCGAACTGCGACTCAAGGCACCTGACAAAGAGGTCGTGACACCATAAAGTGCGATCGCCAGAATCACGATCACGATAACCAGCTCGATCAGTGTGACGCCTTTTTGTTTGCTATCTGACTTCATTGGCTGTCTATTTTGACGCCTCTGATTACCCACTGCCACTGTTTCGGTTGTGCCCGCCTCTTTCAAACTAGTCACGGCAATCACCTACGAAGGGAAAGCCAGCGTCAGACCAGCAGATTGAAAAAGCAGGATCATTATCAATACAAAAGCGAGCGGCATCGGTGATGGTAATGGGATACCCCCCGGCGGTGCTCACGCCACCTTCCAGCAGATTACCCAACTCATCGTAATACAGACGGAATACGGCGGCACCACTGACGGTTGTGCCGCCAGGCGTTGTACCGCAACTGTCTGTTTCATTGACATCAGCCGACAGCGTGATCGAGCGATTAGACAATGTCGCCTGCTGCAACTCACCCGTGCTGTCACTGACAGACATGTTGAGATTATTCCCAACCGATTCTATTTCAAGGTAGACATCGCTACGGCCAATGGCACGTTGCTGGGCTGAGCGGGCAAGGGAAGTGATTTGATCTCGAGCCAGAAAGGCATTGTAGGTGTCGTCGCGAAGGACGCGGGACATGGTGACTGCGGCGATGATGCCGACCAGGGCGATGACGACGACCATTTCGACGAAGGTGAAGCCAGAATGTCTCACGTTCATGCGGCGCCCTTTCATTACAACTGAATTCGCCCCTTCCAGAAAACCTGTAAGGGGCGAACATTTGTTTACACTAAAGAAGTCACTATTATCAAACTTCTTTTATTACCATACACAAATTATCAATCTGTATTCAGGGCCAACTCAGTGCCTTGAAGAGTTACATCACCTGTAGTTAGGCTGTAATCAATCTGAGGAATCGTAACAGCTGGAGCTGTAGTTGATGTACCTTCTTTAAACTGTCCTACGTAAAAATAAGAACAGCTGGTTGTGTCTGCAACAGCATCGCCCTGTGCATAATTGTTGATTGCTACAAAATCAGCATCTTGATCAGTACCATTAGTTGAATTTGATACTGCCTCTACTAATGTCTCGTAGTCGCCGACAGTAGCTTCGTATCCGCCACCTGCCGCCACATCTGGGTGACCACTCTGAAGCAGTGTGTCAAATATATCAGCACAGGCAGTTGCATCAATAGTCGTTGCATCACCGATAGGATAACCATTGCTATTTGCGTACAATGTCCCTGAGCCATCAGGGTAATCAACTGCTGCAGTGGTGCTTTGGCCAGTGGCTACCCATGTCGCACGGAATAGTGCCGACCCGCTGTTTAAACCTCCAACAACACCTTCTACAACAGCGTCATGCGCCTCGTCAGTCACGTCCATAAAACGTGGCAGTGCAGTTGCAGCCAGGATACCTAACAGCAGAATAACCACGACCAGTTCGATAATCGTGAAACCATCCTGTCGTTTCGCTTTCAATTGAATGTTCATTTCCTCACTCCTCATTATCGGACCAGTGTGTGGCCACTAAAAGCTGATCAAATTCTGATCAATTTAACTATTACGAATAAATCCGTGTTCCCCAACATTTGCCCCGAACATTTATCATTCTTTCGAAATCGAATCTTGAGGCTCGTTCAGTTCGGTATCTCTGAGGATCCGAACAACTTGAGTGTATGCTAGCAACCGTTTTTGTCCCTTTCCATAGACCAGGTGGCTAACGTACCCCAATTTTTCCTAAACGACCCGTTTTTTACCCGGCCGCTTACGAAATCTTTAAATCTTTGTTTTGCCTGAATAATTCATCAGTTATTCTAGCGTCATGACGTGACAATAGCAAAACAACCCGGCAAAAACGTGAAACAGAACAATTTCAACACCCTGTTTCAGCTTTATACGCTATAAGGCATCAGCTCCGGGAACTGCCGGTGGCGCCGGTATATCCAGGGGTACAGCCGCCCAGCGGTAGGCATAAACGGGTTCAAGCATCATGCCTTCCCAGCCACCGGAGCCATCTCTGGCATACACATTGGCAATACTGAACCTGACACTGTCGATTGGCATCGGGGTTTCGGCATCGGTTCGATACAAGTTTTCCGAACTATCCGCCAAATACACCAGCTCTTGCGTGCTTTCATCAAAATACCAGACGCGTCTTGGCATGGTGCTGACATCGACGCCATTAAACGCGCCAACATAATTACCCGGCGGTGTCAGCATCAAATCCATGGGGTTACCACCTTCCAGTTCACTTGGCCGACTATAACTTTCGCTCACGATCGCCCGCATCATCTGTAGGTTCACTGCCGTATTCAACTGCGCCAGAATGGCTTGAAAGTTGGCCCGCTCAGCTTCGCCCGGGAACTCCCGGTAACGGTCAAATGCAGCGGCAAAGAGGATGGATGCGGCCAGGATATACACCACCATTTCAAACATGGTAAAGCCGCGCTGCCGTCGTTGGGCACCGTGACTTATCGCTTTACCTTGTATTGAGAAGGATCTCATCGCCGTATGACCTGCCCAGTATTCAGAAAATGAGTTTAGGTGATAAATAGTGCGATACCGGCAATTGCGTTATTAATTCGCTGCGCTGCTCAAATCCCAGATCGGCAAGAACACCCCCAATGCCAGAATAAGCACCATACCGGCAATGACCATAATCAGCACAGGCTCTATCGCCTCACCCAACCGCTTTAAATCATACTCTACTTCGGCGTCATAGAAATCAGCTACCTCCTCTAAAAGCTGATCTATTGTCCCGCTTTCTTCCCCTACGGCGATCATTTGCAAAACCAGCGGCGAAAACATCCCGGTATTTACCGCGGTATTGTAAAGGGTTTCACCCCGGGAAATGCCATCCCGCATCTTCAGGATGCGTTTGGCGATAAACCGGTTGTTCACAGCACCAGCGACAATGCCCATACCGTGCACAATCGGCACACCAGCACGCAGCACCATGGAGAATGTGCGGGCAAATTTGGCCAGCGCCACGCGCTCCAGTACATTACCGGCCAGTGGAATAAAGCGTTTTTTCTCATCCCAGATCATGCCGCCCTGGTCCGATTTCTTCCAGGCCTTAAAACCGATAAAGGCAGCCAAGCCGCCACCAATTAAAAACTGCCACCAATTGACCACAAAATCCGAGATACCGAGCAAGATTCGTGTTTCCAGCGGCAATTCGGAGCCAAAACGCGCAAACGTGTCAGAAAAAGCCGGAATCACAAAATAGGTAATGACGCCCAGAGCCACCATAATGGTCAGCATGACAAACGTCGGATAGCGAGTGGCACTTTTTACCTGCTTGGTGGTATTTTTCTCCAGGTTCAGATAATGCCCAATCTGCTCGAATGCCAGATCCAGTCGACCGGTGCTTTCACCGACATCAACCAGTGAGAGAAACAGGCTGGAAAACACCTTGGGGTGACTGGCCATTGCGGTAGACAGTGTCTGGCCAGATTCCAGGTTATGTTGAACGTCTTTCAGTATCTGCTGAAACGTCGGGTTGCGGTTGGATTTTTGCAGACCTGCCAATGCCCGATCCAGTGGCATACCCGCCTTGGTCAGGCTTTGCATTTGCCGGGCAAAGATGATCTTGTCGTCTATGGTGATTTTGCGGCGTTTCATCACCTGGTTGAGCGCTTTGAAGGCATCCTCATTCCAGTCGATATCGCCAATCCCTGATTGCTTTTTACCCGATCTGCCTGCACCACCTTTTTTATTACTGTCCGCTTTGGCCTTGCGAGATTTACCCGGTCCGGAGGAAGGCTGGATATCGATAGGGGTTATCCCCTGCCCAAGCAACTCATTGGCAGCCGCATCCAGCGACCCCGCTTCCACCACACCAGAAACCGATGCGCCCCGACTATTACGTGCTTTATAGCTGAAAAAAGCCACGTTTAATCATCCTCCTTCCAGGGAATGATATGCTCGGATGGTGCGGTTTTTTCGGTATCTTCATTTGCAATCGGTGTACTTGGGCCCTCATTGCCGGGCTTGGGGTTTACCCCAGTCTCATCTGCTATTGACTCAGATTCAGTCACTTCCGTTGAGTCGGCAACGGTCGCTTCTGCATTGATGGTGGCATCGTCCGTTTCTTCTTCCACCTGTTCAGCGACACGGAACACTTCTTCCAGGCTGGTCACACCCTGAATCGCTTCCTGCAAGGCACTGTATACCAGTGGCTGGTAGCCTTTGCTGCGCCTGGCCGCTTTGACAAATCCAGACGCGTCGGAGCGTCGCAGGGCATCTGCCATTTCATCGTTAATGATCAACAGCTCAAAAACACCGATACGACCACGATATCCCGTATTATTACAGCGGTGACAACCTCCGGGTTGCTGCAGAGTCAGTGATTGCGTGACCGGGATACCAACAACATGCTGAATCCAGCTACGTTCGCGGGCATCCGGCTGATAATCAGAGCAGCAGTTATCGCAGAGGCGGCGCACCAGGCGCTGCGCCAGCACAGCCTTGATAGCCGTAGCCGCCAGGAACCCTTCGGCACCCATATCGACCAGGCGCATGGCACTGGATACCGCATCATTGGTGTGCAGAGTCGACAACACCATGTGACCGGTCATCGCTGCTCGCAGGGCGATTTCTGCAGTTTCCTGATCACGAATCTCACCCACCAGCAGGATATCCGGGTCCTGGCGCAAACAGGCCCGCAATACTCGAGCGAAATTGAGCCCGATCTTGGGGTTGATCTGAACCTGGTTGATTCGTTGCAGACGATATTCCACCGGGTCTTCAACGGTAATAATTTTCTTGCCGACTTCATTCAGCTCCTGCAGGGCACCATAGAGCGTGGTGGTTTTACCAGAACCCGTTGGCCCTGTTACCAGAATCAAGCCATGAGGCTGATGGATCAGGCGACGAAACTGCATCAGCATGTCATCTGCCATACCGACATTATCCAGGTCAACCGCACCATCGGTCTGGTCCAGCAGACGCATCACCACCGATTCGCCATGCTCGACCGGCATGGTCGATAGACGCACATCCAGTTTGCGCTCTTTCACTTTCAGGCTGAAGCGGCCATCCTGAGGCAGACGTTTCTCAGAGATATCCAGCCCGGACATCAACTTCAAACGCAGCACCAGTGCCGGAGCAACACGTCGCTCTTTTACGATCTGTTCCTGCAGTACCCCATCAATACGCTGGCGGATACGCAGCACCATCTCATCCGGTTCAATATGGATATCCGAAGCACGCACCTGTACGGCATCTTCAAACAGCGATTTCAGCAGCTTTACCACCGGTGCATCACTATCATCTGCCTGCGGCGCCAGATTAGCCAGGTCAAACTGACCTTCAGTCAGCTCTTCATCCAGTTCTTCGGCAAATCCGGCAATTTCATCGGTGCGGCGATACACAATATCAAGCGTGGCCAGTAACTCGCTTTCCCGAACCACAGCGATATCAACAGGCTGCTGCAGAATTTGCTCCAGGGCATCAGAGGCATAAATATCGGTTGGGTCGGCCATACCCACCAGTAACATGCCGTCGCGCTCGGACAGAGCGATGGCACGAAAACGGCGGGCATGTGTTTCTGAGAGGCGCTGCACAGTAGCAGCATCGAAGCGATAACGGCGCAAATCAACAAACGGGACATTCAATTGCTCAGACAGAAACTCCAGGAATTTATCTTCCTGGATGAATCCGAGATTGATCAACGTCCGACCCAGGCGCAAGCCAGTGGATTTTTGCTTGGCCAGTGCCTGCTGGAGCTGATCTTCGGTGATCACATTATTACTGACCAGTAAGTCACCGATTCTGATTTTTTGTCTTACTGCCATATCACTTCCACAAAAGAGTCCGGTATGTATTATTGGGCTGGAGTGGGGGACGCCAGGCGACGTTCAATTTGCGCACGCAGATTTGCACTCAATCCAGGCTGTTGCAAGGCCTGCTGATAAACCTGTCTCGCTTCCGCCGCATTGCCAACACGTAAGTGAGCACTTCCCAGCCCATACAATAACGGCGCCGTATCAATGCGAGGGTCCGCCAGCCGCAATAGTGACTGGTAGGATTCAATCGCATCCGTATATTCCCCCCCAGCCAGTTGCGCCGTAGCCAGCAGGTTATGGTATTCAGGGTCATTGGCCACAGAGGGGGGCGTCGCTGCCAACAAAGCTAATGCATCTGGTACTTCTGACTGTCCCAACAAAATTCGTGCCTTCACTTTTTTGTAACCCGGGTGCGCTGGCGAAATCTGCAGGCCCAACTCAGCTGCCTGTAAGGCGCGTTCAATCTCACCTTGCTGAATCAGCAATTTTGCCAGTGTTTCCCGCGACTGGTGTGCCTCGGGGTTTTCGTAGGCAAACCCGTCCAGCATTTGCAACGCTGTCAGTTGCTGACCTTGTGACCACAGCGTCAACGCATCTTGCACCTGCAAACGATCACGCTCTGACAGAGGCATTTCACGTGACTGTCGCTCAATGACCGGCTCCGCTGCTGCAGGTTGCAGTGACTGAGATTCAGTCATCGGGGCCAGGTTGCCAGACGCAGTAGACTGCTGTGAACCAGAGTTGTCGCTGACTGTCTGTGTGCCAGACTGGGTATTACCTGTCCAGTCCACAGAGTTCCAGCCGCCTGCTGGCGATGCATCGTTTGGATTTGTTAACGCAGCACCAGCACGATTGGCTGCTTCCAGCTCTGCCAAACGAGCCTGCAATGCAGCAATGGTTGCAGCTTCATTACCGGTATTACCGCTGCCTTCGGTCATTGCATTATTAGCAGAGCCAGATTGACTTTGCTGACCTGCCGAAGAAACGACATCATCTACCGCAGCACCTATCTCAGTACCACTACGCTCAGTACCACTACGCAAATCTGCCAACTGCCCCGAATTGCCCCTGTCACTGAGCAACACCCACAGTATGAACAAGATCACGACTACAGCCACTGCACAGGTAATGATCAACGGCAGCTTTGACGATTCACTCCGACGTTGACGCTCTGATGCTGGCGTTAATTTTTTTGCAGCATTACCTTTGACTGGCACACCGCGGCGTCGAGCATCAAGGTCTTTCAGCATGTCATTAACCAGACTCATAACGCATCACCTCACGTAAAAGTTCAGCATATACAAGGCTATCAAAACCCCGACAACGCCCAGACCAATACCTGCAATTTGTACCGGGGACAGACTGCGCTTAACAGGCTCAACTCCCTCGGTATCTTCGATTGCCTTTTCAATGTGTTCGCGGTCAACCTGGCGGTCGCCACGACCAAATGCCACCATCATGGCTTTGTGGCTAAGAATATTCACCAGCCGGGGAATGCCGTGACTGGCCGCATGAAGATCATCCAGCGCACGTGTGGTAAAAACTGCTGCACCATTGTAGCCAGCCGTAGAGAGCCGGTGGCTCACATAACGTTCAATTCCTTCCCGGTCCAAAGACTCCAGGTGGTAGGAAAACGTAATACGCTGCAACAACTGACGCAGTGACGGCTGTGCCAGCATCTCATCCAGTTCAGGTTGGGCAAAAAGGATGACCTGGAACAGTTTGGCTTGCTCGGTCTCCAGATTGGTCAGCAAACGCAGCGCTTCCAGCGTTTTCTCCGGCATGGCATGGGCTTCGTCAATAAACAGGACAACCTGACGGCCTTCCGCCGAACGCTCCATCAACACCTGGGTAATCTGTTTTAACAGACTGTGATGGCCGATATCGTTATCAACCTGCAGCCCGAGCTCTTCGGCAAAGGCCAGAAACAATCCCTTGGGACTCAGCACCGGATTGGCAATATAGGCTGTAATATAAGTTTCTTTGTCTTCTTCGAGAGAATTAAGCACTTTCCGGCACAGCATGGTCTTGCCAGTACCCACTTCACCTACCACTTTGATGAAGCCTTCCATATTGGCAATAGAAACCATAAGCATATTGTAAGCCTTATGGTAACTGGCCATATTCAGGAAAAATTCAGTATTCGGTGTTAAAGAGAACGGCAGTTCCCGGATACCAAAGTGCTCAAGATACATAATCGCTTCCCGATAACCGCACTCAGTCTGCGAATGGGTTAATTTCCCGTCTCAAGTTTTCCAGGCGTGTGGTTTTCTGTTGCAACATTTGCTGATCGCTTTCCATGTTGGCAATCACCGGCCTTAGCAAAATAATAAACTCGCTCTTCACAGTGGTTCGACGGCGCTGATCAAATGCAGCACCGATCACAGGAATGTCATTGGCTACGGGAATACCGGCTGTGTTATCAACCGCCCGCTCATAGGCCAAACCACCGAGAATGACAATACGGCCGTTGCTTGCACTGATCACACTATCCAGTTCACGAACCGATGTTCGTGCCAGCGGCACCTGTTGCCCGTCAATGGATTTGTTCTGTTCATTGACAGTAGTAATGGTCGGATGCACATGCAGGGTGATCCTGCCCTCGGAACTGATTTGCGGCGTGATGTCCATGGAAATACCGGAAAAGAACTGCTCCAGGTCATTTGCAGTGGACTCAGTAACAGAGTTACCTGTATTCACAACATTGGAACCAACGCTGGTCTGGAAATATTCCTGGTCGCCATCCTGAAATACTGCTTTCTGGTTATTCAGCACTTTCAGGCTGGGGCTGGACAACACCTGTGTCGTACCACGGGATTCCAGAATACGAAACACTGCATCAAAGTCAGTAAAGTTGGTCACGATGGTCAAAGGGTTGGATATGCCATCAACGGCAGTCCCTTCATCACCGGCACTGAACTCTCCAGTCACTTCATTATTGGTGCCACTGGCACCACCCGGGCCAAACGTGTCGAAATCGATTGCCGACTGAAAGCCCTTGTTCAGCACCACTTCCAGAAACTGCACTTGAATCGTCACTTCCCGGCTGAGGATATTTTGTGCAGTTTCAATATAATTCGCAACCTGATCCAGTTCAGCAGGGCTGGCCGTCACCATCACCAGACCAACCTGCGGTTGGACCACAACACTGCGTCCGCTTTCATCAGATACATCAGCTGAAGCTTGAGGGCCTCCGCCCATTCTCCCGCCTATGCCTCCAAGTAACCCCGAACCAAAATTATTAAAGTTCCCACCATTATTAGAACTTGATGAACTGGAACCACCCAATCCTACTATTGCCCTGAGCGTTGAAGTGATATCGGCCCAAAAGTCGGTAGTCGTTTGCGTGGTTACCTGGCCACTGCCACCACCACCACCGACTCCACCGCTCAGACCTCCCAGGCCACCGAGCCCCGAACCATTGAGACCTCCACCTAAACCACCTATACCGCCCAGACCACCTGAACCAAGGCCACCCAGACCACCCAGTCCTCCTGAACCCAGACCGCCTATACCACCACCGAGGCCACCGCCCAAACCACCACTACCACCACCTGATGAGACTGAGGCACTTGAAGAACCGGTCCGGCTGACATTCAAATAATCAATTGTGAAAATTCGCGTTTCCAGCCCCGGTGGCTGTATGCGGAAAGTGTTGCCCTGGCGCGTGACGCTATAGCCGTAGGTTTCCTCAATAGCCGTCATGACCTCTGGAATCGTTACATTGGCCATATTAATGCTGATCTGCCCTTCCACTTCCGGGTTAACGACGACACCAAACTCGGTACCGGCCACCAGACTGTTAAAGAAGGTTCTGGCTTCCTGCTGGCTGGCAGCGACGTTGAAGCGCTCTTCGACAGGTTCAAACAGACCATCATCCAGCATCATGTCCGGCATCAGCTCTTCGAGCATTTCCTCTTCAGGCGCCTCGACTTCTTCAGCCACATATTCTTCCGCGCCGGTTGCCAATACGGAAGTCATCGACTCAAGTACTTCCGTGTCCGGGGCCGTTCTTAACGCCTGACTCTGGCAGGCCACCAAACCACCAGCCAGCACCATGGCCAGCAAAGCACGCCGAGCGGATGTTTCAGTAAATTGCTTCTGCATCACGTCTGATCCTGGACTCTTAATCTGTATTTGCATTGCCGTCACCCTCACTGGCCGGTGTTCTGACCGGTGTTCTGACAGCACTACCAAATGTCGTCAGCACATATTCCTGACCCGATGCCGCCAGTACAACCTCGCCGGCCCGGATTTCCATAATTCGCATGCCTGACAGTTCATCACCTACGGTTAAGGGCTGATCATTGATAACAGCCACTGGCGAACTGCCGCCGGCACGCACAAAATTGACCGTAAAATCACTGCGGTTGGGCAGCTCTGGCAAAACATCCAAAGCCGTTGTGTTGTTACGATAAGCCGACACTGGCTGCATCGGGTCACGAAACATTTCTCCGTCAATTAAACGCTGCTCTCCCTGAGAGCGGTCTTGCGACTGACTATTGACAATAACCGGGGCCAATGCAAAACACAGCAAAACGCTGAGGGTACGTATCTTAAACACCAACAAAACCCTCCTCAGTGCTGAGTGTGTGCAACTGCAAACGGATCCTGGCGTTGGGCCAGGTCTCCTGCTCAATCGTCAACTCATCCCAGAAGAAGCTGGCAGCAAATGACTCCACTCGCCCCAGGTATTCAATCAGGCTAAGAAAATCACCCTGCAGCTCCAGCACCAGACTGTGCTGAAACACCTGTTGCCGGGTTTGATTCAGTGTCCCGCTGGCCTGGGCAGGTTCTGCCGCGTCACCCTGCCCTTCGGCCGTATCATTGGCTTCTGCGGCAGCTGATTGCTCAGCCATAGTATTACGCATGGGCATCGGCGCCAGGTTTTCCACGCGCACCAGTTCGATTCCACCTGTTTCCTGCAACATGGACGTCAACAGGCGCGTCATCGCCTGAGGCGTAACCAGGTTGCCGGCCAGCTCTGTCAGCAACCCGTCCAGGCGTTCCTGCTCTGCCATGGCGCGTTCAATACGTAAACGAACGGCCTGGTTCGGGTCATCAATAGCCGCCTGGCGAGCGACCTGTTCTCGCTGTTCCATAGAAACCAGAGAAGCGCGCGCCGTCATTAACTGGCGATTCAGCGCTGTGACTTGCGTGTTCTGTCCGGTCAATATGAACAGGTAGTACAGCCAGACCAGTACGCCGATAACCGCTGCAGTAATTATCCATTTCTCTGAAACCGGCCGAGCATTAAAGGATGTGGCGGCTTGTTGCCAACGCGACTGTAAACTCATTCTGTCTCTGTCGCCTCCAGCGTAAATTCGTAAAACTCAGCCTGACTCTCGTTGCGCGTGCTGATCAAACGATCAAAATAACGCCCTGACAATGAGCTTTGCCCACCACTCAATCGCCCCACAAAATCCGGTAACATTGCCGGTCGCTGCACCACGCCGGAGATACTCACCGAATCCGCATCACCGAAAATCTGAATCTGGTTCAGCCACATACCTTCAAAAGATGAGCGTGACAGGTCCTTCAAATGCCCGGAATAGCCAGCCAGGTTACCCAGGTTGGTATTACGCATAAAATTATAAAGCTCGCGAGCACGAACCACCTGATCTTCACGCAGCTCCATTTCCGCAACCAGCGCTTGATCGGTCGCCAAGGAAGCAACATCGCGCTCCACCTGCTCTGTAATCCGTGTCTGCTCTTGCAAAGCTGTATTGACATCCGCTATCTGGCTTTCCAGTGACTGGGCTCGAAACCACTGCACAGCACTGACCAGCAACATAACAACGACAATGCCTGCTACCGCTCTTGTTAGCCGGCTGAAATTAATCAGGTCGTTACGAGGTCGCAGTTCAGCGGTGTATAGGTTAATTTCCTGGTGGACGATATCGCTCATGCACTCGCCTCCCCATCATCAACGCGCAAGGCTGCACCGACTGCCATAATCAGGTCTCGACCTGCCTGGCCGCCGCTTCTGCCGTCATCGCCGGGCAAACCATCCAGCTCAAGTTCACTGTCGTAATCCAGCACACCCACGGGCGAAGCCAGGGCGTCAGCCAGACTGTTCATCATCGATTCGGTATCCTGGCCACGCGGGGCAATCATGATCTGACTGACCGGATTCTGGCCCATCTGGCTTTCGAAGTAATCAAGTGAGCGCTGGATCTCAAGCACAACACGGTCGCGACGCATCTCCCAGTCAGGCTCCAGCAATGCGTCAGGCCCCACCGAGGTATTGATACGGCGCGTCAGGTATAATTGGCCCTGCCGGGTGATATTCATGGTACTGCCATTTTCGCGCAAGGAAATGAACGCCAACCCGTTGGTATCATCGCCAAACTGGCGCACAACGTTGCGCAATACCATTTCCGGGATATCAATACTGTTGAGTTCCAGACCTGACATGCTGATCTGGGCTATACGCTCTTCCAGCCGGGAGCGGGCAGAGGCCACTGCATAAATCATCTGCTTGCGACCAGAAAAGGCATTATCCGGCAAGCGCATCACATCAATGATTGCATCTTCAACCGGCATATCCAGCAGGTCTTTGATTTTCCAGCGAATTGCCGAGGCCATTTCATCGTCGCCGACTTGAGGCGCTTCGACCAGATAGATGCTGTAATCATTCGGGGTTAAAACGAGATTGGCTGATGCTCCCTGCAAACCGTGCTCGGCAACAACAGAAGCCAGACGCTCAGCGACACCCACATCGCCAAGTTCTTCGTGATGACTGGCCAGCAAGGATGTTTCTTCCCGCTGGCGAACCACATGCGCCAACGACAAGCGCTGACTTGTCAGTGACAAGCCCACGGTTCCCTCAACTCGCTTTTTCCTGCCCAGCCATTGCAGCAACGTTGCGCCTCCTTGACCCTTATGATTCAGTATTCTATGCCTCAATGCATACTATTCTTCATCGGCAGACAGGCATAAATACTGACGTTTTATTCTCTGTCACTGCTGTCAACGCAGCAACTTGCTACCGGGTTTACGCCCAGTTAACAATCGCAGTAAATTATAGAGCCTAAACTATCAAAATCTATAGCAAACCCCCAGCAGCAAGGGTATATTTAGGGTCAGTTTCTTGTGATGCAGTTAACAACCTTGATTCATATCATTCTTTACCAGCCTGAAATCCCGCCCAACACCGGCAACATTATAAGACTCGCCGCCAACACCGGATGTCAGCTTCACCTGATAGAACCCCTGGGTTTTGAGATGGATACCAAGCAATTACGACGTGCGGGGCTGGACTACCATGAGTTCAGCACCACGCGGGTATGGCCTGATTGGAACGCATTCCAGCAGGCGAGAATCTGTCAGCCCGTTTACGCGTTCACGACGAAAGGCCAGAAACATTATCACCAGGCTAATTTTGCCGATGGTTGTGGATTACTGTTTGGGCCAGAAACGCGCGGACTGCCAGATGACATTCTGCGCTCACTGCCAACCGGGCAGAAATTGCGCATGCCCATGCAACCCGACAGCCGCAGCCTGAACCTTTCCAACACCGTCGCTATCGCGACTTATGAAGCGTTACGGCAACAGGAATTTCAAGGGCTGTTGTGATTGTCACTGAAACAAAAGGGAAGCAGCTTTAAGAGACACTGCAATATAAGAGGCGCTGCAAGGGGCAAAGCCTTAAAGCCTTAAAGCAATAAAGCAATAAAGCAATAAAGCAATAAAGGAAAGATTGTTAAGATTTACCGGGCCAGACAGTCTATCGGTTACGGCAGGTGCCGCAACCGATAGGCATCGGTAAAAACAGGCAAATTAGTTAGCGGCGCCTTGTGTTTGCGCCGCCGCACCGTTTTCACCATTTTGCTGCTGTTGTTTGGACTGAGCGTATACAGCGTCGAAGTTGACCGGTGCCAGCATCACAGCCGGGAAGCTGCCGCGGGTAACCAGCGCATCAACTGTCTCACGAGCATACGGAAACAGGATATTCGGACAAACGGTTGCCAGAACACGCTCCAGATCTGCTTCATTAAATCCGTCGCAAGTGAAAATACCAGCCTGCTGAACTTCACACAGGAAAGCCACGTTGTCTTCCTGCTTGGCTTCGATTGTCAGACGCAGGACCACTTCGTAAACACCTTCAGACACTTTGCTGTTGCTGGTGTTCAGGTTAAAAGAAATGCGTGGCGCCCACTGGCCACGGAACACGTCAGGCGTTTTAGGCGACTCAAAAGAGCTGTCCTTCAGGTAAATGCGTTGCAGTGCAAATGATGGCCCCTGCTGCTGACCTTCCTGCTGTGCTGCCTGTGCGTCTGTGTTCTGTGTATTTTCGTTCTCAGCCATGATCTATCCAACTCTCTGTTATCTATATCAATTGAATTAAAAAGTGTCACTGACAGCATAAACTGGCCAGTTATGATTTTTGTGTCACCGGCAGATTCTGCGCGCGCCACTCAGCCATGCCACCACGCATCCGGACAACATGCTCGAAACCCTGCTCCACCAGTGTTTTACAGGTATCTGCCGAGTGCTGCCCGATTTTGCATACCACGATGACGGGACTGGACTTGTATTTGCTCAATTCCGAGATCCGACCCGCGACTTTGGCGGCAGGAATATGGATGGCATCAACAATGTGACCACTATCAAATTCCTTTTTATCACGGACGTCCAGGATAACGCCATCCTGTCGGTTAATTAGCATTACTGCTTCTTGCGGGCCTACCGCTCGACTGCCTGTGCGCGTTCGGTGCGCAATGAGCGCCAACAGCAATATCACCCAGGTTAGTGACAAAATCCAGTGATTTGCCACGAATTCCAGAAATTGCGCCATGATTAAATTGCCCTGCATCCAGCTTTGTACTTAAGGCTGCGAAGTATACACGGGGATGAATGGCATTGGTACTGACGGAATTGGTACTTTCTCGCAACTTCCGCGATAATACGCGCAATTCCAATCGACCTTTAACCACTCTTTGGCCAAGGACGCAGCACTAACCATGACCAACACCAAGAAAACCACCATGCTACTCATTCTGGATGGCTGGGGCTATCGCGAAGATACCGACTCCAACGCCATCAGCGCAGCCAATACACCAGTGTGGGATGAGATGTGGCAGAACTGCCCGCATACACTCATCCAGACATCCGGCCAACATGTAGGCCTGCCAGACGGGCAGATGGGTAATTCGGAAGTTGGCCACATGAACCTGGGTGCCGGCCGTGTGGTTTACCAGAGCCTGACCCTGATCGACAAGCAGATTGCCGACGGTGACTTTTTTGAAAACGCTGCCCTGACCGCTGCCGCCGATAAGGCAGCCGGAACAGGCAGCGCTCTGCATATCATGGGCCTGCTATCACCTGGCGGCATCCATAGCCATGAAGACCACATCGCTGCCATGATCCAACTGGCTCAGCAACGAGGTGTAAAGACCGTCTATCTGCATGCTTTCCTGGATGGTCGCGACACACCACCTCGCAGCGCGGCCCCTTCTTTGGAGAGAGCCGACAAACAGCTACGTGAACTGGGTCTGGGCCGAATTGCCTCCATTGTGGGTCGATATTTCGCCATGGACCGCGACAAGCGCTGGGATCGTCTGCAGACCGCCTACGACCTGATTACCCAGGGGCAGGCCGGATTCACTGCGACATCAGTTAATGACGGCCTTCAGTCTGCCTACCAGCGTGATGAAGACGATGAATTTGTCAAAGCCACCAGCATCCGCGCGGACGGCGACTCAGATGCCGCCATGCAGGACGACGATGTCGTTGTATTTATGAATTTCCGCGCTGACCGCGCCAGGCAACTGGCCCAGGCATTTGTTGACCCCGCGTTTGACGGCTTTGCCCGCCAGTCAGCCCCCAAACTGCAAGACTTTGTCATGCTGACCGAGTACTCAGCCGACCTGAGCAAGTTTGCCGCCTGCGCCTATCCGCCGCAAAAGCTGGTTAACAGCCTGGGCGAATACCTGGCCAGCCAGAACCGGACCCAGCTGAGGATTGCCGAAACTGAGAAATATGCTCATGTCACCTTTTTCTTCAGCGGCGGACGCGAAGCCCCTTACGAGGGTGAAGAGCGCATACTGGTACCTTCTCCCGATGTCGCCACCTATGACCTGCAACCGGAAATGAGCGCCCCGGAAGTGACTGACAAGCTGGTTGAAGCGATCAAATCTGGCAAATACGACACTATCGTCTGCAACTATGCCAACGGCGACATGGTCGGCCATACCGGCAGCTTTGACGCCGCCGTGAAAGCCGTTGAATACCTGGACATCTGCCTGGGTCGTCTGAAAGAGGCAATCCTGGAAACAGACGGCAAAATGCTGATCACTGCCGACCACGGTAACGTCGAACAGATGACAGACCCCAAATCAGGCCAGGCACTGACCTCACACACCAATGGGCCGGTACCACTGGTATACGTTGGTAATGAAGACTGGCGCTTCGACAAAGAGGGTGCACTGTCTGATATTGCACCAACCCTGCTGACACTGATGGGCCTTAGCGTACCTGAAGAAATGTCTGGCCAGGTATTGATGTCCAAATGATCCCGCCGCGACGCCAGGCTGTCCGCGCCAGTACGGTGCAGCAACCAGTCTGGCGCGCCATTATCCGGGAATTACTGATTGGGCTCGGCACGCTTGTGCTCGCCTTGCAACCGCTGGCTTTGACACCCGGCAGCTCTGTATTCGCAGCCGAAGACCCGGCACCCCAGCAGCAACTCGCCGAGATCAATGCTGCCATAGCCGAAATTGAGCAATGGCTGTCTGGTATCCGCCAGCAACGCACCTCGGAAGAAGCTTCGCTGGCTGAGACTAAAGCCGACATTGACCAGTTGAATCAACAGATTGCCGATAACCAGCAGCAAATTGCCTCACTTGAGCAACAACAACAGAGCCTGAACCAGCAACAAGCCAGCCTGATGCGGCAAAGCGAATCGCAGCGCCAACAAATTGCGCTGGCACTGAAAGCGGTTTACCAAAGTGGTCACGACAGCATGATCAAAGTGCTGCTTAATCAGCAGGATCCGACCCGCGCCAGCCGCATGACCCACTATTTCCGCACGTTTCACAGTCAGCAGCTTGAGCAGATTGCAGCCTGGCAGGCAACGATTCAGCAACTGGAAAGCACTGCCAGTCAGCTGGCACAAAACCGCTCAGCACTGGATGCGGCCAACCAACGGCTCGCAGAACAACTGGGCGACCTGTCAGCACGGCAAACGCAGCGCCTGGAAATTATTGCCGAGCTGACCGAGCAAATGCTGGCACGGGATGATGAACTGAGCGCACTGCAAGACGACCGCGCCGAGCTGGAAGCGCTGGTTGAGGAAATTAACCGCATTATCGAAGATATTCCCTCGCCCGAAGAACTGATGCCTTTTGCCGGCCAGAAAGGGCAAATGCCCTGGCCGGTTAATGGCAACATAACTGCAAGGTTTGGTGATACCTTCGCTGGTGGTCAGATGCAACGCCAGGGCCTTATTGTCTCTGCCACTGCCGGCAGCGCGGTGCGAGCCGTGCACCCTGGTCGCATTGTTTTCGCTGACTGGTTACGAGGTTCCGGTCACTTGATTGTGATCGATCATGGCCAAGGCTATATTTCGGTCTACTCCCATCAGCAAAGTCTGAGCAAACAAAGCGGGGAGTGGGTCAACCGGGGGGAAGTCATCGGGCTTTCGGGCAACGATGCGGGCAACGGCCAACCCGGGCTGTATTTTGAAATCCGCCAGCAACGCCAGCCACTGGATCCACTCGCCTGGCTGCAAGCAATGCGCTAGACTCTCTCAGGGCCTGTTAACGCAACAGCCTTCTAGTTAGTGTTAGAGCTACAAACAACAGCTGCCTGGTACGCAGTGATACAGGAGTGAACATGAACGCCGAGCAACCCTTCCGGTTTCGCCAGATAATCCCGGCATCAGCAGATAAACTGCTGGCCAGCGCCACTTTCCTGCTCGCCTCGTTGCTGGCAGCACCGGTGTCGGCCCAACCCCTTGCTGAAGGACTGCCGCCGGAAGCCGGTGTTGCCCAGGAAGGCACCGTTGCTCTGGACACTCGTGACCCTCTCCCCATTGAAGAGGTCCGCCTGTTCGCTGAAGCACTGGAAGCGATTCGTAACGCCTATGTTAACGAAATCGATGACCGCACTCTGATCGACTACGCTGTGCGTGGCATGCTGGCCGGGCTTGACCCCCACTCCGCCTATCTGTCAGTTGATGATTACGACAACCTGCAGGAAAGTACCGAAGGCGAGTTTGGCGGGCTTGGCATCGAGATCGGCGAAGAAGACGGATACATTAAAATCATCACGCCCCTGGACGACTCCCCGGCCAGCCGGGCCGGTGTCATGCCCGGCGACTTGATCATTGAGATCAATGGCCGCCCCGTACGCGACATGATGATTAATGACGCTATCGAAATGCTGCGCGGCGAAATTGGCAGTTCGGTGGACCTGACTCTGGCTCGTGAAAGCGTCGCCGAGCCTATCGACCTGACACTGACCCGCGAAGCCATCTCTTCAGTAAGCGTACGTCACCGCATGCTGGAGCCAGGCTTTGCCTATATGCGAATCTCCCAATTCAGGGTAAATACCGGCGGTGAAGTTGTCGATGCACTGAACGAACTGGCTGAACAGAACCCGGACGGTCTTGAAGGACTGGTACTCGACTTACGTAATAATCCTGGCGGCGTTCTGATTGCATCAGTGGAAACGGCAGACGCTTTCCTGACCGAAGGTCGGGTTGTCTATACAGAAGGCCGCTTTGAAGAAACCGATGAATCATTTTATGCCACAGAGGACGATCCCAGCAGGGGTGTCCCACTGGTCGTTCTGATCAATGCAGGTACAGCGTCGGCTGCAGAGATTGTCTCGGGTGCACTTCAGGATCAAGGGCGTGCCGTAATCATGGGCACACAAAGTTTCGGTAAAGGCTCTGTGCAAACTGTCATGCCGCTTAACAATGACCGGGCCATCAAGCTGACCACTTCACGCTATTTTACCCCGGATGGCCGCTCGATCCAGGCCCAGGGTATCGCACCTGACATCGAGGTTGACGAAGGTCTTGTCACCCGGCAAACCAACCGCCGTGGCGTTTACACTGAGCGTGACCTGGAAGGCCACCTGCCAGGCACCGATGAACTGGAAGACAGCCAGATTGAGAGCCCTGAGGATATGCCAGCACCCTCGCCCCGCCCCATTACCTCATCCGAGCAGGTAGTAGTGAGTGATTACCAACTTAATGAAGCACTGACACTGCTGAAAGGGTGGAGCATCATGGATCGGGGTCGCCGCCGACAGGCGCAGTAACCGTGCCCCGGTCAAACTCATTGCATGAACGATGGCAAAGCCTCGGCGGTCACTTCCACCATTACCGCCACGCCTGGCTTGCCATCAGTCTGCTGACTCTGCTGATTATTGTTCTGGGGCAAACCGCTTCTGAAGAGGTCAACGATGTCGCGACTGCCCCACAGCAGGCTTCACCAACACCACAATCCAGCAGCACACCAGCAGCCCCGGAGCCGGTCGAGCAGGCAACTGCCTCTGCTCCACCGGTCAGTACCGACGCAATCAGCGAAACCGTGGCTGATAACGCAGGCCCTTCTTTAATTCTGATCATTGATGATATTGGCAACAATCTCGCGGCAGGGATGCGGGCCGCCGCCTTACCCGGCAAAGTCACCCTGGCGGTAATGCCCTACACACCACACGGCAGCCGCATCGCTGAGGCTGGCTACAGCACCGGGCAGGAGATAATGCTGCACATGCCCATGAGCAACCAGTCCGGCATGAACCTGGGACCGGACGGGCTGACTGCTGACCTGGATCAAAAAGAAATGACTCGCCGCCTGCGCCTGGCGCTGGCCGATGTGCCTTACATAAAAGGCATCAATAACCACACCGGCAGCGAATTGACTGAACTTGCCGAACCGATGACGTGGGTCATGCATGAAATCAGCAGTCACCCATTGTATTTCATCGATAGCATGACTACGGCAAAAAGCGTGGCATTTGATACCGCCAGGCGCTTTTCAATTCCCACATTAAAGCGCCATGTGTTTTTGGACAATGTTCGCGATGCCAGCGCAATTGACAGGCAGTTCCAGCAGGCTGTGGCCATAGCCCAACACGAGGGAATGGCAGTGGCTATCGGCCACCCTTATGAGGAAACACTGGATTATCTGGAGAAAGCTCTACCCGCCTTGAAAAAAGCGGGCGTCGAGCTTCGCTTTGCGTCGGAATTACTGAGCCGACAGTAATAAGGGCGGGTCAAAAAACAGGAGTCAAAGGAATCAGCGACCAGATCACTCAGCAGATGCCAGCAAGCGCATCTCAATACCCTGGTCAGCCATAAACTGCTTGGCTTCGGGGATACTGTATTCGCCAAAATGGAAAATACTGGCTGCCAGTACCGCGTCAGCGCCCCCTTTTACGACTCCATCTGCAAGGTGTTGCAGGTTACCCACACCACCAGATGCAATAACCGGCACATCAACCGCCTCGCTGACAGCTTTGTTAAGCTCCAGATCGAAACCGATTTTAGTACCGTCACGATCCATACTGGTCAGCAGAATTTCGCCAGCCCCGTAGTCCACCATACGGCGCACCCAGTCGATGGCATCCAGACCGGTTGGACGGCGACCACCATGGGTAAAAATCTCCCAGCGATTATCTTCGCCAGGCTGACTGACTTTTTTGGCATCCACTGCGACAACGATACACTGCGAACCAAAACGTTCTGCCGCCTCGCGAACAAACTCCGGGTTCGTCACCGCAGCGGTGTTAATGGCTACTTTATCAGCGCCAGCATTAAGCATGGTCCGGATGTCGGACAAGGTACGAATACCACCGCCAACGGTCAGCGGAATGAAGACCTGACCAGCAATGGCTTCAACGGTGTGAACCGTTGTTTCACGCTCTTCACTGGAAGCAGTGATATCCAGAAAGGTAATTTCGTCGGCACCCGCTTCACTGTAGCGCCGGGAAATTTCTACCGGATCACCCGCGTCGCGAATGTCCTCAAACTTCACGCCTTTAACCACACGGCCTTTATCACAATCCAGACAGGGGATGATGCGTTTTGCTAATGCCATTGAATCATTTCCTCGATCAGGATTTGTCGCAGTATGCCTGGGCTTCACCCAGATCCAGCGCACCTTCATAGATAGCACGACCGGTAATCGCCCCCATGATGCCGGCGCCAGTTTCCGTATCGGCTACTTTGCACAGCTGAATAATGTCTTCCATACGACTGACACCACCTGATGCAATAACCGGGATACTTGACGCTTCTGCGAGCCTGACGGTGGCCTCAATGTTGACACCCTGCATCATGCCATCGCGGGCGATATCGGTATAAATAATCGAGTCGACACCATCATCAGCAAACTGCTCTGCCAGATCGACAACATTCACTGTAGAAACTTTTGCCCAGCCGTCGGTGGCAACCCAGCCATCTTTAGCATCCAGACCCACGATCACATGACCCGGAAATGCTTTACAGGCCTCAGCAACGAAGGCCGGATTTTTGACTGCCTGGGTGCCGATAATCACATAACGTACACCTGCTTTGAGATACGCTTCGATGGTCGCCAGATCACGGATACCTCCCCCAATCTGGAGGGGTAAATCAGGATGGGCTTTAGCGATGGCTTCGACAATGGCGCCATTGACCGGCTCGCCGACGAAGGCACCATTAAGGTCGACCAGGTGCAGGCGACGAGCGCCTTTCTCTTTCCACTGTGCTGCCATCTCTTCAGGTGCATCAGAGAACACAGTTGAATCTTCCATCCGACCCTGTTTCAGCCGAACACATTGGCCATCTTTCAGATCGATAGCGGGGATTACCAGCATGTTGAAATCCTGTCAGTCACAAATTTTTTATCAGTTACCGGGTGCCATCCCAGTGCAAGAAATTATCCAGCAGCTGCAATCCCGCATGCTGGCTCTTTTCCGGGTGAAACTGGACGGCAAAAAGTGAATCCTGGCTCAGCGCGGCCGTGAATACTTCACCGTATTCAGAAGTGCCAGCGACCTGGTTCGGCTCGCCTGCCTGCACATAGTAACTATGCACAAAGTAGAAACGGGTATTATCTTCAACCTTGTGCCACAACGGGTGCGGCTGTGTCTGAGTCACCTGGTTCCAGCCCATGTGAGGCACTTTCAGGCGCTGACCATTGGCATCCAGCAAAGCCTTGCCACCGCCAAAGCGTAACACCTGTCCCGGCAGCATATTCAGGCAATCGACATTACCATTTTCTTCGCTACGCTCCATCAGCGCCTGCATGCCAACACATATAGCCAGCACCGGGCGCTTTTCTGCGACCGCCTTAGTGACAATCTCATCGACTCCCAGACGGCGGATTTCCGCCATACAGTCACGAATGGCGCCGACACCGGGAAAAATAATGCGGTCGGCATTCAGGATCTGTTCGGCATCACTGGTGACGGATACCCGGACATCGGCGCTGAGACTTTCTACCGCTTTGGCAACCGAATGCAAGTTGCCCATGCCATAGTCAATTACTGCAACATTGTTCATGTCTAACAATTCAACCTCTTGTCAGAGGCAGCCTTTCGTCGAGGGCACCACACCGGCGCTGCGTGGATCAATTTCCATGGCCATACGCAGTGCGCGACCAAAGGCCTTGAAGACAGTTTCTATCTGGTGGTGTGAATTTTTGCCACGCAGGTTATCCACATGCAGTGTCACCAACGCGTGATTGACGAACCCCTGAAAAAACTCATGAAACAGGTCAACGTCGAAGCCACCCACCGAGGCGCGGGTAAACGGCACATGGAATTCCAGGCCGGGGCGACCGGAAAAGTCGATAACCACGCGGGACAATGCTTCATCCAATGGCACATAAGCGTGCCCGTAGCGACGAATGCCCTTGCGGTCCAGTGCCTTGTTGAAAGCTTGCCCAAGCGTAATACCCAGATCTTCCACCGTATGATGCGCATCAATCTCCAGATCACCTTTGGCATCAATTTCCAGATCAATCAGACCATGACGGGCGATCTGATCAATCATGTGATCCAGAAAAGGCAGACCGGTGCTGCATTGCAGCTGGCCACTGCCATCAAGATTAACGGAAACCTTGATCTGGGTTTCCTGTGTATTACGTTCTACCGATGCTTGTCGGCTTTGTTGCGAATCTGTTGCTGTTGCCATCAACCTTTCCCGAGTCGTCAGAATTACTACTATTATACGCCTCTGCACGCTGTCGCGGCCAGCCTATCTGGTGAATGGGTACAACTCGTACTGAAGAAATGCATCGCCAACCTGCCTGTAAATATTTTCTCTCGCAGATGGTTGCTGTTAAGGTCTACCCAAAGTCTTACCGCGAACCCAATGCTGACGTTTAATACCACAAACAAGTTTTACACCATACGCCTGGCTCTGCTGGTGGGCGTTCTCGTGCCAGTCATCCTGGTAGTCGCCACCGTTGGCTCCTGGTCTCTGCGTCTGCTTGAACAGCAGGTCAACGCCCGCATGCAGCAGGATATCCAGCTAATTGCCGATGCCATTCGCCTGCCGTTGAGCTACGCCATGGAGCAGGACAGGGTTGAGTCCATCAACCAGGCGCTGAACTCAGCATTTACCATTGACGTTGTTTACGGCGCCTACGTCTATGATGAAAATGGCGAAGAAATCGCTCGCAGTGGTCGTCGTGCAGCACGTGTCGAAACTGATCAGGCCGCAACACTGGCAGCCTCGGGCAACCAGCGCGGCGAGTTCTCCCAGGCTGGCAACGAGGAAATTTTTTCTTATTTTGTCCCGCTGACCGACACCGGTGGCCGCATTACCGGCCTGCTGCAACTGACGCGTCGTGGCAGTGACTTCGAGGATTATATTGCCGAGGTACGCACTATCGCCTGGATTTCTCTGGGTGCACTTTGCCTGGTACTGGCATTTATCGTTATTGCCGGCCACCACTTTGCCCTGGGGCGGCCGTTACGACGGATGTTAGAAGGCATGGGGCAGATTCGCGGCAAAGAGCCGCAACGGCGCCTGCACGTTGCCGGGCCATCAGAGATACGAACCATCGCTGATGGCGTTAATAACATGCTCAACCGGGTCGAAAACTCTGAGAAACTGGCGACTATCGGCAGGCTGGCTGCGGGTGTTGCGCACGAACTCGGAAGTCCGCTGGCCGCACTCGATGGCAAAGCACAGCAGACTCTTCGTCATACCAGCGCAGACTCGAAAACCAGTCACAACCTGATTCAGATACGCCAGCAGGCAGCTCGTATGGAGACCATCATTCGCCAGTTGCTTGATTACGGCAGGGACAATCCGCTGCAGTGCGTCAGCCTTGATACCGAATCGCTGCTAAGACAGGCCTATGAACATACTTTATCAGAATCCAGCCACTGGCAGGAACAGCCGCCACAGGTCTATTTCGAAGGCAAAAAACACCGCATTCTGGTTGACTCACTGCGTTTCGATCAAGCCATGTGCAACCTGTTGAGAAACGCCCTGCAGGCCAGCCATGGCAAAATCGGCATCAGTTGGCGTTCGGCTCGCATATTTGACCGAACCGGGACTGAAATTGTTATTGAGGATGATGGGGACGGCGTCGCGGAGAGTGAGGCTGAACACCTGTTTGACCCTTTTTTCACCACTAAACCCATCGGCCAGGGCACCGGGCTAGGACTGGCCGTGGCCAATGCTGCAATCAAAGATCACGGGGGTTCCATCGACGTAACGGAATCAAAGTGGGGCGGCGCACGTTTTACTATTTTCTTACCCGATTCCTGACATTATGAGCCAAGACCAGAAAAACAGCAGCCCGGATCACGTTCTCATCGTTGAGGACGACATTCCGCTTCGAGAGTTGTTAGCAGAAGAGTTTACAGATGCTGGCTACCAGGTCAGCCAGGCCGGTGATGCCAGCATCGCCGCCAACATACTTAAAGACCATACGGTGCAACTGGTGGTCAGTGACCTTCGGCTGCCCGGCAATGATGGCCTGACACTTCTGAAACATATACAGCAGGCTAATACCGGGAGCGGGCTTCCGTCTCCCGGGTTCATTATGATCACAGCGTTTGGCACCATCGAACAGGCCGTGGACACACTCAAACAGGGCGCTGATGATTTTCTGACCAAGCCCATCAAACTGGATCACCTGCGCATCAGTGCAGAACGAGTCATCCAGCATCGCCGATTACAGGAAGAGCTGGCCCGCTACAAAGCCATTATCGAGGATCATCATATTTTCCACGGCATGCTGGGCAGCAGCCAGCCCATGCAGCGCCTGTTCAATACCATCAGCGCGGTGGCCCGGGCAGAAGGACCAGTGCTTATTTCTGGCGAAAGCGGTACAGGCAAGGAACTCATTGCCAGAGCCATTCATAAGGAAGGGGACCGCCGACAGTCGCCTTTTGTCGCCATCAACTGTGCCGGTATCCCACCAGAATTACTGGAAAGCGAATTATTCGGACACACTGCCAGCGCTTTTACCGGCGCCGGCAAAGCCCGACCGGGTCTTTTTGCAGAGGCCGATGGGGGCAGCCTGCTTTTGGATGAAATTGGTGAAATGCCTCTGGAGATGCAAGCCAAGCTGCTGCGAATCCTTCAGGACGGAAGAATCAGACCGGTTGGGTCTGACCAGGAAAAACAGCTGAACGTCAGAATCCTGGCCGCCACCAACCGAGACCTGGAGAATGCGGTAAAAGAAGGCACATTTCGCGAAGATCTGTATTTTCGCTTGCAGACGTTTGCTATCACAGCCCCTACCCTGCGCGACCGTGGTGATGACCTGGATATGCTCATTTCGCACTTCATTCAGCGCACTAACCTGCAACAGGGTCGCAATATTCAAGGGGTTGCGGAGTCAGCGCTGGCAGCGCTGCGCCGTTACCATTTTCCTGGCAATGTGCGCGAACTCGCCAGCGCCATTGAGCGGGCTGTGACATTCAGTCAAAGCAACGACATCACTATCCATGATTTGCCAGAGTCTTTGCACAAACCGGCCGATGCTTCACCTGACAGCACTGACCATTCCTTGATCTCTCAGTTACCTGACTTTCTGCAGTGGCAACTCCAGGATACCGAGAACCCTGAAGAGTGGCAGGCACTTCAGGACCTCGAGCTTGCCTATATTCGCTATACGCTGGACAGGTTTGCAGGCAACAAACGCCAAACTGCAGCCGCTTTAGGCATCGGACGGCGCACGCTTTATCGCAAACTGGGCATTGAATCAGAAAGCAGCGATGCCTGACTGACACAGCACAACAAACACATGTGCCAGGGTGACACACAGAAAACAATCGCAGCAAATAACATTAATCACCACAAAACAAGCACCTACAAACCTCAATCATATTGGCACAATGTTTGTAACGTTCAGGTTGTGATCATTTAACAAGGAGAACGTCATGAAAAAGTTACTCACTCTGTCCGCAGTCGTCACCGCCGCTCTTCTGGCCGGGCCTGTTAGCGCCCAGCAGCAGCCTGCAGCACCAGCGCCAGCCCAGGCTCCTCAGATGGAAATAACGCCGGAAATCAAGGATAAGTTCATCGATGCCTATGTTGATATCATGGAAATCCAGATGGACTATTCCGAGCAACTGGAGTCTGTATCAGACCAGGCAGTTGCCAATTCCATGCAACAGGAAGCACAGACCGAAATGCAGGAAGCCGTTGTTGATAATGAGTTAACCATCCAGCAATACAACCAGATTATCCAGATGGCCTCGACAGACCAGGAGCTGCAGCAGGAGCTACAAGCTGCCATTGAAGAAAACTCCTGATCCGGATTTTTCAGGTGGGCCCTGCTTCCCGGGCCCACTTACCGCTTCTTACCCGCTTCAAGAACAACCCACGCCCCCACCAGAAACATCGCTCTACTCCAGCTCCGGAGCGGTCAGACAAAGCCTACGTCACCAGCGTTATCAAGCCCCGGTAACGTTTCGCATTCACACGCATTCGTGAGACAATCCGAACTCAGGTTTCCAATCTTTCCGCCCGCACGACTGGTAATATAATCATGAGCAGATTATTGAAATTTATCATTTTTTCCATCGCCGGCCTGGTTGTTGCCCTGGCCGTTGCAGTCTATGTACTACTGGCCGTCATTGATCCAAACCGTTACCGCAGTGCCATCCAGACAGTGGTACTGACGCAGACCGGCCTCCAGGCGGAGCTGGCTGGCGAGATGAGCTGGACCTTTCGCCCCACTTTCGGGCTGGAACTGAACGATGTCCGTCTGTCGGCCCCAGAAAGTCGCCAGGAACTGGCTTCATTTTCGTCAGTCGCGCTGAACATCAACCCGGCTGGTTTGTTCAGCGGCCAGCTAAATATCGAAGAGTTCAGCGCCGCAGACCTTCATGTTAACTGGTTCATTGACAACCAGGGCAACAGCAACTGGCCAATGCCGACACCAGCAGAAACTCAGCCAGAACCTGCCTCGGAAGATAGCGGCGACACTTCTGTCGACCTGAACATCAACCGCTTCGGCATCAGCAATGCCAGCATTGATTACCGCAATGCCGCAACCAGCCAGAATTTCAGCTTGCGCAACATTGACCTGCAAAGCCGCAACAGCAACTTCACAGGACAGGCATTCCCACTCAATGCCACTGTTCGGATGATCAACGAAGATACCAGTCGCGAAATCGCGGTTGAGCTCGATATGAACACCCAACTGGATCTGGCAGCGGGTACGCTGTCAATCGAGGATATGACGCTAGCCCTCAGCCCATTGCGCCTCACAGGCGAACTCCATCTGACCGGGCTGAATGGTGATAATCTGCGCTGGCGAACGCAACTGGCCAGCAATACTTTTAACATGAGTTATTTGCTGGAGAACTTTGTTGCCATGGACCAGGATGCCATGCCAGCTCCCGACGCCCAACAGATCTCGATTCAGGACTTCCGCGCTGAGGGGGACAATGGCGGTGCCACCGTAACATCGGCCAACCTGCTCGTGAATGGCGCCCCTGTAGGCGGACGCGCCGATGTTCTGTTTGCGACCGGTGACCGCCCGATGATGATCGGGTACAGCCTGCAGGGCGGCAACCTGAGTCTGGACGACTGGCTGGCCAGCAGCTCAGAAACTGACGATGCCCCGCCGGTTCCGGCAGAAGAAGCTGAACTGCCCTTTGACCTCATCACTGATATCAATTTCCGCGGTGAGCACCAGTTTGACAGCCTGACAGCAGCAGGCTTCACCCTCTCCCCGCTGCAGTTCACCCTGCTTGGCCGTGATGGTCTCATGCAACTGGAGACTCAGGAAGTCGGCTTCTACGATGGCAGCATTGCTCTCCAGGGTCAGATCAATGCCAATCAGCAACCGCCTCAAATCGAACTGAACACCGAGATGAGCGACGTCAGTGCGACGACCATGGCACGTGACTTTCCTCAACTCAGCTTTTTCACCGGCCGCTTCAACCTGACCGGCAATCACACCCTGGCCGGTGCTACGACCACGGACCTGATCAATTCTATCGATGGCGCCACGCAACTGCAGGTCGAGGACAGTTCCGTGGACATCACCATGATCAAAGAAGTGTTCACGGCTATTTCAGTACTTAACCCGGAAGGCAACATTGCCGCCCAGTGGCCAGATGTAGTGCGCTTTACTGATGCTGAACTGTTGCTGATGTTCAACGATGGCCTGGCCGCCAACCAGGAGGTCAGCCTTCGCCTGGATAACCTGGACATCAATGGCAGCGGCGGACTTAACCTGACAGAAGGTGCGTTTGATTACCGCATGAACGTGACCATGCTGGGTGAACCTGCCACGCAAAGCATTCCGGTTCAGGAAAAATACCAGAATATTGCCTGGCCGGTTCGCTGCGAAGCCGAGTTTACTGATGCTGCCTTGCAGTACTGTCGCCCGGATTTGCAGGAGGTACGTGATGTGTTTGCCGATATGGCACGAAACGCCATCGAAGAACGCGCCACTGAAGCCGTTACGGAACAGGTAGACCGTCTGCGTAACCGCATTCAGGACTTCTTTCAGCAAGACTAGCCCTGGGGATGAAGCATTATCAAACCCCGTTAACCCAGGCCGGCGAATCGGCCCCCGCGCCGGCAGACACCCTGACAACTGCCGGAGCATCGCTGGTGAATGCTGATGCTGTACTGCGCTGGTTCGATCGGCACGGTCGCCACGACCTGCCCTGGCAGCACGATCGCACGCCTTACCGTGTCTGGGTGTCTGAAATCATGCTACAGCAGACTCAGGTCGCCACCGTTATCGATTACTACAACCGGTTTATGGCCCGCTTCCCCGATGTACAGACACTGGCAGCTGCCGGTATTGATGAAGTCCTGCACCTTTGGACCGGGCTCGGCTACTATGCCCGCGCCAGAAACCTGCACCGCTGCGCGCAAACGGTTGCTGGGTCGTTTCAAGGCCACTTTCCGGACACGCTGGAAGGACTGGAAGCACTGCCCGGCATTGGTCGCTCCACTGCAGGTGCCATCCTGTCTTTGGGCTCAGGCAAGTATGGCGTCATCCTTGATGGTAACGTAAAGCGTGTGCTCTGCCGGGTTCATGCGATTGATGCCTGGCCAGGCAAGACGAGCACGCTGAAAAAGCTCTGGCAGATCGCTGAACAAGCCACGCCGAACAAACGCGTCGCTGCTTACAACCAGGCTATGATGGATCTGGGAGCGACTGTCTGCCGGCGCGGCAAACCGGACTGCGCCAGATGCCCGCTCAACGACATTTGCCAGGGGTTGCACCTGGGTATTGCTGACAAGCTGCCCGTCAGCAAACCCAAAAAAGCGCTGCCCCGACGTCAGACCTGCATGCTGATTTTCCAGACCCGCGATCAGGTGCTTATGTACCGGCGTCCGGCCAGCGGTATTTGGGGCGGCCTGTGGAGCTTCCCGGAAATCCCACTGGCTGACGCAAACGACAAGCCCGCCAGCAAAACAGACGTCAGTAAGCATTTACCAACCAGTAATGCATGGAAAGATATGGTGATTGACGATATCGTCGAGCATACTTTCAGCCATTTTCATCTGCGTATCTATCCCGCCGTGTACCAGGGAAAGGACAAACTTCAACTCCCTGCCACTGTAGCGGAGTTGACCGGTAACGAAGAGTTACGCTGGGTTGATGTCGCACAAGTCCTGGCCCAAACCAGTACAATACAGAGATCAGAGCCGCAGATATCAGAACCACCTGGACCAGCAGATAGTGGCGACTCAAATCTGGGCCTGGCTGCCCCGGTCAAAAAACTGCTGGAACGAATCGCGTCGGCATCACCGTAATGGCCTGATGCGCTATACTGAACACAAGCTCAACTGGAGATGTTATGTCCCGCACCGTATTCTGCAAAAAGTACCAACAAGACCTGCCCGGTCTGCCCATGCCTCCTTATCCCGGCGCCAAAGGACAGGAAATCTATAACAACGTCTCGCTGAAAGCCTGGCAGGAATGGCAAAAACAACAGGTCATGCTGATCAACGAAAAACAGCTGAACATGGCCTCCGCTGATGACCGCCAGTATCTGCAGGAACAGATGGACCGCTTCATGAACAACGAATCACACGACAAGGCCAGCGGATACGTCGCCCCTGACTCGGAATAAGCACAAAAAATGCGCAACAATTGCCTGCCCGCACTTGACTCAAAGCGCAGCAACAGGTTTAATACGCGCCTTGTCGGCTTCACGCCACAAAATACAGATTTGCCCGGATAGCTCAGTCGGTAGAGCAGAGGATTGAAAATCCTCGTGTCGGTGGTTCGATTCCGCCTCCGGGCACCAGACACATAAAAGCCTCGCACTAGCGGGGCTTTTTTGTGTCTGGAGTTCGGTGGCCGGATGAGAATCACCGACCTGGTTCGAAACATTGCGCCAGCAATGTAAAACGAGCGCGCCAGCGCGAAGCCCGCAGGGGACAAACAGCACAAAGCTGTTTGGATTATTCCGCCTCCGGGCACCAGATACATAAAAGCCTCGCACTAGCGGGGCTTTTTTGTGTCTGAAACTCGGAGGCTAGATAAAAATCCTGTAAGCTCGACTGAGCACTAAGCGTTCATAAAAAGCGGGAGAAAACATCCATGTTCGCCAAAGCACTGTTATTTACAACTGCTACGCTTTTATTGTTGAGCGTCCCGCACCTTACCTATAGCCAAAACCAGTTCACTGGGGTCGACCTTTCCATTGAGCATGTCTCTGGCAACGTTTATATGGTTCAGCGGCCAGGTGGAGGTGGAAACATAGGCGCCATGGTTGGCCCTGAAGGCGTACTGCTGGTGGACTCCCTGTTTGCACCTCTTTCGGACAAGCTCGTCGCTGCCGTTCAGCAGGTCAGTGACGCTGATATTCGCTTCCTGATCAACACTCACATTCATATCGACCACATCGGCGGCAACCAGCATTTGGCGGAAATGGGTGTACTTATATTTGCATCCGACAATACACGCCACCGGTTTCTTGAACAGCGGAACCGATTCCCCAGAAACGGCGGTACATTTGTGCCTCCACAATCGGAATCAGCAAGACCCGTTGTGACATTCAATGACAGACTTAGCTTTCACCTCAACGGCGAGGAAGTTCAGGCGTTTTTAGTCCCACCAGCGCACACAGATGGAGATATCTTTGTTTATTTTCCACAGTCCGATGTCCTTCATCTGGGCGATGTATACCGAACGACCAGCTACCCGATTATTGATGTGTATAACGGTGGAAGTCTGTCAGGTACCATTGAAGCTATCAACATGGCCATCGAGATTGCCGGTCCTGAAACCAAAATCATTCCTGGACACGGCCTGGCAGTCGTTGGGCGCGAGACACTCGTGGCATTCCGAGATATGATCCTCGACATACAAGCACAAGTATTGGGTATGATCCGGGAAGGAAAAAAGCTGGATGAAGTAATAGCAGCACGCCCCACTGCTGATTATGACACGGAATGGACCAATGACCCTGGCTGGGGAGTGGAAGATTTCGTTCCGGTCATTTACTACGAATTAGGTGGCTCCGGACGTATGGAAGATCGCTGATTCTCAAGCAACACTATCCCAGCTTCAGCTTATCGAGGTATTCCTTCAATACAATCGCGTGATTTCGAGAGTTATCCTTAGCCGCATAAAGCAGCGTCACCTTGTCCTGTTTTTGCTCTTCCAAAAGCGCCTCTGCCTGCGCTTTACATTGCGCCAACTCATGCAGGTAGGCATTTCTGAATGCCGGCCATCGTCCCACCGGGTCTTCGTGGAACCAATTGCGAAGATCCGAGCTGGGTGTGACCTCTTTATACCAGGCATCCATAACCAGCTGGTCCTTTCGAACCCCACGAGGCCATAATTTATCGATCAGGACACGAGCGCCGTCGTTATCATGCGGCTCTTCATAAACACGTTTCACAGCCACTTGTACCATCCTGCCCTCCTGATTTTCTCAACTGCTGGTGACATACAGGCTTTCGTGATAATTTAACCTCATGTTGATACGATCGCTAACACGAAATTTTACATTTTTGTCTACCGCACGGCAGGCAACTGTCGTTATCGCCTTAGTCATTTAAGGGCGATTAAGCACGACTCTGCCTTAATTGCCCCATCACCCCCAACGTATTGCTCGATCGCCCCTTAACGAATTCTCGCCAGCCGTTGCCTGTGACTATCCTAGGCCGCGGCTCTGGCGCTGATTGCCGTCTACGGTATAAAAACAGGTAAATAACACATGTTAACGAAACCCGGAATTGTGATTTCTACAACCGATTATGACCGCCTCTATATTATGCTGGACAAACTGCCCAGCACCGAAGCGACTGTCCGCCTGGCAGATGAGCTGGAACGGGCCGAAATTCTCGATCCAGCGAAGATGCCAGCCAATGTCGTGACCATGCACGCGACTGTCATGTTCACGCTGCTATCCACACAAAAATCATTTACCTACAAACTTGTTTACCCTCAGGAGGCAAGATCAGCTGAGCTGTTATCAATTCTGACGCCTGTGGGCAGCGCACTGATTGGCTTGTCAGTTGGACAGGAAATAGAGTGGCCGATGGAGCGCAACAGAAGCACACTGGTTCGTATTGACAAGGTTGTGCAGTAGTCGCAATAACGGTGATAGATAGACGCAAGTGCCTGCGCTACTATGGCACCCGCGCTTCTTTCACCACCAGATTCACCGGCTCCGATGCAGGGTTGTATAACACATAGCCCTGCCCCGGCGCTGACCAGTCCCCCGGTGTAAGCAATTCAGCAGTGACACCGTCTTTGCGTTCGACATGCACCCGCCCTTCAGAGGAAACCTGCACCACAAACGCCGGATTCACATGCTCGATTTCGCTGCTGCGCTCACCGGGCTGGAGGGTGATACGCCAGGCTCTGAACCAGTCATTCTCCAGTTCAGCTTCTGATGGCAACCCACTCGGCAAATCGTCGATACCGGTACTAGCCGGCTCGGCGAAACTGGCCAGGGCAACAATGCGAAACAGCCCTGGCCCCTCATTGGTCACCCGATGCGTGTAGGACTCCTCCACATAGCGGGTGGCACTGGACAAGCGTCCGCCTAAAGGGCCTTCGCCATTACTGATAAAGGTATAGAGAATGGGATTGTCGTGCGTGTGCGGCAGTGTGGTATCACCAGGGTTAATCTGAATATCCAGCAAGCGGATATTTTGCTGCTGATATACGGTGCGATGGCGAGGCTCATCCAGAATATGCACCACCCGCACCGGGTCGGTCAGTCCGGCAAAATCTTCCGGCTCGCCTTCGGTCAGTTGCGCACTGGCCACAGAGGCCCCAAGTGTGTGGCATAACAGTATGGCCAGCAGAGATGACGCGTGGGTTTTCATGGGACTGCCCCTCTTTTCTTTTATGGTTTTTTATTCTTGGTTTGCGCTTATGAAAATTATCTCAGCAGTTTCATGATAACGCTAACACTGCAGCTAACTCCGTTCTAGCTACGCACTAACACTTTACTACAGGAATATCAGACCAGCGCGTGGTATAACGCGGCGACATGTATTCTCGCCGCATCGACCATTTCGGCTCAATCCCCGCTCCAGCCAACTGAACGGTTTGCTTGCCGTAACGGTGATTGATGTTATCCATGACAGTCATCAAGGCACGGGACCTCTCTGTTTGCTGCGGGTTAAACAGATCCACCTGCTCATAAGTTTGCGTTCTCACATCCAGCAGACCAATACCGCACTTTTTGTAGCGCAACCCCGGCTGATACAGTTCGGCAATGGCCTGCTGCCCCACCTGGGAAATCTGCCGGGTATCATTGCTCAGGTGCGGCAAGGCTTTCACCACCTGACGATTAAAATAGCCAACCTGCCTATCAAAGCTCTCCAGGTAGACCCAGATATTCTGCGTCAGCCCCTGCTGCATTCTCAGCTTCTCGCAGGCGCGACTGGCATAACTGGCAATCGCCTGCTGCAGCTCATCCAGTCGGGTGATTTTATATGAGAAACTGCGGGTACAAACGATCTCTTTACGTGGCGCCGGCTCCAGATCCAGGTCCAGACAGGGGTGGCCGTTCAGCTCACTGATCGTTCGTTCAAGCACGACACTGAATTTCTTCCGAAGCCACTTTTTCTCAGCCCTGGCCAGTTGCAGTGCATTATGAATATTCAGCATTTTCAACCGTTCACTGAGTCGGCTACCGATACCCCATATTTCCTTTGTAGGTATGCGCGCCAGCAACCACTCCCACTTCTGCGGCGTATCCAGCACACAAACCCCGTTAAGGCGGGGAATTTTCTTGGCGGCACGATTGGCCAGTTTGGCCAGCGTTTTAGTCGGCGCCATACCCACACACACCGGCATACGAACATCCCGCCAGAGCATGTCCTTTATTGCTGTACCGTGAGCCTGATAATCCTTTGCTCTGACCTGCAGGAATGCTTCATCAATGGAATACACTTCCACCGCAGCAGCATAAGGTGCCAGTGCAGCCATGACACGGGCGGAAATATCGCCATAGAGCTCATAATTGGAAGAGAACACATGGCACCCCAATTGTTCGACCCTGGCTTTAACCTGAAAAAAAGGCACCAGCTCCGGGATATTCAGGGTCTTGGCGACCCGATCTCGGGAAATGATGCAGCCGTCATTATTGGACAACACCAGCACGGGCTGATCATCCAGGTCCGGGCGGAAAATTTTTTCACAGGAAGCATAGAAGGTGTTGCAGTCCACCAGGGCAAACAGGTGATTCATTTGTTGGCCCTGAAATCACGGATGGCGTGCGTGACCACACCGAAGATTTCTACCTGACTTTCAGCCTCCAGCCGGATCGGTGGATAGGACGGGTTCCTGGCCAGCAGGGCCGGACGCGGTTTTAACGCCAGTTCTTTGACCGTGAACTCACCATCAACAATGGCAATCACAATGTCGCCATGCCGGGCGGCAAGCGACTTGTCGACCACCAGCACATCACCCGGGAAAATGCCCACGCCGCGCATACTGTCGCCTGCTGCGCGCACATAGAATGTGGCCGACGGATGACGTACACACAACTCATTGAGGTCCAGGGTTTTCTCAATATAATCCTGGGCCGGAGACGGGAAGCCGGCAGAGACTTTCTCAAGCTGCAGCGGCAACAGTTTCCTGGCGAAAACGCCAGCTTGTGCGATCAGTTGGGAGTTCATGATTTTACGGGACAATAATGCTGTATTTATATACAGTATCAGATAGACGGAATCATGAAAAGAAAAATGGCTCGCCTATCTCATTCCACTGACTGGGCTTATCAATGCGCACCACTCGCTGCGTCACACTCACAGCCGGTTTGAGCAATGGCTCAAACGACGCCACATGACTGTTACCAGGGTCCAGCCAGCGCTGTATCAGGTCAGCATCATCCCAGGGCAGCATAAGCGGCATGGATTGCGGATGAATATCCCGCCACTGTGCTAGCGGGCCCAGCGTGATAATGCTGGCCCCGGTGACCACTTCACCGGTACTGGTATTAACGTACTCCTGGCATAAGCCGCCAAAGGCAATCGCCTGCCCCTGCAATTCAATTTTATGGTAAGTCTTGCGGTCACCCAGCCCCTCCACAAACGCACTGGCCGGAATCAGACAGCGTGATTGGCGGTAGGGTTTGTAACCCAGGTAGCGTTCTTCGTGCAGACGTGCTGCTCGCGAATTAAACGAGGTTACCCTGGGGTTAGGTTTGCCATGCTGGTCCAGCTTCAACCACCAGATGGCATCAGCAACATAGCGCCCCGCCTCATTCGCCCGAACAATGGAAATCACCGAGGCGGGCGAAATATCCCGGGAGAACCTGAAATCGTCAGCATCTATCTCGAGTGATTCGCCAAGCGCATGCACTTCCTCACTGTCCAGGAGGTTGAATCTGCCACACATAATGTCCTGCCCGTAAAATGTCGTGAAAAATAAAACCGCCGCCCCCTTTCAATTAATCGCAGTACCGGCCTGGAGAACCTGAACCCCGCTGTTCTCCTGTGCCAGCCCGGTGTTCAAATACTCTCGCATGTCTTGCCGCTGCGCCGCCTCTTCCGCAAAGGAACTCTCCAGGAACGCATAGACAGCCAACCGGGTCAACATCTGTTGCTGCCCCGGCCGCATCGCACGATTGAAGTTTTCGTTAGGACAAGGCTCTGACACGGTATTGGAAATACCAATCGCAGCATCAGGTGTCAGAATCGTTTCTGGACGTCCCTCACCACCATTTTCCAGACCGGACAGCAGCATGGGACAAACCAGCGCGTCCGGATGATCAAACCAGCGCAGGAAGGTACTGGCGATGGTGACAAACCCAACATGACTGCCACCATCCAGTGTCGCCAACAAACTGTTATCGACCTTTTCGGGCATCGGTTCTGCATTCATGTCATAAGGCACGATGGCATCATCAGTGCCCGCGACCATGAGAAAGGGGTTATCGCTGGTTTGAAAAAACTCACGTTCAAGCATCGCACTGGGTCCGGCAATTGAGACGGCGGTGCGAATACGCTCGTCACGCTCAGTCTGGTGATAAGCAACCAGCTGTGTGGTCAGACCACCCAGAGATAAGCCCACTGCCGCAATACGCTCAGGATCAATCAAGCCCTGCAGACTGTCTCCGGCGCTCGTATTTCTCGTCAACAACGCATCAATCACAAAGGACACATCACCTGCCTGGTTAATGACATCGGTGACAATGGGCCCACCCGGAGCTGCGCCGTTACTCAGCGGGTAATTTACCGCGACGACCACGTAACCTTTGGGTACCAGAAAATCGACCATGTAATCTGCTTCATCGACCGACGACATATAACCATGGCTATAAACCACGAGCGGGAAAGGTCCCGCTTCAGTCTCATCCGGGTACCAGACATAGCCCTCCAGCAAACGTGAATCGCTACCTTCGTAAGTACCATTGGCCATGGTGGGTCGACTGTTATCTGTCAGCGCAATCGCTTCACTGCTAACACCCAGGCTGCCTGGTTCATAAAGCGATGCACTCTGCTCCCCCTGCGGTTCCGGTAAATCCGGATTAAGCACATACACTGCGACAATACCCACAATGACAATGATGCTTAGCAACAGGTTTCTCAGTAGTCTCATGGCGATACCATCCTAGTTCTTGTTATTGACGGTGAATTGATGCAATCCAATAGATACCGTATACACCTTAGGGGTGCAATCGTTGGTCGACCAGCGTTGATAAAAATGCCACCACCCGAACATCCCACGCATTCAACTGGGGTTATTGTGCCTCCTCTCTCTCCTTGCGGCGCGCGCCGGCCAAGGCTCCGGCCAGTGAATAATTACCCTCATGACAGGCATATTCGTGAATTTGGCTGCCTTCCTCCATGCGACGCATGGGCACTTCTGCTGTCCAGAGCTGACCGTAAACTTGCGGGTCATTCATCGTCACCCGATAAATTATCTGCCCCTCAATGTCATAGCGGAATGTCTCTGTGGTTGTCAGTTCGGCCGATGAGCCACGAAAGGATTGCTGCGGGTGCACATTTCGAGTCTCGACAACCAGCGTATCGCCTTGCCAATAACCGATGGAATCCCCCATCCAGCGATATAGCGCGGGATCAAGGTGCTCGTCACCCATGCGGACAATACGGACATCATTCACCATTTCCGCCATGATCATCACATAGTCATCGGTTTGTACGATCTGGTAATTGCTGTTGTAGGACATCGGCAACATAGGGGGGCCCGCTGTCGAAAGCACCGACAACAGACAGCGCTCACCGGTCGGCCGCACTTCGGGTCCGGCATAGGCATCCAGCCCGGTTCTGGCCAATGCCTGCGAGACAAAATCTCTGCCTCGACCATTTTCTGCGTAAGGTATCCGGCCATCTGGCGGGTCAATGATCAGCGACGTCCGGAATTCACCATCGACTCGTGCCACATAGCCGGTAGAGAAATACCAGTCAGCTTCCAGCGCAATCGGCGCGCCTTTCGGTGGTGGCCCTCGATCCGGATCCAGGAATCCGCTTTCAGCATCTGTCAAATCGGTCAGCCCGGCAGCGGACCCTGGCCGCCATGCACCCGCCTCTTCTACCGTCATTGTCTGACGTCCGGCAAACTGCTCCGGCCGCTCTACGGGCGTCTCTGTCTCGTTAGTCCAATACCCCTGAAAGTCCGGCCTGCCATTAGCCAGCCTGGGAATCTCAGCCTGCGCCTGCGTTATCATCAAACCTGACGCAAGAAAGACCGTCACTGCCATGTGGCATAACGGTAAACACCTGATTCGTCTCATTGACCACCTCATCTCAGTTCGTTGGACGATCAGAATTTTATACAGCTTTCAGAGGGCTGGCTTTCCCAATTTGTCACAAAACGTCTCGATCACCCGCTTGTTGATACAAGTCAAAATTGCACCAAGGAGATCTTTGCACCGGGTTCGCCCTGCATAAGCAGAGCACAATCTCTAGCACTTTCGGGAACCTGGTAATCGGCATCGGGGCTCAAAGCCACATTATAACTACCCACACCGCAACGTAATTGAGCTCGCTCCATAAACTCATGCCCTTCAGTGATACCGAACCCGCGCTTAAATAACGGCAACAACCAGGCCCCCGTTTCCGATAGCTGGCCATTCACTGCATAGACCTGGTCGCTGTTTTGAATACCTTCCACCCGCTCAAATACGTCAACAAACCTTTCTGAAACATCATTTGGCAGGAAATAATCGTTATGTGTTTCAACCACATTTCCAGTATAAGCCAAAGATCTGTACAGATGTATGATCTGTTCACTGAGAGGCATCTCTTGCTCAAGCCCTAACTGAAAACGTCCAAGACTCAACAGTGCAAACTCATAGTTTCCCCGAATTCGACGCTGCCCCATTCTTTCAAGGATCGCAGATGCAGTGTCGAATTCCTCTTCATTCAGGGCATTGCTGAAAGCATTAAAGTCTTTAGCAAAATCCGGACTGCCGACCATCCCACCTGAGGCTAATATATGTTGCTGCCGGAATGCAGATGCGACTGGCTCACCATTGAGTTTCGCAGGTGCAAACACTGCGTCATCCATTGAATGCCGAACTTCATTTTCAAACACCGCCAAACCCGATGAATCCAATATGACGAAATCATCGATTTTGCCATCTGCACCCACCATGTAACTCGATATGAGCCAACCCTCTTGTAATCGGGAAATTGACATTTGAGGCCTGCCTTGCTGAGTATATTTTGCGGTTTCATAATCTTCAGCGTCTGGATTATCCTGAGCTAGACTGGTATGAGTACAAAACATCATGAGAAGTGCGCTGCATATACAATATTTAAAATTGTTCTTTTGCTTTCCCATCAGAATCAAGCAGTGCGCTGAAAACGAATACACCTTTATCCCTCTGCTTTTTACAATTATGGGTATCATCATACAACAACGGCGAGCCACATCTCTGTGACTCGCCGTTGATTTTAAGGGTTTGATCCGTTGTATCAGAAAGATTTACGGATACCGACCTCAAAAGTACGACCCAGCGGGTTACCAATACGGGGATCGTAACCAAACTCCTGACGTGAGGCAGGTGGCTCTTCATCCGTAATGTTCACGATAGAGGCCGTGAAGCTGGCCCACTCATGATCCCAGACCCAGTGCAAGTCGCCAGCAACCCAGGCTCCTGGGTCTACACCGTAGTACGAAGCCTCAAACGGGCTGGAGGTACCTGGTTGAACACCACTTGGCACGAGACTCGCCTCATTGATGCTGCCGTCGTCATTGTAGTAGCGCTCATCTTTCACGCCATCAATATAACCTAGCACAAAGCGAAGATTATGATCTCCAAAGCCATAGTTGACGTTCAGGTTAGCACGCCATTCAGGGGCTGACTGCGCCACTGTAGCGAAGTTGAGCGTACCCAGGCGTTCATCACCCGGATCCAACTGGTAACCATCCAGAACGGTTTCGCTGAACTCAAAGGTTTCCACCTTCGTCAGTGTCAGGCCCAAACGGATATCACCAGCAAAAGCCGGGAAGCTATAGTTGGCTTGTACATCAAAGCCCGCTGTATGCTGACCAGGACCATTGCCGTACTCCGTTGTAATACTGGAGAAGTCATTGGCTGTTGTTACGCCCTGCTCACAAGCACCACCATTAAAAGTGATACGATTAATCAATGGGTGAGAGCAATCCGCCAACGCCGTACGGTCAGTGGGTACACTACCTGAGCCGGAAGGAGCAATTGAGAAAACGGAGTCAGCAATGGTGTTTGCTGAAGCCAGCAGGCCCAACTCGTCTTCGGTTTCAATATCAAAGTAATCAATGATCAACTGGAAGTCATGGCTGGCATCAAAGCCCTGCGATTGCCAGATAGCACCTGTGCCCCAGACTGTCGCTGTTTCAGGCTCAATACCTGTCGCTGTGACAGTGGTAGCACCACGCCAGTCACCACCGGCAATGGTATAGCTGTTGACGCCCACATTAACCTCACCAGGGTTAACACCCGCACCGGGTGCCTGATAGTTGGTACCATAAGAACCTCGGAACGACAGGTTATCAGTCAGTTCATATTTACCAGACACCTTGTACACAGTCGCATCCAGGTCACCGCTGAAACGCTCATGACGAGCAGCTACTGCCATAAAGAAGTTATCCAGTACGGGCAGGTTAAATTCAACAAAGGCTGACTCTTGTTTCTGCGAGGTGGAGTCTGGCTCATCCGTACCAAAGAAGAAGAACGGGCCAGGTCCATCAGGTGTACACCCCAGATACTCCGGATCATCTGTATCCAGAGGACGCTGATCCGGCCAGAAGCAGGGCGTTTGTCCGTTATAAATGGGATCCGGATTTGTCTCCCGGTTTTGACTGTCACGGAACTGGAAGCCACCGCCCCAGGCAATGCTGCCACCGCCCAGCTCGATACCGGTATCCCCACTGAAAACCAGATCAACTGTCACATTCCAGTCGGTTGTTTCACCGTAACGATCATTAAAGACCCACTCTCTTAACGCTTGCGGGTTAGCCCCATTCGGATCGTAACTGGGGTTTGCCAACCCAAACTCTGGCTGACTGGCAAAATTGCTGGCAAAGGGGTTCCAGTACATACAGTCACCAACACCGGCCATAGCTGGGTTTTGTGTACCCAGACGATCCGGATTCAGGTCGTTCGCCTCACAATCAGGCCCGCCAAATCCGTACAGCGCTTCCTGCATACGTGCGCCCATGATATCCGGGGCAGTGCTGCGCAGATCCACCTGGTTGTACGTCACAGCGAAATCCCAACCAATTCCATTATTCAGCTCACCAGTGAAGCCGGTTGATACATGCCAATAACGGTTATCATGCGAGTTGGGTGTACTGTGCAAACCATCTTGAGCAAAGGTGTCATTACCACCGTGCGCAAAAGCACGGTAAGTAATTGGCGTATAACCCTGAGTGAGTCCATATAGTGGGTTATCAGCCCACCCTGTCCGCTGAGCAAACTCAGCCACATACGGGTTATTCGCTGGCACATACAGCTGGTAGGTCAACCCCGAGGTTTGTGCCGGACCGCGCACGACTGGCTGAGAGGGAGAGCCGTAAGCTTCCGGTGTATGAACCCGGCTCCAGGCGGTGCGCGCATAAAACTCCAGAGAGTCTGACACGTCGGTCGTAAACTGACCAAACAGCCGGAAGATGTCATTGTCTTCCACGATGTTGTAATACGGAATATAGTTATAGTTACAGGTATAAGCATTGACGTACACACCACCAACGGCTTCACATGATTCCTGGGTGAAATCTGAAACCAGACCCAGTGGCGAGCCCCACTCTGAGTTGGCAGTAAAACCAGGCTCAGCCGGCAAACCAGCGCGTGGCACATAGCCTGCCAGGTTGGTCAAGCCTGACCAGGGTGCCGGGTTAACACCGTAAGGCAAGCTGGCAAAATCACGCTCTTTGGTCTGCAGCCGGGATCGATGATCCCATTCTGCCGCTACCAGAATATTGCTCGACTCAATATTCCAACCAGCCTTGGCATTGACATTCCAGTCCCCATCACTGTCAAAGCCCCCCTTGTATGAGCTGCCCAGCTCAAAACCTTCATAGGAATTATCCGTAATAAAGTTCACCACCCCGCCGGTTGCATCCGCACCATAGGTTACCGCTGCACCATCCTTGAGGATTTCAACGCGCGAAGTGACAGTAGAAGGGAAGATCGAAGAGTTCTGTGGGGTTCGACGACCATTGAACAGTGTCAGTGTTTTATCCGAACCAATACCGCGAAGGTTGAAGCTGACGTTACCGGTATTGCCGGATCCGCCGAAGTAGTATGCTTCACCAGTGATTGGACCACCTGCGGTCAAGGTCTTGGCAAACTCCAGTGCAGAGGGACTGCCAGTTTCCAACAGCTCGGCGGCGTTAAATACCTCAACGGGCAAAGCCTGATCCACAGGGGTCCCCCGGATCAATGACCCTGTGACAATCACTTCTTCGATTTCGGTTTCGGTTTCGGATTCTGCATTCTGAGCGATTGCAGGTAGGGAAGTTGCACTGGTCAGCATTACTGCCAGAGTTATTGTCAAATCTGGTGTTCAGACATTTGATCAAGCGACTTTCTGGTCAGCTGTTATCACCTCTTCACCATCCCTGAACTTCACACCCTGGACCACCTTGGCCAGGTAATTAAACCCGCGCTGTTTGCGCCAGTTCTTCTGAGCACATTC
>Ga0208032_1000029_pt1 | contig 169934 bp, 149 predicted proteins | sample MalvirAntarct_66_FD_184254 | JGI IMG/M metagenome (GOLD analysis project Ga0208032, IMG submission 184254) | Marine viral communities from the Global Malaspina Expedition - Malaspina viral metaG Antarct_66 (SPAdes) (version 2) | ecosystem: Environmental > Aquatic > Marine > Oceanic | place... | reverse complement strand
GCTAGCTTTAGTCAATTTGGATTCTCAATATTGATTACAGGATTAGTCTTTGTGGTGCTGGGTATATATTTGGTGAGAGAATTAATCAATAAAAAAGCAAGCGATGACAGTCGTTTTACGCCTGGGAATTCTAATGATGATGACTGAACATCGAATGATTGCTATTGCGCCGAAAGCTGCCGTTCTTTAAATTTATTTCGGTGCTAACAAGGTTGGTCTTATCTTGTTATGAATATTAGCCATTGATAATGTGATTTACATGTTGTTTGTATATAGCAGTTAAAGAATGCAGGTAAACATTTAAATAGCAAATCGGGGTGCCTATCAATATTGAAGGTCTACCTGAAGTGAGTTGTTCGATAGAGCTCTAGCCAAGCAGTTTTTTAATCACCTCTTTATAGATTTCTTTAAGTTGATTGAGTTCTTCGACATTTGTATGTTCATCAATTTGGTGAATGGTAGCGTTAATGACGCCCAGTTCGACAACTTCAGCGCCGGTAGGCGCAATAAAGCGACCATCTGATGTCCCGCCTGCAGTAGAGAGTTCTGTGTCTCGACCTGTAATGGATTTAATCGAATGCCGGCATGCATCAACCAGTTTTCCTTCAGCGGTTAAAAAAGGGTTGCCTGATAGCCGCCAGGTGAGCTCGTGATTAATGTTTTTGCTTTGAATTAGTTGCTCAATTCGCTGTTTAATTTCATCTGCTGTAATTTCAGTTGAGAAGCGCAAGTTAAACCAGGCTTCGGCTGTTCCTGGAATGACATTATCTGCTCCTGTTCCAGCTTGCACGTTTGAGATTTGAAACGTGGTGGCAGGAAAGTGATCATTACCCTGGTCCCACTCAATTGCTGCCAGTTCAGATAAAAGATTGGCAAGTCTATGAATTGGGTTGTCTGCTAAATGTGGATAGGCAACGTGACCTTGCTTTCCGTTGACCTTAAGATGTGCGCCTAGTGATCCACGTCTGCCATTTTTAATTACATCGCCCACGGCATTAGTGCTGGAAGGTTCCCCCACTAAGCAGTAATCAATGTTTACATGATTATTCTGTAAGTGCTCGACGACTTTGACAGTGCCATTAACAGCGGGACCTTCTTCATCGCTGGTTAATAGAAACCCTATCGAACCTTTATGGTCAGGGTTTTCTTCAATAAATTCTTCGACGGCTATCACCATTGCCGCGATACCTGTTTTCATATCGGCAGAACCGCGGCCATGCAGCTGACCGTTGTCAACTGTGGCGTCAAAGGGAGGGTGCGTCCATTTGTTTTCTGGTCCTGTAGGCACAACATCGGTGTGGCCAGCAAAGACAAACAAAGGGCTTTCACTACCTTTGCGTATCCATGCATTAGATACATCTTCAAAAGGCAGAAGTTCGGTGGTAAATCCACTGCCTGCTAATCTTTTTGCAAGCAAATCCAGGCAACCTTCATCATTAGGTGTGACTGAAGGTTTTTGTATCAGTTGTTGGCTAAGCTCTAGGGTTTTGCTCACTGAGTTTATATGGGTTGATTAAAACGTTTGTTTGAAATTGTCTTCGGAGAATCCGACAATTACATTATTGCTGTATTCAATGACGGGGCGCTTAATTAATGTTGGCTGCTCTGTCATAAGTTTAATTGCGTTTGTTTTGTTGATACTGTTTTTTTCGTCGTCAGATAGTTTTCGCCAGGTAGTGCCACGGCGATTGAGTAATAATTCCCAGTCAACTTTGCTTGACCACTGTTTAACTTTCGTCTGGGTTAAGCCATCTTTGCGAAAGTCATGAAACTGGTAATCGATATTATTTTTCGTTAACCAGTGACATGCTTTCTTGACAGTATCGCAATTTTTAATACCGTAGACTGTAATCATGGATGTTAGTCGATGCTGCGCAGTAATTCGTTTATGCCAACTTTGCTGCGAGTTTTTTCGTCTACCTGCTTAACTATGACAACGCAGTACAGGCTGTATTTACCATCTTTGGAAGGTAAGTTTCCAGATACAACTACTGAGCCAGCTGGAATGCGCCCATAAGTCACTTCACCTGTTTCGCGATTATATATCTTTGTGCTCTTGCCAATGTAAACGCCCATAGAAATTACAGCGCCTTTTTCAACAATCACACCTTCAACAACTTCTGAGCGTGCACCTATGAAACAGTTGTCTTCGATAATGGTAGGTGCTGCCTGCAAGGGTTCCAGTACACCACCAATGCCAACGCCTCCTGAAAGATGAACGTTCTTGCCAATCTGGGCGCATGAGCCAACAGTTACCCAGGTGTCTACCATAGTGCCTGAATCAACATAGGCGCCTATGTTGACAAAGCTTGGCATTAATACAGTATTGGGAGCGATATATGAGCCGCGTCTTGCCATTGCATTAGGTACAATGCGTACACCCATTTTTTCAAATTCCTGGGCTGACTGGTTGGCAAATTTAGGCGGGACTTTATCGTAATACTGAGTCGCACCACCAGGCATTACGCTGTTATCTTCAATACGAAAAGATAATAGCACCGCTTTTTTGAGCCACTCGTTAATTACCCATTCACCGTTCACTTTTTCAGCCACGCGTGCCTTGCCTGAATCCAGCTGGCCGATCGCGTCAATCACAGCGACTTTGACTTCATTGCTGACGTTGCTGGGTGAAATGTTTGCGCGGTCTTCGAATGCGCCTTCGATAATATCTTGAATATTGCTCATTTGGATTTTCCTTAACGTATGCTTTTTATATAAGTGGTAATTCTTTGTGCAGCGGTTTTACACTCTTCGGGAGTGGCAACTAATGCAATTCTGACTCGATTGGCGCCTGGATTATGATTGTTCACTGAACGCGCAAGATATTTGCCGGGCAGCACCGTGACATTTTGCTGGGAGTATAACCCAAGCGCAAATTGTTCATCATCTATCGGGGTGGGTAGCCATAAATAAAACCCGGCATCAGGCTGCTCGATAGGGATTTCTTTGGAGATTTCTTCAATGGCAAAGTTAAAGCTCTGCTGGTAGCGGGCACGATTGGCCTGTACATGAGATTCGTCGCTCCAGGCTGCTGTGCTTGCCATCTGTGTGGAAATGGGCATGGCGCAACCGTGATAAGTCCTGTATTTGAGGAATTGAGCAATAATCGTGGCATCACCGGCCACAAAGCCTGAACGTAATCCCGGAGAGTTACTGCGTTTGGATAAACTATAAAACGCTAAACAACGCTGATATGTATCGTCGCCATTGGCCACAGAGGCCTGCAATAAACCTTGGGGAGGTTTGCTTTCATCGGTATAGATTTCTGAATAACATTCATCTGATGCAATCATAAAATCATATTGATGGGCGAGTTTAATCAGCTTTTGCATCGTCGCCAGCGGGATAATGTCACCGGTTGGATTGGATGGCGTGCAAATATAAACCAGTTGTGTTTGTTGCCAGGTTTGTTCGCTGACCTGGTCAATTCCGGGGACCTCGTCATTAATAACAGTGAAATCGATATACACGGGGTCTGCACCAGCAAGATACGCAGCGCCTTCATATATCTGGTAGAAGGGATTCGGTAAAAGTACTTTAGCTTTGCTGTTACGGTCTATTACCGTTTGAGCAATTGCGAACAATGCTTCACGTGTCCCATTCACAGGCAGGATATGTTGCTCAGGGTCGATTGAATCTTCAGGTAATGAAAACCGATTTATCAACCAGTCTGAAATAGCAGTACGCAGGGATAACTCGCCTTTGGTTTTTGGGTAATTAGCCAGATACTCGAGATTATCCGCCATGGCTTGTTTGATGAAGCCAGGTGTTGGGCTTTTGGGTTCGCCAATGGATAAATTAATATTACTCAGTTGCTGATTCTGGGTACCACTTGAAAACAGTTCGCGTAATTTTTCAAACGGATACGGCTGTAATTTACTTAGATTAGAGTCCATGAGGTGTAAAAATAGTTAAATGCTGATGCTGGTCGGTGCGTCTTCGATCGTGTCACTGATTTTTTCTGTCACTAAAGCTACAAGCCTTTCCTGCTCGTTTTTATCCAGTATCTTTTTATCATCCTTATTTGTTATGTAGAAAATGTCATGCACTTTTTCACCAAGTGTGCTGACACGTGCGCTAATGACATTGATTTCAAGCATAGCAAATGCTTCTGCAATACTGGCGAGTAATCCGGGATGATCGGTTGCATGAATATGCAGGCTCGTATGATCCAGTCGTTCAGTATTTTCGATGACAATTTTTGGTGGCATCTGAAAGTGTCGCAAGCGACTTGAAACAAACTGGGTATTAGAGCTGTCTGACATCTCAGGTTGCAGTAAAGACCTGATGATATCTTTTTTGATTCTGTTTAACTGATTCTTGTCGGTAATCGGGTTTTCATTGTAATCGACTACAGTGAATGTGTTGAAGGTTTGACCATTTTTCGAGGTGATGATACGAGCATCCAGAACGCTCAGGCCAGACCTGTACAGGCTGCTTGTGATGTTGGCAAATAAATTGTCTCGGTCGGGTGTATAGATGAATATTTCAGTGGAACCCCTGCGCACTAATTGACGTATATGCACCTGAGTACTGGTATCTTCCTTGGCGCATAAGGCAATATCAGTGTGCCACGCAATTTCGTCATCTGTATGACGAAGAAAGTAGTCTTCGTTAAGCTGTATCCAGAAATTTTCACAGTTTTGTTCGCTGTGACCTTTTTGTTCCAGCTGGTTGAGTGCAGATTGCTTGATGTCATGAATAATTTCTTCACTGCCTCTGGGCAAGTCGGCACGCAGCTGAAATGAAGTAAACTTATACAGGTCTGAGAGCAGGGTAGAGCGCCAGCTATTCCATAAAGCCGGATTAGTGCCTTTAATGTCTGCAATAGTCAGTAAGTATAAATAATCAAGCCGGTTAGCATTCGATACCTTGTCAGCAAACTCCTGAACCACAGTGGGGTCGCTCAAGTCTTTATGTTGCGCTGTTACAGACATGACCAGATGATTCTCGACTAGCCAGCTTACCAGTGATGCATCATATTTACTCAGGCCATGGGCAAGACAGAAGTCGATAGCATCCTGCGAGCCTTCACTGGAATGATCGCCATCACGACCTTTGCCGATGTCATGGAATAGCGCGGCTAAATATAGGATTTCAAGTTTGGGCAGTTTATGGAAGATGGCGCTAATGTCATCTTCCGTACGTTTCATATCTCCGAGTCGGGTTGCTTCCTTTAGCACCGTGAGAATATGGTGATCTACCGTATATACGTGGTACAGGTCGTACTGCATTCGGCCAACTATTCTTGCAAACGCGGGCCAGTAAGCGGCAAGTACGCCCAAGCGATGCATGCGTTCAAACTCTCGTGCAATATGGTTTGGTTGACGAAGTATGTCGATGAACAGTTTCTTGTGCTGTTCATTGCTGCGGAAATTGTCATCTATTAAATGCAGGTTTTTACGTATCGCTCGAATCGTGCTGCTGCTAACCTTGTCAATATGTTTGTGTGATTGCAAAGCCAGGAATAATTCCAGAAATGCGCTGGGATGTGTCTGGAAAACGGTTTCATTTTTGGCATGCAAAATATTGTTAATAGATACGAAATGACGGCCAATTTTTTTCTTCTTTTTCCAGGATCGGCCAGGAAGACAGGTTTCTTCAAAATGCTCCTGCAATAATTCAATTAATTTATAGCATTCACTGATATGCCGGTAGTAGTTCTGCATATACATTTCTACTGCCAGATTAGAGTTTGAATCGCTGTGGCCTGCTGCACGTGCAAGTTCGACCTGATAGTCAAACAATAACCGCTCTTCCTTTCGGCGCGTTATCAGGAACAGGGAAAAACGCATCTTCCACAGAAATTCTTGCGCGAATTTTAGAGAGTTGTATTCTTCTTCCAGCAAAAAACCTTTCGCGACCAGCTCATGCAGTGCGCGGTTACCAAAATGACGCTTGGTGATCCAGTCGATAAACTGAATATCACGCATGCCCCCGGGTCCTTCTTTTATATTGGGTTCTAGTTGGTATAGTGTGTCGCCATATTTCTTATGGCGTTCCTGCATTTCTTCTTTTTTTGCGAGATAGAATTTTTTGCTGTTCCAGATTTTATTGCTGGCAGTCGCTTTTTTTAGTTCTTTAAATAACGTGATGTTCCCGCATAGTGCTCTTGCTTCGATGATGCTGCTGATTACAGTTATGTCTTTTTTGGCTTCTGTGACAGTTTCTTTTACAGTGCGCACTGAGTGTCCGACGTCCAGTCCACTATCCCAGAGAAAAGTTAAAAACGACGAGAGCTTTTCCTTGTCTTGATCATTAAACTCTTTATCCAGCAATATCATTAAGTCGATATCTGAATGCAAGTGCAATTCAGCACGACCATAACCGCCGACGGCCAGCAGAGTGGCATTTGTTTTGTGAAGGTCATGTGTGTACCAGGCATGCCATAAAAGATAATCTATAGTGATGGCATAGCCGATAATCACTTCTGGAATGGCGGTACCTTCATTGAAAGCGTCGATAACTGCTTCCTGAATGGTTTGTACAAACGCTCGGTGTTTTTTTGGCGATGCTTTAAAGCCTGTCCATTGATCCTCATCGGTAGGCCACCAGTCATGTCTAGAGATAAATGCTGGTGGTGGGGTTAGATTCGGCATTTAAGACCAGGACTCTTCTGGCCGACGTGTTAAAACTTCAAATCCATCATCAGTAACCAGAATAGTATGTTCCCATTGTGCTGACAGGCTGTGATCTTTGGTCACCACTGTCCATTGATCAGGCAGCAGGCGAACATGGCGTTTGCCTGCGTTAACCATAGGCTCGATAGTGAAAGTCATGCCGGCGACGAGTTTGTCGCCACTATTGGGGCTGCCGTAATGCAGGACTTGTGGATCTTCATGAAAATTCTTGCCTATGCCGTGGCCACAGTATTCCCTTACGATAGAGCAGTTATTTTTTTCGACAAAGGATTGTATGGCATGACCAATGTCACCAAGCGTGATACCGGGTTTTACTTTCCTGATGCCAATGCACATTGCCTCATATGTCAGGTTTACCAGTCGCTGGGCTTTCACTGTTGGCTTGCCAACGTAGAACATTTTACTGGTGTCACCATGAAATTCATCCTTAATCACAGTGATATCGATATTGACAGTATCACCGTCCTTGAGAACCCGCTCCCCTGGAATGCCATGACAGACCTGATGGTTAATAGATGTACACACCGACCGGGGAAATCCTTTGTAATTGAGGGGGGCTGGAATGGCTTTTTGAGTATTTACGATAAAATCGTGGCAAATATCATTTAGCGCCTGCGTAGTGACGCCGGGTTTGACATGCTCGCCAATCATTTGCAGTACTTCAGACGCCAATTGACCGGCGATACGCATTTTTTCTATTTCATCTGGTGTTTTTATGTGGATAGACATATTTGTAGGTGTAGGCAAAGTCCTTTTTATTTGATTCTAAATTGTTGATTCCAGCAGATTATGGTATAAAGCGCGCGCGATAAGCGCAAATCTTAAATCTACACGCATGCTCGACACATACAGTGGGGTGCCAATTGATCGGAGAAATCCTCAAATTGGTTACTGGATGGGGGCTGCGGACGTTTAAAACCCTTACTAAGGAGTAAACATATCATGACTGACGTCACTATGCGCCAGATGTTAGAAGCTGGCGTGCATTTCGGGCATCAAACCCGTTACTGGAATCCCAAAATGGCCCCCTATATTTTCGGGGAGCGTAACAAGATTCATATTATTAACCTGGAAAAATCGCTACCTATGTTCAGCGATGCCCTGAATTATCTGGGAAAAATGGCTGCAAATGGCGGAAAAGTGCTTTTTGTCGGCACTAAACGCTCTGCGCGCGACGTAATTAAAACGGAAGCTGAGCGTTGTGGCATGCCTTATGTCAATCACCGTTGGCTAGGTGGCATGTTGACTAATTTTCATACAGTCAAGCAGTCGATCAAGCGTCTTAAAGACCAGGAAGAGATCCTGGAAGGCAATGGCTCTGAGCGTTTAGGTAAGAAAGAATTACTGACGATACGCCGTGACGTTGAAAAGCTGCATCGTAGTCTGGGCGGTATCAAGAACATGAGTGTCCTGCCGGATGTGATATTTGTTATCGATGTTGGTTATGAAGAGATAGCCATTAAAGAAGCAATTAAACTTGGAATTCCCGTCGTGGCTGTTGTGGATACTAACAACCGTCTTGATGGTGTGGATTATATTATTCCTGGGAATGATGACGCAATTCGAGCCATTCAGTTATACGCATCTATTGCTGCAGACGCGATTATGCAGGCCAAAGCAAGTAGCCAGGTTCTGACTGGTGATGAAGATGAGTTTGTCGAGGTAGACGAGACAAAAGCTGACGCTGCTCCCAAACCCAAGAAAGTTGCCAAAAAGAAAACAGCTGTAAAGAAAAAAGCAGCCGTAGCTGAGGCGAAAGCAGAAGAAGCACCACCAGAAGCAACCGATACTGCTGAATAACAGTTACATTTTTAAATATTTAGAAGGTTTTTATATGCAAATTACAGCTTCAATGGTTAAGGAACTGCGTGAGCGTACTGGCGCAGGCATGATGGAATGCAAAAAAGCATTAGGGGAAAGCGCAGGTGATATGGATGCTGCGATTGAATTAATGCGTAAATCGGGCGCGGCTAAGGCAGATAAAAAAGCCTCACGTGTTGCTGCTGAGGGAACAGTGGTAATCTCTCTTAGCGATGATGCGAAGAGTGGTGTCATATTAGAAGTCAACTGTGAAACAGATTTTGTTGGGAAAGATGACAATTTCCTAAACTTCAGTAATGAAGTTGCTTCTGTCGCACTCGCGCAAAAGCTGGATGATGTTGATACATTAATGAATGCGACACTGGCAAACGGTGAAACTGTAGAATCAACACGTCTCGCTTTGGTAAGTAAAATTGGTGAGAACATTCAAGTGCGTCGTTTTACCAGAGTCTCTTCAGATAAAGGCACGCTGGGTAAATACATGCATGGCAGTCGTATCGGTGTCATGGTTGAGATGGAAAATGGTAGCGATGATTTAAGTAAAGACATCGCTATGCATATCGCTGCAAGCAAACCCGCTTGTATCGATGAAGACGGCGTATCTTCTGAAGTGTTACAGAAAGAAAAAGAGATTTTTATGGCCAAAGCTGAAAGTAGCGGCAAGCCAGCAGAAATAATAGAAAAAATGGTTGCCGGCCAAATCAAGAAGTTTCTGGGCGAAATTACTTTGCTGGGTCAGCCATTCGTTAAAGATCCGGATAAGTCAGTGGCTAAGTTGCTGAAAGAAAACTCAGCCAGCGTCATCTCATTTCACCGTTATGAAGTAGGCGAGGGAATTGAGAAGAAATCGGAAAACTTCGCAGAAGAAGTCATGGCTCAAATTAACAACGGCTAAGTTTAGTATTACAAAAACGGGGGCATGGCCCCCGTTTTTGTACCTGCATATCTATTTTTATAATTGGTGATTAGTTAATGTCAGAAAAGCCCAAGTACAAGCGTATATTACTTAAGCTAAGTGGTGAGGCTCTGATGGGCCAGTTTGATTACGGCATTGATCCAAAGGTAATCACACGCGTTGCAAAAGAGATTATTGAGTTGACACGCCTGGATGTTCAGGTAGCTGTAGTCATTGGCGGTGGAAATATTTTCAGGGGTGCTGGATTGGCGCAAGGTGGTATGGATCGTGTAGCAGGCGACCACATGGGAATGCTGGCTACAGTAATTAACTGTCTAGCGTTACAGGATGCCATTGAGCGAGAAGGAAAGTACTGCCGTGTCATGTCGGCGCTTAAAATTAATCAGGTATGTGAGGACTATATCCGTCGACGCGCAATAAGGCATTTAGAGAAAGGCCGTATTGTAGTTTTCGCTGCGGGTACTGGAAATCCATATTTCACAACTGATTCGGCCGCCAGTCTAAGAGCGACAGAAATAAATGCAGATTTAATGCTGAAAGCAACGAAAGTCGATGGTGTCTATGACTCGGATCCAGCAGTTAATTCCAATGCAAAGCTGTATAAAAAGTTAACCTACGATCAGGTGTTGGGTGATAAGCTTAATGTTATGGATGCTACTGCCATTGTTATGTGCAGGGATAATAAAATTCCGCTAAGAGTATTTAATATGTTTAACCAGGGCGACCTAAAACGTATCGCGTTAGGCGAAGATGTTGGTACGTCTGTAGTGAGTGAGTAAGCATGATAGAAGATATTAAGAAAGATGCCGACACCCGAATGGGTAAAAGTATTGAATCATTAAAAAATGAATTGACTAAAATCAGAACAGGACGGGCAAATGTCAGTCTGTTGGATCACGTGATGGTAGATTACTACGGCTCTGAAGTGCCTATTGCACAAGCCGCGACAGTGTCAGTAGAAGACGCCCGTACACTGGCAGTATCCCCATGGGAAAAGTCGTTGGTACCAGTTATTGAGAAAGCGATTATGAGTTCGGATATGGGATTAAATCCAGTCACATCAGGCGACATTATTCGAGTACCTTTACCAGCCTTGACAGAGGAGCGACGAAAAGATTTTGTTAAGCTTGTTCGACAAGAGGCAGAGCAGGGTAAAGTGGCTGTCAGAAATATTCGTCGGGATGCCAACGCAGATCTGAAAGAACTGGTCAAGGAAAAAGAGATTTCAGAAGACGATGAACGGGGTGCACTAGAAGTAGTGCAGAAGTTGACGGATAAACATATTCAGGAAATCGACGACATCCTTGCTGCAAAAGAAAAAGAATTAATGGAAATTTAATTCGCACTTAAGTCGCCTTTAGTTCACCAGCAGTGCGACAACCAGAATCATGTCGAAAAATCCATCTATTCCTCATCATGTCGCTATCGTAATGGATGGCAATGGTCGCTGGGCTAACAAACGCTTTTTACCCAGGGTAGCCGGACATAAAGAAGGTGTTAAGGCTGTTCGCAGCACGATAGAAGCGAGCGCAAAAGCTGGCGTTAAAATACTCACCTTATTTGCCTTTAGTAGCGAGAACTGGAATAGACCTAAAACAGAAGTTGTATCATTAATGGATTTATTTGTTACATCTCTTGAAAAGGAAGTAGACAAATTAAATAAAAATGGTGTGCAGCTTAGGTTTATAGGGGACCGCACGCGATTTCATCAGAAGCTACAAGATAGAATTGAAGAGTCAGAACAAGTCACGGAAAATAACGACAAGTTTTTATTAAATATTGCTGCAAATTATGGTGGCCGCTGGGATATTGTTCAGGCTTGCAAAAAAGTCTGTCAAAAAATACAAGACCAGCAATTGACGCTCGAAGATATAGGCGAAAATGAATTTGCAAAATACCTGTCTACAGGTTCATTGCCGGATCCGGATTTATTCATTCGTACAGCAGGTGAGCAGAGAATCAGTAACTTCCTGATCTGGCAAATGGCCTATACAGAATTTTATTACACAGATGTTTTCTGGCCAGAATTCAACGAACAACAGCTGCACCTGGCTTTAGAGCAGTTCAGTCAACGCAAAAGAAAGTTCGGTCTTACTCAGGAACAAGTGGAAACAAATCCAAATGCTTAAGCAAAGAGTAATCACTGCAGTCATCCTGGCGCCAATTGTCGTGTTGTCAATATTGTTTATGCCATACGACTGGTTTGCAGGGTTTTTAGCGGTCATCGCGCTTGCAGGCGCCTGGGAGTGGGCTACCATGGTGGCAAACACACTTTTGCAGAAAATTGTTTATGTAATTATTTGCTTGGGATTAATGGCAGGTTGCTGGTTTATGCTGGATGACAGCCATATTTATCTGGTGATGTTGGCCGGCAGTGTTTATTGGGTGTTTATCTTGCTGCTGCTGTCATTTTACCAGTCTTCCTGGTTAGGGAATTATCTGTTAGCAGGGTTTCTGCATTACAGTGGATATTTTGTTATAGCTTCTGGCTGGCTGGCAATGACCGCGTTACATCAGCAAAAACCGGGATTGTTGCTGTTTTTATTTGTGCTTGTCTGGGTTGCTGATATTGCCGCCTATTTTACAGGAAAGAAATTTGGTCGTAATAAACTTGCGGAACAATTGAGTCCAGGTAAAACACGTGAAGGTGTGCTGGGTGCCATGGCCGGTACTTTTGTACTTTCGCTTCTTGGGGTCTGGATGTGGCAAGAACAATTGGCATGGGGTGCAGCTATCTACTTTGTGATTCTGTGTGTGCTTAGCGCATTGATTTCCGTTGTAGGAGATTTATTTGAAAGCCTGTTAAAACGCAACGCGGGTAAGAAAGACAGCGGCTTTCTGGTGCCGGGCCATGGTGGGGTATTAGACAGGATTGACAGTCTTTTGGCTGCATCACCCGGTTTTATGCTGGGCATGTACTGGATGGTTTAAACAATGCGAATAAATAGTCAATCCAAAGGTATTGCAATACTGGGGTCTACTGGCAGTGTAGGAAAAAGCACGCTGGATGTGATTGAGAGAAACCCGGAAATGTTTCATGTGGTTGCACTTGGGGCGAGGCGATCTGTTGATGAAATTATTGAACAGTCAAAGAAATTCTCACCTGATTATGTGGTGTTAACTGACGAAGATGCCGCAAATGAATTCAGGCAGAAATCTTCTCAGTTAAAATCGGTACCTGAACTGATTGTCGGTAGTGAGGGTTTAATTGCCATCGCCTCTTTGCCCGAGGTGGATTGTGTGATGGCGGCGATTGTTGGTGCGGCGGGTTTATTGTCGACACTGGCTGCAGCGAAAGCGGGTAAAACACTATTGCTGGCAAATAAAGAAGCGCTGGTAATGTCTGGGGAATTATTAATCGCAACCGCAGAGCAGAATCACGCGACATTGCTACCTATTGATAGTGAGCATAATGCGGTTTTTCAGTGCCTGCAAAACCTTGCTAATACGCAGGTTAAAGCAGGTGCCAGCCGGGTAACTTTAACAGCATCTGGTGGCCCTTTTTTATATACTGCTTTATCTGAGTTAACACAAATGACACCAGAACAGGCATGCGCCCATCCAAAATGGGAAATGGGGCGGAAAATTTCGGTTGACTCTGCCACCATGATGAACAAAGGACTGGAAGTCATTGAAGCATGTTTACTATTTTCTCTGGATATATCTATGGTTAATGTGGTGATTCATCCGCAGTCAATTGTTCATGCTATGGTGACTTACAGGGATGGTTCTATGATCGCCCATATGGGTTTTCCGGATATGCGAGTGCCGATCGCCCATGCCATGGCCTGGCCGGTGCGTATTGATTCCGGTGTGAAGGGGCTGGATATGACGCAACATAGTGGTTTAGAGTTTTTTGAACCTGACTTGCAGCGTTTTCCCTGTTTGAAATTAGCTGTGGAAGTGCAAAGAACGGGAGGTGCTTGTCCTGCAGTCATGAATGCTGCCAACGAAGAAGCTGTACAGTCTTTTCTGGATGGGAAAATTAAATTTCCAGAAATATATAATGTTGTCGCCAGTGTTGTTGAAAAAGTGGAACCAGTTGCCGCGGAAAGCGTCGAAGCTATATTGCATATAGATCAATGCGCACGTCAAACAGCAACTCAAAAAATTCAAGAGCTAACCAGTTAACTCCGAATATATGAATAATATTATCATCAGTGTTGTGTCTTTTATTGTTGCTGTCAGCGTAATTGTGACAGTGCACGAATTTGGTCATTTTATAGTTGCACGCCTACTGGGTGTAAAGGTACTGCGTTTTTCTGTTGGCTTTGGCCGTTCATTACTTCGATATGTTTCTCCAAAAAGTGGCGTGGAATACGTGCTTGCCTCAATCCCGCTGGGCGGCTATGTGAAAATGCTGGATGAGCGAGAGGGTAACGTTGAACCTCATGAGCAGGAATTCGCATTTAATCGACAACCAGTCGGTTCGCGATTCGCAATCGCTGCTGCGGGTCCGCTATTTAACTTCATCTTTGCTGTGTTTGCCTATGCCTGTATGTATGTCGTCGGCGTGCAGGGAATTGTTCCTGAAATTGGAAAAGTAGAGAAAGAAAGTCTTGCCTATCAAGCGGGATTAAATGCGGGAGACGTATTAGTACAGATTAATGAGCAACCAGTTTATACGTGGGAAGAAGCCAGTATTGAGTTGATTAATGAGGGGCTGAAAACAGGAATTGTCAAAGTTCGTAAAAAAGACCAGCAGCAAGACGTCTCTGAAGTCGCACTCGATCTTTCAAATACCAAAGCGCTATTAGATGAAGGTAGTCCTCTGGAGAAGATAGGGGTTGAGCCCTGGCGTCTGAAGCTGGATGCCAAATTGGGAAAATTCACCCCTGGTAGCGCAGCCAAGCAACAGGGGCTTAAAGAAGGTGATGCAATACTAACAGCTAACGGTGAGGTTGTGCTGGATTGGGCGCAATGGGTGAAAATTGTGCAAGATAATCCCTCGAGACCGATTGCGCTACAGGTGTTAAGAAATTCCGAGCAGTTAAGTATTAGTCTTACCCCCTCATCTGAAGTTGTAGATGGCCGGAATATAGGCAGAATAGGCGCGTACCCATGGATAAATGAAAGTGAACGTGAAAAGCGTCAAATCACTATACGGGAAGGGGTGTTTGACTCAATAGCTAAGGGAGCAATAAAAACGCTTGATATGAGTGTTCTGACAGTTAAACTGCTGGGCAAGCTCATAACCGGCCAGGCTTCAGTAAAGAATATCAGTGGGCCAATATCAATTGCAGAATATGCTGGTATTTCGGCTCAGTTGGGTTTGGCAACCTTTCTCAGTACTTTAGCCATCATAAGCATCAGTATTGGTATACTTAATCTTATGCCAGTACCGATTTTAGATGGCGGTCATTTGTTGTACTGCGTGATCGAGATGGTTAAGGGAAGTCCTGTGTCTGAATCGACACAGCTAATAGGACAAAAAATAGGAATTTTCATGTTGGCAGGGCTGATGTCGTTGGCGTTTTACAACGATTTCCAACGTGTATTTAGCTAATTAAACTGAATGGTAAACGTGAGAGTAAAAACAAGAATAATAAATACATTTATCCTGTTACTTGTATTGCTGTGTTTGAATGCAGTTAATGCTGAACCTTTTAAGATTCGAGACATTGTTATTGAGGGGTTGGAAAGGATAGAGCCTGGTACTGTCTTTACATATATCCCTGTAAAAGTGGGAGATGTATTCACTGATTCGGATTCTGCAGAAGTGATACGTGAACTTTATAAGACAGAGTTATTCAGTGATGTTGTGCTGCGGCTGGAAGATTCAGTCCTTATCGTTGTAATAAAAGAACGCCCGGGAATAGCCTCGTTAGATATTATTGGAAATAAAGATATTCCAGATGAGCAGTTAATAGAAAGTTTGACAGATATCGGGATCGCACCCGGTCGGGTGTTGAATCGCTCAGTGCTCGATCGTTTGGAAAATGAATTGCTGCAACAGTATTTTGCGCGTGGCAAATATAACGTGCAGATTAAAACGATAACAACAGAGCTGGCCCGGAATAGAGTCGATGTAAAAATACAGATCGCTGAAGGCAAGGCTGCAAAGATTAAAGATGTCAATATTGTTGGTAACACTATTTATAAAGATAAAAAGCTGAAGAAAAAATTTGAGTCCGGGAATAAACCGTTTTGGAAAATCTGGGCGGATAATGACAAGTATTCAAAGCAGCGATTATCTGCGGACCTTGAAAAACTACGCTCCCAATACCTCAATACTGGCTATTTGAATTTTTCAGTAGATTCAACCCAGGTGGCTATTACCCCTGATAAAAAAGATATATTCATTACTATCAATGTGGATGAAGGTGATCAGTACACGCTTGCAGACGTCAAGCTAGCAGGTACTTTTGAAGTGCCTGAGCAGGAACTTAGGGATTTGATCACCGCTGAAGTGGGAGAGATATTTTCCCGCAGTCACGTAGTCGCGTCATCGGAGCGTATTTCGAACCGTCTCGGTGCCGACGGTTATGCTTTTGCGAGAGTTAATCCCATTCCCGAAGTCGATGAAGAAACCAAATCAGTGAATCTGACGTTTTTCATAGATCAAGGGAAAAGAGTCTATGTTCGAAGAGTGAATGTGTTTGGAAATCAGTATAGCCGGGACGAAGTCTATCGTCGTGAGTTAAGGCAAATGGAAGGTGGCTGGTATTCGCAAGCAGGTATAGAAGCGTCGCGGAGTAGAATTCAACGTTTAGCATTTGTGGAAAATGTTGAAATTGATACAGTGCAAATACCTGGAGAAGATGATTTTGTGGATATTAATATCAATTTAACTGAGCGATTAGCCGGAAGCTTCTCAATTGGGGCAGGACTATCTGATAGTCAGGGAGCTGTTATCACAACTAGTGTTAGCCAGGATAACTTTCTCGGTACGGGTAAACAGGTAGCTTTTAGAATAAATACCAGTCGAGTGAATACTGTTTATGATTTTTCATATAGTGATCCATATCATACAATTGATGGTGTAAGCAGGGGATTCGGTTTTAGCTACATTTCTACTGATGCTGGACGAGCTGATATTTCAGATTTTGATTCCGATCAATTTAGTCTGCGTGCCAATTATGGAATACCGCTAACAGAAGTGGATAGAGTCAGCGTGGTTGGAGATCTCAGAACAACCCAGATCAACACCAGTACAAGCTCTTCTGATGAGGTGAATAATTTTTTGAATGATAATGGTAATGATTTTCTTAATTTTAATCTAACTGGAATTTATTCCCACGATTCTCGAAACCGAAGAACATTTGGAACTAAAGGTCTCTTCCACAGGACAAGATTTGAGTTTTCGGTTCCTTCCAGTGACCTTGAATACTATAAGGCCAGTCACGAAATTATATGGCTTATACCGCTGAATGACACCTTTACTTTTTCAACCCGATCGGAAATAGGATACGGAGACAGCTTTGGAAGTACAACGGACTTGCCGTTTTTTGAGAAATTCAGGGCGGGTGGAACTGGTTCAGTGCGAGGCTTCAGGGATAATACTTTAGGTCCACAGGATTCCCAAGATGATGCATTTGGTGGTAACTTTCTAACAACTGCGAGTGTGGAACTTTATTTTCCGATTCCGGCGTTAGCGGAAGCATCAAGGTTCAGGCTGGGTATATTTGCCGATGTGGGAAATGTGTTTGCGGAATTTGATGATTTTGAAACCAGTGAACTGCGCGGGAGTGCTGGGCTGGGAATAAACTTAATAACAGGCCTTGGTGGTATAACATTGAGTTTTGCTAGTCCGTTTAACGATGATGAAAATGATGAGACTCAGCCATTTCAGTTTGAATTGGGCACAAGTTTTTAACTCAGGAGAAGTAAATTGAATATACAACGAATTACTGTCATTTTGCTGCTGTTCATGGGATTTGCATCAGCCGCTTATGCCGAATCTAAAATAGGCTATGTTAATTTTGGTAAGCTGATGGAAAAGTCACAACAGGGTCAGGCTGTTCGTAAAGCGCTGGAAAGTGAGTTTTCCAGCAGAGACAGGCAGCTGGGAGCATCACGAGATGCTATTCTTAAGCTGGAAGAGAAGCTTAAGAATGATGGAAGTATTATGAGTGAAGCTAATCGCATAGAGCTTGAGAGAGATATTTTAAGTAAGAAGCGTGACCATAACCGCATGAGAGATGAATACAGGGAAGATATTAATATTCGTCGAAATGAAGAAATCAGTGCATTGCAGAAAAAAGTCTATGAAGTGATTAAAAAATTCTCTGAACAAAAAAATTATGATTTAGTGTTAACCCAGGCAGTGCTATACGCCAGCCCTCGAGTTGATATCACTGACCAGATTCTGCAACAACTCAATTCCGGTCAGTAGTTACACCTGACAACTTGAACAATAATATGACTTATAGTGTTCGTGAGTTGGCCCGCGAAATAGGCGTTGATGTTCTTGGAGATGGTGATGCTGTTGTAACCCATGTGGCAGATTTGGATGAATCGCGCCAAGGGAGTCTTTCATTTGCTGTTTCTGGTCAATATAAAAATAAACTTAAACAATCAAAAGCAACTGCGGTCATAGTGCCAGAAGCACTGGTCGAACACTGTAGTGCTACAGCGCTTGTATCAGATAATCCTTATCTCACGTTTGCACGTGCAGCAAAGCTGCTGCATCCGGAAGATGAGTTGATCGCAGGTGTCCACCCTTCAGCAGTTATTCATGAAGACTGTGAGATTGCTGACAATGTGTATATTGGGCCTAATGTGGTTATTACTGCTAAATGTACAATTGGAAGTGACTGTTATATAGGTCCAGGAACGATAATTACTGCCCCATCATTTATTGGTGCGTCTTCGCGATTAATTGCACGTGTATGTATTGTGGGTCCTGCCATTTTAGGTGAGCGAGTTATCATTCATCCTGGTGCTGTGATCGCCAGCGATGGTTTTGGTCTGGCAAATAATCATGGTGTCTGGGAAAAAATTCCTCAACTTGGTCGAGTTGTTTTGGGTGATGATGTAGAGATAGGCGCAAATACCACCATTGATAGAGGCGCGCTAAAAGATACGATTATCGAGCAGGGTGCCAAGCTAGACAATCAAATACAAATTGCACATAACGTTATTATTGGTGCCCATACTGCAATTGCGGGCTGTACTGGAATTGCAGGAAGTACAGTTATTGGAAAACATTGTGCGATTGGCGCTGCAGCAGGCATTCAGGGGCATATTCAGATTGCTGATGGCGTGCAGGTATCAGGGATGACCGCTATTCGCAAATCGATTACTAAACCAGGTTTGTATTCGTCAGGCACAACTGCTCAGGATAATAACAGCTGGTTGCGAAATGCAGCGAGATTTAAAGATCTTGATACGTTGTTTAAGCGAGTCAATGATATAATCAAGAAGTTAGATAGAATTGATAAAGGGAAATAATATGGATGCCGTTATGTCCGTTGCAGAAATTATGAAGTATCTTCCCCATCGATACCCTTTTTTGTTGCTGGATCGAGTTATTGAATGCAAACACGGTGATTCAATTGCAGCAATTAAAAATGTCACGATTAATGAAGCTTTTTTCCAGGGACACTTCCCAAACACACCGGTATTCCCCGGAGTATTGATTCTTGAAGCATTAGCCCAGGTGTCTGGTGTACTGGTTCTGAGTGATCCAAAGTTAAAGCCGGAAAACGAGAGTTTATTTTTATTTGTGGGAATAGATAATGCTCGCTTCAAGCGCCCGGTTGTTCCGGGAGATCAATTGCGACTAGAATCGCGTTTAACCAGAATGAAAAGAAACTATGGTGTGTTTGAAACCAATGCATATGTGGACGGTGAATTGGCTGCCAGTGCGGAACTAAAGTGTATGTTTAAAGACTTATAAGTATGGGAAATACCGATACATTGCTTCACGCCAGTAAACCTGTTGTTCATCCAACTGCGGTGATAGATGAAAGTGCGTATATAGCTGAGAATGTCAGCATTGGACCATACAGCATTATCGGTGCAGAAGTAGAGATAGGTGCAAATACATGTATCGGGCCACATGTAGTAATTCAGGGCCCAACAAAGATAGGTGAAGGCAATCAGATATTTCAATTCTCTTCTTTGGGCGAAATTCCTCAGGATAAAAAATTTGCTGGCGAAGAAAGCAAGCTGATTATCGGCAACAATAATACAATTCGAGAATTCTGTACGATAAACAGAGGCACCAGTGCGAATCAAGGTGCGACAATCATTGGAAATGATAACTGGATTATGGCGTATGTGCATATCGCGCATGACTGTGTCATCGGTGATAACACAATTTTTTCTAATGGAGCATCGCTTGCCGGACATGTAAGAGTAGATGATTGTGCTGTATTAGGTGGCTTTACACTGGTACATCAGTTTTGCCATATCGGCGCACATGCATTTTGTGGCATGGGATCTGCACTAAATAAGGATCTTCCTCCTTATACGATGGCTTCAGGAAATCTGGCTAAAGCTTTTGGGCTTAATAAAGAAGGCTTGCGTCGTCGAGAATTTAGTGAGGATGTCATTCAGGCGCTTCATCAGGTATACAAAGCGTTGATTGTTTCCAGGAATTCCCGTGCAGAGCAATTTGAAAAAATTAAAGATATTGCCGAACAATATAGTGAAGTGCGTGAGTTTGCAGACTTTGTAGAAAACAGTAAGCGAGGAACTGTTCGTTAGCTTTTTCTGGCAAGTGTAATTGCGCGCTGTGCAAGTTCAGTGGAATTGATTCCTGAACTTAATTTATTATGAAGTTCTTCCCGGTTTTTAGTCACCTTCTCGTCTCTCTGCCTGTCATTGATCAGTTCCAGCAGTGAATTGAACAGCGATTCAGCACTTGCATTATCCTGGATTAATTCTGTATAGGCGCGTCTGTTTAAAATAATATTGGCAAGACAAATGTGTTCTACATTAACCATGTGGCCAAATAATTTATATGTGACTGGCGATATTTTGTATATCACTACCATCGCCCTGGCCATTAATGCGGCTTGTAAGGTTGCTGTGCCAGAAGCGATGGCTAACACCTGACAGCGCTGAATTGACCCATAAAAATCGCCTTTCTGATAGCTGATTGGCAAATTGTATTTATTATATTGTTTTAGAGTGTTTATATTCGTGCCAGGTGCGACGGGCAATATAAATTTAATTTCAGGTTTTATTTTCTGTAGTCGTTGAGCTGCCTCGATCATGATTGGGAGTAGCTTGCTAATTTCATTTTTGCGACTGCCTGGAAGCAGTCCGATAGTAGTGACCTGCTTAGTAGTGCTCTGTTCAGTGCGGTATATGGCGTCAATATCATTCAATAGAGGGTGTCGTACAAGGCATACCGGTACATTTGCTTGTTTGTAGAAGTCCAGCTCGAATGGGAATAACACTGCCATTAAATCAACGCACTTCTTGATTTTCTTCACTCTGCCTGTGCGCCACGCCCATACCTGAGGACTGACATAAAACATTACTTTTACACCAAGGCTTTTTGCGTAGGCAGCCAGCTTTAAGTTAAATTCCGGGTAATCAATTAAGATCAGTAAATCCGGTTTGATCGCATTTATATGCTTCTTAAGTGCGGACAATATTCTGCGCAATCTGGGATAGTGTTTTAAAACTTCTGCGATACCAACTACAGATGTCTCACTGACATCGAACAATGTTTGCACTCCAGCCTCTCGCATTGTTTGTCCGCCAATGCCAGACAAACTTATTTGTTTATCGTGATTGTATAATGCGCTTGCTAATTTGCCGCCAAGTAAATCACCTGACACTTCGCCAGCGACAATAACAATTTTCATTAGTTGTTTCTGTTATCCATTATGCTGTTTGATAACGCCGATAATTCTATCAATCTGCTCTGATGACAGTTCTGGATACATAGGCAGTGAAAGACAATTGGCGGATACTTTTTCGGTAACAGGGAGTGATACAGGTGGTTTGTTATTTGTAAAAGCAGTTTGTTGATGCAGGCCCTTGGGGTAATAAATTGCTGATGCAATGTTTTGTTCGCTGAGTGCGGAATGTATTTTGTCTCTGTTTGAATCCTGAATTGTGTATTGGTGATAGACATGAACACTGTCTGACGATTCGTTTGGAGTGGTTATGCCTAAATCTGTGAGTGCGTGTGTATATCTCGACGCATTTGCATGTCGTTGCTGATTATATTGATCGATACGTTTTAGCTTAATGCGTAATATAGCGGCCTGCATTTCATCCAGGCGACTGTTGTAACCTACAATTGTATGTTCGTATCTTACAGGGCTTCCGTGATTGCGTAATAATTTCAGCGTTTCCGCGAGTCTGTCGTCAGCAGTGCTAATCATTCCTCCATCGCCATAGCAGCCGAGGTTTTTGCTTGGAAAAAAGCTAAAACAGCTAACATCACCTAATGTCCCTGTTTTGTTTCCTTTATAGCTGGCGCCAAATGATTGGGCACAGTCTTCTACTAAAAATATATCTTTGCCTTTAATAATCGACTTGATTTCGTCGATATCAGCAGTCAAGCCAAATAAATGCACTGCAATGATCGCACGAGTATTTTCGCTGATAGCGTTTTTGATACAGACAGGGTCAATGTTTAACGTGACAGGGTCAATGTCAGCAAATACGGGTGTTGCCCCTACATAACAAATTGCTTCAGCAGTTGCGGCAAATGTAAATGAAGGACAAATAACTTCGTCGCCGGGCCCAATGCCTAATGCGCGCAATGCCAGGTGCAGGGCATCGGTGCCTGATGAGCAGCTAATAGAATGCTTGATTCCCAGATAATCAGACACTTCATCTTCCAGGGCATGAACATTTGGGCCCATAATGAATGCCGTATTTTCCAGAGTTTCATTTAAAGCATTCTGGATTTCAGTTTTAATTGATTGATATTGCAGACTCAAATCAACCATTGGGATCGGTGTTGAATTCATATTAATTACTTGGTGTTATGAAGTTGAATTGTCTTGGCGATTTGATTGGCGGTGCGTAACGCACGCAAGCCATCAATGCCAGAGACAAGGGGTTTAGTATTATTCTGAATACAGTCCAAAAAGTGGGTGATCTCGGTTAACAAAGCATCGGATTTATCAAATTTAAAGCTTTGTGCGCTAATTTCGTTATTTTCTCGCGTGTACATTTTTAACTCGTGAATTCCAAGGTCCGCAGAGAAGTATGCATTCCCCTGAAAAAGGCGAAGTTTGCGTTCACTTTTGTTGCTGACTCGACTTGCAGTGACATTGGCAACACAGTTATTGACGAAAGTAATGCGTGCGTTAGCGATGTCTATGTCATCGGAAAGTACGCTCATTCCTGATGCCTGAATAGATTCAATATCAGATTTAACAATACTTAGAATAATATCGATATCATGTATCATCAAATCAAGAACAACATTTACGTCAGTGCCGCGTTCTTTGAATGGAGACAGGCGCTGGGATTCTATGAATCTGGGTTGCCGCATATGTTCATCCATCGCGAGTACAGTAGGATTGAAGCGCTCAATATGGCCAATTTGCAGGATACAGTGGTTGTCTTCAGCAATCTTAATAAGCTCTTCTGCCTGTTGTGAGGTCGAAGTCATGGGCTTTTCGAGTAGCACATGTTTACCCTGTGACAAGAACTGTTTGGCTATTTCATAATGCGAGGGTGTGGATGTAACAATGCTGACGGCATCAATATCCGCAATTAATGTATGAAAATCGTCACTTACTTTAGCATCCGGATATAAATTAGTCATCTCATCCAGAGTGGCAGAATCCTTGTCTATCAGGCCTGCCAGGTGACAATTCTCTAGAGCAGCATACTTTTGAGCATGAAATTTACCCAGATAGCCTGCGCCAATTACCGCTATATTCACAATTCCCATTCAACTAAAATTCTGTATTATAAAAACCTCGCAGTATACGTCCTCCAGCTCAAATATGGGCATCATCGAGCAAAAAAGACACTTGATTAAAAAGCATTCTAATGTGATCAAATTCGCCGATATACAGGTTGATATCAATTCCTGTGTTGGCATTGATGAAGTGGGACGCGGGCCACTTGCAGGCCCAGTGGTGGCGGCTGCAGTGGTGCTTGGGGATGCTCACGAATGGATGGGACTTAAAGATTCGAAAATGTTAACGCCCAAACAACGGGATATATGCGCGACTGACATCAAGAAAAACGCATTGGCCTGGGCGATTGGTCGTTGTGAGCCTGAAGAAATCGATCAATACAATATATTTAATGCAAGTCTGCTGGCAATGAAGCGAGCGTTTGAAGGAATATCACTAGTGCCTGAGTTGGTGCTGGTAGATGGGAAATATGGTCCCGAATTGTCGGTGCAATCATATGCGATTATCAAAGGTGATCAGCATGTACCCGTTATCAGTGCTGCTTCAATACTGGCTAAAGTATCCCGGGATTTAGAAATGTGTGAGCTGGATGAGTCATATCCGCAATATGGCTTTGCCCGGCATAAAGGCTATCCAACTACATTCCATATTGATGCGCTCAGGCAGTATGGTCCATGCAGACACCATCGTCGAAGCTTTAAACCGGTTGCCAGCGTACTGAAATGAATCCGCAATTCGTCCATTTGCGTTTGCATAGTGAGTTCTCCATTGTGGATGGGCTGGTGCGCATCCCTGCCTTAATGCGCAAGGTGTCTGAGCTGGAAATGCCTGCCGTCGCATTAACCGATTTCTCAAATCTGTTTGCCCTGGTGAAATTTTATCGGGCAGCAATTTCTCACGGTGTGAAACCTATAATTGGTGCAGATGTATTAATTTCAGATCCGGACTTAAAAGAGCGATATCGTATTGGCTTACTGTGTATGAATAACACAGGTTATCGCAATTTAACTGAGCTACTAACACGTGCCTATCTGGAAGGACAACATGGTGGGCAACCGACTATCGATAGAAACTGGATTGATGAGTTTAATCAGGGTCTGATTGTATTGTCAGGTGGACGTGATGGTGATCTGGGTAAATTGATTCTAAAGCAAGATACTGCACGTATTGATAAGTGTGTTGAGCAGTGGAAGCAGAAATTTTCAGACCGTTTTTATATAGAGCTGCAAAGAACAGGGCGAGAAGGTGAAGATGTTTATAATGAACGTGCCCTGGAGATTGCGCAGAAAAGTCATCTGCCCGTAGTTGCAACTAACGATGTAAGATTTTTAACGTCAGATGAATATGAAGCACATGAGGTACGGGTGTGTATTAATCAGGGCCGCGTGTTGTCAGATCCCCGTCGAGCAAGGACTTACAGTGAACAACAGTATCTGCGTCCGGTAGAGGAAATGGTAACTTTATACGAAGACGTTCCCTCCGCTATTTCAAATACAATAGAAATCGCCAAGCGCTGTAATGTGCGACTGGAATTTGGTAAAAATGTTTTGCCTGAATTCCCTACAGGTGAACTTACTACTGATGAATTTCTGCGTGAACAATCCAGACTCGGATTGCAGAATCGACTGGAAAGAATTAAATCGTCACGTGAAACGGTTGACCTGGAAGCTTACGAGCAACGTTTGCAGGTAGAGCTTGATGTTATAGAGCGCATGGGCTACCCGGGCTATTTCCTTATTGTGTCTGACTTCACTAAATGGGCGCGTGAAAATGGTGTGCCGGTGGGCCCAGGTCGTGGTTCCGGTGCGGGTTCTCTGGTGGCTTATGTGTTAGGCATCACAGATATTGATCCGCTTGAGTACGACCTGTTGTTTGAACGTTTCCTGAATCCAGAGCGGGTATCAATGCCTGACTTTGATATCGACTTCTGTATGGCTGGTCGCGATCGTGTGATTGATTACGTCGCTACACGTTACGGCCGGGAAAAAGTCAGCCAGATTATTACCTATGGCACCATGGCGGCAAAAGCGGTGGTGCGTGATGTGGGGCGTGTGTTGGGTCATCCGTATGGCTTTGTTGATCGAATCGCTAAAATGGTGCCTTTTGAAGTCGGTATGACTTTAAAAAAAGCACTGGAGCGTGAGAAAGACTTCAAGCAAATGGTGGATGAGGAAGAAGAAGTACGCACACTGATTGATATGGCGTTACAGCTTGAAGGCCTGGCTCGTAATGCGGGCAAGCATGCGGGTGGAGTGGTAATTGCGCCTTCGAAATTGACTGATTTTACGCCTCTTTACTGTGAGGCGGGCGGCGCCAATGTTGTTACTCAGCTAGATAAAGATGATGTAGAAGCAATCGGTCTGGTTAAATTTGACTTCCTTGGTCTGCGAACACTGACCATTATCGACCGAACACTGGATAAGGTGAATGCGCGATTAGCTAAAGAAAATAAACCTCCAGTAGATATAAACGCTTTACCGTTAGACGATGAAGCTACTTATACTTTGTTGCAAAACCAGCAAACCACTGCCGTTTTTCAACTGGAATCTGACGGATTAAAAGATATTTTGGGCCGTTTAAAGCCTGATAAGTTTGATGATATTGTCGCGCTGGTTGCCCTGTACCGGCCAGGTCCTTTGCAGTCAGGTATGGTGGATGATTTTATTGACCGTAAACACGGTGCGTTAGTTGAGTATCCTCACCCGGATCTTGAAGCGATACTTAACGAAACTTATGGAGTCATTTTGTATCAGGAGCAGGTGATGCAGATTGCCCAGGTGCTGGCAGGTTACTCACTGGGTGGTGCTGACCTGTTGCGTCGTGCCATGGGTAAAAAGAAAGCGGAAGAGATGGCAAAACAGCGTGCCATCTTTGTTAAGGGAGCTACTGAAAGAAATGTAGAAGATAGCAATGCAAACTACATTTTTGACCTTATGGAAAAGTTTGCGGGTTATGGGTTTAATAAATCACATTCTGTGGCATACGCCATGCTTTCGTATCAAACTGCCTGGCTTAAAGCACATTATCCTGCTGAATTTATGGCGTCAGTATTGTCGGCTGATATGGATAACACCGATAAAGTAGTTCATTTGCGAGAAGAGTGTAAAACCATGGGACTGGAAGTTCTCCCTCCATGTGCTAATGCTTCCCATTATGGGTTCACAGTCACAAAGGATCAGAAAATTGTTTATGGTTTAGGTGCGATCAAGGGTGTTGGTGAAGCCGCCATTGAATCGCTGGTGCAGGAACGTGAGAAGCATGGAGTATATAAATCACTTAATGATTTTTGCATGCGTCTGGAAACACAAAAATTTAATCGTCGCAGCATGGAAGCCATGATTCGTTCCGGTGGACTGGATTCCTGTGGTCATACGCGTGCGACATTAATGCATCATCTGCCTCGAGCGATGCAGACTGCAGAACAACATCATCGTAACGATGACATTGGTCAGAATGATATGTTCGGCGGGGGACAGGTTGTCGCGCGTGAAGGAGTGATTGAAGAAAAACCGGAATGGGATGAGGATTTCTTGCTTGCTGCTGAACGTGAAACGCTGGGGCTGTATTTTTCAGGTCACCCAGTCGACCAGTATCGTGACGAGCTTGCGAGCCTGGTTGGTAAGACGCTAAAAGAACGCTTGGCGCAACCAATTGCTCCGGTCGATACCAGTTATAGAAACAAAGACGCCAACACGATTAAAGTGGGTGGGTTATTAATGGATTTGCGCCTTCGTAATAGTCCATCAGGACGAATTGCATTTTTAACCCTGGATGATAATACTGCCCGCATGCATGTGGCGGTATTTGCAGATGCCTATAGTCAATTTAAACATCATATCGTGAAAGATCAAATATTGATCGTTGATGGCGTGATCAGTATTGATGACTATAATGGTAAGCCCCGGGTTCGCGCCAAAGAAATTACACGTCTGGATGATGCGCGAATTGATTATGGCAAAGGCATCGTGATTAGCATCAGTGCAGAAGGAAAAAAGGGCTCATTGATCGCTGATCTTGAAGCCACCCTAAAGCCTTATCGTGGAGGCAACTGTAAAGTACTGATTCAATATCAAACAGCACAGGGTGAGGCTAAATTTCAGCTTGGCGAACAATGGAACGCGGTTCCTGAGCGTGATCTGCTACGCAGACTTTCGAGCCTGGATGGCGTGATAAGCGCAAGAGTGGTTTATTAAGTATGCCTTATTTGCTGGTTTTCTTGACACTTTTCTGCAAACGTCGCTGAGTCCGACTATAATGCGAAAAATTTAATGAATATAAACACCTATGGTTTCTGATTATCTGGATTTTGAACAACCAATTGCTGAGTTAGAAGCAAAAATCAACGAGCTCCGTCGAGTTGAGTCAGACAATGAAATGCAGCTCGGAGATGAAATTGCCAAGCTGGAAGCAAAAAGTCGTGCGTTGACTGAATCAATTTTTAAAGACTTGTCTGCCTGGCAGGTTGCCCAGATTGCACGTCACCCTCGTCGTCCCTATACCCTGGATTACGTGGAAAAACTATTTACAGATTTTGAGGAATTGCATGGTGATCGTGCCTATTCTGATGATGCCGCCATTGTCTGCGGCATTGCAAAATTTGAAGGCCGTTCGATCGCAGTCATAGGGCATCAAAAAGGTAGAAGTACCAAAGAAAATCTTGAAAGAAATTTTGGCATGCCAAGACCGGAAGGCTATCGTAAAGCGTTACGTATTATGGAAATGGCAGAAAAGTTTCAGATGCCAATCGTGACGTTCATCGATACGCCCGGTGCCTATCCAGGGGTAGGCGCTGAAGAGCGTGGTCAGGCACAGGCGATTGCCCGTAATCTTTATCGAATGGCGGAATTAAAGACGCCGATAGTCTGTAACGTTATTGGCGAAGGTGGTTCGGGAGGCGCACTGGCGATTGGTGTTGGTGATCATTTATCAATGCTGAGTTACAGCACTTATTCGGTTATCTCACCCGAAGGCTGTGCATCAATACTGTGGAAAAATGCAGATAAGGCAGAAGATGCCGCAGAGACACTGGGGATTACTTCTGGTCGACTGCTAGAGCTGAATTTGGTTGATGAAATCATTAAGGAACCCACGAGTGGCGCACATAGAGATTTAGAGACAACTTGTGAAAATATGAGAGCTTCACTGAGTGAAAACCTGGCTCGTTTAACGAAAATTAACACCCACGATCTAATAGAAGCCAGATTTGAGCGACTCACGTCATACGGCGTCTTTAAAGACTAGCTCTACTGACAGTGTATGTCTGTCATTGTAAGTAAGCTGCAGGAATGTCTTTCACACATTGATGTAAATCAACAGATCAGTATTGCTTATAGTGGAGGTATAGATTCCACAGTACTTTTACAGGCCGCGAGTATTGTCTGCCAGCAGAGTGGTCATTCGTTAAAAGCAATACATATCGATCACCAGATTCATGCTGATTCCCAACAATGGGCACAATTCTGTATTGATCAATGCAGAAAACTTGATATTCATATTGACACTATTCGCGTAGATATTCAGCAGTATGGCCAGTACGGTCTGGAAGGCGCGGCACGCGAAGCGCGTTATCAGGCATTTGAAAAAACACTGAGTGCAGAAGATGTATTGCTCACCGCGCATCATGCAGACGATCAAATTGAAACTGTTCTGCTACAGCTTTTTCGTGGAGCAGGTATTAAAGGCTTGGCAGGCTGTGCAAAGAGCAGAATGGTAGGCAGTGCATTACTTGTGCGACCGCTGATAGAAATTTCACGTCAGGAAATAGAACACTATGCCAGGCAAAATCAGCTGCACTGGTGTGATGATCCTTCAAATACTTCATTAAGTCACGACAGAAATTATTTGCGTCATGAAATAATGCCATTGTTGCACGCAAGGTGGCAGGGTTTGCGAGAGACAATCGGGCGTAGCAGCCAGTGGCAAAGCGAATCTTCAGATATGCTGGATTGCCTGGCCAGGCTTGATGCAGCCAAAGCCGTTGATGAAAACAACGGCTTGAGCATTGAAGAACTGACAACATTAGATAATATGCGCATGAAAAATGTGCTGCGCTGGTGGATCAGAAAGTCGCAATGTGTCGTGCCCAGCGCCAATGTGCTGGACAGGGTTATTAAAGATGCTGTGCTTAGCCGAAGTGATTGCGAAGCGAGTATTCGCTGGCAGGATCATGAAATCAGGAAATATCGTGGGCAGCTTTATCTAAAGAAAGTGAATATGGCGCACGATGCAACATTAAGCTACGAGTGGGATTTAAAACATACGCTTACAATTCCTTCGCTTGATTTAACATTAACACGTGAGCAGTTAGAACAATTTGGCGTGAATTTGAGCAATATAGAGCAGCTGACAGTAAGGTTTCGTCGTGGTGGTGAAGTCATGCGGCCCCGCGGACGAGGGTGTGAAAAAAAATTGAAAACGCTATTTCAGGAGCAGGGCGTTAAACCATGGGTGCGGGACAGAATACCCTTACTGTTTCATAAACAATTGCTGATTTTTGTCTGGGGATACTGGATTGGAGAAGGATATTGATTGAGGCTAACCTCAGGCTTTGGTACTCTAATCTCCCATCTTGCATATCGGAATTTAACTGATGACACGGTACATCTTTATCACAGGCGGGGTGGTCTCTTCATTGGGTAAGGGCATCGCCAGCGCCTCGCTAGGCGCAATACTGGAAGCGCGCGGCCTGACAGTCACGATGATTAAACTGGATCCTTATATCAACGTGGATCCCGGCACAATGAGTCCATTTCAGCACGGTGAAGTGTATGTCACTGAAGATGGTGCAGAAACAGATCTGGATTTAGGCCATTACGAGCGCTTCGTGCGATTCAGATCAACGCGCAGTAACAATTTTACGACTGGTCAGATTTATGAAAGTGTGATTCGTAAAGAACGGCGCGGTGACTACTTGGGTGGAACAGTTCAGGTAATTCCTCACATTACAGATGAAATCAAAGCCTCAGTGAAAAAAGGCTCGGAAGGGGCGGATGTTGCATTAGTTGAGATTGGCGGTACGGTCGGTGACATTGAGTCGTTACCATTTATGGAAGCCATTCGCCAAATAGGCGTAGAGCTTGGCAGAAGTAATGTCATCTATATGCACTTGACGCTAGTGCCATACATCAAAGCGTCGGGCGAGCTGAAAACCAAGCCAACGCAGCACTCGGTAAAAGAACTGCGGTCAATCGGTATTCAACCGGATATTTTGCTATGCAGAGGCGAAAGACCGGTGCCGGACACTGAACGTAAAAAGATTGCCTTATTCACTAATGTCGATGAAAAAGCCGTGATTTCATCGGTTGATGTGACGAGTATTTACAAAATTCCATTGTGGCTACATTCTCAGGGTCTGGATGATATTGTCCTGGAAAAATTCGAATTAGACCTGCCTCCTGCTGATTTGTCCGACTGGAAAGATGTAGTTCACGCGATTGAATTCCCTGAGGTTGAAGTAAATGTCTACATGGTCGGCAAGTATGTTGAGTTGACCGAATCCTATAAATCGCTCAATGAAGCACTGATTCACGCAGGTGCGCAAACGCGTACACAGGTTAATATCAAATACTTTGACTCCGAGAGAATCGAGGTCAATGGTGTGGATATGCTAAAAGATGCTGACGCTATACTGGTTCCGGGAGGTTTTGGTCAGCGCGGCATTGAAGGGAAGATCATGGCGTCGCAGTATGCGCGTGAAAATGGAATTCCCTACCTTGGGATCTGCCTTGGAATGCAAGTGGCAGTAATTGATTTTGCACGTAATGTGGCAGGCCTGACGCAGGCACACAGTACCGAATTCTTTGAAGATACGCCGAACCCGGTAATAGCATTAATCACTGAATGGCAACAGCGCGATGGCAGCGTAGAAGAGCGCACTGTCAATTCTGATCTGGGCGGTACAATGCGCCTAGGTGCACAGCAATGCCGACTGACAGAAGACTCTCTGGTGCGCAATATGTATGGCGAAGATGTAATTCTCGAAAGACATCGTCATCGTTATGAATTTAATAATACATTTATGGCAAGTTTAAGTAATGCAGGGTTGCAAATTACCGGCAAATCTATTGATGACAAGCTGGTAGAAGTGATTGAGATTGCAAATCACCCATGGTTTATTGGTTGCCAGTTTCATCCGGAGTTCACCTCAACCCCCAGAGACGGCCACCCGCTATTTACCGGATTTGTACACGCCGCCAGGAAGGGGCGAGCGCTGAAAAAAGGCTCTGGTGCTGCGGTCAATTCAACCCCAGAAGACAGTTCAATCTCTGAGCCAGTATGAAAATATGCGGATTTGAAGCGGGGTTAGAACACCCGCTGTTTCTTATGGCGGGTCCATGCGTGGTCGAAAGTCTGGATCTGGCGCAAGAGACTGCAGGGCGTCTCAAGGAAATTGCTGAAAAAAATAATGTGCCTTTTATATACAAATCTTCATTTGATAAGGCCAATCGCACATCAAAATCCAGCTTCAGAGGTCTTGGAATTGACCAGGGCCTGAAGATTTTACAGGCCGTGAAGCAGGAATTTGGTGTACCTGTAGTGACCGATGTGCATGAAGACAGTCCCTTGGAAGAGGTGGCAGAGGTGGCGGATGTGCTTCAAACGCCAGCTTTTCTTTGCAGACAAACCAACTATATTCAACGAGTTGCGTCAGTTGGCCGGCCTGTGAACATTAAAAAAGGTCAATTTTTATCGCCATGGGATATGAAGCATGTGGTTGAAAAAGCCCGCGCGGCAGGAAATGACCAGATCATGGTCTGTGAACGTGGTGTATCCTTCGGTTACGGGAATCTGGTCTCAGATATGCGATCACTGGCGATCATGCGCGAAACAGGATGTCCAGTAGTTTTTGATGCGACACATTCGGTACAATTACCCGGCGGAGAGGGAAGCCGATCAGGAGGACAACGAGAATTTGTTCCTGTGCTGGCACGTGCTGCTGTGAGTGTAGGTATTGCCGGCTTATTTGTAGAAACCCACCCCGACCCAGAAAATGCCAAGAGTGACGGCCCCAACTCTTTGCCTCTAAAACTAGTGCCTGAGCTTTTATCTACTCTTTGTGAGTTGGATAAAGTCGTTAAATCATCAGCGCTTTTAGAGACTGCATTCTTATAGTAATTAATAGGAATTTATAACGGGCCTAACAAGGATCGAGAAAACCATGTCTGAAATAGAGAATATTAAAGCGAGAGAGATTATCGACTCGCGTGGAAACCCAACCGTAGAAGCGGATGTGACTTTAAAGTCTGGAGCATTCGGTAGAGCAGCAGTGCCTTCTGGTGCATCCACCGGTGCACTGGAAGCGCTTGAAATGCGCGATGATGACAAGAAGCGCTACCTTGGCAAAGGTGTTAAGAAAGCTGTTGAAAATGTGAACACGCAAATTAAAACCAGCCTGGTGGGGGTTGATTCTCTCGATCAGTCCAATGTTGATCAAATCATGCTTGACCTGGATGGGACGCATAACAAGGCTAAACTTGGCGCCAATTCAATTTTAGCGGTTTCACTGGCCGTTGCTAAAGCCAGCGCTGCAGAAAAGCATTTACCGCTCTATCGATACCTGAATACTGATGCCAGCATGGTGTTACCCGTGCCGATGATGAATATTATTAACGGTGGCGCACATGCACATAAAGGTGCAGACATACAGGAATTTATGGTTGTTCCTCATGGCGTTGCCTCGTTTAGTGAAGCAGTACAATGCGGCTGTGAAATTTTTCACTCGTTAAAATCAATATTAAAAAGCAAAGGCCTTAATACCGCAGTAGGCGATGAAGGTGGTTTTGCCCCTTCATTAGAAGCCAATGAGCAGGCCATTGAAATTATTATACAGGCGATTGAATCGGCCGGTTATAAGCCAGATGAGCAAGTAAGTATCGGTCTGGACTGCGCCAGTTCTGAATTCTATAAAGATGGTAAATATCATCTGGAGTCAGAAGGTAAAGTATATTCAAGTGAAGAATTTGTGGGCTTCCTGACGGGACTGGTCGATAAATACCCTATCATTACAATCGAAGACGGCCTGGCAGAAGATGACTGGGAGGGCTGGTCTACATTAACGGCAGCACTCGGAAAGAAAATACAGCTAGTAGGTGATGACTTGTTTGTAACCAATACCGAAATATTTGCAAAAGGTATTGATATGGGTGTGGCCAACTCTATTTTAATTAAGCTGAATCAGATCGGTTCACTGACTGAAACAATGGCAGCGATCAAAATGGCGCATGATGCCAATTACACGGCAGTGATTTCACATCGATCAGGTGAAACTGAAGATGTGACTATTGCGGACCTTGCTGTTGCCACGGGCGCAGGACAAATCAAGACAGGTTCACTATCACGTTCTGACCGGGTGGCAAAATACAATCAGTTGCTACGTATCGAAGAGGAATTAGGCGCTAAAGCGGTCTACCCAGGTAAAAAAGTATTTCATCAATAGTCTTTTGATAAACATTAGAGTGTATTAAATTAACTCAATGAAGCTGTTTATTCTATTTTTGGTAGCTGTATTTGTTATTCTGCAATATCAGTTGTGGATAGATAAAGACGGTGTACGAAAACTGGTACATTTAAGTGATCGTATACAGAATCAAACAGTAAAGAATCAACAGCTTTACGAGAGAAATGAAGTGCTCGCTGCCGAAGTCGAAGATCTTAAATCCGGATTTGATGCTATTGAAGAACGTGCGCGTATGGAATTAGGGATGATTAGAGAAGGTGAAACATTCTTTCAGGTAATCGAAAAAGATGGTTCCAAAAATAACAAATGAACACACTGCCCAAATGCTGGGTTATCATCCCTGCCGCCGGTATCGGTGAAAGAGTCGGTTCGACTACACCCAAGCAATATCTGCAACTAGCCGGTAAAACACTTCTAGAGCACGCAATTAATCCTTTTATTGGTAATAACCGCATAGCCGGCATTACCGTTGCACTTCACTCTCAGGACAGGCATTTTGCAACACTGAAGATGGGCAACACTGTGCGTGATAAAATACATTCCGTCATCGGAGGCGATACGCGTGCTCAGTCAGTGTTAAATGCACTCGAAAGTCTGGACGAGCTGTTAGCTGAAGATGACTTTGTATTGGTCCACGATGCTGCACGGCCATGTTTAACCAGTGATGATCTGGATCGATTGATAGATGTGTGTTTGCAGCATGAAGTTGGTGGGATTGTAGGGTCGCGCGTTAGCGATACCATTAAAAGCGTCGAACGCAATAATATCGTGAACACACTGGATCGGGAAAATATCTGGCGGGCATATACACCACAAATGTTTAAGTATGGATTATTGCATAATGCAATAAGACAAGCGTTTAAAGACAATGTTGGTATTACTGATGAAGCGAGTGCGTTGGAATATATGGGTTATAAACCATGTATCGTTGAGGGTGACGCGCGAAATATTAAAGTGACAACTAAAGAAGATATTTATTTAGCTGAAGTATTTTTACAGAATATAATAAACAAATGAGAATTGGTCAGGGGTTTGATGCACATCGTTTCACGCAGGGCAGTGAAATAATACTGGGGGGTGTCACTATACCGCACGAATTTGCAATTCAGGCACACTCAGATGGAGATGTACTGCTGCATGCGATTTGTGACGCGTTGTTGGGGGCAGCCGGGCTGGGCGATATTGGTAAACATTATTCTGATCAGGATAGTAAACATGAAAATAGAAACTCACGTGAGTTTGTTGTCGATATTGCAAATAAAATACAGGCACAACAATTATCGGTGGCAAATGTCGACGCTACTGTCATTCTGCAATCTCCAAAAATAGCCTCTTATATCGACAAGATGCGCCAAAACATCGCAGATGACCTGAAGTTGAATGCGGATGCTGTGAATATAAAAGCAACGACGACTGAGCGAATGGGCTTTGTTGGTCGTGAAGAAGGGATCGCAGCCATGGCTGTTGTTCTTTTGCAATAGCGAGCTGGTATTACATTGCCGATTGAAAATTATTTTTCTTCTGCGGGAGAACTGGCTCAAAAAATTAAAGGCTTCAAACATCGTCCTCAGCAAGTCACGATGGCGAGTGCAGTGCATCAGGCTATTCAGGATTCAAGCACTCTCGTGGTTGAAGCTGGCACGGGTGTGGGCAAAACCTTTGCGTATCTGATTCCTGCCATGCTGTCAGGCAAGAAGGTGGTAGTGTCGACAGGGACGCGGCACCTGCAAGACCAGCTTTTTTATACAGATTTGCCATTGTTGCAGCATGCTGCATCTCTCTCGGTTGATGCCTCGATTCTAAAAGGCCGTTCCAATTATCTTTGTAAATATCGGTTTGAACGATTTGAATATGATCTGGGCGATTACCCGAGGCTGGGCAGTGCATATCGGGAAGTGAAGGACTGGTCGGTAGTCACGAAAACAGGTGACGTTGCAGAAGTGAATGAGTTGTCCGAGCAATCTGAAATCTGGCCGCATGTTACTTCGACGCGTGATAACTGTTTAGGTGCTGAGTGTCCGGATTATAATAAGTGCTATGTGTTAAAAGCACGCAAGCGAGCGCAGGAATCTGATCTAGTGGTGATAAACCATCATTTATTGTGTGCAGATCTGGTGCTAAAGGGAGAAGGTTTTGGCGAGTTGTTACCCAGTGCTGATGTTTTTGTGCTGGACGAAGCACATCAGTTGACTGAAGTGCTGCCAAATTTCTTTGGTAGCAGCCTTGGCAGTCGGCAACTACAGGACCTGGTTGCCGATATCAGTAAGGAGTGTTCTAAATTAACCAGTAATATTACTTCAATCAGTAAAAGTTACTACGCTGTACTGGATGTGGTAGAGAAATTTTACAGCAGTGTCGCCCATAGAATGAAAGAACAACGAGAACTATGGCGAGATGTTGTGCGTGATAAAAATGTTCAAAGTGCATATGAAAAACTAGTATCCACATTACTGGTGCTTGAAGATAAGCTGGCTGCAATTGGCGGTGAATCGCCGGGTCTGGCTCAGTCATATAAGCGAACCAGTGAGATTAATGGATTGCTGGATGATTTTACACGTGTTGATAGCAAGTTTGTTCAGTGGATAGAATTGGGCCGTAGAAGTTTCCGTCTTGGCAGTGTTCCTCTTAATGTTGCAATTCCCTATCAGAAAGCAATTCAGGAATATAAATGTGCCTGGATTTATACTTCTGCAACGCTTACAGCGAAGCAGAGTTTTAGTCATTTTACTGAGCAATTGGGCCTGCAGGAATCAGAATGCGTCATGTGTGATAGCCCGTATGATTATGCGGGTCAGTCACGTTTGTATTTGCCTTCAATAAAAATTCAACCAAATGAGCAGGGTTATACCGAAGAAGTTGTAAAAAAATCACTGCCACTTTTGAAGGCGAGCAGAGGAAATGCATTCATGCTGTTTACCAGTCATAAAGCTTTAAATCATGCGGCTGATTTATTGAAAAATAGTGCATTTAATATATTGGTCCAGGGCGCTGCAGCTAAACGTGAATTGTTAAAGCAGTTTCAGGAAACAGCTAACTGCGTATTACTCGGTACGCAAAGCTTCTGGGAAGGTGTAGATGTCAAAGGTCAGGGTCTGCGTCTGGTCATTATTGACAAACTTCCATTTGTTTCTCCCGCCGATCCACTGGTTCGTGCGCGTTCAAAAGCGCTGGAAGAGGCAGGTGAGAACCCATTTATGGTCTACCAGATACCGCAGGCAATATTAAATCTGAAACAGGGTGTGGGGCGTTTAATACGTGGTGAGCAGGACTGTGGTGTGGTTGTGTTAATGGATCCCAGGTTAAAATCTAAAGCCTACGGTAAATCATTTTTAAAAAGTTTGCCTCCCATGACAATTAGTGAAGATGAAATGCAAATCAAACAGTTTTTAGACATTATTCATGACAGTGAAACTTCTGGGTATTGAGACAGCAACTGAAGCCTGTTCAGCGGCTGTACTTGTTGGTGATCAGGTGGTGGAGCGTTTTGAGGTCTCGCCACGAAGACATAATGAACTCATTCTTCCCATGTGTGAGGCAGTATTGGCGGATGCGGGCATTTCCTTAAAACAACTGGATGGAATTGCATTTGGCTGTGGACCCGGTGCGTTTACAGGGATTCGTATTGCAGCGAGCATTACTCAGGGAATTGCACTAGCACATGACTTGCCAGTGGCAAGTGTTTCTACTCTGGCTAATTTGGCTTTTCAGGCTGACGTTAATACTGGTGAATTGATTCTGCCCGCGATTGATGCGCGAATGGATGAAATTTATTGGGGGCTTTATAAGAAAGTTAACGATAACGTAGAACTTGTTGGCGAAGAGAAAGTGCAGTCACCGCACGAAATATCTGTTACTGAAAAAATTTCATATGGATTGGGGACAGGCTGGGGAGCTTATCAGGAAATTCTCCTGCAAGGAATAAACAGTGATGCGAAAAATATTTTGGGAGATGCCTTGCCACATGCGAGTGTCACTGTGAAGCTGGCAAAGCAGAAATACCTTAATGAGCAAATGGTAGATAGCCTGCATGCGTTACCAGTGTACTTGCGAAATCAGGTAGTGCACCAGAAAAAATGAATATACCACGATTTCATCTGGCGTTTCCTGTCACTAATCTAGCAGTAATACGTGAGTTTTATTGTTCGGTATTAAGGTGTGATGTTGGCAGGGAAAGCGAACGCTGGATAGATTTCAATTTTTTTGGACACCAGCTCACAGCGCACCTGGATGGAACCGATGTCTATCAGCCGGGTCGAAATCAGGTAGACAATAAGCCGGTACCAGCAAGGCACTTTGGTGTGATTCTGGACTGGAACGATTGGGATGAGCTATGTGAACACGTGAAATCCTACGATATTAAATTTTACATCGAACCGTATACCAGGTTTGCTGGAGAGACAGGCGAACAGAGAACTTTTTTTATTCAGGACCCAAGTCAAAACTATTTGGAGTTTAAATGTTTTCGAGATAAGTCCTATATATTTAGAGCTAAGTGATTATGAGAAAATTAATACTACTGTGTTTATTGCTGAGTGCGTCAGTGAATGCCCAGCCACCATTGATAGTGGAAGCAAAAGCCACACTTAAAACGAATCAGTTATTTGATATCGCAGTGACAATACGTCATCCGGATTCGGGATGGGAGCATTATGCAAATGAATGGATTGTGGAAAGTGTAGACGGGAAAGAAATTGCCAGGCGAACTTTATCTCATCCTCATGTGAACGAGCAGCCTTTTACTCGATATGTCAGAGACGTAGTGATCCCTGCTGATGTTAAGAAGGTGACAATAAGAGCAAAATGCAATTCGGGAGATGAATCACCCGCATATGTCCTTATTGATAGAGGAGTAAAGCAGCAAGATTCATAGTGCCCCTGCTGCTTGTCACTCTTGGTTTTTAGTGGTGGCGTTTTTTGTTTTTCACCAAAAACACATTCTTTTGAAGCTCGTTCCCTACATTGGTATTACGGCGTATCACTTTAGCTAATGTTGTTTTGTTGATCTTCTTTAGCTCTTTGCCCCAAAAATTATTTTCATACCAGAATCGATCACCATCTCTAAGGCGCTCGAATTGGTCTTTGAGGATAGTGAAGAAAACCTCTCCTACCAGCGCATCACCGACATGATCTTCTGCCAGTCCACCTACCCATAGGTCCACGTGATTGACATTGCCATTATAGGCACTGTCTAGTTTTGCCTGTACTTCAGGATCAGATGAGATGTCAGCAAATGATTCGGCTGGTGTTAATCCAAGTGATTTTCGTGTCTCGTTATAGCTGAGTAAGCCGTGATCACGACCTCTTTGTATATTTAATGATGCCAGATCAAAGCCGCCACTGCCGGGTTGCCCAAACAGGAAGTTGCGTACATCGTCTACAATAAAAATATCCAGATTCTGACATGCCTGGGAAGCAAGACCGCGAAGAATAGGCCCAATGTTGCCTTCATCAGTCAATAAGTGAGGGGCAAAAAATGCGTCTCTTAATGATAGATGTCCGTGGCGAGTCTCTTTGCCTTTTTTATTCAGGCGTAAAATGTTGGGAGATAACAGACTGTGTCCCAATCGATACGCTGCTGTGGAAAACTCATTTGAAACACGCGCATCTACATTCGGGTTATAACCTCTGTATTTTGACAATGCTTTTTTCCCAAGCAGGACAGGAAGAAATTCCTTGTATGTGATTACCTGCATTTCAGCGGCCACGATTCTACGGGCGCGAAGGTAAATTTCTTCGCCGGAAAGTTTACGGTTTTTTTGCTTGATTTCTCGAGCTAGGCGATTGTGCTCTCGAACAAATAAAGTATGCATGGTAGTTAAGCCGATCTGTTCATTTGCACGAACATCGCCAGCAAGGAATAACTTGTCACTGTTACCACCCGCATTACTTAGTCCGGCAGTATTATACGGGAGTAAGCCTTTACTGCTGGTTTTGAGTTTCCCTGAACCGTCCATTCGGCGTAATTCATGGGCGCGCTCTTCATCAGATCCGTAGACATTGGAAGCGTCAATCCAGCCGGTTATTTCATTTATTTGCTGGCGAGGTGTGCTGCCATGCTCATAAATAGAGCGGTTGAAATTCAACGCTACCGAACCTGTGCCTGTCGGGTCGAAATGTGGGTCGCCATTGGGGATGTGAATGGGTTCCAGCTCTTCTGGCTGAACACCATCGGTAATATCAAGGTCATGATCCAGAAACTGACCCCATTGCCACAGGAAATCACTCGCCAGTTTTTTTGTCAATACAGATGAAGTTTGTGGCATTACCGTATTGCTGATTGTGCGCGGGTTAGGTCTGTCTGTACCTGCCATCGCGCTGGCGCCATCACTGTAACCCTGGTCGGTAATACGTATTAGTTGTGTATCAGCAGCATTCATATGCTCATCGTCCAGGTTGTTCTGGCTGCCATCTATGGTTCTGTAGAAAATTCTTTTTTTGCCTTTGTAATATTTATTGTGGTTTCTTTCAATTCTTCGAACTGGTGAAGAATTGGGGTTCAGCATGGTGTTGTCTGCCTCGTCTAGCAGTTTATTTGATACAGATTTGTCTGTAGCGGTAGCGGAAGTTGCAAAAATGCACAGCGGAATGCATAAGGCCGTGAAGGTCTTTAATTTTAAATTCATAGAAACTCTCTGATACTAAGTAGTTGATAATTATTATTATTTTATGGTTGTGCTGAACTGATTGTTGATCATTGAAGGAAGTAAAAGTGTGATGAACATCTCAATTAGATTTTTGTTGCAAAAAATTACACCAGGTAAAGCAGGTAAAAAGGTTATGGCTGTAGTAAAAATAACCTGACCGCTAATGAAATAAATATTGAGCCTATCAATAGCCGAAAAAACTGGTGAGTAATGAGACCGGTGGGAGCACGTTTGTATAATTTTCCTGCGAATAGTCCGATACTTCCAAAGATAATGATAACCAGTGAGGTGAATAAAACACCATAAAACAGCATTTCAAGCCCAATATTAATAGAACCGATAGAGACAAATTGAGGTATGAATGCCAGAAAAAACAAAGCTACCTTGGGATTAAGAACGTTCATTAGAAATCCGCGTATGAAAAACGAAATACCCTTCTTGCATGAGTCAAACTGGAGGTCGTCGTGTGAATCAGCGTTGGTAAAGACCTGAAAAGCCAGATACAAAAGATAGCAAACACCCAGATACTTCAGGATGGAAAATGCAGTTACCGAATTCTGAAAGACAGTGGATATGCCTAAAGCTGCCGCCGCCGTGTGAATCAGATTTCCGCTAGCCAGACCGAGTGCGGTGAATATACCGGCTTTTGGACCATGCCTGACTGACTGAGTAATTAAAAATACTATATCCGGGCCTGGTGCAATGATGAGAAGACATGAAGTAATAATAAAGTAAGTTAATTCAGGTTGGCTAAACATTTGATCTGATCAGATTGATTCAACATAGAAATAAGTTTTATCTATCTCTAAAATAGACAGAAGTAAATAATTGATTGACACTATAATGTTATAATTATCTTAACCTTTGTGGGTTGGGAGAATTGTGATGAGTGATAGTCAAATGTATGCCGCCCTGGTGATCGCCATTGTTATTGTAGCCTTGGCGATAGGAATTATGGCTTAACTGTTTTAATTTAGAGCCTGGGTAAGCTGGCTTGTCAGTATTCGTTTAAGAAACGAAGACGCAGATGGCGGCTTATAGATTTTCCATCTTGGCTTTCTGCAGGTGCAACTCAGCTAATATATGCTCCTGTTCATTTATTCTGTCTTGCTCTTTTTTTACCACGGCTTCAGGTGCCTTGTCTCTGAAGTTCGGGTTATCCAGTTTGGAGCGGGTTTTTTCAATATTTGTTTCGAGTTTGGCAATATCTTTAGTCAGGCGTTGTAGTTCTTCTTCCTTATTGATCAGGCCGGCCAAAGGTATCAACACTTTCATTTCACCCACTAGCGCTAATGCGGCATCTGGCGTTTCTTCATCAGTTAACACTGTGATGCTTTCAAGTTTTGCAAGTTTGTCTAATGCATCACGATGAGTTTCAATTCTTTCTAAATCACTCGCGGAGCATTGCTGTAACAACGCTGGTACGGCTTTGCCAGGCGGGATATTCATTTCTGAGCGAATTTTTCGAACGCCGACAATAAATTCTTTCAGCCAGTCTATTTCCTGTGTGCTTGCTACATCTACCAGATCATTGTTGCTTCTTGGGTAGGGCTGCAACATGATCGTTGGAGCGGTAATGCCTAATTTTGGTGAAATAGATTGCCATATTTCTTCTGTGATGAAAGGAATGATTGGATGCAATAACCTTAATAGATTTTCCAGTACTTCCAGCAACACGTGACGTGTTTGCATTTTTGCTTCTTCATCATCAGAGAACATGACAGGCTTGATTAGCTCTAAATACCAGTCACAAAATTCATCCCATGTGAATTCGTATAATGCTTTTGCCGCAAGATCAAAGCGGTAATTTTGTATATCGCGATGGACTAAATCCGTCAGTTCCTGCAGGCGGCTCAGAATCCATTTGTCTGTTGGTGGTAATGATGCAAAATTAATCTGGGCAGAAATCTGCTGATCTTCGCAGTTCATTAATACAAAGCGGGAAGCATTCCATAACTTGTTACAGAAATTGCGATAACCTTCAATACGGTTTAGGTCAAATTTAATGTCACGGCCAGTTGAGGCCAGTGCCGCAAAAGTGAAACGCAGTGCATCGGTACCAAATGCCGGGATACCATCCGGGTATTGCTTGCGGGTCGATGCTTCAATTTTTGCTGCCATTTTTGGCTGCATAAGTCCTTTAGTGCGTTTATCAATAAGTGCATCTAAAGTAATGCCGTCAATTAAGTCGATCGGATCTAGTACATTGCCTTTGGATTTTGACATTTTCTGTCCGTCAGAATCACGTACCAGGCCATGAATGTAGATATCCCTGAAAGGAATGTCATCCATAAACTTCATGCCCATCATGATCATGCGTGCGACCCAGAAGAAAATAATATCAAAGCCGGTGACAAGTACCGAAGTGGGATAAAATTCTTTTAGTTCTGGTGTTTTTTCTGGCCAGCCTAAGGTCGAGAATGGCCACAGTGCTGATGAAAACCATGTATCGAGCACGTCTTCATCCTGTGTTAATGAAATGCTTTCGTCTAAATTGTTTTTGCTGCGCGCTTCTTTTTCATCGCGGCCTACATAGACATTTCCCTTGTCATCGTACCAGGCAGGGATGCGATGTCCCCACCATAGCTGACGGCTGATACACCAGTCCTGAATGTTGCGCATCCACTCGAAGTAAGTGTTATTCCAGTTTTCCGGTATGAAGCGAATGGTGCCGTCTTCAACAGCTTTAATCGCTGGTTCGGCCAGCGGTTCGATTTTGACATACCACTGATCTGTCAGGAATGGCTCGACAACGGTACCGGAACGATCACCTCGTGGCACCATCAGTTTGTGGTCGACTATTTTCTCCAGTAAATCCAGTTCGCCAAGGTCGTTTATGATTTTTTTGCGTGCTTCGTAGCGATCCATGTTTTGGAATTCAGCAGGCGCATTTTCATTGATCTTTGCATCTATTGTGAAAATATTCAGCGTGGGGAGATTGTGACGCAGGCCAACTTCATAATCATTGAAATCATGGGCAGGTGTAATTTTCACGCAGCCAGATCCGAATTCCGGATCGACGTAGTCATCAGCAATAATAGGAATGTCTCTATTGCATAAAGGCAGACGAATGGATTTGCCGACTAAGTGTCTGTAACGTTCATCCTCTGGGTGCACAGCGACTGCGCTGTCACCAAGCATCGTTTCAGGTCGTGTTGTTGCCACCACCAGGTGTCCGCTGCCATCTGTGAGAGGATAACGCATATGCCAAAGGTGGCCATTTTCTTCTTCAGAAATGACTTCCAGATCAGATACTGCCGTATGTAATACAGGATCCCAATTGACTAAACGTTTGCCTCTGTAGATTAATCCCTCATCATGCAGGCGAACAAATACTTCTCGCACAGCTTTAGACAGGCCTTCGTCCATGGTGAATCTTTCCCGTGACCAGTCAACGGATGAGCCTAGTCGCTCCAGTTGTTGCGAAATAGTGTTGCCTGACTGCTGTTTCCATTCCCAGACTTTATCCAGAAAAGCGTCACGGCCTAATTCTGTGCGGGATGTGCCCGCCGCGTTAAGCTGACGTTCAACTACCATTTGAGTTGCTATGCCTGCATGGTCAGTTCCAGGTTGCCATAAAGTATTATCTCCGCACATGCGGTGATAGCGCGTCATGCTATCCATTACTGTATTGTTGAAAGCGTGCCCCATATGCAAAGTACCAGTCACATTGGGGGGTGGAATCATAATGCAAAATGGCTGGGTGCCTGATTCGCCAGGCTGGAAATATCCTTGAGATTTCCATTCCTGATACCAGTGCTTTTCAATATCGTGAGGCTGGTAGACTTTTTCCACGGTGGATAGGTTTCCTGAAGATAGTTGTTATTGTTGTATGAAAACTGGAGCTGCTATTCTATTTGTAAACGGGCGTGCTCACCATTGTTTGTTGTTTCAATAGTATAAAAAAGTGTGTGAATAACACTTAGCTGACCTGGTGATGGGTAGGAGTTTCCCCTTTTTCTTTATACAGGCGGAAACGCTCGCGAGCATTTTGTTTCATGGTGGTATTTGAACCCACGACTTCAATAACGCGCTCAAACTGACTGTAAAAGTCTGGGATGTTCGGTGACAGGTTAACCAGTAATTCTCGCTGAGTGGGCAGTTCCATGTGATTCAAGGTTACTGCGCATAGCTCATTTTCCGAACAGGTTTGCTGGTGAGGAATAAAGCTGCGATCACGGAATACCCAGAGGAGCTCATCCATTTGCATGGTCACGCGCTCGTCAGGTGTGTGAATATGAACGTGCATGCCCAGAGTGTAGGCTTTCTCAACCAGTCTGCAGGTATACCGCAGCCAGGCATCAGCCGCGGTATCGTCTACTATATAAAAATCAATTTGTGGCACGTTAAGCAGTTCGTGCACGTCGCATCAGATATTCAGTAAGCAATGGCATTGGTCGGCCTGTCGCACCTTTATTTTTTCCCTGATTCCAGGCAGTACCGGCGATGTCCAGATGAGCCCATTTGTATTCTTTGGTAAAACGGGCAAGAAAACATGCAGCAGTAATGGTGCCAGCCCAGCGTCCGCCAATGTTGGCAATATCTGCAAAGTTGCTATCAAGTAATGGCTGGTATTCTTCCCATATGGGTAATCGCCATGCGCGATCGCCGGTGGACTGGCCAGCAGCCAGTAACTCATCACTTAGTTTGTCCGAGTTGCTCATGAGTCCGCTTGCTTCATGGCCAAGGGCAACAATACACGCGCCTGTTAAAGTAGCCATATCTATGACGACATCAGGATTATAGCGTTTAGCGTAGGTGAGCGCGTCACACAATACCAGACGTCCTTCAGCGTCTGTATTCAAAACCTCGATAGTCTGACCAGACATGGAAGTGACAACGTCCCCAGGTTTTGTTGCTTTGCCACCAGGCATATTCTCTGCAGCAGCAACCAGTCCGACAACATTTAGAGGTAACTGCATATCGCAGATAGCCTGCATTGTGCCAAGCACAGTTGCTGCACCGCACATATCGAACTTCATTTCATCCATGCCTGCACCAGGTTTAAGTGAAATGCCTCCGGTATCAAATGTGATTCCTTTCCCGACAAGTACGACGGGTTTGCTATTACGCGCGGCACCTTTATATTGCAGTGAAATCAGTTTGGCAGGTTCTACGCTGCCAGCAGAAACTGACAATAAAGAACCCATTCCAAGTTTCTTCATTTCGCGCTCATCAAGGATTGTCAGAGAAAGTTTTCCTTTACCTTTTTTGATGTTTTGCGCGGTTTTTGCAAGATAGCTTGGGGTGCATATGTTGGCAGGTAAATTTCCCAGTTCTTTAGTCAGTTGCATGCCGTCTGCAATGGCTTTACCTTGAACGATGCCTTGTTTAATCTGTTTTAACTGTGATGCCAGATTGCAAACAAATTTAATTCTCTTTAATTTGCTGGGTACTTTCTTTTTAGAAAGGGTGTGGTCGTACTTGTAATAAATATCTTCTGCCAGCTGAATATGCATGCGAGTGAGCGATTGGATGTTGTGATTTTTTATCTCTAGCATGGTGAGTGTGCTTATAGCGTCAGGTGAACCTGTGCTCTTCAACGCAGATATGCAGGATTCGAGGATCTTTCTGTACTTGATAATGTCCAACTCACTTGATTTACCGCCGCCAACTAACAATATCCGCTTTAAATTCGAGTTTTTAGGTGTGTGTAGAAGTAGAGTTTCACCAAGATTTCCGCTCATATCACCACTTTTTGTTGCAGTGGATATAATTCCACCATAGAGCTGATCTAACTGTTGTGCTTCATCGCTTAAACGTTTGCCTGCAAATACTGCCACAATCGCACATGCGCTTTTCTCGCTAGTAATTGCACTACGTTTTACGAGATACTCCATTTTACTTCTCCTGAAAATTTTGGGGGGTAGTGAATTCTACATGGATCAAAAAAATTGAATCAACTTTTTCATGCGTAGTACTGAATACTATTAAATTATGCGAATAATTTCACGATACATCGCTCGCGATATTGTAACGGCAATTGCATCAGTCGCTCTGATTTTGTTGTTAATAATTCTGGGGAAACTGTTTATTCAGTTGCTGGGCGACGTGCTGGACGGAGATCTGAGTGCCAATATGCTTGGTACAGTGCTGATACTGGGTGTAATCAGATATCTGGTGATTTTGCTGCCGTTTTCCCTGTTTATTGGCATTATCCTGGTATTGAGCCGTATGCATAAAGACAGTGAGGTCAATGTGGCAATGGCAAGTGGAGCCAGTAGCTGGGATTTTATTCGGGCAGTTATGCCAATAGGAATTCCGGTACTGGTAATTTTGTATCTGCTGGTTGCATATGTTTCACCCTGGGCGCATCGATTAGCTGAAGTAATCGAGAGTGTTACTGAGCAAAGTATGGTGCTTGGTCAACTGTCACCGGGAAAGTTTTTCGAGCTCGAAAGTACCGGTTGGGTAGTGTACGCAGAATCTGAAGATGCTCAAAATGGTACGTTGACCAATGTTTTTTTGCAGAGAAGAGAAGGCAGCAAATTGATTGTAGAAGTTGCGGAACGTGCGCGTATGCAAAAAGACGAAAATTCAGTTCAGGTATTTGTCTTGTTTGACGGTAAAACAATAGAGGGTATTCCCGGACAGGCAAATTACTCAATATCTACCTATCAGGAACATCGTGTTTACCCGCCGCGAACTGACTTTTCTCGTGAAGCTGGAAAAGCCAAGTATCAAAATATAATGTCGTTGTTTGGTCAGCAGGATTCAAGCTATGTGGCAGAAATTTTCCAGCGTGGTTCGATTATTTTTTCTACCCTGGTGCTGATGTTGCTGGCGATTCCTCTAAGTAAAGTCGCGCCCAATTCAGGTCGATTCTCGCGTTTGGCGGTTGCTGTGTTGATTTACGTCCTGTACCTGAATCTGGTGATAGTGACATGTAGCTGGATCAAACGGGGTGAGAGTTATGGGATTATTTCATTGGTAAGTATTCATTTGATTGTCGTCATGGCAACCTATATTGCTTATCAAAAATCTTTAATGTCGCGTTTGAAACGAGTCGTTACCAGTGGCTGATCTATGAAAATACTGGATATTTATCTTGCCCGCTCTGTGTTGACAGGTGTCATTGTTGCGTTATTAATAATTTGCGCGATTGACTGGCTGGGTGATTTATTTTACCAGGTGGGAAGAATGAACGACGGAGATAAATTTTCTGACGTGTTAGTGCTCACGTTGCTGGATATTCCTCATAAGTTATTTGAGTTCCTGCCCAGCAGTATGCTGATAGGCACATTATTTAGTCTTGGCCAGTTTGCGGCGAGTTCAGAACTGGTTGCTGTAGGTGCGGGTGGCTATAGTCGACTTAGAGTTGGTGTAATATCGTGTATTGCCGGTCTGCTAATCACCATTGTATTAAGTGTTGTAGTAGAGGCATATGTTCCTGTCAGCGATAAAATTTCTCTGGCCATGCAGCAGAATGAGCGGGAAGATATTTTGCTCACATCGGATGAAAGTTACTGGGTACGTGATCAGAATCGGTTTATCAGGATCGGGCGTGCAGTTTCTCAGGACTTATTGAATGAGTTGGCCATTTACAGTTTTAACCAAAGTGGTGAAATAGAATCAATAAGTGAGGCAGAATCTGCTGTTCGCAAACAAGGTGTATGGCAGTTAAATAATTATCGCAGCTCCCGTTTTGAAGGTAATAAAGTCATTGCAGAAATGCTGGAATTCCAGCCGGTACCCAAGCTGTTTTTAAGCAGTTTTTTGCAGTCAGTCACTTCGGATCCTTTCAAAATGTCTATGCAGCGATTGTCTGAATATATCTTCTACCTGGAAGATAACCATCTGGACGCGCGCGAATACAGGGTGGCCCTGTTCAAAAGGATGGCGGTGCCATTTGTTGGCTTGGCTATGCTGTTGCTGGCGTTGCCGCTGGTGTTCAGGCCGCGTCAGCTTGGAGGTGCAGGGCAGCGCTTGATGATTGGAATTGTAATCGCTTTACTGGCGCATCTTATTGTTGAGGTGATCGCAAATGGTGCAATTGTATATCAGCTTTCACCTGTATTAGTTGCATTCTTGCCAGTAGTGATAATTTTAGCATGTTCAATGGTTGCATTTAAATTTACTCGCTAACCATTTTTAGTCGTGTTTTGGAAATAATATCGTTCCATGCAAGCCGGTCTTTGTTGGTATAACTCCATAAAAAGCCTGCGCCCAGAGTTACCCAGCATAGTAGTGAGCCAATGTAACGTAAAAAAGCATGCTTCCAGGTGAGTCGGGTGCCTGTATCTGTTACTACTTTTATCTTCCATGTTTTGGATCCTAACGTTTGTCCGCCATGTGTCCAGCACCAGCCAAAGAATAAAAATGCAACCAGATGTATATAGAGTATGTATAGCGGATAGTATGGATGATTCATGGTGATTTCGAGTGGAACTGCAACAGGTAATGATGCAAAAAATAACAATGCAATGAGTAAAATTGAATCGTAAAACATAATTGCAATTCTTCGCAGCAATCTTACGGGTTGGTTGGAATTATTGTCTTTCATTTTAGATGAGATGATTACAGTTAACGTTTGTTTATCCTGCTTTGTGTGGGTGTACTGGTCCAAAAGTAAACAAAAGATGAAAATTGTTTGAAAAGCATTTACACTATACAACAGGTTTACCAATTAAAAGTGTATATGATTCATTGCATCGTTTTTAATTTTGTTAAAACAAGCCAAATATTTTATTTATTTTCCTTATCCGTAATATCGAGCGACCGCTCTTCAGTATCCATTTATTCGAATAATTATCATGGCAGCTAATGCAGCAAGTAAATTAATGGATAGAGACAGCGATATTGTCGAGATGTTTTTGGATAATATCTGGATGGAATATGGTCTCAGTGAGAATACACTGAGTGCATATAGAAACGATCTGTTTAATTTGCTGCGCTGGTTGTCCGGTCTCCAGCTGTCGATATCTGATGTCAAACATGAGCATTTGCTGGATTACCTGGCTTACCGGGTCACGCAGGGAATGCAGCCCAGATCAGGTGCGCGCCTGCTTTCAAGCATACGTCGTTTTTATCGTTATCAGTTAAGACAGGGCAATGTTGCCGCTGATCCGACTGAAAAAATAGAATTTCCCAAATTAGGTCGATATTTGCCTGAGGTGCTTAGCGAAGACGATGTTGAAATGTTGCTGGCTGCGCCCGATATTACAAAGCCACAAGGGATTCGTGATCGGACAATGCTGGAAGTGCTGTATGCCTGTGGCTTACGTGTTTCTGAATTGATTAACCTGCAGCTTCATCAAGTTAATATGCGAACTGGCGTATTAAGGGTCATTGGCAAAGGGAATAAAGAACGTTTAGTGCCTTTTGGCGAACAGGCAGGAGACTGGCTGGGAAATTATTTTGCTAATGCCAGGCCATGTTTGTTAAAAGAATGCCATGACTGTAGCGTTTTATTTATTTCTAATCGTGGTTTGGGAATGACGCGACAGGCCTTCTGGCATGTAATTAAAAGACATGCTCGCGTTGTTGGTATCGAGAAACACCTGAGTCCTCATACGCTTAGACATGCTTTTGCGACACATTTGTTAAATCACGGCGCAGATTTGAGAGTAGTGCAAATGTTGCTGGGACACAGTGATTTGTCAACAACGCAGGTCTATACGCATATCGCTCAGGCACGATTACAGGAGTTACATCGGGAACATCACCCTCGCGGTTAATATTTGGGATAACTTTGAGGTTTTCCCGGTCTAATGATCTAATCAATTAAATTCACTTATAATTCACAAGGAAGCATCATGTTCAGATGGTTGTCCGTATTATTAATATTGGCTGTTATTTCTTTTTCTACGCAAGCTGATACTGAAAAAAACATCGAAGCGATCAAAGCAAAGCTGGTCGAATCATTCCCTGCTCATATTCCGGATAGCGTGTCTAAATCGCCTGTAGAAGGACTGTACGAGGCGGTTTATGGCACGCAGGTTATCTATGTCACTGATGACGCGAGATACGTCATTCAGGGTGTCGTGATGGATCTGGATGATGACAAACGTGATATTACTGAAGTGGCCTCAAGCCGTGCCCGTAAAAAATTTATGACTCAGGTTAATGAACAGGAGTCAATTGCATTTGGTGCCGAGAATCCCAGACACGCTATTACAGTGTTTACAGATATTGATTGTGGTTATTGCAGGAAATTACACAATGAGATGGATCAGTATGCCAGCTATGGCATCAAGATTAATTATCTGCTTTTCCCGCGTAATGGAATCACCTCACCCAGCTACTCCAAAGCTGTATCTGTATGGTGTAGCAAGGATCGTGAAGAGGCGTTAACCAGAGCCAAAAATGGCGAAGAGTTGCGCGCAGAGAATTGTGAGAACCCTGTTGCAAACCATTTTGAGCTGGGCCGGAAAATTGGAGTAACAGGAACGCCAGCAATTTTAACTGCAGATGGAGAATTGATGCCGGGCTATTTGCCGGCGAAACAGTTAGCTCAGCGTCTGGATGATCTTGCCAAGAAGTAAGTAATATTAATCGGTTGATGTGCCACTGATTGGCACATCAACAAGTAGTGCAATTTTAGTAAATACAACTGAGCACCGTATCGGTAGTGACGGATACATTGGTTGCACTGCGTCAGCATATCGCTTTAGTTGAGTAGTAAATTTCTTTGCTTCTTCCTGTGCTTGCACTTCTGAAATATCGGCCTGGGTTTTGTAGTCTATAATCCAGATGCTATCTTCGCGTACGATCATCTGGTCAATAATGCTGATTTGCTGTGTGCTGGTAGTGCTTGCCACGGCGAGTTCGTGATAAATTTTCTGGTTATCTGCTTGTCTGAATATCTCGGCAAGAGAAATGCTGTTTAAGCAATTTAGTGCCTCATTCTTGAGAGGTGTAAGTTCATCAGGGGTGATATTTGTATTCGCTTCTAAATTCACTCTATTCAATAACGCCTGATCATTAATGCCAGGTGATTGTGTTAAAACTTCCAGCAGCTTGTGAATAAGTGTTCCTTCCAGTGCTTCATTGCCTGCTTGCTCCGGTGTAACAGAATTTGTCGTTGATTCCGTGATCGGTGAAAATAGATCTGTGTAGTCATTGGATATTTCGATTGAGACAGGAGCATGTGACTCACAGGCATCCAGTTCAGGTTTGGTGTGATGCTCGTAAAACCATGCTTCAGTGCTTTCCTCATCGATGTCTAAGGCTGTTCTGCATTGAGCATGCCAACCTTCCTGCGAACTTCGTTGTGCATTTACACCGGTCATAATGAGAATCTGTTTTGCACGTGTTAATGCTACGTATAGCAAATTTAGACTTTCGTTGCTGGATTGATTAATTTCCTCCTTAAGCTGTAGAGCAGTATGGCTCATTATGCTTTTTTTACAGCCGAGCATAAAAATATTCGGTGTTTCTGAAGTCGCAGGCCAGTGAGTGATAGTATTGAACTGCTCAGGAGGTTCAGTGCTTGGTCCGCTATCGGCGATAAATACGATGGGTGCTTCCAGGCCTTTGGAGCCATGCACTGTCATGATTTCTACAGCATTGGTATTTGTGTTGTCGCTGATAAATAGCGCTTCAGGATTGGTTTCTTTTAATTTTCGTAAAAATCGGGCGATGCTTGAGTATCGACCACTTTCTATTTCCAGACTTTGCTGTAAAAACTGATTGAGTCGACCACAAACGTGCTGAGATTCTGCATTGCTAATCGCCGCGCGATAGCGATCAAGTATATTCCAGCTTGAGAATATATAATTTAGCAAGTCATGGACTGGTATGCGGTCTGCAATTTGTTTCCACTCGTAGAGAGCAGTATTAACGCTATGTAAAGGATGGGTAGATCCCGATTCAGCTGTAAGCATATCCAATTTCTGTTTCCATGTGTCAGCATGAATTTTTTGAATTTCAATGAGGAGCTGTTCATCAATATTGAAAACAGGGCTGGATAACAGGTGCGTGAAAGCCAGGTCGTCATACGGGTCAATCAGCGTCGTTAGCAACGCAAGCATATCTTTTATTTCCAGATAGTCTAGCAGGCGAGTTGCATCGTTTGCATGGATAGGTATTGATGCACTCACCAGGCCGGCTTTAAGTTCGTCCAGATGGGAGCGTGTGCGCGTTAATATCAAAATATCATTAAACACAGCAGGGCGTATTTGTTTGCCATCATAAATTGGCGTGTCGCTGTTGATGAGTCGAGTGATTTCTTTCGCAATCAGTACGCCTTCACGATAATGGGCTGTTACTTCACTGTTTTCACGAGGAGTGAGTAGAGGCTGGCGGAATTCATGCTGATCCTGTTTGTCTTCGATTTCAATCAATGGGTGAATTTTTACAAAGCCCCAGCGATTTTGATGCTGGCATGTGTGGGCCTGAAAAGCGCAGAAGTGTTCAGACAAAGATGGGTGTGAAAATAACTGATTAACAAAATTTATGATTGCTGGTGATGAGCGCCAGGAATGATCATTGCTTAATTGTTTGCTTTTTAATTGCTGTTGTGACCACTCTGAGGCTAATGTTTGAATCTCTGGGTTGGCGCCACGGAAACGATAGATAGACTGTTTTATATCACCCACTAAAAACAGACTGCTGGTTTGCGTCTGATGTTGATCATGTGAAGATTCTATTAATGGCTTTAGTAACTGCCACTGGATTGGGTTGGTATCCTGAAATTCATCGACCAGGAAATGACAGATTCGCTGGCCTAATTTATATTGCACCCATAATGCGTGATCTTCCTGCTGAAGTAAGCGATAGGTTTCCCACTCCAGATCATTAAAATCAATCACACCATGCTCAAATTTTACGTGCTGATATTGCTGCAACAGTTCTCTGCCCGCATAAAACCAGGCGTGATTTGCATTTAAATAATGTGTGTGAATGCGGCTGGCAAGAATATTTAATGTCTTCTCGCAAAACGTGTGATGAGCCTGAATGAGAAACTCAGACTGCTGTTGACTGATTAATTTATGCCAGGCTTTACTGATGGTGAGTTTGCGAGGTTTGTTTTCCCTGGTCAGGAATGTAGCCTGCATGACTGATAGACAGGCATCTGTATCATGATTCCGAGAAGATAATAGTGGTTCAATATTGTCTGCCCAGTTCTGATAAGTCTTAGCCGGACTCAGGCGCAGTATTTGACAATACTCTTTTAGTGACTGTAAAAAATCTTTATCCTCAAGCCAGGTTTGATAGTCGTCTTCCTGTACATTGCCTGTTTTTTTGATCAGCACATCATGAGCAAAAGTGACAGTGTCTTTAGCCTGTTTAGTATATGCGCGCCACTCGCTGCGAGCATTTAAGAAACCTAGTAGTGCTGTTTTAGTGCCATTAAGGCCAAAGCAGAAATCAAACAAGGTATGCATCGACTTGCGCAGTGCTGCCTTGCCTGGCTGTTCGCTAGCTGATAACAATCGTTGCCACGCCTGATTGGCATAGACATGGGAGTGTTCTGTTAACTCAAAAGTCGTGGGCAGTTCACTTTCCAGGGGAAACGCGCGAATGATTTCTTCGCAAAATGCATGAAACGTACTAATACGTATGGCTTGATCTGAAAAGAGAAGTTTTTCATATAAGCCTCTGGCTCTCTCCAGGGTGGCACTGTCAGAAATTTCACTGATAGCGGATAACTCAGCGCCTAGCTCGGACTCGCTCATCACTGACCATGCTTCGAGTTTCTCGAATAATCGAGAACGCATTTCAGCAGCACTTTTGCGTGTAAATGTAATAGCCAGTATCTGCTGTGGCTCAGCGCCTGCCAGCAACAATCGACAGATTCGAGTGATTAGTAACCACGTCTTGCCTGAACCAGCTGATGCAAACACATTGGCGTTGTTCCTGGGATGGGTGGAACTATCTAGGTTAGTCATGATTTGATAAGAAATTTTTGCTGCAAGCCGGTTTCATATAGAATGCGTTCTCTTCAAGCACTATTGCTTTAACGAATATTTCCTTTTGATTTTAATTTATGTCTAAACAGTATGATGCCGCCGCTATTGAAGTATTGAGCGGCCTGGACCCTGTGCGAAAACGCCCGGGAATGTATACCGATACTGCCCGTCCAAACCACTTAGCACAAGAAATTATAGATAATAGTGTGGATGAGGCCATTGCCGGTTATGCCACAAGTATAGAAGTCAGTCTATTTAAGGATGGTTCTCTGGAGGTTATTGATAACGGTCGTGGTATGCCGGTGGATAAACACCCGGAATTAAAAAAACCAGGGGTGGAGGTCATTATGACTACTTTGCATGCTGGTGGTAAATTCTCCAACAAGAATTATCAGTTCTCCGGAGGCCTCCATGGTGTAGGGATTTCGGTCGTTAATGCCCTGTCTGAGCGTGTTGAAGTGACTGTCCGAAGAGATGGCAAGGAATATAACATGTCATTTGCCAATGGTGATAAGGCTTCACCACTCAAGCAGATTGGCACAGTTGCCAAGCGAACGACAGGTACCACTATCCGCTTTTGGCCGGATAAAAAATATTTTGATAGCGTTAATTACTCAGTTCCTAAACTAGTTCACCTGCTTCGTGCAAAAGCAGTACTTTGCCCTGGTTTGCACATTCGATTTAAAGATATTGCCAAAAACGAAGAAACCGAATGGTTTTATGAAGATGGCATAAGCGATTACTTGCTGTCTGAACTGGAGGGGATGACACTGCTTCCGTTGAAGCCCGTATATGGAAACTTCTCATCAGACAATGAAGCCGCAGAATGGGCGCTGACATGGGTGGAGGAAGGTAGTGAGTGGATCGCAGAAAGCTATGTCAATTTAATCCCTACAGTACAGGGCGGCACCCATGTTAATGGTTTGCGTACCGGCCTGACGGATGCGTTAAGAGAATTTTGTGATACACGCAAACTGACACCACGTGGTGTTAAAATCGCGCCGGATGATGTTTGGCAACAGCTTGCTTATGTGCTTTCAGTTAAAATGCAGGATCCACAATTTGCAGGCCAAACAAAAGAACGACTTGGTTCGCGTGAAAGTGCAGCCTTCGTATCAGGCGTGGTTAAAGACGCTGTTGGTATGTGGTTGCATCAGAATGTTGAAACCGGCGAAGCACTGGCGCAGTTAATTATTCGCAATGCAGAAAAGAGGCTGCGCGCTATTAAAAAAGTAGTGCGCAAAAGAGTCACCGCGGGTCCAGCATTGCCGGGTAAGCTGGCAGATTGTGCGTCACAGGACGTTACGCGAACAGAACTGTTTTTGGTTGAAGGTGATTCTGCGGGAGGTTCGGCAAAGCAAGCGCGAGACAGAGAGTTTCAGGCTATTATGCCACTGCGTGGAAAGATTCTAAATAGTTGGGAAGTTGCTTCAGATCAGGTGCTGGCATCGCAGGAAGTACACGATATTGCAATTGCGATGGGTGTTGATCCGGGTGATTCAGACCTTAGCAAGTTACGTTATGGAAAAATATGTGTACTGGCTGATGCGGACTCGGATGGTTTGCATATAGCAACACTGTTATGTGCACTGTTTCTACGCCATTTTCCTGCTTTAATTGATGCTGGTCATGTTTATATTGCGATGCCGCCATTGTTCAGGATTGATGTGGGGAAAGAAGTATTTTATGCGTTGGATGATGCAGAGAGACAGGGTATTGAAGATAGAATCTCGGCTGAAAAGAAAAAAGGCAAAGTCAATGTCACCCGGTTTAAGGGTTTGGGAGAAATGAATCCCAGTCAGCTGCGGGAATCCACGATTTCTCCAGATAGTCGCCGCCTGGTGCAGTTAACGATAGAGTCTGGAGATGATACCTATAAAATCATGGATATGCTGTTAGGTAAAAAGAACATTCAGGGGCGAAAAGCCTGGCTGGAAAAGAAAGGCAACCTGGCTGAAATATAACATTTTGAAATCTTGGATTAACAATGAGTGATAATTTTGAATTTGATTATGGTGACGTAGAACGCGTCGCTCTGCATGCATTCTCGGAGAAAGCCTATCTCGATTATTCGATGTATGTCATTCTTGATCGTGCACTTCCGCAAATTGGTGATGGTTTAAAGCCAGTGCAGCGCAGAATTGTGTACGCTATGTCAGAATTGGGATTGTCAGCTACATCAAAGCCTAAAAAATCAGCGCGTACAGTGGGTGATGTGATAGGTAAATTCCATCCTCATGGTGATTCGGCATGCTATGAAGCCATGGTGCTTATGGCGCAGCCATTTTCTTATCGTTATCCATTGGTGCAAGGTCAGGGAAACTGGGGTTCAACCGACGATCCAAAATCTTTTGCAGCGATGAGATACACCGAATCCCGATTGACACCTTACGCAAAATCACTGCTTCAGGAATTGGGTCAGGGAACAGTTGACTGGACAGCGAATTTTGATGGTACGTTACAGGAGCCAGTTGTTTTGCCTGCACGCCTGCCAAATATTTTGCTCAATGGCGGGATGGGAATTGCAGTGGGCATGTCGACAGATATACCTCCTCATAATATTCGGGAAGTCGTATCTGCCTGCATTCGTTTACTGGACGACCCTAAAGCTACCATCAGCGATCTGTGTGAGCATATCCATGGGCCGGATTATCCCACTGAGGCGGAAATAATTTCTAACCCGGATGAAATTAAGAACATTTATGAAACGGGTAATGGCCAGGTCCGTATGCGTGCAGTGTATGAGCAGGAAACTGATGGAATAATCATAAATGCGTTGCCGTACCAGGTATCTGGTGCACGTGTTCTAGAGCAGATTGCCCAGCAAATGAATGCTAAAAAACTGCCTATGGTCGAAGACTTGCGAGACGAGTCTGATCATGAAAATCCTGTGAGGTTGGTGATTGTGCCAAGAAGCAATCGCGTTGACGTGGAAACACTGATGCTGCATTTGTTTGCAACGACAGACCTGGAGCGTACCTACCGGGTAAACATGAATGTCATTGGTATCAACGGACGTCCGCAAGTAAAAGATTTGCGTTCTCTTTTACAGGAATGGCTGGAATTCAGAACTCATACAGTCACGCGACGATTGCAGTGGCGCTTGGATCGTGTCAATGAACGACTGCATATTCTGGAAGGATTGCTGATAGCGTATCTCAATATTGATGAGATTATTGCAATTATACGTGAGGAAGATGAGCCCAAGGCAGTAATGATGAAACGCTTTAAGCTCAGTGATATTCAGACTGAAGCTATTCTTGAAATCAAACTAAGACGTCTGGCGAAACTTGAAGAAATCAAAATCAAGGCGGAATCAAAAGAACTGACTAAAGAAAAAGAGACCCTGGAGAAAACTCTGGGTTCAAAAGCACGTCTTAAAAAACTTATTCGCAGTGAATTACTGGAAGATGCGGAAACTTATGGTGATGAAAGACGGTCTGCTATTGTCAGTCGAGCCACAGCCCAGCAGTTAGATGAAACGCAGTTAATGCCTGCGGAGTTGACGACAGTAATATTGTCGCAACGTGGCTGGGTGCGAGCAGCAAAAGGCCATGAAGTTGATCCTGTGGAGATGAATTATAAGACGGGAGATCAGTATCAATCGCATGCCATGGGGAAGAGTAATCAGATGGCAGTATTCCTGGATTCTCAGGGTAAGGCTTATACACTGCCAGCGCATAGTTTGCCTTCAGCGCGCGGGCAAGGTGAATCGTTGGCGGCCAGATTTAATCCTGCAGATGGCGCGAGTTTTGCTGGTGTCATGCTTGGTGATCCGAATAATTTATACTTTCTTGCAACTGACTTTGGTTATGGGTTTGTGTGTAAGCTGGAAAATCTGTATTCACGCAATAAGTCCGGTAAGCGAATCTTGAATGTGCCAGTTGGAGCAAAAGTATTACCACCTGTGCTGGTGCGTTCCCACGAAGATGACTGGATTGTTGCTGTCGGCTCTGAAGGATATATGCTGGTCACAGAACTCGCAGAATTTCCATTAATGTCTAAAGGCAAGGGCATTAAATTCATTAATATACCTGCCGCTAAACTGAAAGCTGGCGAAGAGAGAGTTGCTCATGTATGTCTTGTTCAGGATGGAGAAGCGCTGACTCTATATTGCGGCAAGAAACATAAAGTAATGAAGGGAGGCGAGGTCGATGAGTATGCTGGTGAACGTGGCAGACGTGGACTCAAGCTGCCCAGAGGCTATCGTGCTGTTGATCGTTTGCTAGTTGATTATTCCTCAGAGTGATTTGATGAACTATTCAGGGTTGATTTGTCATAAATTAGCACTATCTTTAATGCCTAGCAGCATTGTAATTTTAATTGTCCATTGAATAAGAGGTAATCATGCTTTCACGTATAGGGTTATTTTTAGCGGCAAATTTTGGTGTATTAGCCGTGCTGAGTGTTTCGTCACGAGTGCTTGGTATTGATGCATGGTTAGCCGAGCAGGGGATGGCAGGGCAGATTAACGGTCTATTGATTATGGCGCTGGTCATGGGATTTGGTGGATCGTTTGTTTCACTGGCTATTTCCAAATGGATGGCAAAAAAAAGTATGGGTGTGCAGGTGATAGAGTCGCCGCAAAATGACAGTGAGCGCTGGCTGGTAGAAACTGTTCGCCGACAAGCAGAACAGGCGGGAATTGGAATGCCTGAAGTCGGCGTGTTTCAGTCTCCTCAACCCAATGCGTTTGCTACAGGAATGAATAAGAACGACGCTTTGGTTGCTGTAAGCACAGGCTTGCTTCAATCAATGTCTTCCAATGAAGTGGAAGCTGTTCTGGGACATGAGGTCAGTCACGTGGCTAATGGGGACATGGTGACGATGGGGTTACTGCAGGGTGTGTTGAATACTTTTGTGATTTTGTTTTCGCGTATTATTGGCATGCTGATTGATCGTGCAGTGTTTAAGATTGAACGCGGGATAGGCCCCGGCTACTGGATTGGAAGTATTGTCGCTGAAGTGGTGTTAGGTATCCTTGCTGCAATCATTGCCAAGTGGTTTTCACGACGACGCGAATTTCGTGCAGACACGGGCGGAGCAGAACTCGCTGGCAAGCAAAATATGATCGCAGCATTACGCAGATTGCAATCTGTGCATGAACCGGAAAATTTACCGGGAGAATTGGCTGCATTTGGAATATCAGGTGGGATTAAAGGCGGGCTGCAGAAGTTGCTTATGTCGCATCCACCACTGGAGAAACGTATTAATGCACTGGAAAATAGTTAGTGCTTATGCTGCGCTAGAGAAGTCGTAGCCTAAATTCTCATTCGGTTCACGGAAAAAGTCGCCGCTGACAAAATCAATACTGATTGACCAGATTTGGGATAAAGATTCTGCGGATTCAACAAAAGGAGCGATTGTCATGGTGTTTTTTTGCTTCGCTTGTTCGCAGATGTGCTTAATATCCTCAATGCGTTCCTTGTCGCCATTCTTGAGACTGGCCATTAGCTGGAAGCTTAATTTTAGATAACTGGCAGGAATCATTGATAGAATTTTTTCTGGTTCCTGACTGATACCAAATGCATCAATAGCAATCTGACATCCAAGTTTCTGTAACTGGGCTGCAAATTCGCGCGCATCTTTTAAGTGACTGACAATACTTTCTTCGCGCAGGTCAAATACGAGTCTGAATGGATCAACATTATTGCTTTTACATTCTTTTTCAAGCCAGGGTGCGAATTGCTGGTCATTCAAAGCACCAGTTGTTAATTTTATAAAAAACTGGGAATCCGGGCTTTTATCCGTATGCTCTGCAAGTTTTTTCAGTGCGGTGGTTACGACCCAGCGATCAAGCATGGCTGATACACCAGAGCGTTCTATACTTGGCAGTAATTCGGCTACTGATATTTTTGCACCTTCTTTACTGACTAGTTGTGTATAGACCTGGTAACGGTCCTCTGTTTTTCCTGTGATGCTGACAACTGGCTGGTATAACAGAAGTAATCTGCTTTCACGTATGGCATCCTGTAGCTCCTGGGTCCATTTTTGATCTAGCAAAGTCCCGGTGAGGCTACGTGATTCTTTAGCGAAGAGATAAAGCTCGTGTATTTCATTCTCCCAGGCGTAGTCGCAAGCTGATTTAGCTGCAGATAAAGCATCTGCGACTTTCTTAAGACTTGTATCTAATGCTGTAGCGCCTATGTAAAGTTCTGGAGAGATCTTTTGGCTATTGATTGTGACTGGATTGTCGTCAATTGCATCTCTAAGACGTGCACCTAATTCTACCAGTTTGTCTTCATCATTTTCTAAAGTCAGTATGCCAAATGACTCGTCATTAATTTTTCCGAGTGCTTCCTCGTTAGTACATACAGTTTTAAGTGCTTCCGCCACGTGTGAGCCGAGCTTGTCTATAGCGCTGATGCCAAATTGATCTTTAATCGTATCAATATTGGCAATGTCTATCTGAATATATGTTGATGTAACGTTTCCAGTCTGCGCAGAATCAATGGCCTCCTGAATTTTGTCTGTCAGAGACTTTCTGTGGAAGAAGCCAGTTTCATGATCGCGCTCGCTGACATAGCTGAGTTGCTCCTGGAGTTCTTTTGATTCGCTAGTCTGCATGTGTAATACAAACTGTACACAGGTTTCGCCTTCTACTAATACAGGATTGTATTCAATATCTGTAAGCAAGTACTCATCACCTGACTTGAAATTCAGACTGGCAGATCCGCATGTGCGGTTTTTGCTGACATCTTTTAGAATCGACTTTAACGATGATTGATCTTCAGGTGATACCAGTTCAAGAATCGAGAGTATGCTGGCATCTTCAGTGCCATCAATATCAAATAATTCCAGATACGATGCATTGGCATATGTGTGTAATCCTTCATGTATGTAGCAGATTGCATCGCGAGAAGTATTAAGTATTTTATTGTAGCGCTGATCCAGGTCCTTGTAGTTATCTGCCTGTATTTTCAGATCCTGGATATAAAATTCAGTTTGAGCGAGACGTGAGGTTGCCAGTTTTAGCTGTTCCTGATCATCGTAGGGCAACACAATATGGGCTCCAGCAGAGAACAGTTGCGCCTGCTGGCTGGAGCTGTCTTCACAAAGAGCTACAATTGGTGTTTCGTGTGTATCAGTCATGAAAGAAGCACGTGCTTCTTGAATGCTTAATTCGTCAATATTATTGGTTTGAATAATGATGTGAGGACTTACTTCCAGATTCTTAACTTCTTCAAACTGCTCTTTTGAGGAAACAATTGTTTCGCGCACCGCAAACCCGGATGACTTGATTGTTCTCACAATGTTGTCAGCGTTGTTTGCATCTTGGTCAATCACCAATATTTTTAAAATTTGCTCCATGTACCTAAAGCCTGATTCCTTTCAGTAAACTTATTGTTTTTCTTTGCCGAATATTTTTATTACTTCTATATGTGAGAAACAACTCGTTTTTTCCAGTGTTCTCCCCAGCATAACAGTGCGCTGACTGCTTGTGCCTTTGATATTAATTTCACGTGAGTCCAGACTTGAATTTGAAGGCAGTAGCAGGCTATAGCTTTTACTGTTTTCGAAAATTCTTTTGAGTAATAGCCCGTGGTACTCCAGATGAGTATTGTTCTTGTTGTATGCAGTTATGCATGCGCATTCTGCACCAAAAAGCTCCACGCCCACTTTGTGTTCCTTGTTGGGTAGTCCCTGCATCCATCTAATAATACCTACGCGCCACTGTAAAGTTTCACAGCCTTCGTTTTCGTCGCGTATAGCAATTATTTCGCCAACGCGAGTAGTGCAAATGCCATCGGCTTTGTAATGCAGGCAAAACCCACCTGCGTTAAAATTTTCTACCTGCCACTTGTCCAGTGAAGCGATTATCCCTGAGAATTTTTTTTCATCTTGCTGATTGATGTTTTCATCTTTTTTCAGGCTGGACTGAACAGCAAATGGATTCCATACATCGCTCAATGTTTCATTGGCCGAAGACTGGCTTAAGGTTTTGGGGGATCTGGCATTGATGGATTCTTCGATTGGCAATAAAGAAAGGCTATTAACCACAAAAGAGCTCTGTTCTGCCTGATTGGTGATGTCTTCTGATTTTGGACTCATTGTTTCTACGATCCGAGACAGTCCAATGATTGCACGTACAACCTGGTCACTTTTGATTCTCTTTTTGTGGCGCTGGCTTGGATTGCCAATCATTGTAATCAGGCGGCCGGCTAATTCAGGGTCCAGTTCTTCATTTGACTGCAAGTAATATGAAGTGCTTTGTGTAAATTTTCTGGTTGATTCCGCAAGTTTGCTGACTAATGCTGCATAACCGATAAAGCGATTCTCGGTAGAAATGGGCATTTCTCTGGGTATGTAATATGTTGGATGTTTGCCAGTAGCGAGATTGGCGATATAGATATATTCACAGGACAAGGCGTCGGCATTGGGTGTGATATCAATTAGCTCATGATGCATTTCAAGGAACTTGTTTACTTTGCTGGCTTCACCCTGGCGTAACTGGTTAAATGAAATTAAAGTGAGTGCGCAAAGATGTTTGAATATATTGATAATAGTTGTTTTTTCTTTTGTTCCTTCCTTGCTAATTAAAGCGGTATGCAACCCGTAGTGTTCTGCAACTCTGTAAAGCTGACATATATCGTGCCATAGGCTGTTAGGAATTTCCTGATACATTAACAAGCATGCAACATACTGTTGTTGAAGATGAGAGATGGCCTTGTATATGCAATAAAGCAACTTCTTCTGTTCCAGTTTTGCATCGCCCTGGACAACTTCAGAGATAATAATTTTGAAGGCAATTCCGAGTTCGGCATTCATGTTTTGTTGCAGGTGGAATATCTCTGTGGCACTTGGTGACAATGGAAATGTCTGACAGGCTAAATATCTACGGTGATGATCAAGGAATGTTTTTGATAGCGGTTGCAGCAGTTCTATTGAAGCAAATCTTTGTTTGACAGGGTAAGACTGACGATTGCTTGCGGCGATTAACTGGTATGTTTGTTTGCTGGCAGAATCAAGATTAATCATTGGTAATGCTTTGATCCATTTCTTGATCTGGCGCGGGGTAAATGCAATATCCGGCTGTGCCAATGGATCCTGTGTCGGCATATAGATTTGCATGTCCAATAACATCGAAATAGTTCCCTGCAGATTTAAAGTATCAACTTTAGATTCTAAAACTTGTACTAATAAAAAGCGGCCAACTAATCGCCTACTTGTCGGCAGTAGCAGCCCGTCTATCATAATTGATGCTATTTAGTGTAATTGTTATCCAATTTGAAGATTGTGATTGCCTTATCAACTGGGAAATTCAAATAAATCGACCAACAACTAATGGGTTATGGATTTCAGTAGGATTTGCTATTTTGCCCTGCAATTTCCTGGGCAAGTTTTGGCACCAAATACCCCGGCAGACTATTTTTCATTTCCTGAATAAGCAGTTCAGCATAATCATCTGAAACCTTGAAGTGATGGGTTCCTTTTGCAGGGTCTAGCTTGTGCAGGTAATAGGGGAGTATCCCTGCTGCAAATAATTTATGGGATAAATCAATTAGTACCTGTGCGTTATCATTTACTTTTTTCAGCAGTACAGACTGGTTGAGTGTCAATGTATTGGTTTGTTTGATTTTTTGCACTGCATCACAGAAATGCTGGCTGATTTCATCCGGGTGATTGATGTGAAATACGCAAACCGTGTTGAGAGCGCATTGTTTAAGTGTTGAGACGAGACTGTCTGTAATACGCTCTGGAAATATTGAGGGATATTTTGTGTGTAAACGAATAGTTTTGATGTGAGGGATTTCCTCAATTGCTTTAAACAGTTTGTCGAGAGTTTCATCTTCCAGGCTAAGCGGGTCGCCACCACTGAGAATTATTTCGTTTATTGATTCGTCTTTTTGGCAAAATTCGAGTGCTTCTCTGAAGTGATGGGTATTAGGACTGGATTGCGGATAAGGGAAATCTTTTCTAAAACAATAACGGCAATGTATCGGACAAGTGTTATTGGTAATCAGTAATACACGATGCCTGTATTTTTTGATAACTCCAGGCTGCATGGTCGCTGAAATATCACCGACCGGGTCGTGAGTGTAGCCAGCGGGATCAATAAGTTCATTGGGGCTGGGTAAATATTGCCTCAATACTGGCCCATCCAGCGGATGGTTGCTGAGCAATTGGCGGGATACCTGAACAGGAAAAAGTGAATTGATTTTGTTCAGTGTATCTGTAGTCATTGAATTACTAGAGAAATCTCTCGATATTTCTTTAACGCCTACGTAAGAGTCCGCGAATAATTTTTTCCAATGTAGGGGATGTTTTGCTGATTGCTTGCACGGTATCATGTTGCCTCTTCAAAATTATCTAAATTACCTTTATGGCAAATTACAGTACTAACGAATTCAAGTCAGGTCTTAAAATCATGCTCGATGGAGATCCGCATACTATCGTCGAGAATGAATTTGTTAAACCCGGGAAAGGGCAAGCCTTTAGTCGCGTTAAGATTCGTAATCTTAAAACAGGTCGAGTAGTGGATCGCACCTTTAAGTCCGGAGATAGTGTAGAAGGCGCTGATGTAATGGATGTTGATATGCAATATCTATATACAGATGGGGAGCAATGGCATTTTATGGATCAAAATACATTTGAGCAGCATGCAGCAGACGAAAATGCTGTAGGAGAATCTGCTAAGTGGCTGAAAGATCAGGATATATGTCTGGTAACCCTGTACAACGGTGCACCGCTATCAGTAAGTGCCCCCAATTTTGTGGAATTAAAAATCACCCAGTCTGATCCAGGAGTAAAAGGAGATACGGCTCAAGGTGCAACAAAACCTGCCACGCTCGAAACCGGGGCAACGGTTAAAGTGCCGCTCTTTGTTGAAGAAGGTGAAGTGATTAAAATTGACACACGTACAGGTGAATACGTGTCTCGTGTAAAAGATAGTTAAAAGACGGTTTCGTGTAAAAATGTCTGATTGGCGCCCGACAGCCAGTTTGCATAACCTGGTGCATCGTGCCCAGCTGCTTGATTTAACACGTGAGTTCTTTTCCCGGCGTCATGTACTGGAAGTAGAAACACCTCTGGCATGCGTATCTACCGTCACTGACCCAAACATAGAGTCTTTAAGTTTGACTGCGGGCGATACTGCGCAACGATATTTGCAAACCTCTCCTGAATATTCCATGAAGAGGCTACTTGCGTTTGGTGCGCCCGATATTTTTCAGATATGCAAATCATTTCGCGTAGGTGAACAGGGAGCTGTGCATAATCCGGAATTTACCATGGTCGAATGGTACCGGCGAGGTTATTGTCTGAAGCAGATGATGCAAGAGACTGTCGACCTTATTACTACCCTTTTGGGGAAAAGTGATGAAATAATCAATACTGAATATATCAGTTACCATGACTTAACCGACAAAGCCTTAGGCACATCACTGAATTTACTACCAGAAAGCGAAATTAAAAAATTAGCAGCAGAGAATGGTCTGGTAATGCGCAGCGATATCTCAGTGCAGCAGTGTGTCGATTTTTTGTTTTCGCATAAAGTTGAATCTGCCATGTGTGAGCAATCAGTGACGGTGGTTTTTCACTACCCAGCATCTCAAGCTGCACTGTCCAAATTAAATGACGATGACAATTCTGTCTCAGAAAGATTTGAAGTATTTTATAAAGGATTGGAACTGGCCAATGGCTATGTGGAATTACTGGACTCTGAACAGCAGTTAGATCGTTTTGTTAATGATCAGAAAATTAGAAAACAGCGTGGGCTTGTAAACGTCGATGTGGATCAGCGTTTAATTGATGCACAACGGCATGGTCTTCCTGAGTGTGCGGGAGTGGCCGTAGGTTTTGATCGTGTGATGATGTTGGCGCTCGGTGCCTCCACAATTTCCGAAGTCATTAGCTTCGATTGGGATCACGCCTGATTTTAGTTGTTTCGTACAGCAATCGCTTCTCCCATTTTGACGGCTTGGTCGATATGAAGATGTTGTAATGCCTGTGCATAATTTTTCGAAAACATCATCACGACAGTGGAACCCATATTAAAAGTGCCTATCTGTTCTCCCTTGTCCAGATTAATGGATCGATCTGTATAATCGTAATGTACGACTGTATTTAGGTGCGGCGGTGTCACTAAACCTTCCCAGCTCATCTCTATTGCAGCCACGTTGACTGCGCCGACCATCGTGAGTGCCATGTAGCCACCATCAATTTTGAAAATAGAGGCAACTCTTTCATTACGCGCATATAATTTGTCAATTGCCTTGGGTGCGTAAGGCGCGACACTAAATAACCTGCCTGGAACGTATATCATTTCCAGGAGTTGTCCTGCATGAGCTGAATGTACGCGATGGTAATCACGAGGCGATAAGTAAATAGTATAAAAGCTGCCGCCAGTAAATTTATCCAGATATGTGCAGTTTGGTGTTAGAAACTCATTAAGTGTGAATGTTTTGTTTTTAGCTTGTAACAGCGTGTGCTGGTCGATATTGCCAAACATACTGATCTTGCCATCACACGGAGATACGATGGAGTCAGGCTTATGATCGATGGGGCGTGTCTCTGGTTTTAGTTCGCGCGTAAAAAATTCGTTAAACGTTTTGTAACGGGAAACATCTTCAGTTACTGCATCTTTCATATCGACTTTGAAAGCGCTAATGAAGAGTTTTATCAACCTCTCGGTGAAAGGTAATTCCAGGCGCGTCAGCCAAAAAGTTGTGCGTGATAGTAAGTGGTGTGGGAAGCAGTGAAAAATTAAGCCTTTTAATTTTTCCCAGCGAGTAGCAAGAGCAGGTTCCATTAGCGAGTATAAAATTTACGAATTGTTAAAAAGTCCTGAGCGATATCCTCAGCATTATGTGGTGTACTAAAAAGTGCGCTGATGCCAGTGTCGGGCGCAATCAGATAAATTGAGCTACTGTGATCAACCTGATATTCTGATGATCCCTGTCTGGGTAATTGCTTCACTGCAATTATGCCCATATTTTTAAGGAATGGTGCAAGCTGGTCTGCGTCGGCAGTCACCCCTAGCGCATATTCGCTGAACGAGCTGGTATAGGATTTTAGTTTGGCGAGATTATCCCGCTCAGGGTCTACCGAAACGAAAATAATTTTTATCTCGTCTTCAATATTGTGTGTGGACTTCAATTGATTCACAGTGGCGCTTAAAGTACTCAGAGTGATCGGGCATACATCCGGACAATGGGTGAATCCAAAAAACCAGAATGTCCATGCGCCTTTGATGCTGTTCGGCGTGAACGTGTTGTTGTGCTGATCAACCAGAGTAAAGTCAGCGATTGCTTTTTGCTGGTCATACAAATAAGTCGCCTGTTTAAGTTGTGTTGTGATGTCGCCTGACGCAAATTTTTTACCTGAAACATAAATTCCCACGCTGACAGGGATGGTAATCGCCAGGATAATTAAGATTGCTTTGTTCATCGCGTTCATGGTTAATGTCTTTGTAAAGCTATAATTTCTTGATCTGAGTTATCAAAATTAAATTTGACCAAACAATGGATATGCAAAATTCAATCGCACTGGAATGCAAGTGTGTAACAGATGCAGTGCATGAGATTGCACATCTTCTACAAAAGCACCCGCTGAATTATGGCCACGGGATACAAACCTCGGTAGATGAGGCCGCGTATCTTGTCAGTTTTGTTGTGGGATTGCCACCCGATTTTGGTGAAGAGTCGGCAGCTAAATTACTTGATCATGCACATGTGGATCGACTGCAGGAAATTGTGCATAAGCGCATATTCTCTAGAATTCCGCTAGCTTACCTGCTTGGAGAAACCCTGCTGTCCGGAATGAAATTTTTTGTCGATGAGAACGTGCTGATTCCGCGCTCGCCGATTGCAGAAATGATAGAAAACCGGTTTTTCCCATGGTTGACTGAAAAACAGCCAGTACGCAGGATTCTGGACTTGTGCACAGGTAGTGGCTGTCTTGGGATACTGGCGGCTCTGGAATTTGGTCATTCTCAGGTGGATGTGAGTGATATTGACTCAAAAGCATTGAAAGTGGCTAACAGGAATATTATCTTTCACGGCCTGCAATCGCGCATAAATGTAGTACTTTCAGATGTCTACGAGCAACTTCCCGGCCATCAATATGATATTATCATTGCTAATCCGCCGTATGTTCCTGTGTCAGAGCAGATAGATCTACCTAGTGAATTCTCCCATGAGCCAGCGCATGCCTTATTTGCCGGTGAGGACGGACTCGATATCGCCAAACGAATTATCTGTGGTGCGTGTCAGTTTCTCGAACCCAGGGGTATTTTAGTGCTGGAAGTAGGCCAGTCTGCGCAAGCACTGCAAGCACATTTCCCGCAAATCGATTTTATGTGGCATGAGCTGGAATATGGTGGTGAAGGAATATGTGTGCTTGCTGGTGAGGAATGTAAGAAAATTGTTGAAACTAATGCTGTTGAGTAAGTTAAATGTCCGGTAATACTTTTGGAACGATATTTTGTGTAACTACATTTGGTGAAAGCCATGGGCCTGCAATAGGTGCCATCGTGGATGGCTGTCCGCCTGGTATTCCCCTGACAGAAGAACACATACAGCCTGATCTGGATCGTCGCAAACCTGGTCAATCTAAATTTACTACACAGCGCCGCGAGTCAGATCGTGTTGAAATTTTATCGGGTGTATTTGAAGGTGTAACTACAGGCACACCAATTGGATTAATGATTCGTAACGAAGATCAACGATCCAAAGATTATTCCAATATTGCACAAAGTTTTAGACCAGGTCATGCAGATTACACGTATTTTAAAAAATACGGCATTCGGGACTATCGTGGCGGCGGCAGGTCATCAGCTAGAGAGACAGCGATGCGTGTTGCGGCAGGTGCAATAGCGAAACAGTTTTTATTGCGCGACTTCAACACCGAGATTCATGCAGGTGTCACCCAGATAGGGGATATTCGAGTGCAAAACATGAACTGGGGTGAGGTTGAGACTAATCCATTCTTCTTCGGTGATCAGGCGCAAGTACCCAAACTGGAAGCACTGCTAGACCAGTTGCGACGTGATGGCGATTCAATCGGTGCACGTTTAATGGTGCAGGCCAGTGGAGTGCCGGTTGGCTGGGGAGAACCTGTATTTGATCGTCTGGATGCTGATATTGCTAAAGCAATGATGTGCATCAACGCAGTCAAAGCGGTTGAGATTGGCTCTGGTTTTGATTGTGTGACGCAACGAGGCAGCGAGCATCGCGATAATATTCAGCCGGATGGTTTTCTGTCGAACAATTCTGGTGGAGTGCTCGGCGGGATTAGTTCGGGGCAGGATGTAATTGCATCAATTGCGCTAAAGCCAACATCAAGTATTCGTGTACCAGGTGAATCTGTTAATGAGCAGGGCAAGAGCACAGAAGTGGTCACTAACGGACGTCATGACCCCTGTGTGGGAATACGCGCAGTACCCATAGCCGAGGCAATGATGGCCTTGGTGCTGGCGGATCATGCGCTGCGACATCGCGGCCAAAATGCCAAAGTCAGAACTGACTTTCCAGATATCCCGGCATCTAAGTAAAATATAACTAACTACAGGACAGATCGGGTTTTAATAATCCGATGAGTATTAATTCAATTAACAAAACCAAATAAACAATAACATTCATGACTGCATTATCTTTATACGACAAACTCTGGAATTCTCATATCGTGCATACGCAGGATGATGGCACTAGTCTGATCTATATCGATAGACATCTTGTGCATGAGGTGACTTCACCACAAGCGTTTGAGAGTTTGCGTCTGGCGGGCAGAGTGCCCTGGCGGAAAGCATCAATCCTTGCGGTACCAGATCATAATGTGCCGACCACAGACCGGGATAAGGAAATTACAGATCCTGTATCACGTAAACAATTGCAGGCACTGGATGAGAACTGTGTTTTTTTTAAATTACAAAAGTTCGATATGAATGATCCTCGTCAAGGCATAGTGCATGTCATTGGCCCTGAGCAGGGTGCCAGCTTGCCAGGCATGACGATTGTTTGCGGTGATTCACACACGTCTACACATGGTGCCCTGGCTGCGCTGGCATTTGGAATTGGCACTTCTGAAGTGGAGCATGTATTGGCGACACAGTGTTTACTTCTTCGGAAAACCAGGTCGATGCGTGTAAATATCAGTGGCGCATTACCTAAAGGTGTTTACTCAAAGGATATTGTGCTCGCGTTAATAGCAAAAATTGGTACGGCAGGTGGAAACGGTCACACCATAGAGTTTTGTGGTGAAGCGATTGAAAACCTGTCCATAGAAGCACGTATGACGATTTGTAATATGTCGATTGAAGCCGGTGCGAGAGCGGGTGTGATTGGTGTCGACGATAAAACAATTGAATACATTGCCGGGCGGCCGTTTGCACCCAAAGAGGCGATGTGGGATGCCGCAGTGAAATCCTGGCGTCAATTAGTGTCAGATGAAGGCGCAATTTTTGATAGCACCGTCAATCTGGATGCAAGTCAGCTAAGCCCTCAAGTGAGTTGGGGGACGTCACCAGAAATGGTTGTGCCTGTAGATGGCGTAGTGCCAGATCCTGCTCTGGAATCTGATGCAACCAAAGCAGAAGGGATGAGAAATGCGCTGGCTTATATGGGGTTAACACCAGGACAGGCAATTAATAAAATAGATGTTGATAAGGTTTTCATTGGTTCATGTACCAATTCCAGAATTGAAGATCTACGCGAAGCAGCACAGGTTGTTCAGGGTAAGACACTTGCGAGCAATATCAGGCTGGCCATGATCGTTCCTGGTTCAGGTCTGGTTAAACGCCAGGCCGAGCAGGAAGGACTGGATCAAATTTTCAAGGCAGCAGGGTTTGAGTGGCGAGAACCTGGCTGTTCAATGTGTCTGGGTATGAATGCTGATCAGCTTGAATCAGGTGAGCGATGTGCTTCAACGTCTAATAGAAATTTTGAAGGTCGGCAGGGACAGGGTGGTCGTACACATCTGGTTAGCCCTGCGATGGCCGCCGCTGCAGGGATTGCGGGTCACTTTGACGATGTGCGCAAGTATTTTTAACTAAAGAGTTTAACTATGGAAGCATTTACTAATCTGACATCAAATTTATTGCCACTCGATCGGCCTAATGTCGATACCGATGCGATTATTCCCAAGCAATATCTGAAGTCCGTAAAAAAGAGTGGCTTTGGGGTAAATCTGTTTGATGACTGGCGTTACCTTGATCCCGGTGTGCCTGACCAGGACAATAGTCGGCGCCGTGTTGATACGACATTTATTCTAAATAACCCACAATACAAAAATGCAAAAATATTGCTGGCACGGGATAATTACGGATGTGGTTCCTCGCGCGAGCATGCCGTGTGGGCAATGCTGGACTATGGCTTTCGTGCGGTCATATCAACCAGTTTTGCAGACATATTTTTCAGTAACTGCTTTAAAAATGGATTGCTACCCATTGTGCTGGAAAAAAATGTCGTCGATAAGCTGTTTGAAGCGAGCTTGAGTAATCCGGAATATTCCATATCAGTAGATTTGGAAAAACAGCAGGTTGTTGCCGAGAACATTGGTAGCAGTCATTTTGAGATTGAAGAATTTTCCAAACACTGCATGCTAAATGGTCTGGACGAGATCGGCATTACACTCCAGTACAAAGACAAAATCCATGCTTACGAAAATAAATTAAAGAAGACTTCACCGTGGTTATTTACACATGACTAATTCGCATATACCTAAAATACTAGTATTGCCTGGCGATGGTATCGGGCCGGAAATTGTTAATGAAGCAGTTAGAGTGCTTGAATGCCTGCGTGAAAATGGCTTGTCTGTAGAGGTTGAGCATGGCCTTATTGGTGGAGCGGCATATGATAAAACCCATTCACCATTCCCCGCTGACACGATCGCAAAAGCAGATAACTGTGATGCAATTCTGCTGGGTGCTGTGGGTGGTCCTCAATACGATCAGGTGGAAAGACATTTGCGTCCTGAGCAGGGGTTGCTGGATATTCGTGCGCATTTGAATTTATTTGCTAATTTACGACCTGCACTACTGTACGCAGAGCTTGCATCTGCTTCCTCGCTTAAGCCGGAACTTGTGGCTGACCTGGATTTATTAATTGTAAGAGAGCTTACTGGCGGTATCTATTTCGGCCAGCCGCGTGCACAAGAAGTGAAGAACAATGTGCGACGTGCATACAACACGATGGTGTATGACGAAGTTGAAATTAATCGTATTGCACATGTCGCCTTTCTCGCTGCGCAAAAACGTGACAAGCGTTTATGCTCTGTTGATAAAGCGAATGTGCTGGAAGTGTCACTGCTATGGCGTGAAGTAATGGAGGAAGTGCATCAGCAATATCCGGATGTTGAGCTTAGTCATATGTATGTTGATAATGCAGCGATGCAGTTAGTGCGAGCGCCTAAACAGTTTGATGTCATGGTCACATCTAACCTGTTCGGCGATATTCTGTCAGATGCTGCAGCCATGCTGACTGGATCTATCGGTATGCTGCCTTCTGCATCATTAAATCAGGATAATAAAGGGATGTATGAACCTATTCATGGGTCCGCGCCAGATATAGCAGGTAAAGGGATTGCTAATCCACTAGCAACGATTCTATCTCTGGCCATGTTGTTGCGTTATTCGCTAAATCAGGAACAGGCTGCGAAAAATATTGAGCAGGCCGTCATTGTTACATTGCAACAAGGTGTTCGCACACAGGATATTGCTATTTCAGGCAGTCAGGCAGTATCTACCAGCGACATGGGTGACGCGGTGCTGGCGAATCTGCAAAAAATTTGTATCTGAACAAAATTAAAGTTTAAGGAAGCGTAATGGTGAAAAAATATGATGTTGCTGTTGTTGGTGCAACAGGTGCTGTGGGAGAAGTGATGTTGTCAATTCTTGCCCAGCGTAACTTTCCTGTTGGCAATATTTATGCGCTAGCCAGTGAACGTTCTGCAGGTAAGCCAGTTCCTTTTGGTGACCGATGTCTGGAAGTGCAGAATCTGGCTACCTTTGATTTTTCACAGGTTCAGATTGGATTGTTTTCACCCGGTGCATCTGTGTCAGATGTTTATGCGCCAATAGCTGCAGAAAAAGGTTGTGTTGTGATCGATAACACTTCCAGATTCAGGTATGAAGATGATATCCCGCTGGTTGTCCCGGAGGTCAATTCTCACGCAATAGCGGAGTATAAAAATAGAGGAATTATTGCGAATCCAAACTGCTCGACCATACAAATGCTGGTGGCGCTAAAACCCATTCACGATGCAGTTGGAATCGAAAGAATTAACGTGGCCACATACCAGGCAGTATCAGGAACTGGCAAAGAAGCGATTGATGAATTAAATGCTCAAACCCAGGCAATTTTGGCGGGCGAGCCGTTGAATTGTCACGTTTATCCGAAACAAATTGCATTTAACGCACTGCCACATATAGATATATTCCAGGATAACGGATACACCAAGGAAGAAATGAAAATGGTATGGGAAACGCACAAGATAATGGGTGACAACAGCATCCGTGTGAATCCTACCGCTGTCAGAATTCCTGTGAAATTTGGCCACTCGGAAGCTATTCATCTGGAGCTTAAACAGCCATTGTCGGCAGCCCGGGCTAAAGAGCTTTTAAATAAGGCGCCAGGTGTCGTTGTGATGGATGAGCGACAGGACGGCGGTTATCCAACAGCTGCTACCGATGCCGATGGAACTGATCCAGTCTTTGTTGGCCGCATAAGAGAGGATATTTCACATCCAAGAGGTCTCAATATGTGGGTAGTAAGTGACAATGTGCGCAAAGGAGCTGCCTTAAATAGTGTCCAGATCGCAGAATTTTTGATCGAAAATCATATATAATTTATATTGGTGTCGTGAGTTACTCATTTAACTTAGAGTAGAATCTTTATATAACTTGATAATTGACTAGTGAATATACAAAAAGCAATCATGGGGGATACAAGAATGCATAAGAAGATAGTGGCACTTACTTTATTAGCCACTCTGCTTGCTGGAAGCCCCGGGCTCATTTTCGCATTTGGATTAGGTGAAATTGAAATAAACTCTGCACTAAATCAGCCGATGAATGCGGACATAGACCTAGTTGGTTTTAATGCTGCAACGATTGATGAAGTAAAAGTAGAGCTCGCTAGCCAACAGATGTTTGAAAGAGTAGGTGTGCCACGACCTTACATTCTTACTCGATTAAAATTCACACCAATGATATCCAATGGCAAACCAGTGATTAGAGTCACTTCAACAGATGCCATCCGTGAGCCGTTTCTTACCTTTTTGATAGATGTGCGCTGGGCAAAGGGGAAGTTACTGAGAGAGTACACAGTATTACTTGATCCACCAGTATTTGGTGAGAAAGCTAAAGCAACTATTCAGGCGCCAAAAGTAGCGACACAACCCGTTCCGGCAGCACCGGTTGCAAAAAAGCCAGTCACACCATCGCGGTCAGTGGCTGAGACACCTGCACCAAGTGTTCCCAAACCGAGTGTCCGACCTAATCAGGCAGCTGTACCAAGTACAGCATCCAAACCGGTGCCTCTAAAAAAAACGGACTCCAGACCGGTTAGACGCGGTGATACTCTCTGGAGTATTGCAGAACCCTATGCGCGTGACAGTGGTGTAAGTGTTAATCAGATGATGTTGGCTATTCAGGAAGCCAACCCCCAAAGTTTCGCTAAAAACAATATTAATAATCTTAAGTCAGGCATTGTCCTGCGAATTCCTGCAGAGGAGGCGCCAAAATATTCTGCACGTGAAGCGCTTGCAGAAGTGCAGCGTCAGTGGCAGGTATGGAAGCAGGGAACACAGACTGATTCCGGTGCCGCAGTGAATGTTGATGCCGGTGATGTGGTTGACGGTGAAGTGATGGCAACCCCGGAGCCTGGCCAGGAGCAACCCAAAAGCACTGATTCGAGCTTATCAATATTAGGTGATGGTGATGTCGCAGGCGGAAAAGCGGGTGATGATGCGAATGCAACTCTGACAGAGTTACGTAACCAAGTCAGTTTGCTTAAAGAAAACGCAGCGTCAAAAGGGCAGGAAAATACGGAACTTAAAGGTCGCATAGAATCACTCGAATCTATGATTAAAAAGCAGGAAAATATTATTAGCCTGCAGAATGAGCAGTTGGCGCAGTTGCAAAATACTCTGGCAACTGAGGGCCCAGAAGAAGCATCTGAGCTGGCAGTCACAACAGAAGATGCAGTGGATACAACGACTGAGGCGGCACTTGCATCAGAAGAGCAGCAAGCTGCAGAAACCGGGTCCAGTACTGGAGAAGGAATTAAACCAGCTACAGTTGAACCACTGCCAGATTTCTCAGAGCCCATACCGGAAGAATTTTTGGCAGCAGAAACTGATCAACCAGAAAGTTTGGTTGCAGAAGCAGAAGTTGCACCAGAAGCTGTGGCAGAAGTGGCTCCTGTTGAAACTGTCTCAGAAGTTTCATTCTTCGATAACATTAAAACTGCTCTACAGGATCAGGGGAAGACTCTACTCTATGCGGGTGGTGCTCTGATCGTATTACTGCTGGGTTGGCTTGGTCTGAAACGACGTAATGCAAATGATAATGAAAGCAGTCTTGAAGCCAATGGTTTGCCGGCATTTGAGGATGAACCTTCAGTTGATGAAATGCTTGATGAAACTGTTATCGCTACTCCCGATAACGTAGATGACGCCCTGGAGGATCTTGAACCTGTCGACGAGGAAAACAAGCCAGAGGAAAATGTATTTGCTGATGAAGATTCTTCTTCTGACAGCGACGATGTTCTGGCTGAAGCAGACGTATATATTTCTTACGGACTATATCAGCAGGCAGAAGAGCTACTAAAGGACGGTCTTGCGAAAGAGCCTGAAAATGTCAAATACCAGGTTAAGCTGGCAGAAATTTATTATGCGGACAAAAAGTCTGATGAGTTTGTACAACACGTAGAAACGATGGAATCAGGCATGAATAAGCAGTCGCCTGAATGGGCGAAGATTGCCTCGATGGGAGCAGCATTAATGCCTGCTCATGCGTTGTTTGCAGATGCAGGTGAGTCTTCTTCATCTGCTGTTGTCTCGAATGAACAAGCAGTCACTGAAGATGATTCCGGAACTGATGACATTAGTGATTTCAGTATTCCAGTCGAAGACATAGAAGATTTCGACAGTGATGATCTTGACGATAACTCGCTTGATTTTACTTTTGGAGATGATGGTGAGTTGAGTGATGGGGAATCTGAAACATCTGAAGATTCATCAGATGACAAGACAGAAACATTTGCCGCAGAACTGGATGACGACATGCTGGAAGAGTCTTCCACAGCCATTCTTGAAGCAGGTCTGGATTTTGAATCTGATGCAAGCACAGAAGATGATTCAAATGATGATGAAACGCTCGCATTTGACAGAGACGAAGCAAATTCTGCAAATGAGTCAAGTGATTCAAATGATGTGTTTCTGGATTTTGATGGGGATGAACTGGAAAGTGATTTGAATGCTGCAGTAAGTCATGACGGTGAGACTGAAATGCTGGATCACTCTCTACTGACAGGTTCAGATGCGAATCTGGATCTGGATGATGCCATTAACCTGGATGAAGACCTGAACGCGGATTCGACCAGTGCAGACAATAAAGTGGATAATGATCTTGATGACTTGCTCGATGATAATTCCGAGACGGCCATGTTTGATATGAGCAGCCTTGAAGAACATCAGGATGCGAGTGATGAAGATGGTGTAGAGCGTACTGATGAAGATACAGTAAGTCTGGAGCAGGTGCAGGAGAATCTCACTGCAGAACTTGAAACACTAAGTTTTGATGCAGATGATATTGATCCTGAGAGCATGGAAGAAGATTCATTGCCCACATTGCAGACCTCTGAACTGGGTAAGCCTGATCTGGATATCGATGATATGAATGAGGATTTAACTGCTAGTGAAACCGGTACGTTTGAGCGAGACATGCTTGCTGAAGACGTGACTGAGCAGTTTGATGTCGGCAATATTGATTCAACAATGACAGATCTTGGCGAATTTGGAGACGACTATGAGTTAGACAACCCGTCTGTAATAGAGGAGGTTGGAACCAAGCTGGATTTAGCCAAAGCTTTCGTAGACATGGGTGATGAAGATGCTGCAAAAGAAACACTCACTGAAGTCATGGAACAGGGTGACTCGGTCCAGATACAACAAGCAAAGGACTTGCTCGATAAGTTAAATTAAGTGTAAGTTCTGGTAACAAGTTATTTGAGAAAGCCCCAGTGTGTACACTGGGGCTTTCTTGGTTTTAGCAATAAAAAAAATATGAAATTTGCAGGAATTGTTGAATACGATGGCAGTGATTTTTGTGGGTGGCAAAGACAGTCGCATGCGCCATCAGTACAGGCAGCTGTTGAAAAAGCTATCAGTCAGGTTGCCAATCATGAAACGGGTATTGCGTGTGCAGGGAGAACAGATACAGGTGTGCATGCACTGGGGCAGGTGATACATTTTGAGACGAATGCACAGCGTGAGTTGCGCTCCTGGCTGTTAGGAGTAAATTCTAATCTGCCGCGCAGTGTCGTATTGAGGTCAATAAAGCCAGTGCCGGAAGACTTCCATGCACGTTTTTCTGCGCTCTCACGTTCATATCGTTATATTATATCTAACGAAAATGTGCGCCCGGCATTACTGGCCAACAGGGCAGCATGGGAGTATTCACCGCTTGATGTGGGGCTTATGCAGGCAGGAGCAAAATTTCTTGTCGGGGAGCACGATTTCACCAGTTTTCGCGCGCTGGCATGCCAGGCTAAAAGTCCAGTACGGAAAATTTCACGGTTAAACGTACAAAGAGAAGGCAAGCTGGTGATTATAGATGTTACTGCTAATGCTTTTTTACATCATATGGTTCGTAATCTGGCTGGTGTGCTTATGAGTATCGGTAAGAAAGAATATTCTCCAGAGTGGGCTCAGCAAGTCCTGATAAATAGAGATCGTTCATGTGCCGGGGTCACTGCACAGGCACAGGGGTTGTATTTTGTATCTGTACAATATGATCCAAAGTATCAATTGTGAGATAACATCAGTAGCATTTACTCAGGAATAATTAATCAGTCATGGCGCGTACGCGGATTAAATTTTGTGGTATCACTCGACAGGAGGATCTCCAGATTGCAGCAGATCTTGGCGTTGATGCGATTGGCCTGGTGTTTTGTCCTGTCAGCCCGCGAGCTGTCAATGCACAGCAGGCAAGGTCGTTAATTGATCAATGTGGACCATTTATCACAAGCGTAGGGTTATTCATGAATCAAGATGCAGGTACAATCAGCTCATTAATAGAGAAGATTCCTGTTGATATGCTGCAATTTCATGGGGACGAGTCCGAACAGTTCTGTGCTTCTTTCGGGCTTCCTTACTTGAAAAGTATTGCGATGGGAGGAATCGGACAATCGGTGCCAGAATCGGATTATCCATCAGCGTCAGCACTATTGCTGGACAGCAACGAATCGGGTCAGCCAGGAGGCTCTGGCAAGCAATTTAACTGGGCCAATATACCCGCTCTGGAAAAACCAATAATATTGGCGGGTGGACTGGATGCAAACAATGTCAGTGACGCAATAAAGCAGGTACGGCCTTATGCGGTTGATGTCAGTAGCGGTATAGAGTCTGCCAAAGGAATAAAAGATATTGCCAAAATGAAAAATTTTGTAAGAGCTGTGCGAGATGCAGATGAGTGCTAACGTAAAAGAAAATATTATGAATACAACGACAATGCCTGATAAAAACGGACACTTCGGTATTTATGGTGGTCGTTTCGTGGCGGAAACTTTAATGACTCCACTGCAGGAGCTGGAGTCTGCCTATGAAGAAGCTAAAAAGGATCCGGCATTTCAACAGGAATTTGATGATGACCTGGCTCATTATGTGGGTCGTCCAAGCCCGCTCTATTTCGCCCAGAGGTTAACAAGGGTATGGGGAGGCGCGCAGGTTTATCTGAAGCGTGAAGATCTTAATCATACTGGCGCGCACAAGATTAACAATACAATTGGCCAGGCCCTGCTGGCTAAACGAATGGGCAAGACGCGCATTATTGCTGAAACCGGTGCGGGTCAGCATGGCGTGGCGAGTGCCACAATTGCTGCCCGTCTGGGGTTGGAGTGTGTAGTGTACATGGGTGCAGATGACATACAGCGTCAAGCGCCTAATGTGTACCGTATGCGTTTACTTGGTGCCAGGGTTGTTCCTGTGACATCAGGTTCCCGTACACTTAAAGATGCTCTAAATGAAGCGCTGCGGGACTGGGTGACAAATGTTGATAACACTTTTTATATTATTGGTACCGTTGCGGGGCCTCATCCATATCCGCTACTGGTAAGAGATTTTCAGACAGTCATCGGGCGGGAAGCTCGTGAGCAGAGTCTTAATCAAACAGGCAAGTTGCCAGATGCATTAGTTGCATGTGTAGGTGGTGGTTCAAATGCAATTGGCTTGTTTCATCCTTTTTTGCCAGATGCCGAAGTAAAAAAATATGGTGTCGAGGCCGCCGGTGATGGCATTCAAACAGGGCGTCATTCGGCACCACTGAGTGCCGGGAGTCCGGGTGTATTACATGGTAATCGTACCTATCTGATGGAAGATGCTGATGGTCAGATCATAGAGACCCATTCTATTTCGGCGGGTCTGGATTATCCGGGTGTCGGGCCTGAGCATTCCTGGTTGAAAGATGAAGGCAGTGTTGAATATGTTGCGGTGACAGATGATGAAGCACTGGCAGCATTCCATCAATTAACACGCGTGGAAGGCATTATCCCTGCACTGGAAAGTAGTCATGCAGTGGCTTATGCACAAATCCTTGCCAAGACAATGAGTAAAGAGCAATCCATTATTGTTAATCTGTCCGGTCGTGGTGACAAGGATATCAATACGGTTGCCCGAATTGAGGGAATAGAACTGTGAGTCGTTTACAAGCGTGCTTTGAGCTGCTGGCCCAAAACAATAAGAAGGCGCTGATTAGCTATGTCACAGCAGGTGATCCACATCCAGGGAATACGCTGGAAATAATGCATGCATTAACGGATGCAGGTACCGACATAATAGAACTGGGTATTCCATTTTCTGACCCGATGGCAGATGGCCCAGTGATACAATTAGCGTGTGAGCGAGCGCTTAAACATAAAACTTCTCTTAGAGACATCATAGAAATTGTCAGGCAGTTTCGTGAAGTCAATACAACTACACCTGTCGTGTTGATGGGTTATCAAAATCCTGTCGAAATTTTTGGTGTGGAAAAATTTGCTGAAACGGTCGCCGGACTGGTGGATGGTTTGATCACAGTGGACTTGCCACCCGAGGAAAGTGAGCAGATTGCATCTGTCTACAAGCAGCATGATATCGATACGATTTACCTGCTAGCGCCAACAACGAGTGATCATCGGGTACAGATGATAACCAGTCTGGCTTCAGGTTTTCTGTATTACGTCTCGTTTAAAGGTATTACTGGCGCCAGTCAAATTGATGTCAATGCAGTCAGAACCAAGGTTGAGAAGATTAGAAAACATACAGCCCTGCCTATTGCCGTCGGATTTGGTATCAAGGATGCAAATACTGCAAATCTCGTAGCAGGCTGCTCTGATGCGGTGGTTGTGGGTAGTGCGATTGTTTCCCTTATTGCTGAAAATGGGCAGGATTTGCCGCTGGCACTGGATAAGGTGAAATCTTTGTTGCGTGACATCAGGGATGCGTTGGATAATAGCGACTCAATTCAGGATATAGCCTGAATAAATTCGGCGATACGCTATTCTTAAGATAAAAATTTTCTTTGTAAAAATAACAAAATAACATGAGCTGGTTAGAGAAACTAATGCCCTTGCAGATTCGTACTGATAGTACGACTAAGCGAAAAGTGCCTGAAGGATTATGGGATAAATGCCCGAATTGCAGCGCGGTGTTATATGGTGCTGAGCTTGAGCGTAATCTGCAGGTATGCCCCAAGTGCGATCATCATTTGCGAATTAGTGCACGCAGTCGAATTAAATACTTCCTTGACGAAGGTGAACAGGTAGAGATTGGAGATGAATTAGAACCAAAAGATTTTTTGAGATTCAAGGACTCTAAAAAATACAAGGATCGCCTTTATGCTGCCACCAAGAGCACGGGAGAGAAAGATGCACTCATCGTCTCTCATGGAAAGTTAAAAGGCATGCCAGTGGTTGTGGCCGCTTTTGAATTTGGTTTTATGGGAGGTTCAATGGGTTCAGTAGTTGGTGAACGCTTTTTAATGGGAGTCAAAAAGAGTATTGCCGAAAGCATTCCCTTTATATGTTTTTCTACCAGTGGTGGTGCACGCATGCAGGAAGCATTAATGTCATTAATGCAGATGGCTAAAACAAGTGCGGCGTTAACGCGTCTGTCCGAGCAGCGTCTTCCCTATATTTCTGTTTTGACCGATCCCACCATGGGAGGAGTTTCTGCGAGTTTTGCAATGCTGGGTGATGTACATATTGCAGAACCTAATGCGTTGATTGGATTTGCTGGTCCTCGCGTCATTCAGCAAACCGTACGTGAAACCTTGCCAGAGGGATTTCAGCGAAGTGAATTTCTATTGGAGCATGGAGCAATAGATATGATTGTCGAAAGAAAAGAGTTGCGTGATCGTATCTATAATTTGCTACACATATTAACAGATCGTGTTGTGTAAGTAGTTGCTGTAATAGTAACAACATGGCGAATTTCGTTTCTGCACCTGGTTAATGTGATGAAGTACAACACTTTAGATGACTGGCTGGCATGGCAGACGACGTTGCATGCGCGTGAAATAGAGCTTGGTCTGGACAGAATTGAAACTGTCGCTGGAAATTTAAATCTTCTGAATTGTCCTTTCCCGGTCATCACTGTCGCTGGTACAAATGGCAAAGGTTCAACCGTGGCAATGTTGAGTGCCATTTTGCATCATGCAGGTTATAAGGTGGGCACATATACCTCGCCTCACATAGTTAACTATAATGAACGAATCAGAATTGGTTTGCGCTGTGTGCAGGATGAGATGCTATGCCAGTCATTTGAAAAAATTAATTCTGCTCGAAACAACGTTAGTTTGAGTTTCTTTGAGTTTGCTACGCTAACCGCGCTCGATATATTTCATGAAAATAAAGTTGATGTAGCGGTGCTGGAGGTCGGTCTGGGTGGTCGATTGGACGCTACGAATATCATCGATAATGATCTGGCTTTCGTAACAAGCATAGGTCTTGATCATACTGAATGGCTGGGCGATAACCGGGAATCAATAGGTTATGAAAAGTCAGGAATTTTTCGCGCCAATACACCCGCCATTTGTGGCGACATTGACGCGCCAAAATCCATTGCTGAAACGGCTGATAAACTGAATGCGAACTTATTTCAGTTAAATACTGACTTTCATTACAAGGTGGCTAAAACATCATGGTCTTTTATTACCAAAGACTATGAATTGCATGGATTGCCATTGCCTAATCTTTCGGGAGCTGTGCAGATTCGTAATGCTGCGAGTGTTGTGATGGGCCTGCACTGTTTGAGAGAAAAACTGCCAATCAGCACAGAAGCCATAGAAACAGGCCTAAGAGAGGTTACTCTGGAAGGAAGATTCCAGCGCTTTGTTAAAGGCTGTGAAATTATTCTGGATGTTGCCCATAATTTTGATAGCGCAAAAATTCTGGCCGAGAACCTGATGGCTTTGCCAAGGCCCCGCCAAACCATTGCTGTATTTGCGGTGCTGAGTGATAAAGACGTTGATGGTATTGTATCGTTACTGCACTCTCATATAGATGACTGGTATATCTCTCAAGTGAATTCGCCTCGGCGCATGGGGGTAGCTCAAGTGGAACAGTCACTTATGAAACATAGTTCAGAGACAAATGTGAAGATATTCGAGTCTGTTGAGCAGGCGTACTCGCAAGCGCAAATGGATGCGGGCGAAGGTGATCGCATTATCGTCTTTGGCTCGATATTTACCGTTTCTGAAGTGCTTGCGAGTGAATCATAAAAATCATTTCCGGGTGCTGACAGTTTAGCAATACAGACTTCGCATGTGTCACCCGGTTTATGTAGAATGCGTATATGACTTTTACATATCAAACTTACTAAAATAGTGGATTCAACGCTGAAATATAGAATAGTAGGTGCTACCGTGTTGCTGTCACTGGCGGTAATATTTATCCCTATGATTCTCGATGGTTCCGGGCAGGAGTCTGTGACCAAGATCGATATGGAAATGCCACCAGAGCCAACACTGGTCTTTTCAGATGAGCTGGAGAATCAGGTTGAAACACCAGCCCCAGAACACTCATCGACACAGCAAGGTGATGAATCAGGTCACACGGACACGGATCCTGCCAATAATGTGGTGCCAGAACTGGTTGTTAACGAAGAAACAAAGTCTGAGTTACTTGGCTGGGTAGTTCAGGTAGGTGCATTCGGAGATAAACCGAAAGCACTGGCTATGCAGAAGCAGCTTATCGATGCAGGTTTTGATGCGCTGGTAGAAATTGGAACAAATAAAGGCAAAGACTATTTTCGTGTCAAAGTAGGGCCAGTGATTTCGCAGGATGAGGCAACTAAAATCAAAGATAGTCTGCGTAATAAGATGAAAATGGAGTCGGCATTTGTGACGCGACATCCGCGGACTGCTGGATAGTAAACATTATAAGTACACATGGCCGATATTACCTGGATAGATATAATTATTATTGTTGTTTTTTTGATATCGACAACAATCGCACTGTTAAGAGGCTTTGTACGCGAAGCAGTTTCAATAGTTACCTGGGTAGCCGCGATCTGGCTGGCATTGAGTCAGTCAGAGCAGGTTTCGTTCCTGTTGCCCGAGGCAATTGATAGCGCAAGTTTCTCGTTTGGAGAAAATGAATATGGAAGTAATATTCGGGTGGGTATTGCCTTCGTGTTGATTATGATTGGTGTCCTGGTATTTGGTGCATTAATTAATTTTGTATTAAGTCAGGTGATGAAAGCTCAGATACTCAAAGGAGTAGACCGTATGTTGGGCATGGTGTTCGGTCTGTTGCGCGCTTCGGTTATCACTACAATTCTGATAATGACAGCGTCAGCCTTTACGGCGCTGCCGCAATCGCCTACATGGCAGTCATCACGTTTGATTAAACCGTTTGAACAGGCAGCTGTGTGGGTGGTCGCACAATTACCCGAAAGATATGCGCAGCAGTTTAGGCTGCCTGCTAAAGTTAAAGTGCCAAACGCTGATATTCAGCTTTAGAGAGCTATTATGTGTGGAATTATAGGTATTGTTGGTAGTCCGGAACTTAATCAGGAGTTATATGACGGATTAACCGTGCTGCAGCATCGTGGTCAGGATGCGGCTGGGATTGCCACTTCTGAAGGTAGCCGGGTATTTCAGCGTAAGGGGAATGGACTGGTACGAGACGTTTTCCAGGACCGTCATATGCAGCAAATGAAGGGCACTATGGGAATAGCGCATGTAAGATATCCCACCGCTGGAAGCTCTTCTTCGGCAGAAGCACAGCCGTTTTACGTAAATTCTCCTTATGGCTTAACCCTGGGTCACAATGGTAATTTGACCAATGCCGAAATGCTTAAACAGGAGTTGTATGTTGATGATCGTCGACATATCAATACAAATTCAGATTCGGAAATATTATTGAATGTGCTGGCCCATGAGCTACTTCATTCGGGCCAGAGAAAATTATCACCAAGAACTATTTTTGATGCCGTGCGTGGTGTTCATCGACGTTGTGAAGGTGCATACGCAGTTGTATCAATGATCTGCGGAATGGGAATACTGGCATTTCGTGATCCACATGGTATTCGTCCACTTGTTTACGGAGTGAAAGAAACCAGTAAAGGCATGCAATATATGGTGGCCTCTGAAAGTGTTGCACTGGATGTCCTGGGGTATGAACTGGTTCGTGATGTTAAGCCAGGTGAAGCGATACTTATTGATGAACATGGCCAGTTTCATTCTCAAGTCTGTATGGAAGAAGATGTGCATGCGCCATGTATTTTTGAATATGTATATTTTGCAAGGCCCGACTCCATTATAGAAAATGTATATGTACAAAAGGCACGTATGCGTATGGGGCAGCGCCTGGCACAAAAAATTCTCAAGGTATGGCCGGAACAGGATATAGATGTAGTTATTCCTATTCCGGATACAAGCCGAACAGCCGCAATGGAAATGGCGCATATACTTGGATGTAAATACAGGGAAGGGTTTATTAAAAATCGCTATATAGGCAGAACTTTTATTATGCCGGGACAAACTCAGCGCAAGAAATCAGTGCGTCAGAAGTTGAACCCCATTAACCTTGAATATAAAAACAAAAATGTTTTGCTGGTAGATGATTCTATAGTGCGTGGAACAACATCAAAAGAAATTGTTCAAATGGCTAGAGAGGCGGGCGCGAAAAATGTCTATTTTGCCTCAGCTTCTCCACCCGTTCGCTACCAGAATGTTTATGGAATCGATATGCCCGCTGCAACCGAATTGATTGCTCATGGAAAAAATGTAGATGAAATCTGTAATGAAATAGGTGCAGACAGACTGTTCTATCAGGATATAGAAGATCTGATCTGGTCGGTGCGTAAAGGAAATAAAAAACTAAAACAATTTGAGACGTCAGTATTTACGGGAAAATATATTACAGGTATCGGCGAGGAATACCTTCGCTCATTAGAGGTTGTACGCAGTGAGGCGAGCAAAGCCAGGCAGGAAGAAGAAAAAGAGCAGGATCTCACTAATGTAGATATGATCAGTAATTTATAAGTCGAGCAGTATTTTGTCTCAATTGTCTGAGAGCATTGAAAAGGTTTCCCTTCAGGTAACAAAAGAATTTTCTGATAAAATTACCAGTCCATGGATACTGGTGGATTCAACTTCGCAATCCATGTTTGTAATAGATGGACAATCTCTGCTTCACAAATACCCAGTGTCCACGTCCAGGTATGGGATGGGTTGCAAGCAAGACAGTTTCCAAACACCTGTCGGTGCTCATAAGATCGCAAAAAAAATTGGGTCCGAAGGAAAGATAGATGAAATATTTACTGGTCGTGTTGCTACAGGGCAGTGTGCCAGTATTGTCAGCGAGAAAAAGTCTTCGGGTCTGGATTTGATCTTGACGCGTATACTTTGGCTACAAGGGCTGGAAGCAAATATAAATTGCGGTGAAGGTGTGGATTCTTTTGAGCGCTACATCTATATACATGGCACTCATGAAGAAGGGTTGCTAGGCGTTCCTGCATCGCATGGGTGTGTGCGCATGGCGAATGCTGACGTTGTTGAATTATTTGATAGTGTCGATGAGAATACTTTTGTATATATTTACTAATTAAATTCCATGTCGCGATATCCTTGTTAGCTTCTCTGTTTTCAATGTGTTTTGATTCTGGCTAACAAGACACTCGTAAATTAGGGTTCTCTGCAAATCCATTTTTGAGCGACATGTTAATGAGTGGTTTCTGATCGATAAGCAACTTGCTGGAAATAGCAGGCTATTGATGTTGATTTGTTGGTGTCCACTGAGTGGGATGGACTCCAGAGGACGATAAGTGATAACTTTATATTCGCCAGATACATGCGTTCTATTGTATTCTCACGCCTTTCGTTTAATTAGTTAAAAGTAATCTTATGGATGCACAACAACTTGAACAGGCACGTACTCAAGTGCTGAAAATTTTTAACGCTGGAGTATCACGCGTCAAGGGCAACAATGCGGTTATTGATTATTTGAATAATAATCCACTGTCTGGTGACTATTATCTGATTGCGGTTGGAAAAGCTGCCTCGTCAATGTCGCTTGGTGCACTGTCTGTGCTGAAAGATCAGATAAGTTCTGGTTTGGTGATCACAAAGCATGATCATACTGAAGACCTGTTGCGTACTTATAAAAACATCACGGCAATTGAGTCTGACCACCCGGTACCGGGCCAGTCAAGTCTGGCAGCTGGAAAAGCGTTGGTGGATTTTGTTCAGAATGCGCCACAGGATGCAAAATTTCTAGTTCTGTTTTCTGGTGGTGCCTCAAGTCTGATGGAAGTACTGGCAGATGGAATGTCATTGGAGAAATTGGCGCAACTTAATAAAGTGCTGCTGTCTATTGGTTATGACATTACACAAATGAATCAGGTAAGAAGAGCAATCTCTCATATTAAAGGCGGCAGACTGGCAAACTTTATTAATGGCCGCGAGACACTTGCATTACTGATTTCTGATGTGCCGGGTGATGATCCGGCAGTGATTGGTTCTGGGCCATTAACGCCAGTACAGGAGGATATTAACCAGATTGATCTGCCTGACTCGATTACTTCTATTCTTGATGGCATTACATTTACACCCGCGCCCAAGCCTGAATTATTCTCCAGTATTACGACACATGTGATTGCGACATTAGATGATGCAAAAATCGCTGCTGGGAAATTTGCTCAATCACTCGGCTACAATGTCACAGTATATGAAGAATTTATGCAGGGTGATGCCGAACAAAAAGCGGTGGATATTTGCAAGGCGCTGAAATCTGCCGATTCGGGAATTCATATCTGGGGTGGTGAAACATCATTAATCCTGCCATCAAGCCCTGGTCGAGGTGGACGTAATCAACACCTGGCAGCGGTGGCTGCAAGAGAACTTGCCGGTGTCAATGATATTGTATTTTTAGCGGCAGGAACCGATGGAACAGACGGGCCTACACCCGATGCAGGTGGCCTGGTCGATGGCCAGACTGTATCGCGTGGTAAAAGTCACAATCTGGATATTAGCGAATATCTTGAGGCTGCTGATGTTGGTAACTATCTTGTCAAAACCGGTGATTTGGTCACGACTGGCCCAACTGGGACTAACGTGATGGATCTAATCATTGCGTTAAAGAAGTAGATTTTTTCAATAATGTTTTTTTCTCGGGTCAAAAGCGCGTTGCTGGAGAATGATCCGCTTGCAAAAATCAGTCTGGTTGATCAGCTCTATGCTGACCTGATCTCATCACATGTAGATATGTCGACACATGAAAATATCGATGTGATAGAAATTCCCGGACGTCCTTCTTATCCCGAGTTAGTGCATCCTGCAAAAGTTGCACGACGTAAATTAAGCACAGAACAAGGTCGCGTTGCATTGGTGCATGCGATTTGTCATATCGAGTTTAATGCAATTAATCTAGCGCTTGATGCGGTATACCGTTTTCAGGATATGCCGCGCGACTACTATATAGACTGGATGAAAGTTGCTGCCGAAGAATCAAAGCACTTTTTGTTACTGCATGCTCGCTTGGCACAACTAGGCTCGCACTACGGCGAGCATCTTGCGCATAATGGTTTGTGGGAGATGGCGATAAAAACACAGCATAGTATTGTAGAACGCATGGCGCTTGTGCCCAGAGTTCTTGAAGCAAGGGGGCTGGATGTCACACCTGGCATGATTGACCGGCTCACCACTGTGGGTGATGTTGAAACTGTCAATATCCTGAAGATTATTTTGCATGATGAGATTGGTCATGTCGAAACTGGTACAAAATGGTTCCGGTATGCATGTGAGCAGGAAAACATTGATTCCGAAGCTACATTTATTTCATTGTTGGCGGAATATGGTGTCACTACAGGTAACGGTCCTATGCACATAGATGCAAGGCAGCAGGCAGGTTTTAGTCAGACTGAATTAAATGCATTGTCCTGATGCTTAAATAGAAGAAAAGCTTTCCAGATTTATGCCATTCGTGGTTACGGATATCACGCTGCCATGTGTGTACCAGTCTCCAAGTACTGCGCGTGTATAAATTTCCCCGTTTGACTTAAATTCATGTTTACAAGGCCTGTGCGTGTGGCCATGTATCAGTATTTGTGTGTTGTTTCTGTGCATGGCTGCTTCAACAGCCGATTGATTTACATCCATAATGTCAGCATGTTTTTCGGCAGTTGCCTGCGTTGAAGTATCTCTTAATCGCTGTGCAAGTGATTGGCGAGTGGAGATCGGCAAATGTAAAACTATCCACTGTAACCATTTATTGTGTGCTTTTTTCCTGAAGCGCTGGTATGCGATGTCGTCAGTGCAAAGTGTGTCTCCGTGCATCAGTAAAATATTCTGGCCGTGAATGTTAACGACATGTTCTTCTGTTAGCAGCGTGATACCAGTTCGCCTGGCAAATTCACTGGCGATTAAAAAATCTCTATTGCCATGAAGGAAATAAACAGGCGTATTTGATGAACTGACTTTTTTTAACGAATCAAATGTTGACTGATATTCTGAGTGTGGCGCATCGTCGCCAATCCAGTACTCAAACAGATCACCGAGGATATAAAGCGCATCGGCATTGATTGCGCGCTTCAACAGGAACTGGTTGAAGAGGTCGACGACAGCCGGCCTCTTCACATCTAGGTGAATGTCTGAGACGAATAAAGTCTCAGACATTATTACTGCTCGAGCAGAATGGCTTTCTGAATGATAACCGGCTCAAGCGGAACGTCTTGATGGCCACCATGGTTACCTGTAGCTACTTCTTCAATGGTTAATACTGTGTCTAAACCTTCAGTCACCTGACCAAATACTGCATAACCCCAGCCTTGAGGTGACTCGCTGGAGAAGTCCAGAAAAGAATTGTCAGCCACATTAATAAAAAACTGTGAACTGGCAGAATGTGGGGCAGATGTACGTGCCATGGCAATACTGCCTTTAACATTTTTAAGGCCGTTATTGGCTTCGTTTTGGATTGTAGCGTTGGTAGGTTTTTGCTTCATGTCAGTGTCAAACCCGCCACCCTGAATCATAAATGAGGGAATGACGCGATGAAAAATTGTGCCGTCATAATGGCCGGATTTCACATACGCTAGAAAGTTTTCTACGGTCTTGGGAGCTTTCTCGGCATTTAGTTCTATAACAATATTGCCTTTGCTGGTTTCTAGTTGAACTTTGGGGTTTGTATCACTCATGGCTGTGTTTCCTAATATGGCTAGTAACAAGCACGTTAAAATACTAAATATATATGTAGCTTTCATTTGGTGCCCATTTGATGGTTGAATTGAGCTGTGTATCTTAAATGAATACTGCCTGCCAGGAAAAGGCATTTGACTATTCGGTAAACTATCCCGGAATTGGTTGACGATTGCGGTCGATTACGCGTATCCTTCCGCGCACTCGACTATTCTGGATAAATGGTTGATTACAAGTCAGATCGGGGCATAGCGCAGCCTGGTAGCGCATCTGCTTTGGGAGCAGAGGGTCGGGGGTTCAAATCCCTCTGCCCCGACCAGCACTTACACCATAGTTTCACAATTTTCGCAGCTTAAAATAGGCATTCCAAGTTGACTTGTATGTCATTATGTCTACCATGTGGTTGCGATAAGAAATAACGGCACGCGAAAAATTCTGCGCCTGTAGCTCAACTGGATAGAGCATCGCCCTTCTAAGGCGGGGGTTGCAGGTTCGACTCCTGCCGGGCGCGCCATATTTAGCGTGTATTGCACTTGCAAAAAGTGTATCTGGATAGGCGGATTTAAATTACCGATGCCAGATTAAGTTTAACCAGGTTGTTATGGTGAGCGTAGCTCAGTTGGTAGAGCCCTGGATTGTGATTCCAGTCGTCGTGGGTTCGAGTCCCATCGTTCACCCCACCTTGCCTGTTTTAAACCTGTTACTAATTCTCTCAACTTTTCCGGGTTTTGTTCATTCGCTAGCCAAAATGGCGGTTTCTTCCTGAATTTTTATTTTTTAACTTAAGTTAGACCATCATGAGCCGATATGCGATATGTAATTACTATCTATTCGGTATGCTCAAATGAGTGAAATAAAACAAGAAATTATTAATAAATTAAAAGAATGCAAAGAACTGCCGTCTCCTCCAGGTGTCGCAGCCCAGATTATTGAATTGAGCCAGAATGTTGGAAGCGATATAGATACTCTGGCGGATGTAGTTAGCATGGATCCGGTGTTATCAGCAAAAATTATTCGCATGGCCAATTCATCTTTATATATGCGTGCAATTGAGACGGATAGTGTGCAGCAGGCAGTATCTATGTTTGGCTGGACAGGAACACTGAATATTGCGTTGAGTTTTTCGTTAGTCGGCGGGGCAAAAGAAACAGATTCTGCTGGACTGGATTATGACCTGTTCTGGAGGCGTTCACTCGCGACGGCAGTCGCATGCCGGAAGCTGGGTGAAGTAACAAAATACCATGCGAAAGAAGAATTATTTCTTCCGGGTATGCTGCAAGATCTGGGTATGCTGGCTATTGATAAAGCCATTCCTTCTGTTTACAGAGGTATTGATGAAAGGCAGCAGGATCATCGATATTTGAATGCCCTTGAGATGAGCCAACTGGAAACCAATCATGCAGTGATTGGAGAATGGTTGCTACGTTCATGGCGAATACCAGATAAAATCACCCAGATAGTCAGGCTAAGCCACTCGGAAAATGAGGCGGCGGATGTGCAGCTGGATCCAAAGCTTATTCAGTGTATAAGATTTTCCGGGCCAATTGCAGATTGTATCTATTGTGATGAAGAGTATAAGAATTATATGGAGGTTGCCGAGATGACAGAGCAGCAGTTTGGTCTGGATATTACTGACTTCCTCTCGCTAATTGGCAAATTAACTGAGGAATATCAGGAAATGGCAGCATTATTTGATATTGATGTGGGTGATGCCACGGTGCTGCAGGCTAATGCGGATAATGCCAAGCAGATACTCCTGAAAAGTATGGGTGTGGTGTAATTCGCGTATAATTATTGTCAGTTAGGGTTCGATCATGGCATCTTATTTTGGTATTTATTGAACAACTAAGAGTTAATTCAGTCGCGATAATAAGTCTAATCGTGGCCCTGTCTGGTTTGGGTTATAACACCTGGCGAAACGAATCCACTGAGTCGAATAAGAATATTCGTGAAGCTGGTTTCTTCATGATGCAGGAGCTGACCGAATTGCAAGAAGTCGTTTTATATGCACGATTTGAAAACGATGATGAAAGAGGCAATATCAAATCCGGCTGGTCACATGTACTTGCAGTGAAAGATATTAGTTATGCAATGCCGGAGCCTGTTCAACAAGACGCGATTGCTTTATCAATAGTCTGGCAGCAGCATGCTCAAGGTATTGTGTCCAATCAGGACGAAAGCTATCGGCAAATTGACAAAGCCATTGACCAGATCAAAAAACAAATAGTGACTGCAATCAATGAGCTGGAATGAGTGTATCCATGAGTAAGCTACGGCAAATATTTCTTGTCATCTATCTGTCAATGCAGGTGTTCGCGATCAGTGCGCAGGAACTGCCGCCATTTTGCACGAAAGACTGTGTAGTTGATTATGGAGAGGTATTGGGCGAAACCGAATCCGGCGTCAAGGCATTCTCGAACTGTAACAATTCATGTGTAAATCCTACGCCATATTTTATCGATCAAATATTTACTGGGATTAAATGGCAGTGTGTCGAATATGCCCGTCGCTGGTTGCTGTTAAATAAAGGTGTTGTTTATGGTGATGTGGATGTGGCTGCAGATATCTGGCGACTGGAGTATGTTACTAACCCGGGCACAAAATCTAACACACCCTTTTTGAGTATCCTGAATGGTAGTTCGCAGCATGGTCTGCAAAGGGGAGATCTACTGATTTATTCGCGTGCTTTTTATGACACAGGTCATGTGGCTGTTGTGCTTAAAGTCGATGAACAAAAGCAGCGTCTGTATTTGGGTGAACAGAATTATGATAATGGACTGTGGCAACAAGGTTATGCGCGTGACATACCATATGTTAAGCACGAAGATGGAGTCTGGGTGCTGGACCCTTTCCTGATCGGCTGGAAACGGGTGGCGAATTAGTGAGATGGTTTGCGAAAATGCAACCATGCCCAGGCAATTAATATCAGCAGGATCCATGCTGCGCTGAGTTCGCCAATAAACCGGTCATAACTGCTGGCGAAAATTCCGCACTCTGCAGAGTTGTTTCTGTCAGTGAAATCTTTAAACAGTTTGATATGTGTGACCCAGCCGGCATGTATGCCTATGCACCATAAAATATTGTTAGTTCGCATTCGGACTAACGATAAGAAAAGTCCAGCCATAAACAGTGCTACCCAGGCATCCAAAAAAGTATAAAAGTTTTTGAAGTTAGCAAATGCAGAGGACAGCAGAGTGAATCCACTGTACCAGTGGATCGTCTGGTTTGAATCAAATTCGGGCACCTGCAGAAAATGCACACTGCTATAAAGTATGCTGACAATAAGAATAGCCCAGAAGGAATTAAAGGCAGCGCTAAATTGAGATTGTAATAGCCCGCGGAATAAAGTTTCTTCGATAACACCAATCAGCCATGCGGAAATAATTGCGCCTAAGACAACTGTGGCTGATTCAAATAAATTCTGTGGGGGCTGTTCCCATAGTCTGAATCCGCAAGAGATGAAGAAAACAGAGATCGGTAGCAACATTGCAATACCCAGCAGCCATGAGCGAATTGCGATAGAGGAAGAGTGCGCTTTTTTAAAGCCTAACGAGGCGAAGCTGTCAATTTTCAGTAATCGACATGTAGGGTAAAATAATAAAACAGCCAGAATTAATATTGTTCGCGAGACGATACGTTCAAAGTCTGCGCCGCTGATAATGTAAACTGGATAGGCGAGTAAACAGCCAATTACGCAAATTGCGCAAAAATAGACAACAATGATGCTGGCTCGGAACATAGAGATTGTGTGCTGTTTTGTCTACAATTATAGCTCTTTTATAACCATGGTTACTGTTTGGTCACAGTTTCATTTGCATGTCTTATATTTCTAGTGGGATAGCAACTAACTATCTCGCGTATTTCAAGTTATACTACCACGCTGTGTCAGTTGATGATTATGCGAGAGTGGCGGAATTGGTAGACGCGCTGGATTTAGGTTCCAGTGGGGCAACCCGTGAGAGTTCGAGTCTCTCCTTTCGCACCATTATCAAAAATCTAGTCAAAAATGCTTAAACCAAGGCAAATTCCATTCATACACACTTCTTTGAGGGTCAGTGATTAATGCAAGTATCGGTTGAAGAGACAAGCGAGCTCGGAAGAAAAATTACCATTACCATTCCAACTGATAAAGTTGAGAAAGAAGTCAACCAGCGTCTGAATAGTCTTAAGGGCCGAGTGAAAATAGATGGTTTTCGGCCAGGCAAGGTTCCAATGAATGTCGTACGCCAACGATACGGCACACAGGTCAATCAGGAAGTGATGGCAGATGAAATGCAGGCGAGCTATCGCGATGCCGTTCTACAGGAGAAGTTGCGTCCTGCAACCGCTCCGAATATTGAACCCCAAAATGTTGAAAAGGGTCAGGACCTGACTTTTATTGCAACATTTGATGTCTATCCGGAATTTACATTATGTGATTTTAGCAAGCTGGAAGTAGCCGTTCCTGTCGCGGATGTAGAGGATAAAGACGTTGAGCAAACTCTGGAACGCATGCGTAAGCAGCGAATGGAGTGGAGTGAAGTTGAAGGTGCATGTAAAAATGAACAGCGCATTACATTAGATTTTGTCGGGAAGTTAGATGGAGTCGAGTTTGAAGGTGGTAAAGCTGAAGATTTTCCACTGGTATTGGGTGATGGCGGTATGATAGCCGGATTTGAAGATAATCTGCTGGGATTAAAAGCTGGCGAAAACAAAAATTTTGCCGTTACATTTCCTGAAGACTACGGAAATAGTGAGCTGGCAGGAAAAGAAGCAACATTTGATGTTGTCATTAAAAAAGTGGAAGAGGGTGCGCTGCCAGAAGTAAATGATGAATTTATTAGTGCATTTGGCGTGGATGGAACGGTAGATGCGTTAAAGGCAGAAATCAGGAAGTCGCTGGAAGGCGAGTTGCAACAGCAACTGAAGGTTAAATCTAAAGAAGCGGTGATGCAGGCACTGGTAGACAATAATGAATTGACATTACCAGAGGCCATGGTGAAGCAGGAAGTAGCTGCCTTGCGGAAACAGGCGCTGGAGAATTTCAAAATGGAAACAGACTCTGAACTGCCGGATAGTCTGTTTGAAGTCGAAGCCGCACGTCGAGTCAAACTGGGTCTGATTATCGGGGAAATTGTCAGTGCGCAAGCCCTGCAGGTAGATCAGCAGTTGGTCAATCAGCGTATAGAACAGCTAGCTAGTCAGTATGCAGACAGGGATCAGGTTATACAGTATTACAGTACAAATAATCAGGCGCGAGCAAGCGTTGAGTCATTAGTGATGGAAGATCAGGTCGTGGACTGGATTTTGAGTCAAGTCATTAAGAAGGAAAACAAAGAGTCATTTGACAATATTGTGAAACAACGCCAATAAAACAATAAGGTGAATAGTGCTATGAACAATGGAAACTCTCAGGAGCCAATGATGAATCTGGTTCCTATGGTAGTAGAGCAAACTGCGCGTGGAGAGCGTGCTTACGATATTTATTCTCGTCTACTGAAAGAACGCGTCATTTTTATTGTTGGGCCAATTGAAGATCATATGGCTAACTTGATTGTTGCACAGATTCTGTTCCTGGAGTCTGAAAATCCCGATAAAGATATTTCCATATATATCAATTCACCTGGCGGCTCAGTGACAGCAGGCATGGCAATATATGACACCATGCAATTTACAAAACCCGATGTCAGCACCCTGTGTATCGGGCAGGCGGCCAGTATGGGGGCGGTATTGCTCAGCGGTGGTACGGAAGGTAAGCGATTTGCGTTACCTCATTCCAGGGTGATGATTCACCAGCCACTAGGTGGTTTCCAGGGTCAGGCATCCGATTTTGATATTCATGCGAAAGAAATCCTGAAAATACGTGAACAGTTAAATCGTGTGTTATCCAAGCACACTGGCCAGACAATGGAGACAATCAGTAAGGATACGGAGCGAGATAACTTCATGGATAGCGAAGAAGCACGTGAATATGGGCTAATTGATAAGGTTTTGACAACCCGAGGCGCTGAGTAGCATTGAGTCTCATTTAAAATGGTGATATAAAGCACTGATATTAAACGATATAATTTTTCGAAGTGCATATGCCGATGTAAAGTACCATTCTGGGAATAGATTCGCTTTTTCCCATCGGCAATTCATCATAAAATAGCAACGATTAATACAACCCGTAGAACAGACAGGATTTCAATATGAGCGGCGATGATTCGAAGAAAGAAACCGATAACGGAAAACTACTTTATTGTTCGTTCTGCGGTAAAAGTCAGCATGAAGTAAGGAAGCTGATAGCGGGACCGTCAGTTTTCATATGTGATGAATGTGTTGAACTTTGTAATGACATTATTCGTGAAGAAATGCAGGAGCAATCGCCTGCAAGCGGGAACAAGCTTCCCAAGCCAAAAGAAATTAATGCCATTCTGGACGAGTATGTCATCGGCCAGGTCAATGCAAAAAAAGTGTTGTCAGTGGCAGTATACAATCACTACAAGCGTCTTGAGGCTAGTAGCGCGTCCAAGGACGGCGTGGAACTGGCAAAAAGCAATATTCTGCTAGTTGGGCCAACCGGATCTGGTAAAACACTGTTAGCTGAAACACTCGCACGCCTTCTCAACGTTCCCTTTACAATCGCGGATGCAACCACATTAACTGAAGCCGGTTATGTTGGTGAAGACGTTGAAAATATTATTCAAAAACTGTTGCAGAAGTGTGACTACGATGTAGAAAAAGCACAAACCGGCATTGTTTATATTGATGAGATCGACAAGATTTCACGTAAATCTGACAATCCTTCCATTACTCGTGATGTTTCAGGTGAAGGGGTACAGCAGGCATTGCTTAAGCTGATTGAAGGGACTGTTGCATCAGTGCCTCCACAGGGTGGGCGTAAACATCCTCAGCAAGAATTTTTACAGGTAGATACAAGTAATATCCTGTTCGTTTGTGGAGGTGCATTTGCAGGACTGGATAAAGTGATTCTTGATCGTACAGAGAAAACCGGCATTGGTTTCTCTGCAGAAGTACGCGCCACCAATGAAGATACATCGGTAGGTGAAATCCTGCATGGTGTTGAACCGGAAGATCTTGTTCGTTACGGGCTGATACCTGAATTTGTAGGTCGTCTACCTGTTGTGGCAACACTTGAAGAATTGGATGCGGATGCATTGGTTCGTATTCTTACTGAACCTAAAAACGCATTAACAAAACAGTATACTAGATTGTTTGAGATGGAAGATGCGGAAATCGAGTTTAGGCCAAATGCTTTAACCGCGGTCGCCAAGAAAGCCATGGAGCGTAAAACAGGCGCACGTGGTTTACGTACCATACTGGAAAATGTGCTTTTAGACACAATGTACGATTTACCTTCAATAGAAGGCGTGACTAAAGTCGTTGTTGACGAGGCCGTCATCAAAGGTGATGCCAAACCCTATCTCATTTACGAGAGTACAGACTACGAAAAAGCAGCTGCCGAGGAATAAAAACTCTTCCTTGTACGAGTCCTGTCCACATACACACTTGATATTTGTGTGGAGTGTCCATATATAGTGGATACTAGTTCGTATTTAACTTTTATTCTTTAGACTCAAAGGAGTCTCTATGGCTGACCAGCAAGAAAATAACCCTATCGACCTTACGGACGTTTCAAACGTTCCTGTGCTGCCATTGCGCGATGTTGTCGTGTACCCAAATATGGTAATCCCATTATTTGTTGGCAGGGATAAATCCATCCAGGCGCTGGATGCTGCGATGGCAAATAACAAGCAAATCCTGTTAGTGGCTCAGAAAAGCGCTGAGCTCGATGAGCCGTCGTTTGATGATTTCCACACGATTGGAACGTTGTCATCTATTTTGCAGCTCCTAAAGCTTCCGGATGGCACAATTAAAGTGCTGGTGGAAGGTGCCGAGCGTGCAAAAGTCATTCGGTTTGCTGAAGAGTCAGAATATTTTACAGCCGAGATAGCTGTTCTGGATAACGAAGAGCCAGAAGATGAGAAAAAGCTGGAAGTGCTTTCCCGTTCCATTGTTAGTTTATTTGAGCAGTATGTAAAACTTAATAAAAAAGTACCGCCTGAAGTGTTAACTTCACTGGCAGGCATAGATGATCCCAGTCGATTATCAGATACCATTGCTGCACACATGTCCTTAAAGCTGGAAGAAAAGCAGCACGTGCTGGAAATTGTTTCAACCTATGAGCGTCTTGAGCACCTGATGAATCTGATTGAAGGTGAACTGGATGTTCTGCAAATTGAAAAGCGAATACGTGGCCGTGTTAAACAGCAGATGGAAAAAAGCCAGCGCGAGTATTATCTGAATGAGCAGATGAAAGCGATTCAGAAAGAATTGGGTGAAATGGAAGATGCACCGAATGAAGTCGAAGAGCTTGCGCAAAAAATTGAAGATGCTGGTATGCCAGAAGAGGCGAAAGAGAAGGCCAGTTCCGAATTGAATAAATTAAAGATGATGTCACCTATGTCTGCGGAAGCGACCGTAGTGAGGAATTATCTTGACTGGATGGTAAGCACGCCCTGGAAGAAGAAAAGCAAGATTAATCGTAATCTTTCCAATGCTGAAAATATTCTAGAGCAAGACCACTATGGGTTGGAGAAAGTAAAAGAACGCATTCTCGAATACCTGGCTGTACAGCAGCGCGTGAAAAAACTTAAAGGCCCAATTTTATGTCTGGTAGGACCTCCAGGCGTGGGTAAAACATCACTTGGTAAATCAATAGCACGTGCGACTGGAAGAAAGTACACGCGAATGTCATTGGGTGGTGTACGTGATGAGGCAGAAATCCGGGGCCATCGTCGTACCTATATAGGTTCCTTGCCTGGCAAGATTATCCAGAATCTCTCGAAGATTGGTGTCAGAAATCCAATGTTTTTGTTAGACGAGATTGACAAAATGGCAGCAGACTTTCGTGGTGATCCCTCATCAGCGATGCTGGAAGTACTGGATCCGGAGCAAAACAATACGTTTAGCGATCACTATCTGGAAGTTGATTTTGATCTTTCTGATGTCATGTTTGTTGCTACATCAAACAGCATGAATATTCCGGGGCCATTACTGGATCGTATGGAAGTGATACGTATTCCAGGTTACACGGAAGATGAAAAATTAAATATTGCCATGCGTTACCTGTTGCCAAAGCAAATTAAAAATAATGGTTTAAAAGAACGCGAGATAGAAATTACTAAAGAATCCGTTCAGGATATTATTCGCTATTACACACGTGAAGCAGGTGTGCGTAGTCTGGAAAGAGAAATTTCCAAGATTTGCCGTAAAGTCGTGAAATCCATTGTTCTCGGTGATGGAGACCAAAAAACCGTCATCACTCCTGAGAATATTGACCACTATCTGGGTGTGCGTAAATTCCGATACGGTCTGGCAGACGAAAAAGATCAGATCGGTCAGGTGACAGGTCTGGCGTGGACAGAAGTCGGCGGTGAACTGTTAAGTATCGAGGCAGAGATTGTGCTTGGTAAAGGTAAAATGATGGCGCCAACAGGAAATCTTGAAGACGTGATGAAAGAGTCTATCCAGGTGGCACAAACAGTTGTTCGAAGTCGTGCCATCAAGCTCGGTGTGAGTCCGGAATTTTACGATAAAGTGGATATTCATATTCACGTGCCAGAAGGTGCAGTTAAGAAAGATGGACCAAGTGCAGGCGTCGGGATGACAACTGCGCTAGTATCTTCACTTACTGATATCCCTGTGCGAGCAGACGTTGCCATGACGGGTGAAATCACATTGCGTGGTGAAGTGTTACCAATTGGCGGTCTGAAAGAGAAATTGCTGGCAGCCCATCGTGGCGGAATAAAAATTGTCGTCATTCCAAAAGAAAATGAAAAAGATCTTGTCGAAATACCGGATAATATTAAGGCTCAGCTGGACATTAGGCCGGTGCGCTGGATTGATGAAGTTCTCGAAATAGCATTAACTGAAATGCCTACACCATTGGAAGGTGGTGAGAATTTGAGCGAGTTGAAAAAGAAAATACTTGCCATTGGAAATAAGAAAGAGGAAGTGAGGCATCACTAGTCATTTATTGACAGTGTGAATCCGTAGCTGGTATAACTTCGTTTCGCATTAAAGATTCGTTATGTATGCATTTTAATTTATGAGCGCATACATTCTTTTACATTTACGACATGCTTTCTAGTAACATCAATCATTAAAGTATCGATATATCTTTGTGCTAATCAATACCGTACTAGACTTCTATAATAATCAATTCAGGGGTACATTATTCAATGAATAAAACCGAGTTAACTGAAGCGGTGGCAACTGCCGCTGATCTTTCAAAGGCATCAGCAGGTAGAACAGTCGATGCAGTCATAGAAGCAATTACCGGCGCTCTAAAGAGTGGTGACCAGGTAGCAATTGCTGGGTTTGGAACATTTCTGGTTCGTGAGCGTGGCGCACGAACAGGTAGAAACCCTAGGACAGGCGAGCCTATGGAAATAAAAGCATCCAAGGTACCTGCTTTTAAAGCTGGCAAAGCATTGAAGGATGCCGTAAACTAGCGCGCCTTTTGCATGGGTGCTTAGCTCAGCTGGTAGAGCATCGCCCTTACAAGGCGAGGGTCGGGGGTTCGATCCCCTCAGCACCCACCAATAGCAAAATTAGCCAAACATGGAGTGGTAGTTCAGCTGGTTAGAATATCGGCCTGTCACGCCGGGGGTCGCGGGTTCGAATCCCGTCCACTCCGCCATCATTTGTACAAATAGGGGAAGATTTCATCTTCCCCTATCTTGTATAATGCCTCTCAGTTGCCATATTAAATCTAATTGAGTTAATCCTATGTTGATGCAAATTCGTGAGCGAGCGAGCGGAATATTCGCTTACATCATTGTCATTTTAATTGCTATTCCATTCGCATTCTGGGGTATCCAGGAATATTTCGGTGGGCCGGCAGACCAAAAAGTCGCAGAAGTGAATGGCGAAGAAATAGTCAAACGTGTGTTTGATGCGCAGGTTCAAGATCAACGACGTTATCTGAAATCAGTCCTCGGCAGTTCATTCGACTCACTCTACAGTGATGAAAGTAAATTAAAGCAAAGTGTATTAGATGCGTTAATACAAAATACTCTGCTGAACGATGAAACGGAAAGTGCTGGTTATCGAATCAGTGACAGAAAACTCACTGAACGCATCCAGACGGTGCCACAATTTCAGACCGCAGGGCGGTTTGATTCTTCCAGGTATGAGCAGTTGCTGGCTGCACAGAGAAGAAGCCCGGTTGAGTTTGAAAACCAGTTGCGACAGGAAGAGAGCATAAACCAGTATCAGGGGAGTGCTGTTTACTCAAGTTTTCTGCCAGTTAAAGACAAGCAAAAATATGCAGCGCTAAAGCAGCAAAAGCGGGATTTTGATTATTTCCTGATGGCGGCCGACGTCAACTCGGTCGACGTGACTGATGATGAAATCAATGAATACTATCAGGCGAATAAGCAATCGTTCAAAACGCTACAACGCGTAAAGCTGGAATATCTGGAAGTGAAACAGACAGATATAGGCGCGTCGCTTACATTTTCTGATGATGAAATCCAGTCTTCGTATGATGACGATCCTAGCCGTTATCAAACGCCTGAGCTAAGGAAGGCTAGTCATATTCTATTGAAATTGTCAGATGACGCTTCCGAAGAACAGGTTGCATCTGCATTAAGCAAGCTTCAGGCCGCGGCAGATCGAATCAAAAATGGTGAGGAGTTTGCTGCGCTGGCAGAAGAATTATCTGATGATTCATTTTCGGCGAAGAAAGGCGGCAGTCTTGGATTTATAACACGTACTGATATTGATAACCCTGTTTTTGTGCAGAAGTTATTTTCCATGAAAAAAGGCGAAATGAGTGCGCCAGTTAGAACGAGTTTAGGTGTTCAGCTAATCAAGCTTGATGACATTACACCGACCAAAACCAAACCATTTGAGCAAGTGCGTACACAAATTGAAAATGAATTGCGTGCTGAAGCATCCGACAAAAAATACAGGGAGCTGTCAGAAAAACTATCAAATCTAAGTTATGTGAATGAAGATAACCTTGAGATTGCGGCTGATGAACTTGATCTGAAAGTGCAGACTTCTGACTGGATAACCGGTGTTGAGCCGGAAGGTATCGCGTCATACCAGAGTGTAGTGAATGCTGCGTTCTCTGATGAAGTCTTAAATAAAGGTATAAATAGTGAGTTGATCGAAGTTGCGGATGGCCGTTCTGTTGTAGTCAGAGTGCTTGAGCATGAACCTTCAGTGATACAGGCACTAGAGGATGTCGCAGATCAGATTGAATCAACAGTCAGGGTTATTAAAGCGCGTGACCAGCTTGTGGCTCAGGGCGCTAATGCTATAGAGGTGTTAAACAACGATGCATCAGAAATAGAAGATATAGCGAAGCAATTGAATGTGTCACTTGAATCGGCCGGTGCGTTATTGCGTGATGATGAATCCGTCCCGAATGAAATTGTTGATCATGTGTTTTCTTTACCGTCTGCAGACAGTTATCCGTTTTTTGATGGTGCCTTACTGGATGATGGCCAGTTTGCCGTGATTCGACTGAATAATGTTGTTACGGTAGCCGAGTCTGAAGCCAAGGTAGAAACAGCAGAGTGGATTTCGGTACAGGGTGAGTATGGCCGCAGGGAAATGCAGGCGATGTTGAAGGCATTACGCGAAACAGGGGATGTGACTGTTTTTCCTGAAAACATATAGGCATTAATAAACAATGAAGCTGCATTGGCAAATACTTATTGCACTGGCCTTTGCAGTTGTTTTTGGTTCTTTTGTCTCTTCACTCGAGACGCTAACTGGTTTTGATTTTATTCCAGTGCTCAACTTCTTTGGCGCATTATTTCTTAATGCGCTGAAAATGATTATTGTTCCACTAATTGTATCTTCCATCATTGTTGGTATTGCGAGTATCGAACAGGGCAGTTCGTTTGCACGCATGGGAAGTAAAACACTTCTTTACTATGTCGCGACCAGCACTATTGCTATTACCATTGGGTTAGTGATGGTGATGGTATTCCAGCCAGGGCTCATTGGTGATGTGCCTGCAAAAGAAGTGCTGGGTTTGCACGCTGATACAGCTGAGGTCACAGAGAAAGTGGGTAGCGCCAGCACTGGTGATATCGCCGGGATTTTCCTGCGCATGATTCCGCCGAATATTATTCACGCTGCTGCCCAGGGACAAATGCTGGGACTGATTTTCTTCAGTTTGTTGTTTGGATATTTTATTGCTCAGGGTAAAAGCGAGCACAAGCTTACAATGCAAAACTTCTTTGAAGGTATGTTTGAAGTCATGATGAAAATAACAGACCTGATAATGCGTTTTGCGCCTATCGGTGTGTTTGCGCTCGTCGCTAAAATTGTCGCGACTTCCGGGATAGATGTGTTTGTGCCACTGGCAAAATTTTTCTTTGTTGTGTTGGCAGCACTTGCCATGCATATGTTTGTAGTGATGCCGCTTTTATTAAAAATGATCGCGCGTGTTCGTCCGGTAAAGCATTTCCAGGCAATGTTTCCGGCGCTATTAACTGCATTTTCAACCAGTTCATCATCTGCAACACTGCCGGTGACCTTGGATTGTGTTCAGGATCGTGCAGGAGTCTCAAATAAAACATCCAGCTTTGTTTTGCCTCTAGGCGCAACTATCAATATGGATGGCACGGCATTATATGAATGTGTTGCGGCACTGTTTATTGCGCAAGCCTACGGATTGGAACTTGGATTTGTTCAGCAGTTTACTGTAGTAATACTAGCGCTGATGACATCTATTGGTGTGGCAGGCATCCCCGCAGCAAGTCTGGTCGCCATCACGATTATCTTGTCTGCAATGGGTCTTCCGCTGGAAGGAATAGGTCTGATACTGGCTGTAGATAGAGTGCTTGATATGTGTCGCACCGCAGTGAATGTATTTAGTGACTCATGCGGTGCGGTAATAATTGCCCGTTCTGAAGGTGAGCAAACTAATCTCGTATAAGATTATTAATAACCAGTCATTCCAACGATATTAAAGCCTGCATCCACGTAAGTGATTTCGCCGGTTATTCCGCTTGCCAGATCAGAGCATAGAAAAGCCGCGACATTTCCAACTTCCTCAATAGATACATTTTTACGCAACGGCGCATTTTGCTCTACATGGTCGAGCATCTTGCGGAAGTCACCTATACCTGCAGCCGCCAAGGTTCTGATGGGGCCGGCAGAAATGCAGTTTACTCGAATGTTGTCAGGCCCTAGTGCATATGCCATATAGCGGGTATTGGCTTCCAGGCTGGCTTTGGCAAGGCCCATCACATTGTAGTTAGGCATTGCCTTGATCGCTCCCAGGTAAGTTAGCGAGATAATCGCGCTGGGGTGTCCACTCATCATCGGGCGCGCAGCCTTGGCCAGTGCGGTCAGGCTGTAGCTGCTTATATCGTGGGCAAGTTTAGAGCCATCTCGAGTTGTATTTTCGACAAAATCACCTTCCAGCTCTTCTTTTGGAGCAAATGCGACGGAATGCACGAGAATGTCAAATTCTGACCAATGGGTTCCCAACTGCTTAAACAGGTCTGTGATGTTCTCATCTGTTGCGACATCACAGGGAAGTACAATATCACTTCCACATTCTTTGGCTAATTTTTCGACACGTGATTGCAAACGATCATTCTGGTAGGTGAATGCCAGTTCGGCGCCCTGTTCGTGCATTGCTTTTGCCACACCCCAGGCGATTGACCGATTACTTGCCACTCCAATAATTAATGCTTTTTTGTTTTCCAGAAAACCCATGGTTTCTCCTATAAAAGTAGTTCGCCTGATAACGCGCTAATCGCTATACTGGAGCGATTGAACCCATAATTATACATTGTCCGATAAGTTGATGGCAGGTAGACATTCTTTAAAATATTCCTTGCTCATAACCATGATGGTCTTGTTCCTGTGTGGCTGTGAAAATGGACAATGGAATAACCCATATCGCGATATTGATCGGAATAAGGATATTATTTATACATCCTTCAAAGAGCGTCCCAAAGAGCTGGATCCGGTTAAATCGTATAATGCTGCCGAATATGATTTTATAGCCCAGATTTATGAGCCACCGCTGCAATATCATTTTCTGAAAAGACCGTATCAGTTGATACCTTTAGCAGCATCAAAAATGCCTGTCCGGACTTTCTTTGATGAACACGATAATCCGCTTGCCGAAGACGTGGATCCATCGCTGGTCGCCTATACAATTTACAATATTGAGATTCAGCAGGGAATAAAATACCAGCCTCATCCTGCATTTGCTAAAGATCAACAGGGAGCATATTACTATCATTCATTAAACGAAGATGATCTGGAAGAAGTGAATATATTGGCTGACTTTCAACATCAGTCTTCCAGAGAGTTAACTGCGCAAGACTATGTTTATCAGATTAAAAGGCTGGCACATCCCAATCTGCATTCTCCGCTAGCAGGATTACTGGGGAATTACATTGTAGGGTTTGCTGACTACCGGGAAAAAATTCTGGCACATCTTGATGAGAGAAATAGTTGGCTCGATTTGCGTACTCTTCATATGCAGGGTGTTGAAGTTTTAGATTCGCACCACTTTAGTATTAAAGTTAAAGGTGTGTACCCGCAATTTATTTACTGGCTAAACATGCCATTTTTCGCGCCGATTCCCTGGGAAGCAGATAAATTCTATTCGCAGGCGGGCATGAAAGAACGCAACATTTCATTTGACTGGTATCCTGTGGGCACTGGTCCTTATATGCTGACAGAAAATAATCCAAATTTGAGAATGGTATTAGAGCGTAATCCCAATTTTCATGGAGAAAGATACCCCGCTGAAGGTGAGCCAGAAGATTACCAGTCTGGACTGCTTGATGATGCGGGTAAAGAGATGCCTTTTGTTGATCGCATCGTGTTTAGCCTGGAAAAAGAAAGTATTCCTTACTGGAATAAATTCCTGCAGGGGTATTACGATACCTCAGGAATTTCTTCAGACAGTTTCGATCAGTCTGTCGAACTCAATTCACAAGGTGAATTCGGTTTGACTGATGAAATGAAGAAAAGAGACATTGATCTGGCATCGGCGGTGGCAACGAGTCTTTATTACCTGGGATTCAATATGGGCGACCCGGTGATCGGTGGCGATTCTGAGCGCGCAAAATTGCTAAGACGCGCAATATCAATTGCCGTGGATTACGATGAATTTATTTCCATCTTTCAAAATGGTCGGGGTGTTCCTGCGCAAGGACCCATACCTCCGGGCATTTTTGGTAATGAAACTGGTGAACCCGGCATTAATAATTATGTATACGACTGGAAAAATGGCCAGCCAATACGTAAAAGTATCGATGAAGCAAAAAAGTTAATGAAACAGGCGCGATATCAAAATGGAGTTGATCAGGAAACTGGCAAGCCGCTGGTGCTTTATTTTGATACGGTAAGTCGAGGTGCTGATACTAAAGCGTTACTTAACTGGATGGTAAAGCAGTTTGCTAAAATTGATATTCAGCTGGTGATTCGAGGATCTGATGGAAATCGTTTCTTTGACAAGCTGGATAAAGGGACATTCCAGATTTATCAACTAGGCTGGAATGCAGATTACCCCGACCCTGAAAACTTCTTCTTCCTGCTTTATGGGCCAAATTCCATCGCATTATCGGGCGGACAAAATTATAGCAATTATCAAAATGCAGAGTTTGATCGACTGTTTGATGTAATGAAAAATATGGAGAATAGTCCAGAGCGGTTAGAGTTAATACGCCAGATGAATGAAATTGTGCGTGCAGATGCGCCATGGATTTTCGCATTTAATCCCAAGTCATATTCTCTCTATCATGCCTGGTATAAAAACGTTAAACCCAATCTGATGGCGAATAACACAATGAAGTATAAGCGGGTTAACCCGGAATTGCGTGAGCAGTCACGCGAAAAATGGAATCAGCCAGTTTTGTGGCCAATCTATTTATTGTTCGTGATATTAGTGTTGACAGTTATTCCTGCAGTACATGGTTTTTATCAGCGAGAAAGAGCGAAAGGCATATGATTGCTTATATTATTCGACGTGTACTTTACGCATTTCCATTGTTGCTGGGGATTAATCTGATCACATTTGTATTGTTCTTTGTGGTCAATTCGCCAGATGATATGGCAAAAAATCAGCTTGGACAAAAACATACCACGCCTCAACAAATTGAAGACTGGAAACGTGAACGTGGATACAACCTGCCTCTGATTTACAATGATGCAAATAGTGGTAGCGCTAAATTCACAGAAACTATTTTCTACCAGAAATCCATAAAGCTGTTTGTATTTGACTTTGGTAGCTCTGATAGCGGTCGTGATATTGGTTATGATATTAGCAAGCGCATGTGGCCAAGCTTAACGATTGCAGTTCCTCACTTGCTTCTTGGCCTGTTGGTGACAATCACGTTTGCTTTGCTGATTGCTTTTTTTCGCGCCACGTATATTGATTACTGGGCAGTCATTATCTGTGTGGCATTAATGTCTATCTCCACTTTATTCTATATTATTGGTGGGCAGTTTGTTATCGGGAAATTACTCAAGGTAGTACCGATTTCCGGCTATGATACTGGGCTGGATTCATTAAAGTTTCTGATACTGCCGGTGATTATCGGCGTTATCGGTGGCATTGGGTCAGGTACGCGCTGGTATCGAACTATATTTCTGGAAGAAATAGGTAAAGATTACGTGCGTACTGCACGATCAAAAGGAATTTCCGAGCAATTGGTTTTGTTTAGACACGTGTTGCGTAATGCGCTAATTCCTATTCTGACCGGAGTTGTAGTTGTGCTGCCGTTGCTGTTTATGGGTAGCCTGTTAACTGAAAACTTTTTTGGCATTCCGGGTCTGGGTAGTTATACCATTGATGCTATTAATCGTCAGGACTTTGCGATTGTGAGGTCAATGGTTTATCTCGGTTCGGTCCTCTATATTATAGGACTGATTCTGACTGATATTTCTTACACTCTGGTGGATCCCAGAATTCGCTTAAGCTGATTATTCAAACACAATGCCATTCCAGCCAACATTATTAATCACAGACGCGCTTTTCTTTGCGTTAACCGCAGTAATTGTGATTTTTGTCCTGATCGCTAGAAAAAGAAAGCATTTGCGTCGACCATGGGAGAAAGTTTTCAAGCGAACGACAGGTGCCGTGTCCTTGGTTGTTCTGATTTGTTATTACTCGATTGCGTTACTCGACTCCATGCACTTCAGACCAAAACTGGGGAATGCGATTGAATCTGAATATCAGTACTCCAATGAAATACTCAGTGTTTTGGATGTTTTGATGACGCCCATGCGTACTCAGGTTGAAAAAACATTTTCTGCGCCACTTGCAACGCAGTTATTTTCCAGGGAGATGGTGCAACAGGAAGATGGATCCATGCAGCAAATATATCCTCGCCTGAAATACGGAGGCGCACATCTTGAAGAGCATGTCTCACACAAATGGAATGACATTCTGCAAATCAGTATAAGAGCAGTTTTCTTTGCATTACTCTGCTGGACTTTTTTCTGGTTATTAATACTTTGGCGAAGCTCAAAATCCCGACAAGTCAGTTTTTCAGTCGCTTTAATGCGGTTTTTAAAAGGTGAGTCAAATTATCCTCTGCGTGCTATTGCGATCGTGACCGGGATTGTCACGATAGTAATATTTTTATCAATGTTTATAGGTTCTAAATATCATTTATTTGGTACTGATAAAGTGGGGCAGGATGTTTTCTATCAAGCGATTAAAAGTATACGCACCGGTATATTGATTGGTGCGCTGACAACACTTGTCATGTTACCGGTGGCTGTCACTCTGGGTGCGATGGCAGGCTTTTTTAGAGGTTGGGTAGATGATGTTATTCAGTATATTTACACAACACTCAACTCGATACCGCATGTATTGTTAATTGCAGCTTCAGTGCTATTGCTGCAGGTATACATAAGCAATAATGCAGAAGGGTTTGATAGTTTAACTGAGCGCGCTGATTTGCGTTTATTGTTTTTGTGCGTGATTCTGGGGATAACAAGCTGGACCGGATTATGTCGACTACTGCGTGCGGAAACATTCAAGTTGCGCGAGATGGAATACATTCAGGCTGCCAGTGCGTTTGGCGTCACCAAAGCTAATATTCTTGCCAGGCACATCATGCCCAATTTTATGCATATCGTGCTGATTACAGTAGTACTTGATTTTAGTGGATTAGTGCTGGCTGAAGCTGTGCTTTCATATATTAATATTGGTGTTGATCCCGCGACCAATAGCTGGGGGAATATGATTAATCAGGCGCGTTTGGAAATGGCGCGTGATCCGGCGGTATGGTGGTCATTGACCGCCGCATTTATTTTTATGTTCACACTCGTATTGTTTGCCAATTTATTTGCAGATGTAGTTAGAGATGCTTTGGATCCACGAATTTCAGGGTCGGAATAAAATTATGTCGCTTTTAAAAGTTAATAATCTGTGTACTGATATAAAGTTATCGGATCAAACAATACACGCAGTAAAAGATATTTCGTTCGAGGTGAATAGTGGTGAAACATTTGCACTGGTTGGCGAGTCCGGTTCTGGCAAATCAATTACTGCGCTGTCAATGGCAAGGTTACTTCCCGATGCGGCAAAAATTACTCAAGGTGAAATTTTATTGCATGGCGAAAACCTGCTTGATTACACTGAACGTGAAATGCGTGCTGTGCGTGGCAGTAAAATTTCCATGATTTTTCAGGAGCCAATGACATCGCTTAATCCTGTGATCAGGATTGAAGACCAGATTATTGAATGCATGATTCATCACGAGAAGATCTCAAAAACTGTAGCACGTGCGCGTTGTCTGGATCTTTTGAATGCTGTTGGCCTGCCAAATGCGCGACGTAATATGAGCGAGTACCCTCATCAATTATCTGGTGGCATGCGACAACGCATCATGATTGCTATTGCACTGGCAGCTAATCCTGATGTGCTAATAGCCGATGAACCAACAACTGCTCTGGATGTAACTATTCAGGCACAGGTGCTGGAACTGTTGAAGAAGCTGCAAAATGAGTTAAAGATGGGGCTGATATTTATTACTCATGATCTTGGTGTTGTGCAACAGATTGCTGACCGTGTTGCAGTGATGCGTTATGGAGAGATAGTTGAAGCGGCATCCAGCGAAGCATTTTTTTCGGCACCCAAGCATCTTTATAGCCAGCAACTGCTAAATGCTGTGCCAAGCATTCACAAGCGAGGCATGCGTCTTTCTGTTGGTGGCGAAAAAAGTGTCGACAGTATGAAAGCCTTGCACGAAGTGAATGAGCATCATCATCCTGTGTTGGATGTTAGTCGTTTGAAAGTACATTTCCCAATCCGTAAGGGTATTTTTAAAAGAACGGTGGGTCACGTGAAAGCCGTTAATGATGTCTCGTTACAGTTGTATCCAGGCAAAACACTGGCACTGGTGGGGGAGTCCGGCTGTGGCAAAACCACAGTGGGGAAAAGTATAGTCAGGTTGCTTGATGTCACTGGTGGTGATGTTATGTTCCAGGGACAAAATTTAATAAAGCTGTACGGTGAAGCACTTCGTGCTCGCAGGAGTGAATTACAAATCGTATTCCAGGATCCTTATTCTTCATTAAATCCTCGCATGCTGGTTGGAGATATTATCGAAGAGGGTATGGTCTCGCTAGGAATAGAAAAAAATGCAGGTCAGCGGCGCTTAACAGTGGCGAGGTTATTGAAGCAGGTAGATTTGCCTGAAGATGCAGGCAACCGATATCCGCATGAATTTTCTGGTGGCCAACGTCAGCGGATTTGCATAGCGCGTGCATTAGCTGTTAAACCCCAGGTGATTATCTGTGATGAGCCAACGAGTGCTCTGGATGTTTCCGTGCAGGCTCAGGTATTGAATCTGTTAAAGGATCTGCAGGCAGAGCTAGACATGAGTTATTTGTTTATTACTCATGACATGTCTGTGGTGAGCTATCTGGCGGATGACGTTGCTGTGATGCACCAGGGGGTCATTGTCGAGAAGGGTAGTGCGCTGGATGTTCTGCAAAACCCTCAGCATGACTACACTAAAAAACTACTGTCTGCTGTTCCTGATCTGCATCTTAATTAAACTGCTTATTCTGTAAAGAACTCAAGTTTAATATTTGCAACTTCAATAATGTCGTTGTCTTCCAGCTGTGTTGCTTTGTCTTTAAGTGGCTCGCCATTTAACAGTGTTGGCTGTCCTTCCTGCCCCTGTACATGGATAAGAAAGTAACCTCTGGCACGTTTAGTTACCCCGGCTACAGCAACCTTGGGTGAGCCAAATGTAGTCAGTGACTTTTTCAGATCTAGCACTAAACCCGCATTCTTGCCATTGAGGACCTGTAGCTTACCAAGACGATCTGGTTCATCAGAAGATGCAGCCATACTGGCTGCTGGCTTGGACTCTGATTCTGATGGTTTCGGGACAGGTTGTGTGACAGCTTTTTCATCTGTAGCTGGTTTTTCAGTGTCTACCTCGGTTTCATCGCGTGTATCAATAATCGGTGCAGGATGATTCGATACAGAACTGCTTGGTCGCGGTTCAATGACAGTGTTTTCTTTTTTGAGAAACTCTTCTACAGAGTCTGCTGTGCCAGGAGTAAGCACAATGGTCTTCTCGAGCACGTCACTCTCATCATCTGTTGCCTGCTGAGGTTCATTGCCTACATATCGAATGCGGTAATTGCCCACATCGATCAGGTCACCATCTTCCAGTGCATGCTTCTTTACCAAACGTGCATTGACGTAGGTGCCATTGGTACTGTTTAAATCTTCCAGAAAAGAACTGTCTAACACAGTAATAATCTGGGTGTGATAGCTGCTTATCGCTAAGTTATTGATACATATATCATTATCGGGTTTGCGTCCTATTGTCATTTTTTCCTTGGAAATAGGAAATTCTCCGACCAGCTTATCTTCGAGTGTAACTACTAAATGTGACATGACCATTTACTGTCCAAATATCTTTTTTAAATTAGTATTCCAACGTTTTTTCTCAGGAAATGCTTTTGTTGGCTGCGCTAATAATACTGAAATATTATCCCGCCCACCTTTAACGTTCGCACATTCCACAAGATTTTCAGCTATTTTGTCGAGATTATCACGGAACTCACTCACTATATTAGAAATTTCTTGATCATCTACCATATCTGTCAGACCGTCGGAACAGAGTAAATAGATATCACCGGGGATTACTATGTCTTCACGGATGTCGACGGCCGTGGTTGGCTGGATCCCGAGGGCCCGTGTGACCAGATTTCGGTTTAGAGAGGCATCAGCTTCCTCCTGGGTATAATAACCCCGGTCGACTAATTCCTGTAAAAAAGTGTGATCTACCGTGACTTGCTCTAATTTTGAGCTGCGATAGCGGTACATTCGGGAATCGCCCACGTGGGCAATGGTCACCTGATTATTATAAAGCACGGCCAGTACCAGGGTCGTTCCCATGCCGCGACATTCAGGATCATCCAGTCCTTTTTGATAAATTTTCTCATTGGCGCGAATAATCGCTTCGCGCACCGCAAGACTCTCATTGGAATAACCTGTCTGCGGATCTAGCTCACCTGGGGTTAATTTGGGTATCCGTTCTCCCAGCTCTGATAAAACGGTTGAAATGGCAAGCTCGCTGGCGACCTCTCCACTTTTATAGCCGCCCATACCATCGGCTAGCGCTACCAGTCCAATATCAAGGTTCTCGCCCAGAAAATCTTCATTATGAGAGCGAACTTTCCCTGTATCTGTACGCCCGGCAACTGATAAAATACCTTTTAAATTCATTTAGTTATAAGTATTTTTTAAATTGTAAATTGAATTATGTGCAAGCGCGTAGTTGTTGTGAAAATTCCTGAGCACTCGAAAACCTCTGTGAGGGATCCTTGGCTAGTGCTATTTCTACCACATTTACGAGGTTATTAGGTAAATTCGGTCTGATTTCCAGAATATTTTGATGGGGTTCATTCACAATTGTCTGCATCAGCTTAGCCATTGAACTTCCCGAGAATGGGGGAACGCCTGTGAGTAGTCTATACAAGGTTGCACCTAGTGAAAATATATCGGAGCGGGCATCCAGTTCCAAACTGCCCAGCTGTTCAGGTGACATATAAAATGGTGTGCCCAGAAATGAACCTGCCAGCGTCTGGGTGGAGTTTGCAATATGGGCAATTCCAAAATCGCCCAGCTTCGCTAATGAGGCTTTGTGGTCGTACAGAATATTTGCAGGTTTTACGTCTCGATGAATTATTCCATTACTGTGGGCGTAGTGCAGCGCATCTGCGCACTGCGCTATGAGTTCTATTATAAGCGCCTGAGGTAATAACGCTTTTGGCTGGCTGTAATCCTGTAATGATTTGCCACGAACGTATTCCATGGCGATATAGGCAACGTTATTCGCATGTCCGGAATCGATAACCGAGATAATGTTCTTGTGCTGAAGAGACGCGGCAGTCTCTGCTTCGCGCATGAAACGTGCAAGCAATTCTGTTTCTAAAGCATTTTTTTCGTCGTAGTTTATTTCAAGGATTTTAAGAGCGATGGCCTGTTTGTCATTATCATGATCTTTGGCGAGAAAAATTGTGCTGCCTGTGCCTTTCCCTATATTTCGTACTATTTCGTAGCGTGCATTAAATAACGAGCTGGTCTCATCAATTGTTTTATTAATAGCCGTTTTTTTCTTTTCTACGACTTCTATGTTTTTATTTTTGCCGTCAATATTGGACTGAAGATTAGTGATATGGACGTATACAATATTCGCTTTATCTGTTTGTTTGATAATCTCATAGTCCTGAGCGAGATTTTTCAACAGAGTGATCAGCTTTTCAGAATTTTTACATTGCTTGAATAGTGCAAAAGCAGCATCGAGTTTCCCCTGACCCTGAAAATTAAGTGCCAGGCGAATGTTTTTGTAATCCAGATCATCCTGCTCGTTTTTTGGCGTCTCATAATGAATGCCGAAATGTGAGGATGTATAAAACAGTACTGCAGTAAGAATAGCAGCAACGACTAGAAAAGAAGTCTGTAAGTCGCTTCCCAGATGATTGTATTTTGCCAATAAGCCAATCATGACAACGGCAGTGCCAAGGAAAGCGTACAATAAAGTACGTGATTTTTGCGGGGTTATCGTCATAGACTCTGAAAAGACTTCATCTAAATTCAATTATTTACGTATCTTAGCAATAGAATGCACACAGAGCGTCATTGTAGCCAACTAAATGCTCTCAACAGGCGATGAAATACATGTATTTTCAGTGTCTTTCGCAGATTTGTGATGCGCCACACAATTTCAGTTGAGTGATGATTTGCGTAGAATAGCCACAGAAAATCTTATTATTTATGTAATCGAGGTTAAATTATCCAGTGTTCGATCTAACAGGCATAAGGGCTTGGTATCAGACTGATGCAGGCAAATTGGTATCTGGTGCCATAGAGCAACATGTGTGGAGGATCACTGCGTGTATCTTTGGATATAGTGCAATTCAGGTGGGCGATACATTTACTAACCGGCAATTACTGAAAAACTGCACGATATCTGAACATGTGAGCATTGATCGTTCTCAGTCAGCTGACATTATCAGCAGTCCTGCCGCGCTACCTATTTGCAGTGACAGCACAGATCTGTTTGTACTGCCGCATACACTTGATTTTACTGAAAAGCCCCATGAGATATTAAGAGAAGTAGAGCGTTGCCTTGTGCCTGAAGGTTATATGATTATTATTGGTTTTAATCCGTATTCTTTCTATGGGCTGTGGCGCCTGTTTCTTTCGCGCAAAAAAATAGCACCCTGGGACGCCAAATTTTATAGTATACATCGCCTTAGAGACTGGTCTTCTCTGTTGGGCTTTCAGGAAGTCGAACTGCATTATGTTGCACATTTGCCACCGTTTAAGCGTATTCAGCGATGGAAAAACATGCAGTCTCTTGGACGATTTTTACAAAGCCAATTAACCAATATCGGAGGCGTTTATATTTTTGTTGCGCGCAAACGTGTAGCAAGATTGACGCCACTAAAACAGGTGTGGCCAACAACAGCCAATCAGATACTCACAGGTAAAATGCCAAAACCAACAGTAGGAATGAAGGAAGATGTCGAATCACGTTGAAATTTTTACTGATGGTGCCTGTCGTGGAAACCCTGGTCCAGGTGGATGGGGTGCACTGCTTCGATTTAATGATTCCGAAAAGATGCTTAAAGGTGCAGTTAGCGAGACTACAAATAACCGAATGGAACTGCAGGCAGCAATTTCTGCACTGGAAAGTCTGTCGAGGCCTTGCAAAATTCACTTAACGACCGATTCTCGTTATGTCATGGATGGCATCCAGCAATGGCTCCCAAACTGGAAAAAACGCGGCTGGAAAACAGCAAACAAGAAGCCGGTAAAAAACGAGGATCTGTGGCGTAGGCTGGATGAGCTGGCCAGTGCGCATGACATTGATTGGCATTGGGTGAAAGGGCATAGTGGACATAGAGAAAATGACATTGTTGATCAGCTCGCTAATGATGCGATAGATGAAATGAACTCCTGAAATTCGAGACATAGAAGCGTAAAAATATGAGACAAATTGTACTGGACACGGAAACAACCGGCTTGGAGACATCAGAGGGGCACCGCATTATTGAGATAGGTGCAATCGAAATAATCAATCGCCAAGTTACTGATCGTTTCTATCATCAGTATTTAAACCCTGAACGTGATATTGATGCGGGTGCAGAAGAGGTGCATGGCATTAGTCTCGAATCGTTGCAGGATAAACCAAAGTTTCATGATGTATGCGAAGAGTTTCTGGAATTTATTCGTGATGGTGAGTTGATTATTCATAATGCTGCGTTTGACGTTGGATTTTTGAACCATGAGCTGCACTGTATTAAACACCAGCTGAAAGATATTCATGAAATATGTAAAGTCACGGACACATTAAAAGAAGCACGCATAATGCATCCAGGCCAGCGAAACAGCCTGGATGCATTATGCAAGCGCTATGAAATAGATAACTCGCACCGTGAGCTTCATGGTGCATTGCTGGATGCACAAATCCTGGCAGATGTTTACCTGGCTATGACTGGCGGGCAGGTGTCTTTAAGTCTGGCGGCAACTACTGAAGCGCAGAAAAAAAATAAAAAATCACACAAGCAGGCAATGAAGGTACATGATCTGAATGTGATTAGTGCCACTCAGGAAGAAATCGCAAAGCATGAAAAAATGTTGCAACACATCGCGCAGAACAATGACAAGAACACAACTGTTTGGGAGTCAATGCTAGCGTCTGAGGAAAACTAGTCGCCGTGTTTTAGTATCCGTGATTTTTGTCTGTCCCAATCCCGGTCTTTTTCTGAATTACGCTTGTCATGTTGCTGTTTGCCTTTAGCTATACCAACTTCAACTTTTGCTCGTCCTCTTTTCCAGTAAAGTTTCACCGGAACGGCTGTATATCCCTTACGTTCGACAGCGCCTATCAATCTGTTTATTTCAGTTCTGTGCATCAGTAATTTGCGTGATCTCACAGGATCGGGCTTGATGTGAGTTGAAGCGGTCGGCAGAGGGGAGATATGTGCACCGTATAACCATGCTTCTCCAGCTTTTAAAATAATATAGCTTTCTTTTACCTGGATACTTTTTGCACGCAGACTTTTCACTTCCCATCCTTCCAAAACAATGCCCGCTTCATATGTGTCTTCAATGAAGTAGTCATGTCGCGCCTTTTTATTCAGCGCAATCGTATTGTCATGGGTTGAAGGTTTTTTCTTGCTCATAGGTGCATTATAAACAGCTGTCAGTTAATACGCTTAATTTTGTCAGTTTACTTGAGACTGAATGCAAAATTGATCAGAATGCGGAGTCTAACAACAAAATACGTAAGCATGCCGACTAAAAATACGTCCATACATGGAGAGTGGTCCTCACGACTGGCGTTTATTCTGGCGGCAGCGGGTTCAGCAGTAGGCCTGGGTAATATCTGGAAGTTCCCTTATATGGCTGGTGAAAACGGCGGTGGTGCATTTGTACTCGTCTATCTGATATGTATTGTTCTGTTTGGTTTACCAATAATGATGGCGGAAGTCATGCTGGGCAGGCGTGGCAGACAAAGCCCAATCAATACAATGAAAACGCTGGTGCAGCAGGAAAATGCGCATAAAGCCTGGGGCTTATTGGGTTGGAGCGGTGTAATCGCGGGGGTATTAATACTTTCCTACTATAGCGTGATTGCCGGGTGGTCTCTCTTTTATGTGCTTGAAAGTGTAACGGGTACCCTTCAGGGAATTGATGAAACACAAGCGGGCGAAATATTTTCATCGCTGATTGCCAGTCCATTGACATTGATCTTCTGGCACACCTTGTTTATGGCGATGACCATGTTTATCGTCTCAAGAGGGGTCAGTAACGGATTAGAGGCTGCAGTAAAGTATCTCATGCCCGCCCTTGCTGTATTGATTCTGGTATTAATCGGTTACTCGATTTTACAAGGTCATTTTATGCTGGGTGTGGAATTTATGTTTACACCAGACTTTTCAAAAATTAACCAGGAAGTTTTACTGGATGCAATGGGACAGGCTTTCTTCTCCTTGAGCCTGGGCATGGGCGCGATTATGATTTACGGATCTTATCTTTCCCAGAAAGCTTCTATTACAAGAACCAGTTTTGCAGTGGCGCTGATGGATACTTCAGTCGCTATATTGGCGGGGTTAGCAATATTTCCGATTGTCTTCGCGTATCAGCTCGAACCTGCGCAAGGCCCAGGGTTAATCTTTAATACGTTACCATTAGCATTTGGCCAGATGTCTGGTGGAGTAATATTTGGCTCATTGTTTTTTGTATTACTTGTATTTGCTGCCTGGACATCATCAATTTCACTGATTGAGCCTGCGGTCGCCTGGCTGGTAGAAAGGCGAGGTTTTACTCGTGTTAAAGCAAGCATGCTTTGCGGTGGTATCACCTGGCTGGTCGGTTTGGGAACAGTGTTTTCATTTAATATATGGAAAACATATACCGTGTTCGGTAAAACAGTGTTTGATGTACTGGATTTTTTAACTTCAAATATTATGTTGCCGCTGGGTGGTTTATTAATTGCTGTATTTGTTGGGTGGAGTATGAGAGAGAGCTCGGTTAGAGACGAAATTGCTATGTTCAGCGATTGGCTATTTCAGGTATGGAGATTCCTGATTCGTTTTGTTACACCGGTAGGGGTAATGCTAATATTTCTAAATGTAATAGGAATTATTTAAAAAGGATATTTTGAAGTTGTGTCAAATGTAAGTCGAAATGCATTAGTGCCATATTCGGCCGCGCAGATGTATGCGTTGGTCAATGATATTGAAAGTTACCCTGAATTTGTTCCATGGTGCTCTAAAAGCACTTCGAAAGAAATCTCGACTATCGAAAAAGAGGCAACTTTATATTTCTCCCGCGGGGCAATAAAAACTTCATTTACAACAAGAAACACACTGTTTACTGATTCGCGAATAGAACTCGGCCTGATTGACGGTCCATTCAGTCAGTTGCAAGGTGTCTGGCAGTTTACGGATATTGATGAACATGGTTCACGTGTTCAGTTAGATCTGGATTTCGAGTTATCAAGCCGCATGCTGAAAATTGCTCTGGAGACATTCTTTAGTCAGATCTGTGATCGATTGGTTACATCATTCGTACAGCGTGCCAGCGATGTGTACAAGTAAGCTGTGGTATATTTAGTTTCTCTTTTCGTCATTCCCGCGCATGATTCCCTCCAGTGATAAGTTATAGTTTATGCAAGTAGAAGTAACTTACATTACGCCGCACATGCAATTCGTCAGGAAAGTAGAAGTGCCTATGCGTGCAACCGTTCATGACGCCATCAAAAAATCAGGTCTGCTGGATCAACACACAGACATTTTATTAAATAAAAATAAAGTGGGTATATTCGGCGAGATAGTTTCTCTGGATACGGTTGTAAACGATAATGACAGAGTCGAAGTTTATCGCGCCTTGAAAATGGATCCCATGGATGCGCGTAGATTACGCGCTGAGATATAAGTGTTGCGATATTTATATATCATTATGATTTTTTCAGTTTGTTGCTTTTATCGTTTCTAAGAGATCTTATGCCCGAAGGGCTTTGCAGGAATGCTGTATTTATTTTGGTTGATGCTTAAGGTGGTTGGATTCTCGTCTATACATAGATAACTGGATAGTGAGTTAATTCCAAATCATGCATTGATTTATTTTCTCAAAGTATAATTGTTAATTCCGGTTGATGTGTAAATCAAGTGTAAAGACATGAAATAAAAGTGGTAATACAATTTTGACACTAATAATCTTTACAAGTATATTTGTCTCGCCTCTGTACACTCCTCGTACAACCAATTGTCAAACTTACACAATGAGGCTGTGATACTTACTCGGTAACAAGTATCATAATCAGGAATTCATTCATAAGTATTCAAGAAGAAAAAGAAAACTCCATGAAAAAATCTGTCTCGCTCTACCTGTTTATCTGCTTAATAATTTGCATAGTGACTTCCATTGTCAATGCTGATGAAACATTGCTGAGTAATGGAGATAAAATTAGTGGCATAGTCATAAAAATCGAAAAAAATATTCTAGTTATAAATTCTCCAATTGTGGGAAAGTTGGAAATTCCCATGAGTAATGTCGTTTCGTTTAGCACTCAGCATGCAGTTAGTGTGGTATTCAAAAATAATGACCAGCTTACAGGATTGGTAAGTATGAATGCTGATGGTTTGCTGGAGATAAATTCGAGCAATCTTGGCAGGATTACCAATATAGCAACCTCAGAGATTTTATCTGTGCATCAGGCAGGTGCTAAAGGTAATACAACGACATCTAGTCCTGCAGTTAATATTTCTCAGGCTAAAACTATTATTGATGATGCAAAAAGTATTGATACTGATGAAGTGTTATTGAAAAGCGGGGACCGTCTGTTAGGTGAGGAAAAAATATAAATCATGACACTCTTACTATATCCACTGAATTTGCAGATGACATTTCCATTGATCGGGAGCGAGTTGAATCTTTCAGAACGAAAGAGCCAGTGACAGTTATTTTTGATGATGATGAATATATAACAGGAAAAATATCACGTTCTGATAACAATCAGCTGCAAGTAGATTCTCAACGCGCAGGTGAAAGCGAGGAATTTGAACTTGCAGAGGTGAGAGAGGTGGTGCGAGGTGATCCAGTTGATGCTGTACGTGAAGAACAAAAAGTAAAGCTTAGTGGTGACTTTGATATTGGGTTGAGTACTAGCAGTGGCAATAGTAATGATGATAGTTATATTGGTGCTGCAGAACTACGCGCACGCTCTCCGTTAAACCGCTATATGATTCGAGTAGAACGAGCATTTGAAAAATCAGATGGCGACAAAACCAAGGATGAGACATTTGGATCGCTTCAGTATGATCATTTTTTATCAGAAAAGTGGTATCTGTTTAACTCCGCCTCTTTTCAGGAAGATGAAATAGAGCTGTTAAATCTGCGTACCGCACTGTCAGCTGGCATTGGTCACCAATTTTTCGAACGTGATGATCTAATGCTATCCGCAGAACTCGGGCCAAGTTATGTGAATGAAGATTTTGATGATGAAGCTGATAATGATTATCTTGCCGCAAGGTGGGCTGTTAACTACGAGCATGATGTCTTCGATTGGGTGAGCATATTTCATCATCAGGAAGGTCTGTTTGGCTTGGAAACTTCTGATGATCTGGTGATACGTACGCGCAATGGTATGAAGTTTCCGCTAGGTAATGGTTTTAATGCGAAAGCACAGGCTAATCTTGATTGGGACAAATCACCTGCGGAAGGTGCTGCCAGTACGGATAAAGAATATATCTTTACGCTGGGTTATGACTTCTAGGTTATGAGTTTAAAGCAACTTGGCTCTATGCATAGTGCGTGATGGAAGTGAATAGAGGTCGCCACATTTTTTAGGTGTTAAGAGAGAGTGTCGATGTGTGCATCACTTCTCGCGATTGAAACAATTGTATGTGTCAGAGCTATTTTGCCAGTTTCTGGTTTCCAGTCTTGATAATAGAAGTTATTTGATTAACTTTGCATGGAGCTTGTTTTTAATTATTTTTGCGTTGTAGGCCATCCAGTAACTACAACTAACAGCACATATGCATGAATAAAAATAGAATTCGCCGTTTATGAAGTATACAGTTGCTAAGGCCGATATAAGGCCTAATGATTGTAGTAAGGTTTTTGTTCGCATGTTTTTCCCTCGCAATTCAAGATCATATGCTTGTATACAATCTGTTATTGGCAGTGCTTGGGAAAAAATTAATGTTAAATTGTGTGTGTGGTCACAGATTTGTTAATTCCAGAAGATCAGACATCAGAACAATGGTCATTGTCACCAATTGCGAGGTCGACCTGTATCCAGATGCAGGAAGCCACTTCTGGAGTAGTAACCAACACCGCCGGCTTGTAAAGAGATAGCGACATCGCGAAGTTTCTTTAGCTCTATGTCTGGAAGGCGAACATCGATCGCTTTTCCCTGCATATGTAAACTGCGCTTGGCAACGCCTGATGTGCTATTTCTTAAGGCTTCGTTAGTTTTTGCTGAGCGATAACCTGAAATGATTTCGAATGCCGAGTTCGATTGGGTTAGTGAATGCAGTGTGTGCAACATCTCGATAATGTTGTGATCTATCTGTGCTATTTCTTGAGTTCGGTGATCTCGCAAGATGTAATTGATCTTGGCAAGTGCGGGCAAATTCAGTTGGTTATCTTTCCAATAGCAGCATTGTAGGGTTTCATGTGTATGCAGATTTAAAAAGGATAATGTTTTTTCTTCCGGGACGATTGGCTTGGCTAACCCCAGCGTCGGGAGGGATGCCGCTAGTGCTGATGCGGAAGCATTTTTAAGAAATTTGCGACGATTGTGATTGGTAGAAGTTTTCTCCCCGTACTGCTGAGCCAAAATTTACCCCTGTATTAATGCGAATTGTCATTCTAATTGTTCGTATTATACAAGCTTGCCAGGACTTGGGTATCCTGATTATAGATATCCGGTCTGAAATTAACGATTCCTTGTTCATCTGCCCATGCTGTCATATAAGTGAGGTGGATCGGGACAGCCTCTTTGAGCGGTAGCGTTTTTGACCGGGTTTGCTTTGAGAGATCAAGTAAATCATATTTGGACCAGCCCAGCTCATTGGATACCAGTGTTTCCGCCAGGCCAAATGGGTCTTCAAGACGTATGCAGCCATGACTAAATGCACGTTGTGGCAAGGCAAACAGGCGTCGTGATGGTGTGTCATGTAAATATACGCTATGGGGATTAGGGAAAATAAATTTAATATTGCCGAGTGAATTTCTGGCTCCAGGCTCCTGGCGCACCCTGAAGTTTGAATTCGCCTGATTAATATTAAACCAGTCAATAGAGTCCGGGTTGATTATGCGTGCCTGATTGCTATCAGTGCTCAGTAATTTCATATTATTTTTGGCGAGATAGTCTGGATCTCTCTGCAGGGCGGGAACGATTTCATTATGTGTGATCGATTTTGGAACATTCCAGTACGGACTTAAAACGATTTTGGTTAACCGGGATGAGATGACTGGCGTTTTGTGTTTTTTCTTTCCGACCACGACATTGGACTGATATGTGACCTGTTGATTGTCATAGAGATATAATTTGTAAGCGGGTATGTTTACTAACAGGTGTCGGCCTGTAGAGATATCGGGCAGTGCCTTGGCGCGGGCCAGATTGAGTTCAAGTTGTTGTATGCGTTTCCAGACAGGGACGTTTAATGCGCGTGTTGTTTGTCTGCCAAGCACACCATCAGCGTCTAATCCGTGGCGCAACTGAAATTTGATGATTGCCAGTGTTAGAGATTCGTCTAATAACTCGCTGCTTAAGTCGTTATCCTGATAGTCGCCAAATGCATATAACAATTTTCTTAGTTTAGGGATTTCACTGGAGTAATCGCCCAGTTGATATGACTTTTTGGATAACTTTAATGGCGAATGCTGGTGATCAATCTGTGCTTCTATTTGTCTGTAATGCGCTAATGCCTTGACAAGACTTTTATAGTGATTGTTGTTGGGCTGTAAGCTATTAATAGTAGAGTGAATGTCATTGTTGTTTGCTGCGTCATTCAGAGTGGCTAACAATGGGCCGTCTTCGTGTAAAGAGGATTGTGTGTCTGCTAATTTCCCCAGGCTAATGTGGCTGGCAAGTTTCACATAAGCATGTGAAAAGACGATATCAGATTTGCTTAACAAAACAGGGTCTATATAACTTGCTTCCAGAAAATCCTGAAGCAGCCCGGCGTCGTAATCAGAAGCATCTAAACCAAAGTTTTCTGCTTGTTGTATCAGGGTAACAAGCTGCCGGGCATTGTCGTTAAGCTGTTCCCCGTCACTCCAGATCAATTTGTAATTTCTCAGTTGATAAAGATTTGTTAGTGGTTGCTTTAATGGCAAGGATGAAGTTTTTAGTGCATTGATTAGATTGATTTCTGTGGCATGTGGAATGGTTCCCGACCCCATTAGTGTGAAATGTATGCCAGCGTGTACAGCGTTACTGAAAGCCAGGCAAATTGCCAGCAGGATAAAATTAAAGCCTGCATTGTGGTGAAATTCTCTGTGCGAGCTATGCTTTACTGCCGGGTTTGCCAAGTGTAGTTCCTTCGTCGAAGCTTGTTATGGTTTTTAATGACAGCAATTTTAAGCCGGCAATAAAATTGCTTCTTTGTCGGAATTCTCATTCGAATGTTAAAAAATGTCACACATGCAAAATTTTAATGACGAGCTGGTAACAAATTGGAACGGGTGGTGAGATTCTTGATTAAATTTCCAAATGAATCACGGTTTTAGAAACTGTTTTATGTTTAGGATAATGGGAGCAGCAGATGATAATACGCCCGCCAATAATTTGTGCAGGCGTAGAAAGATATGTGTGAATTAATATTAAGGGGAAAGTTAATTTTCTCCGGTTTGCTCTGTTGGCTGGATATTACTTTTTTCGATATTGATGACCTTGCCGCCTTCAAACATCACTGCCACATGGCGCTGTTCAGTGTCACCATAATCGGGTATCAAGTGGTATACATAATCCCATCGATCCGGATGAAATGAATCATTGATCAGTGGGGTACCCATCAAAAATCTCACTTGCTCTTTGTTCATGCCAATCTGTAACTGTTCAACTTTTTCCGGCTCTACGGCATTACCTTGTTGAACATCAATTTTGTGTACGGTAAAAAGACGTCCGCTGCATCCTGTTAGGGCGAGTAAAAATAATAGGGTGGTGATTTTGAATAATGCTTTGGTCATTAGTTTGTTATTTTGTTGGGATTAATGTTTCTAGGTGTATGGTAGTTACTGAATGCCGACTTCCAGCATCTCCTGAGCATGCAGGAAGGTATTCTCGGTTAAAGTAACGCCACCAATCATGCGTGCAATTTCTTCAATTCTATCGGCTTGGCTTAAGTATTCAATGGCTGATACGGTGTCGCTGTGTTCGGATTGTTTGTTAACCCGGTAATGGTGATGAGCATTGGCAGCTACTTGTGCCAGATGGGTGATACACATCACCTGCTTTTGTTCGCCAATAGTGCGTAGCTCTCTGCCTACCACTTCTGCGATCGCGCCGCCCACGCCTGAGTCCACTTCATCAAATATCAGTACCGGCACATCCATTTTATCTACAGCAATCATTTGAATGGCAAGACTGATTCTGGATAACTCGCCACCAGACGCGACTTGTGAAAGTGGCAGCATTTTTTGTCCTGGATTGGTTTGTACATTGAAGACGATTGAGTCAAAACCATAGCTCGCTGGTGTTGCTGTGTCGTCGTAATTAACGGCAATCTCGACTCGCGCTTTTTCCATGCCAAGTTTTGCCAGCGCCTTGGTGATATTAGTACTGAGTTTCTTTGAGACGGATGTTCTTTTGTTGCTGACTTTCTTGGCAAGCCCTCTGTACTCACTTTCTGTTTTTTCGAGTCTGGCCTTGAGTGCATCGACATTGCATTCCGGCTGCGTAAGTGCCTCAAGTTCTTTACTGATCTTCTCGTGTAGTGCGATTAGTTCATCTGGTGTGACTTTATGCTTGCGAGAGATCTGGTCAATGCTGGCGAGTCGTTCTTCGGTCTGGAATAATTCTTCGGGATCAATCTCAATGTTTTCAGCATAATCACGCAGATCATCCGCGCATTCGCTAATTGCTGTGAAAGCTTCTTCGAGAGATTGATTGGCAGGTTCCAGACGTTGATCATTTTTAAGTAACGCGCTTACTTGAGTGCAAATCTGACTAAGCGTGGTGTAGACATCCGAGCCGTCATCATTTTTTAATTGATGACTAGCTTGTAACGTCGATTTTTTAAGTTCTTCGGCGTTGGCCAGACGTTTATGTTTGTCCTCTAAGGTGCTGATTTCACCTGCTTCTAATCCGAGTTGATCCAGTTCTTCTGCCTGATAACGAAGTAATTCAACTGTCGCCTGAATATCACTGGAGTTTTTGCTGATTTGATCAAACTGTTTTTTCTGTTCTCGCCAGTCGGCACATAGTCTGTCAAGCGCCACCAGGTTTTCTTTATGGCTGGCAAACTGGTCGATTAATTCGCGCTGCGTTGCTACGTTCATCAGCGATTGATGAGCATGCTGGCCGTAAATATTAATAATGCATTCGCCTAACTCTTTCAGTGTTTTTAGTGGCACTGGAACGCCGTTAATATAAGCTTTCGATTTTCCATCTTTACGAACAACGCGACGCAGGATGCATTCAGAGTCAAATTCAAAGTCATTATTTTTTAGCCAGCGAGAGCTATTTGATTTGGATACTATTTCGACAACAAGAATTATTTCAGCGGCTTCTTTGCCTGCTCGAATTAAATTGTTATCTGCGCGGTCACCCAGCACCAGGCCAATGGCATCAATGATAATGGATTTGCCAGCACCGGTTTCGCCAGTAAGCGCACTCATGCCATTAAAGAAATCCAGTTCCAGTTTCTCGATAATGGCAAAGTTCTGAATATGTAATGACTTCAACATAACGCTAGGGCTGTTGGCTCCAGTTTAATTTTTGACGTAGCACTTTGAAGAATGAATAACTGTTGGGTTGTATTAGAGTCAGTGGCTTGGGTGATCGTTCGATAATAATACGGTCACCGGGAATGACTTCTGTTTCCATTTGTCCATCGATTGATGCAATCCCGTTGAGTTGATTGTGTACTGAATACACTATTTCTATGCGACTATTTTCATCAACGGCAATGGGACGATTACTTAATGTGTGCGGACAGATTGGGACGATTAAAGTAGTTGCAACACTGGGATGGACAATAGGCCCTCCGCCGGATAAAGCATAAGCGGTGGAACCGGTGGGTGTTGCTACTATAAGGCCGTCAGCTCTGACAGTATTTAGATATTCATCATCGATGCGCGTTTCCAGTTCGATCATGCGGACTACGTATCTTGCATGGACAACAACATCATTTATCGCCAGGCAGTCGGCTAACTGTTCTTCGCCACGCATGTGTCTGGCAGTCATCACGGTGCGTGCTTCCTGCTGAAACTCACCATTCAGGATCTGCTCTAAATCCTGGTGCATGTTTTCCGGCAATATATTGGTAAGAAATCCAAGTCTGCCACGGTTAATCCCTATGATAGGAATGTCATGCTCAACCATGGATTGTGCAGAAGAGAGCAGAGTGCCATCGCCCCCGACAACAATCGCCAAATCGATGTTTTTATGCATCTCCTTGATGTCAACGCAACTAACGCCAGTGCTTTCCAGGCATATTTTAGCGTCTTTATCGGCACAGATTTTTATCTCATTGGCCTGTAAAAAATCATACAGGCTGCGTACTGTTTCAAAAACCAGCTTGTCATTGTATTTGGCAATAATACCAATAGAATTGAATTTGTTAGTCACAGGTTAAATAGCATTCAAGTTTGTATGGGAATTGTCATAAATAAACATGCAGCTTACCGTTAAACCGGTATGAGTCCAATTTTGCCTTGGAAATTTAGGATGGTGTATATTGGCACTCAGGAGTTTTGAGTGCCAGGCTCCAGATCCGGGTGTTCCTGGCGCGATAATAATGCAGAAACTATATTTGGTCGATTAAATGGATAACCAGCTCGATGCGCGCACACAACAGCTATTTCGTGCGCTTGTACAGAATTACATAAACGACGGTCAGCCAGTAGGCTCACGCACCCTCGCGCGCGTGTCTGATCTGGACGTAAGCCCGGCTACCGTGCGTAATATTATGTCTGATCTGGAAGTGCTCGGTTATTTGCATTCACCACATACTTCAGCCGGGCGAGTGCCTACCGCCCAGGGGTATCGTCTGTTTGTTGATACTTTAATTGAAGTAAAACCGCTGAATTCCTCAATAGTCACCGGGTTAAAAACACGTCTTAGAAGTACCAGTGTTGATCAGAAAAGCGCTGTAGAAACGGCTTCCAGTTTGCTTTCATCCCTGACTCACATGGCCGGCGTGGTGACAATGCCTCAATACAATAAAGCCGCATTCAGACAGATAGAGTTCTTAAGCCTCTCTGATCGGCGCATTTTGGCGATTTTAGTGGTAGATCAAAAAGATGTTCATAACCGTATAATTCATCTGGACAAGGATTATTCTCCCAATGAGCTCCGCGAAGCGGCCAATTACCTGAATGATATTCTGGCGGGGCGAAGTTTACAGGAAGTCCGCAAAATTCTGCTTAACGAACTGGACTCGGTGCGACAGGATATGGATGACCTGATGCGTACCGCCATCACGCTGGGCGGTAAAATATTCAGTCAAGAGGAAGAGTCTGCTTCAGCTAAAAACTATATTGTTGATGGCCAGACAAATCTGATGGAATTTGAAGAACTGTCAAATGTCAGTAAATTACGCAACCTATTTGATGCATTTAATCAGAAAAAGGAAATTCTGCATTTACTGGATCGATGTATTTGCGCGCAAGGCGTACAAATATTTATCGGTAGCGAATCTGGGTATGACGTTTTCGATGATTGTAGCGTAGTATCCGCGCCTTACACTATTAATGAGGATGTTAAAGGTGTGCTGGCGGTCGTCGGGCCAAAACGAATGGCTTATGATCGAGTGATCCCAATTGTTGATGTGACCGCAAAATTGCTGAGCGAAGCCTTGAACTCGGAATAAGTTGTCCCCATTTATTCATCCATCATACTAGTATTTAATTTTTTTCGTGTAGGAGTACGGAATGCCAGAACATTCAGAATCACAGCATGAGTCACAGTCAGATCAAGAAGATATTGATGCTGCCATGGACGAAGCAGCACAGAAAGAGGCGACTGAGCAAGAACCAGAAGAAGTGGATTTAGGCGAGGCGCTCGCACAAGCCCAGCAAAAAGCTGAAGATAACTGGCAGCTCTATATGCGCTCCCAGGCTGAAATGGAAAATATTAAGCGACGAGCTGAAAAGAATGTTGAGAATGCACACAAATTTGGTCTGGAAAAGTTTGGCATGGAATTGCTCGCAGTTAAGGACAGTCTTGAACTTGGCTTGAGTGTCGAAGATGCAGACGCGGCAAAATTAAAGGAAGGCACGGAGTTGACACTAAAGATGCTGACCCAGGCGCTGGAAAAATTCAGCATTATGGAAGTGAATCCTGTTGGTGAAGCATTTGACCCTAACCTGCATCAGGCAATGAGTATGCAGGAATCGGCAGAACATAAACCGAATACAGTAATAGCCGTTATGCAGAAGGGCTATTTATTAAATGATCGTTTGTTGCGCCCGGCAATGGTGATGGTGTCAAAGGCACCAGCCTAATGGGGAAATTACTGATATTTATCGATTTTATTGGTAATCAGCCAAAAAAAAACAAATTAAATCCTTGAAATTAGTAAGCTTGACCTCATATATGAGTGCATAGATTAACAACTTGAATATATTTATCTTTTTGGAGTAGCAGATATGGGAAAAATTATTGGAATTGACCTGGGGACAACAAATTCATGTGTAGCTGTGATGGATGGTGGTGTTGCCAAAGTGATTGAAAACTCTGAGGGTGATCGTACTACACCTTCAATTATTGCATTTAGCGAAGAAGACGAAGTATTAGTAGGGCAGTCTGCTAAGCGTCAAGCGGTAACAAACCCTGAAAACACATTCTTTGCTGTCAAGCGTTTGATTGGACGCCGCTTTGAAGAAGAAGCTGTGCAAAAAGATATTAAACTGGTCCCTTATAAAATAATCAAGGCGGACAATGGTGATGCATGGCTGGAGTCTCATGGTAAGAAAATGGCTCCACCTGAAATTTCTGCGCGAGTTCTCATGAAAATGAAGAAAACAGCAGAAGAATATCTGGGTGAAGAAATTAGTGAAGCAGTCATCACGGTACCGGCCTATTTTAATGATTCACAACGTCAGGCAACTAAAGACGCAGGTAAAATTGCTGGCCTGGATGTAAAACGGATTATCAACGAGCCAACTGCGGCTGCACTTGCCTATGGCATGGACAAAAAACGTGGTGACCGCAAGATTGTTGTATACGATCTTGGTGGTGGTACTTTTGACGTGTCTGTTATTGAAATTGCAGAGATTGATGGTGAGCACCAGTTTGAAGTGTTATCAACTAATGGTGATACCTTCCTGGGTGGTGAAGATTTCGATATGCGTCTAATTGATTACCTTGCTGATGAATTCAAGAAAGAACAGGGTTTTGATTTGCATAATGACCCGATGGCATTACAGCGTCTTAAGGAAGCAGCTGAAAAAGCCAAGATTGAGCTTTCATCTTCACAGCAAACAGAGATTAATCTTCCTTATATCACTGCGGATCAAAATGGACCTAAGCACCTCAATATTAAGGTGTCGCGCGCCAAACTTGAGTCACTGGTTGGAGATTTAATCGAACGCACTATCGCTCCATGCAAACTGGCGTTAAAAGACGCTGGTCTAAGCGCGTCGGACATTGACGATATCATTTTAGTCGGCGGTCAAATCCGCATGCCTAAGGTACAGGAAGCAGTGAAGGACTTCTTTGGTCAAGAGCCACGCAAGGATGTGAATCCTGATGAAGCAGTGGCTATGGGCGCTGCAATTCAGGCCGGTGTGCTGGGTGGGGACGTTAAAGACGTATTGTTACTTGATGTTACTCCTCTGTCGCTGGGTATTGAAACCATGGGCGGCGTGATGACTAAGCTGATCGAGAAAAACACTACCATTCCAACCACAGCCTCGCAGGTATTTTCAACTGCTGAAGATAATCAGACGGCAGTCACCGTTCATGTGCTTCAGGGTGAGCGTGAGCAGGCAGCGGGTAATAAATCACTAGGCCGGTTTGACTTGAGTGATATTCCTCCTGCACAACGTGGTGTTCCACAGATTGAAGTGAGCTTTGATATTGACGCTAACGGCATTCTGAATGTTTCAGCAAAAGATAAGGCGACCAATAAAGAGCAATCCATTGTGATTAAAGCTTCTAGTGGTCTGTCGGACGAAGAAGTGAATAAGATGGTTCAGGATGCTGAAGCACATGCAGAAGAAGATCGTAAGTTCCAGGAACTTGTGACGGCGCGTAATACAGCTGACGGCATGATTCACGCGACTGAGAAAACACTGGCAGAGATGGGCGATAAAGTGGACGCAGATGAAAAGTCTCGTATCGAGTCAGCCATCGCTGAATTGCGTGAAGTACTGGATAAAGATGATAAAGGCGTAATCGAGTCCAAGACACAGGCGTTAACTGAAGTATCGCAAAAGCTGGCTGAACAGATGTATGCAGATGCAAGTGCTGCAGGCGCAGAAGGTGAGTCAGCAACCGATGCTGATAAGCCAAGTGGCGACGACGTAGTTGATGCTGAGTTTGAGGAAGTTAAAGAAAATAAATCTTAGTCAGTATCTATAAGCTTTATCACTAGTCCAAAGGAACAGGCTTCGTAATATTAACGCGGAGCCTGACTTTGGACTTTACTTTATGTGGAAACAAATAAATTTAGTGTAGTTGCAAATGGCCAAAAGGGATTATTACGAAGTACTGGGAGTGTCGCGTGACAGCAGCGATGCGGAATTTAAAAAAGCGTATCGGCGATTGGCGATGAAGTACCATCCTGATAGAAATGAAAATAATGCTGAAGCTGAAGTTAAATTCAAGGAAGCGAAAGAAGCCTACAATGTCCTTACAGATGCTCGCAAACGTCAGATTTATGACCAGTACGGACACGCCGGATTAGAACAGCAGGGAGGATTTTCCTCTCATGGTGCTGCCGATTTTGGAGATGTCTTCGGTGACATTTTTGGCGATATATTTGGCGGCGGAGGTCGCGCAGGTCAAAATCGCGCATATCGTGGTGCAGACCTGCAATACAATTTAGAGCTTGGCCTCGAAGAAGCGGTATTTGGTACTGAAGCTAAAATTGATATCTCATCCAGGCAAACATGTGAAACCTGTTCTGGTAGCGGTGCGGAGCCAGGGACATCCTTGGAAAACTGCGAAACATGTGGTGGAGTCGGTCAGGTAAGAATGCAACAGGGTTTTTTTTCTATCCAGCAGGCCTGTCCAAAGTGCCGTGGCAGAGGAAAAATGATTACCCATCCATGTGGTGATTGCCGTGGTGCCGGAACGGTAGACAAGCCCAGAACATTATCTGTAAAAGTTCCTGGTGGCATCGATACGGGTGATAGAATTCGTTTGGCTAATGAGGGTGAGGCAGGAGAAAATGGTGGGCCTGCAGGCGACCTGTATGTACAGGTGAGTGTCAGGCAGCATCCTATTTTTGAACGTGACGGAGAGCACCTGCATTGTGAAATCCCAATAGGATTTGTTACTGCTGCGCTGGGCGGAGAAGTTGAAATACCTACACTGGATGGAAGAATAAATTTAAAAATCCCGCCGGAAACGCAAACAGGTAAACAGTTTCGTTTAAAAGGCAAGGGAGTCAAGCCAGTCAGGGGCGGTGCACAGGGTGATCTGTTTGTGCATGTGCTGACGGAAACACCTGTCAATTTGACCAAGCAGCAAAAAGAATTGCTGCAAGAGCTGGATACTTCATTGAATAGTGGTGGTAAAAAACATAGTCCTAAATCGCAGGGCTGGGTGGATGGTGTAAAAAGTTTTTTTGATGATCTTAAATTCTGGTCAGATTAATTTGAAATTATGACAACGACAATCGCAGTCAATGGTGCAAGTGGACGTATGGGGCGGGCGCTGGTTCAGGCCTGCGTGGAAAGCCAGGGTGCACGTCTGGTTGCAGCACTGGTTCGTTCGGGTTCTGAATTTGAGGGTCTGGATGCAGGCACAGTGTCAGGAATTGCACCGGCTGATGTTTCCATCATCAGTGATCGAAGTAAGTTACCTGATAACCTGAATGTGTGGATTGATTTTACACTGCCTGAGGGGCTGATGAATTCACTGGATTATTGCGTGGTTAATTCAATTCCGATGGTTATTGGGACGACAGGATTAAGCGAACAACAGAAACAGGCTATCACAACAGCAGGAAATACTATTCCTGTGGTATTTGCACCGAATATGAGCGTTGGTGTTAATTTGTGTCTGAGCATTCTTCAAACAGCCGCGAAAACACTGGGTGAAGAATACGATATTGAAATTGTTGAAGCGCACCACAAGAATAAAGTCGATGCGCCTTCTGGTACCGCATTGCGTATGGGAGAAGTGATTGCTGACGCCATCGGTGTCGATCTGGAAGAGAAAGCAGAATATACCCGTCACGGGAATATCGGTGCGCGCAAGCCGGGAACAATAGGATTTCAGACAATTCGTGCGGGCGACATTGTTGGAGAACATACAGTAACCTTTGCTGGCATAGGAGAACGCGTAGAAATCACTCATCGTGCAAGCAGTCGGTTAACATTTGCGCGAGGTGCTGTGCGGGCGGCTATCTGGTTGCAAGGTCAGTCAGCTGGCGTTTATGATATGCAGGATGTGCTCGGTTTATCTTGATTTATTTCAATTCTAGCCCTACCGACATTAAGCTAGTTGCAGTACAATCAAAGTCCGAGGTCACGGCCTCAAGCCAAAACACAAATTTCTTAACGGGACATCTTTGATGTCCCGTTTTTTACATGCACGTTCAGGAGGAAGCGTTGAGTACACCGGCCTATTTAGTACTTGAAGACGGAACTATCTTCCAGGGTATTTCAATTGGTGCTGACGGTACCACTGTAGGCGAAGTGGTATTTAATACTTCAATGACAGGTTACCAGGAAATTCTCACAGACCCTTCTTATTGCAAACAGATTGTCACGTTGACGTATCCACATATTGGTAATGTAGGTGCCAATCAGGAAGACTGGGAGTCGAAACAAATATATTCCTCCGGTTTGGTTATTCGTGATTTACCAGTCACAACCTCAAACTGGCGCAGTGAACAATCCCTGCAGGATTATCTGGTCTGTCACAATATTATTGCTATTGCAAACATTGATACCCGCAGTCTAACGCGTCGTCTTAGAGAACAGGGTGCTCTAAACGGGGTGATAGCAACCGGCGATGTCAATATCGATGAGCTGCTCAAGCAGGCGCAATCATTTGCCGGATTAAAAGGGATGGATCTGGCTAAAGAAGTCACTACAGAGAAAGCCTATTCCTGGCGAGAAGGTATCTGGTCACTTAAAGAGGGTTATGCGGCAGGCGGCGAAGGTAAATATAAAGTTGTGGCACTTGATTACGGGGTGAAACACAATATTTTAAGAATACTGACAGATCTGGGTTGTGACGTTGAAGTGCTACCTGCGCAAACGACATATGAAGAGCTGTCAGCGTTAAACCCTGATGGTGTTTTTCTTTCCAATGGGCCGGGTGATCCTGAACCTTGTGACTATGCAATCAAAATGATTCAACAGGTTATTAAAGCCGGCATTCCAAGTTTTGGTATCTGTTTAGGTCATCAGTTATTTGGTCTGGCATGCGGCGCAAGCACTGTGAAAATGAAGTTCGGACATCATGGCGCTAATCATCCGGTAAAAGATCTGCACACAGGTAAAGTGATGATCAGTAGCCAGAATCATGGCTTTGCAGTGGATGAAGGTTCACTGCCCGATACACTAATCCCGACGCATCGCTCATTATTTGATGGCAGTCTTCAGGGAGTACGCCACCGTGATGCGCCTGCGTACAGTTTTCAGGGTCATCCGGAAGCCAGTCCAGGCCCGCATGATGTACGCGAATTATTCCAACCATTTATAGACGCGATGCGCTCAAGACGCGAAGCATAAAAGTTATGGCAAAACGAACAGATATAAAATCGATTCTGCTGATTGGCGCAGGACCAATCATTATTGGTCAGGCATGCGAGTTTGACTACTCGGGTGTGCAGGCATGTAAAGCCCTGCGTGAAGAAGGTTATAAAGTTATCTTGGTGAATTCTAATCCCGCCACAATCATGACGGACCCAGACACGGCTGATGTGATTTACATTGAGCCAATCACCTGGCAAACCGTGGCAAAAATTATCGAAAAAGAAAAACCCGATGCCTTGCTTCCTACGATGGGTGGGCAAACTGCATTAAATTGTGCTCTGGATCTAGATCGTGAAGGTGTGCTGAAAAAATTCAATGTAGAGATGATAGGTGCGTCTAAAGATGCAATCGATATGGCTGAAGATCGCCAGAAATTTAAAGTGGCTATGGACGAAATTGGTCTGGAGTCAGCCAAGTCGGCAGTGGCACATAGTCTTGAAGAAGCCCTGCAAATTCAGCCTGAAGTAGGTTTCCCTACTATTATTCGTCCTTCATTCACCCTCGGCGGCAGTGGGGGTGGTATTGCCTACAACATGGAAGAATTCAAAAGCATCGTTGCGCGCGGTCTGGATCTTTCGCCTACCACTGAAGTGCTGCTGGAAGAGTCTTTGCTTGGCTGGAAAGAATACGAAATGGAAGTGGTGCGTGATCATGCGGATAACTGCATTATCATTTGCGCGATAGAAAACTTCGATCCGATGGGTGTGCATACAGGTGACTCGATTACTGTCGCGCCCGCGCAAACATTAACGGATAAAGAATATCAGATCATGCGTAATGCATCGTTAGCTGTGCTGCGCAAAATTGGTGTCGATACCGGTGGTTCTAACGTTCAGTTTTCTGTGAATCCCAAGAATGGGCGCTTGATTGTTATAGAAATGAATCCGCGTGTTTCACGCTCATCTGCACTGGCGTCAAAAGCAACTGGTTTTCCTATTGCCAAAGTGGCGGCAAAACTTGCGGTGGGTTATACACTGGATGAACTGGCTAACGAAATTACGGGTGGTGCAACGCCGGCTTCATTTGAGCCAACAATAGACTATGTAGTCACAAAAATCCCACGCTTTGCGTTTGAGAAATTTCCTCAGGCCCCCGCCATACTTGGTACGCAAATGAAATCTGTTGGAGAGGTAATGGCAATAGGTCGTACCTTCCAGGAATCATTCCAAAAAGCTTTACGTGGTTTGGAAACGGGAATGGATGGCCTCAACCCTGTCGTCGACAAAACCACTCTGGACTGGGAGCATGATCTGGATGAACGCATTCTGGAAACAGGACCTAGTCGCGTATGGTTTATTGCAGATGCTATGCGTCACGGATATAGCCTTGAAAAACTGTATGAGATGACAGCAGTTGATCCGTGGTTCCTGGCGCAAATGAAACAGTTGATTGACTGGGAGCAGCATATTCAGTCCAAAAAACTGGACCAGATATCATCCTCTGAGCTCTTCGAAATCAAGCAGAAGGGTTTTTCAGATCGACGCATCGCACAGTTAATTGAAGGTGAGACAGAAGCCAGTGTGCGTGAGTACCGCTGGAAGCATTCTATTCGACCTGTATATAAACGTGTTGATACCTGTGCGGCAGAGTTTGCAACAGGTACGGCTTATATGTATTCCACTTATGAGATTGAGTGTGAAGCACAAATAACTGACAAGAAAAAAATTATGGTGTTGGGCGGCGGCCCTAATCGAATTGGTCAGGGTATTGAATTCGATTACTGTTGTGTGCACGCAGCATTGGCAATGCGTGAAGATGGTTATGAAACCATTATGGTTAATTGCAATCCTGAAACAGTGTCTACTGACTACGATACATCGGATAGATTGTACTTTGACCCTCTGACACTGGAAGATGTGCTGGAGATTTGCGAAATAGAAAAACCAGTTGGAGTGATTGTTCAGTTTGGTGGGCAGACGCCACTGAAGCTTGCAAATGACCTTGAAGCTGCTGGTGTGCCTATTATTGGTACTAGCCCGGATTCTATTGATCTTGCAGAAGATCGCGAACGCTTTCAGGAATTAGTGACGAAACTCGAATTATTACAGCCGCCAAATGCAACAGCACGAAGTGCAGAAGAAGCTGTGCCTCTAGCGAATGAGATCGGTTATCCACTAGTGGTAAGACCATCGTATGTATTGGGTGGACGTGCAATGGAAATTGTACATAACGATGACGATTTAATGCACTACATGACCACCGCTGTGTCAGTTTCCAATGATTCGCCAGTGTTGCTTGATCGCTTTTTATCAGATGCCATAGAAATTGATGTTGATGCAATCTGTGATGGTAAAGATGTTTTTGTTGCCGGGGTGATGGAGCATATTGAGCAGGCAGGTATTCATTCGGGTGATTCGGCATGTTCGTTACCGCCGCATACTCTTTCAAAAGAATTGCAGGTTACACTTAAAGAAATTACAGCCAAGCTGGCGTTCGGCCTTAATGTGGTCGGTTTGATGAATATACAATTCGCGGTTAAAGGCCAGGATATTTATTTGCTGGAGGTGAATCCGCGTGCTTCACGTACCGTGCCTTTTGTGTCTAAGTCTATCGGTTTGCCGTTAGCAAAAATTGCGGCGCGTTGCATGGCGGGTATGTCATTGGCAGAACAGAAGATTACCACTGAAGTTGTTCCCGAACATTATTCTGTAAAAGAAGCAGTGTTCCCGTTCATGAAATTTGTTGGTGTTGATCCTATTCTTGGCCCCGAAATGAAATCGACCGGGGAAGTAATGGGAGTGGGTAAAACATTTGGTGAAGCATTTGCAAAGTCACAGCTTGCCGCCGGGGTGAACTTGCCATTAAGCGGGAAAGTGTTTGTTAGTGTAAGGGATGTTGATAAAGAACAAACTGCCAAAGTAGCTAAAGAACTGATCAAGCTCGGATTTGAGATTGTTGCCACGGATGGTACCGCTAACTTTTTTGAATCCAAAAATATATCTTGCCAACATGTGAACAAGGTAAGACAAGGTCGGCCACATATTGTAGATATGATAATTGATCATAAAATTGATTTGATCATCAATACCACTGAAGGCAAGCAGGCTATTTCGGATTCCTACACGATTAGACGTAGAGCGCTGCAGATGAAAGTTTGTTATACCACTACGATTACTGGTGCGTGGGCTTTGATTGAAGCGATAAAGCAGGGCCCTTCAAGTAATGTTTATCCTTTGCAGGATTTGCATGCGCAGTTATCAAGTTAAAGATCCGGATAAAAACTGATATGAATAAAGTACCTATCACAGCACGTGGTGCACAAAAGTTACGTGATGAATTAAAGCGGCTTAAATCTGTTGACCGGCCTCGTGTGATTGAAGCCATTGCAACGGCACGTGAGCATGGGGATCTGAAAGAAAACGCTGAGTATCATGCTGCACGCGAACAGCAAAGCTTCATTGAAGGGCGTATTCAGCACATTGATGGAATCATTTCTAATGCAGAAATAATTGATGTAACCAAACTGGATACTGGTGGACGTATTGTGTTTGGTGCCACTGTCCGTCTGGCAGAGGAAGAAACCGGTGATGAAGTGACTTACCAGATTGTTGGTGAAGATGAAGCCGATATTAAGCAGATGCTGATTTCAGTGACATCGCCAATTGCACGTGCACTGATTGGTAAAAGCGTTGGTGACGTCGCAACAGTCATCGCACCTGGCGGTGAAAAAGAATACGAGATACTGGATGTTCAGTATATCTAGTCACAATCGCTAGCTGTATAGACTAGTGGCACGCAGTAAAAGCAGCTCCCGCTGGATTAGTCGACAAAGTAAAGATCAGTATGTCGCTAAAGCAAAAGCAGAAGGTTATCGCTCGCGCGCAGTCTATAAACTGCAGGAAATTGATACCAAGTACCATATTTTTCGTCCCAACCAGTTTATAGTCGATCTCGGTGCGGCACCCGGCGCATGGTGTCAGTATGTCGTAAGAAATGTGACGGGAACATCGGGGAAAGTCATTGGACTCGATATATTGCCAATGGATCCGGTCGAAGGAGTCTGTGTTATACAAGGTGACTTCACTGAAGACGAAACGCTGGATCAATTAGTCGCTTCGCTCAATAATCACCCTGTAGACCTTGTATTATCAGACATTGCCCCCAATATATCAGGTAACAAGGCCGTCGATCAGCCTAAATCAATGTATTTGGCCGAACTCGCGCTAGACTTTGCCAGACAACACCTTACAAAAGGCGGTGTTTTTGCCGTCAAACTGTTTCAAGGTGAAGGATATGCACAGTTTATCCAGGAATTACGGTCCAGTTTTGTACGTGTAGCGACGTTTAAGCCGCAGGCATCCAGAAAAGAAAGTCGAGAGATGTACGCAGTCGCCCGGGATTTTAAGGTATAGTAAGATCAGTATCACAAGGAAGCAGTGTGCTCATTGAGGTGTTTTAAATGAATGATATGGTGAAGAATCTAATTTTATGGGCAGTCATAGTCGTCGTGCTTATGTCTGTCTTTAATAATTTCACGAAAACGACTAAGCAGCCTGCTCAACTGTCGTACTCACAATTCGTTGAAGATGTTCGCTCTGGTCAAATCAGGGAAGTGACGATTGAAGCGGATAATCGAACTATTCAGGGATATAGAACATCCGGCGAGAAATTCACGGCATATAACCCTAACGATAACAAACTGGTTGACGAGTTATTGCAGCACAATGTCGTCATTCAAACCAACCCTGGGCAGTCCCGTTCAATATTAGTTGATATCTTTATCAGCTGGTTCCCAATGCTATTGTTAATTGGTGTGTGGATTTTCTTAATGCGTCAGATGCAGGGCGGCGGCGGTTCTCGCGGCGCGATGTCTTTCGGAAAGAGCAAAGCACGCCTGATGGGTGAAGATCAGATTAAAGTAACTTTTGCTGATGTAGCCGGCGTTGAAGAAGCGAAAGAAGAAGTATCTGAGCTGGTAGAATTCCTGCGTGATCCAAGCAAATTCCAAAAACTGGGTGGAAAAATTCCACGTGGTGTTTTAATGGTTGGCTCTCCCGGAACAGGTAAAACATTATTGGCCAAGGCCATTGCCGGTGAGGCAAAAGTGCCATTCTTTACAATTTCAGGTTCTGATTTTGTGGAAATGTTTGTCGGCGTGGGTGCCTCACGTGTACGTGATATGTTTGCCCAGGCGAAAAAACATGCGCCTTGCATTATCTTTATTGATGAAATCGATGCTGTTGGTCGACATCGTGGAGCAGGACTGGGTGGCGGTCATGATGAGCGCGAACAGACACTGAATCAGCTTCTCGTTGAAATGGATGGTTTCGAAGGAAGTGAAGGCGTCATTGTTATTGCAGCGACAAACCGTCCTGATGTGCTGGACCCTGCGTTATTAAGGCCTGGTCGTTTTGATCGCCAGGTGACGGTGCCATTGCCTGATTTGAGAGGGCGGGAGCAAATTCTGAAAGTACACATGCGCAAAGTGCCACTAGGCAAGGATGTACGTGCGGATTTAATTGCACGCGGTACACCAGGATTCTCTGGCGCAGATTTGGCGAACCTTGTTAACGAGGCGGCATTATTTGCAGCACGGTCAAATAAACGCAGCGTTGAGATGAATGAATTTGAACGCGCCAAAGATAAAATCATTATGGGCGCTGAGCGTAAGTCCATGGTGATGAGCGAAGACGAAAAGAAACTCACTGCTTATCACGAAGCAGGGCATGCCATTGTTGGTCGTCTGATGCCGGAACATGATCCAGTCTATAAAGTGACGATTATCCCGCGCGGTCGTGCATTAGGTGTCACCATGTTTTTGCCTGAAGAAGATCGATACAGTCACAGTAAACAACGTCTGGAATGCCAGATTTCCACCTTGTTTGGCGGTCGCCTGGCAGAAGAAATCATCTTTGGCCCTGACGCTGTAACGACAGGTGCCTCTAATGACATAGAGCGTGCCACGGATATTGCTCGTGGTATGGTTACAAAATGGGGACTATCAGAAAAAATGGGTCCGCTTGCTTACAGCGAAGAAGAAGGTGAAGTATTTCTGGGGCACTCGGTTGCACAGCGTAAAACAGTGTCTGATGAAACCGCGCATACGATTGATGGTGAAGTAAGGAAAATCATCGACTTTAACTATGAGAGGGCTAAAACGATCCTCATAGATAACCTGGACAAGCTCCATGTCATGGCAAAAGCGCTGATTAAATACGAAACAATCGATTCAGATCAGATTGATGACATCATGGATGGTAAAACGCCCAGAGCACCAAAAGACTGGGAAGACGATGAGCCTGACCAGGGTGGGAATGCAGCACCAGCAGGCGTAGATGAGCCGGGCCCGATTGGAGGGCCAGCCAGTCTGCACTAAGGCAAGTATTTAGCTAGCAAAAACAAACGGCTCGCAAATTAAAGCGGGCCGTTTTTATTTGTGCTGACTGGATCACTGACGAGCTGTGTAGAAAACAGTACGTTAGCTGGGTAAAGTTAAGCAATTATTCACATAAGCTGGAATCAGGCATGAAAAGAAAATTTTTTGGCACAGATGGAATTCGTGGTCGGGTAGGTGATGGCGTTATGACACCTGAGTTCGTGTTAAAGCTGGGCTGGGCAGCAGGCAAAGTATTATGTGATAAAGGTAACAACCTGATTCTTATAGGGAAAGATACGCGCATTTCTGGTTACATGCTTGAGTCAGTCCTCGAAGCGGGTTTATCCGCAGCCGGGGTGAATAGTCGTCTGCTTGGCCCTATGCCGACACCTGCAATTGCCTATCTGACGAGAACGCTGAGGGCTTCAGCAGGAATAGTCATTAGTGCTTCACATAATCCTTTCTATGATAATGGAGTGAAGTTCTTTTCTTCTGAAGGTACAAAGCTGCCGGATGATGTCGAACAGCGTATTGAAGAGGAAATGGAAAAGCCGCTAACAACTGTCAGCTCGGACCTGTTAGGCAAGGTAGAACGTATTCGCGATGCATCTGGTCGGTACATTGAATTCTGTAAAAGTACGATCAATACGAAAGTACGATTAAACGGGCTTAAGCTGGTTGTGGACTGTGCCCATGGCGCTACTTATCACGTCGCACCTAACGTATTTCGTGAGCTGGGGGCTGAAGTTGTCACCATTGGCGTTGAGCCTAACGGCTTGAATATCAATCATAGGTGTGGTGCCACAGATCCCAAGCAATTGCGAATGGCCGTAATTGAGCATCATGCTGACCTGGGGATTGCGATTGATGGTGACGGTGACCGTCTTATCATGGTCGATGAAAATGGCGAAGTAGTGGACGGTGATGAACTGCTGTATGTCATTGGTGCAGCAAGGAAACGCAAAAATGACATGAGGGGCGGAGTGGTCGGCACCCTGATGTCTAATCTGGGCCTGGAGCATGCGCTAAAACGCCAGAACATTGAATTTATGCGTGCGGCTGTCGGTGATAGATACGTTCTCGAAATGCTTCAGCAGCAGGCGTGGGAGCTGGGTGGCGAGTCTTCAGGACATATTATTTGCCTGAACAGAACGTCAACAGGTGATGCTATTGTGGCGGCTTTACAAGTTCTGGAGGTCCTGGTTGATGAAGGGATTAACTTGCGCGAAGCGAAGCATGGTATGAGCAAATATCCGCAAACACTTGTGAATGTGCCAATCAAGCAGAAAATTGATATTTCCAGATCCAAGAATATTCAGGATGCGGTCAGTGATGCTGAATCACAATTGGCAGATTCTGGTAGAGTGCTGTTAAGGCCCTCGGGAACTGAGCCATTAATACGTGTCATGGTCGAGGGGGCGGATGCACCACAAGTACGTATGCTGGCAGAGCAGATAGCTTCTGCAGTTTCACAGGAGTGTGTAGCCTAAAAATATCTGGGTGAATAAACGGCCTGATGTGCTGATCCCTGATTGAATTTCTGATGAGCGCTAGGTAAGCTTGCGCGCTCCAAACTATCTGGTTGAATATATTTATGCGTCGATCCATCGTAGCGGCAAACTGGAAGCTCAATGGCAATCTTGAAATGGCTAAATCACTAGTCACGACAATCAATGCGCATAGTAATGGCCTGGAGGGCGTGGATGCGGTTATTTGTCCACCATTCCCCTATTTAAGCTACGTAGAAAGCCTGATCTCGGCGAGCAATGTGTATCTTGGAGCGCAATCGGTTGCAGCGCATCAAACGGGAGCCTACACGGGTGAAGTCGCCGCTGAAATGGTGGCTGAAGTGGGCTGTCGATACGCCATTGTCGGTCACTCTGAAAGACGCGAGTATTATGGTGAAACTGATGCTATTGTAGCGGCCAAGTTTTTGCGTATACAGGCAGCGGGACTTGTTCCCATTCTATGTGTTGGCGAAAGTTTAGAGCAGCGTGAACAGGGTATTATGCAAGACACTATTGTGAAGCAGGTGAAAGCAGTAGTAGCAGAGGCAGGAATAGCCAGCATACAAAACGCCGTTTTGGCCTATGAGCCAATATGGGCGATTGGAACAGGCAAAACCGCTTCGCCTGAGCAGGCTCAGGAAGTGCATGCCATCATCAGATCAGAAATTGCTAAACAGTCTGCAGAAATTGCGGAAGGTGTGAGAATTCTCTATGGCGGTAGCGTGAAGGCAAATAATGCGGCTGAGCTTTTTTCGCAGCCAGATATTGATGGAGGCCTTATCGGTGGTGCCTCTTTGGATGCAGAACAATTCAATGCAATTGTTACTGCGGGTTCTTCTAAATAGATTTATTACAAATACGGTAGTTACGAATGTTATATAGTATTTTGGTTTCAGTAGATGTACTTATTGCCGCAGGATTAATTGGCCTGGTGTTATTGCAAAGAGGCGCAGGTGCGGCAGCTGGTGCAGCGTTTGGCGGCGGCGGCGGTGGCGGCGCATCTGGTTCAGTGTTTGGTGCGAAGGGTTCTTCCTCATTCATGACGCGTGCAACTGCTATTCTGGCAGCAGCTTTCTTTATTAACAGTATAGTGCTGGCATATCTGGCGAGTAATCGTGATGTAGCTGAGAGCGTGATGCAGTCTGTAACACAGGAACAGCAAATGGATATACCGGAGACACCTTCTGATATGCCAAATGTGATTAATCTGCCTGAAGGCGCGTCGGCAGAAGAAATGCTGGACATTGTTAAAGACGAGATGCAAAAGAAATCACAGCAGGCCTCTGATGTACCCGAAGTTGCGAATGATGCGGTAGATGAAACTATCGATAAAGCAGGGCAGGCAATGCCCTCTGATATACCTCAGTAATATAACAGCGTTGCCTTCAGCAACCTGAATACACACAACATAGCCGATGTGGTGGAATTGGTAGACACGCAGTCTTGAGGGGGCTGTGGCGAAAGCTGTGCCGGTTCGACTCCGGCCATCGGCACCACACACCAGTGTGGGCACTGGTTACGTTAGCTGAGTTCAGCTATGCCAATATCTGTAAGATCATGCGGCGGATATTCAATTATCTGTGCTGCGGAAATGACACATACCACTTTCTTCATAAATCAGATTAACTTCTGCTGATAACTTACTGCAATGAAGTGTCGATAAATAACCCTATAAAATTCAAAGGATTAATCACAAAATCTTCATGGAATATTCATAGAATTCTATGCAGGAAAGTGTAATATTCAGGGTAGATAGATTTTTGACGATATGATCAACCAAAGAAGGTATGGGGCTATGAAAAAAATAATAAAATTAGCACTAGTAGCAACAGCATTTGCACTATCCACGAATGCATCAGCTGTTATGCTCAGTTTCGACTGTATAACAAACAATAGCATGGCTAATTGCGCGAGTGGTGAAGCTCAGGCTTCTCTGGAAGTGACTGACGCGATGAATGATCAAGTGTTATTCAAGTTTACAAATACAGGGCCGAACGCAAGTTTCATTTCAGATATTTATTTTGATAATGACGCTGGCACGGGTGTTGGAACAACATTGCTCAGTATTGCCAGTCTGCAGAATTCAGCGGGTGTGCTTTTTGATTTTCCAATTAATGGTAACGGTGATTTGCCAGGTGGCAACACGGTAGACTTTAATACCACCGGCTCTGGCGACTCTGCCTTAGAGGCTCAGAATGAGCCAGGTGCTGCAAATGGAATTAATAACAATGGTGAAATGCTGGGGATATTATTTAACCTGCAAATGGGTAAGGACTTCTCAGACGTTGTCAGCGAGCTGGCTAGTGGTGCCTTGAGAGTAGGTATTCATATCCAGGGCTTTTCTCCAGATGGCAGTGAGTCATTTGTAAATACACCTGTACCGCTTCCTGCTGCGGTATGGATGCTAGGTGCCGGTTTAATTGGTTTTGTTGGCTTCAGTCGAAGAAGACAGTCCATGTAGACAGGTTTAAAACTGATTAATAAAAAGGCTGCTTATTGCAGCCTTTTTTATGGGCTTCTACAAAATATGGTGAGTGTAGAAATCCAGTCAAAGCAAAAACTCCCATAAAATCTATGGTTTGTGTATAAATTATCCAATTTGGGCTTATTTATCCTCCTATTCAAATCATCGATTTGTGTTCCCTTCTGCGGGAGCTTAATATCTGTATGCGATTCATCGGGGTGCACGATCGCGGCATAATCGATAACTATAAAAACTATTACAGATATGCTTCAGAATTACGTTCCAATCCTAATCTTTCTGGCAATTGCTTTAGTGATAGGCACTGTGCCAATACTTGCAGGTATGCTGCTGAGTAAGCGCGTGCCAGAATCTGCAAAAGATTCACCCTATGAATGTGGGTTTGAAGCTTTTGAAGACTCGCGCAGCCGGTTCGACGTCCGTTATTATCTGGTTGCAATCTTATTTATAATATTTGATCTGGAGATCGCTTTTTTATTTCCGTGGGCTGTCGCATTGCGTGATATTGGCATTCCTGGATTACTGGCAATGGCGTTTTTTCTGGCGATTCTCATTATCGGTTTCATTTATGAATGGAAAAAAGGTGCGCTAAATTGGGACTAATATGTACATGCCTGGAGTTATATGGATACTGAGCAAATAATGCAGCAGGGGTTTGCCGTAGGGAAGCTCGATGACCTGGTCAACTGGGCTCGTACCGGCTCATTATGGCCAATGACATTCGGACTTGCGTGTTGTGCTGTTGAAATGATGCAGGCAGGTGCGTCACGTTATGATCTCGATCGATTTGGTGTGGTGTTTAGGCCCAGCCCGAGACAGTCAGATGTTATGATTGTTGCAGGTACGCTAGTAAATAAAATGGCGCCCGCATTGCGCAAAGTATATGACCAGATGCCTGAACCAAAGTGGGTGATTTCTATGGGGTCATGTGCGAATGGTGGTGGCTACTACCATTACTCGTATTCTGTAGTGCGTGGCTGCGATCGTATTGTACCTGTTGATATTTATGTGCCTGGTTGCCCGCCTACCGCTGAAGCATTGATGTATGGAGTATTGCAATTGCAAAACAAAATACGTCGAGGCAATTCTATTACGCGCTAATAAATTAATACTTCAATGAGTCAGACAGACATTTTTGAATCGTCCCTGCGCGAACTTGCAAATAAGGAAAAGTGCCAGCTTGAGTTGGATCGTAATGAATTTACCTTAACTGTGAAAACAGTTCAGGCAATATCAGTATTTCTGCAGTTGCGTGATAAAGCAGAGTTTCAGTTTGACCAGTTAATGGATGTGGCAGGAATTGATTATCTGGAATATGGCAAAACTGAATGGAAAACCAAGCAGGCCACAGGTTCGGGTTTTAGTCGCGGTGTATCTAAAAATACATTTGGACGATTTACATTTGATAATAATCCGATCGATCATGATATGCAGACGTCGCGTTTTGCAGTGGTGTATCACCTGCAGTCAATTGTCAATAATCACCGTCTGCGAGTAAAAATTTTTTGCGATGATAATGAAATGCCTATGGTCAATTCCGTCTGTTCGATCTGGAACTGTGCTAACTGGTATGAACGCGAAGCATTCGATTTGTTTGGCATCGTGTTTGACGGTCATCCTGATATGCGCAGGCTGTTAACTGACTATGGTTTTGTTGGACATCCGTTGCGAAAAGATTTTCCTCTGGTGGGTCATGTGGAAGTGCGATACGACCCATCGAAACAAAGAGTCATTTACGAACCGGTTTCTATTGAACCACGCGTCCTGGTACCTAAAGTTATCCGTGAAGACAGTCGCCATTCAGGCAGCATCAAACCTGAAGCGGAAGAATCCTGATTATGGCTGAGATACGTAACTACACCATGAACTTTGGTCCGCAACACCCTGCTGCGCATGGTGTACTGCGTCTTATTCTGGAGCTGGACGGAGAAGTCATCGAGCGCGCGGATCCTCATGTGGGATTATTGCATCGTGGAACAGAAAAGCTGGCTGAAAGTAAACCATACAATCAGAGTATTGGTTATATGGACAGGCTCGATTATGTGTCCATGATGTGCAACGAACATGGTTATGTTTTGGCAATCGAAAAACTGCTTGGTATAGAAGCACCTGAACGTGCGCAATACATCCGTGTCATGTTTGATGAAATCACCAGAATCCTGAATCACTTGTTGTGGCTGGGTGCTCACGCACTTGATGTGGGAGCAATGTCTATGTTCCTGTATGCATTTAGAGAGCGCGAAGATTTGATGGACTGTTATGAGGCAGTGTCTGGTGCGCGCATGCATGCAACTTATTATCGTCCTGGTGGCGTGTATCGGGATTTACCAGACACAATGCCGCAGTATGCAAGTTCTAAATGGCGTGACGATAAAGAAGTGAAAAAGCTTAATGAAGAAAGATCAGGCTCGCTGCTTGATTTTATTGATTCATTTACAGAACGTTTTCCTTCATGTGTTGATGAGTACGAAACACTGTTAACTGACAATCGAATCTGGAAGCAGCGTACTGTGAACATAGGTGTTGTGTCACCTGAGAGAGCAGTGCAACTCGGGTTTACAGGGCCAATGTTGAGAGGTTCGGGAGTAGAGTGGGATTTGCGGCGTAAGCAGCCATATGAAGTTTATGACAGGATGAATTTTTTTGTGCCTGTCGGGGTGAATGGTGATTGCTATGATCGCTATCTGGTACGTATTGAAGAAATGCGTCAGTCCAATGAAATAATAAAACAGTGTTCACAGTGGTTAAAGAATAATAAAGGCCCTGTGATGCTGGATGATCATAAAGTTACTCCGCCACCACGCGCTGACATGAAAGATGATATGGAAGCATTGATTCACCACTTTAAATTATTTACGGAAGGATATTGTCTGCCCAAAGGCGAAGTGTATACGGCCATCGAACATCCGAAAGGTGAATTTGGTGTTTATCTGGTATCGGATGGTGCGAATAAACCTTATCGACTGAAAATCAGAGCGCCAGGATTTGCTCATCTTTCAGCGTTAGATGAAATGGTTAGAGGTCATATGATTGCTGATGTGGTTGCTGTGATAGGTACTCAGGATATAGTGTTTGGAGAGATAGACAGATAACACTATGGAAAAAATAATACAAAAAGATTTGTCCGCAGAAGTACAGCAGAAAGTGGCTGACTGGTTAACGCGTTTTCCAGATAATCAAAAGCAGTCTGCGGTGCTGGGTGGCCTGCATGCCATACAGCATGAGTACGGTTACCTGCCAGTTGTCCAGATGGACGCGCTGGCAGATAGATTAGAGATGCCAGCAATCGCTGTCTACGAGGTTGCGTCTTTTTATTCGATGTTTGAAACAGAGCCAGTCGGTAAACACACGATTGCAGTGTGTACTAACTTATCCTGTATGTTACGCGGCGGTGAAGAAATGCTTAATTATCTGGAAAACAGGCTGAATATAAAATGCGGGCAAAGTACTTCTGATGGAAAGTATTATTTAAAGAAAGAAGAAGAATGTCTGGCAGGCTGTTGTGGTGCACCCATGATGCAGGTTAATCATGTCTACTATGAAAATTTAACAGAAGCCAGGGTTGACGAAATTCTGGATGAACTGGATTAAATGATGGACGACGTCGTATATCAAACCCGAAATTTATCCAGTCCCTGGTCGCTTGAAACTTATAAACAGGTAGGTGGCTACAAAGCACTGGAAAAAATACTGAATGAAAAAATTTCGCCAGAAGATGTTGTTGAGCTGGTGAAAGCTTCCGGATTGCGAGGGCGTGGAGGAGCAGGATTCCCTACAGGACTGAAGTGGAGTTTTATGCCAAAAAATACCGGCAAAGCAACTTATCTGGTGTGCAATTCTGATGAATCTGAGCCGGGCACATGTAAAGACCGCGACATTCTACGCTTCAATCCGCATTCACTGGTGGAAGGTATGATCATCGCCGGTTATGCCATAGGTGCAACGGCAGGCTACAACTATATGCGTGGCGAGTTTATGGATGAGCCGTATAAACGTTTCAAGCAGGCACTCACCGAAGCCTATGAACAGGGGTATATTGGAAAAAATATACTCGGTTCCGGGTTTGATTATGAGCTACATGATGTTCTGGGTGCGGGTGCGTATATTTGTGGTGAAGAGACTGCTTTGCTGGAGTCGCTGGAAGGTAAAAAAGGGCTGCCCAGATTTAAGCCGCCATTTCCGGCAGCGTTTGGCTTATATGGTTGCCCTACAACAATTAATAACACAGAGAGCCTGGCGTCAGTGCCTTCGATTATAAATAACGGCTCTGAATGGTTTGCAGAACTGGGGATTCCCAATAATGGTGGCGTGAAATGCTTTTCTGTTTCCGGTCATGTATCAAATCCGGGTAATTTTGAAATTCCACTGGGAACACCTTTTAGCGAACTGTTAAACATGGCTGGCGGAGTCTGGCAGGGTAGAAAACTAAAAGCCGTTATACCCGGGGGATCTTCTGTCCCTGTTGTCCCCGGAGATGTCATGATGAAGACAAATATGGATTATGACTCTATCGGTGAGGTGGGTTCTTTTCTTGGATCAGGTGCTGTCGTTGTCATGGATGAGACAACCGATATGGTGCAGGTGTTGCGTCGTATCTCGCGTTTCTATTTTTCTGAATCGTGTGGTCAGTGTACCCCGTGCAGGGAAGGAACAGGCTGGCTTTATAGAATGCTGACAAGAATCGTTAACGGTGAAGGCAGGTTGTCAGATATTGATACGCTTGATGATGTAGCAGGCAAGATCAAGGGCAGAACTATTTGTGCTCTGGGAGATGCGGCAGCAATGCCAGTACAAAGTTTTATTCAGCATTATCGCGAAGAGTTTGTGCATTATGTTAAGCATGGCTGCAGTATGGTCACTAAACAGGAAGATGCGGCATAACGCTTATGACTGAAAAGAGCCAACAGGATTTAGTTACCATCACAATAGATGGCGTGGAAGTGCAGGCCCAACGCAACGCCATGTTAATAGAGGTGGCAGATCAGGCAGGTGCCAGCATTCCCAGATTCTGTTATCACAAACATTTATCTGTGGCAGCCAACTGTCGCATGTGTATGGTCGAAGTTGAAAAAGCACCGAAACCCCTGCCAGCCTGTGCAACACCGGTCAGCGATGGAATGAAAGTATTTACGCGTTCCAAATTAGCGCTGGATGCGCAAAAAGGAACTATGGAGTTTCTGTTGATCAATCATCCTCTGGACTGCCCGGTGTGTGATCAGGGTGGTGAGTGTGAGTTGCAAGATGTAGCGATGGGTTATGGTGGAGATGTCAGTCGCTACAATGAAAGAAAGCGTGTCGTACGCGACAAGAACATTGGGCCGCTTGTTTCAACGGACATGACTCGCTGTATTCACTGCACGCGCTGTATCAGGTTCGGGAATGAAATTGCAGGTATAAGCGAACTTGGTGCTACTGGTCGTGGTGAGTTTATGGAGATCGGTACCTATGTAGAAAAGTCACTGTCTTCTGAACTCTCAGGTAATGTGATAGATCTTTGTCCGGTGGGTGCATTAAATGCAAAACCCTCACGCATGAAGGCACGCGCATGGGAAATGATCGAGCAGAGCAACATTAGTGTACATGATTCGTTTGGGTCTAACCTGATGATGCATACACTGCGCAACGAAGTGATTCGTGTGGTTCCACAAGAGAATTCTGACGTAAATGAAACCTGGATTTCTGATCGTGATCGCTTTAGTTATGAAGCCATGTATAGCGATAACCGACTTTCTCATGTGATGCGAAAGAATGAAGGCGAATGGGAAGAGTCGAACTGGTCTGATGCACTGAAATCAGTGGCGGAGACGTTAAAGCGATATGATTCAGAAGATGTTGGAATTCTGGTGAGTCCAAATCTCAGTAATGAAGAAATATTCCTGACGCAAAAAATTGCGCGCGCGATGGGTGTTAAAAATATAGATCACCGGGTTAATCAAATTGACTTTGAGCAACAGCATGCGGATCCGGCATTTCCCTGGCTAGGGCAAAATATAACGGATATAGAAAATCAGGATGTAATTTTACTTGTCGGTTCAGACCTGCGCAGTGAACAGCCCATGCTCACACATAAAATTCGTAAAGCCAGTGTGCGCGGTGCAAAGGTATTTGTGATTAATCCGCACAGTTGTGAATTCCATATGCATTTATCTGCTCATGTGATTGTGAAACCCCAACACTGGCTAGCGGATCTGGTTGGATTGCTGGCAGCGCTGGATAATAGCTCTGAACATAATGGCCCTGAAGCACTAAAATCTTTGCTTAGCAGTTGCAGAATTGATGAAGACATGGCCGCTATCGCCAAGGCGCTACTGGAACATGAAAATACCTGTGTGTTGATTGGTAATTTAATGCAACACCATTATGAATATTCAAGTTTAAGAGCCATTTCGTACTGGATCTCGCAGTTATCAGATTCAACATTTGGTTATATATCGACAGCATCAAACAGTGCTGGCGCGTCATTGCTGGGTGCATTGCCGCATAGAACAGTGATGGCCAATTCGATAGACGAACCGGGTATGAATTATCTGCAAATGACCCGGTCGCCTCGAAAGGTTTATTTGTTATTTGGTCTGGAGCCGGAATGGGACTGCACTCTGCCTGCAGATACATTGGATGCGCTTAACCAGGCTGAAGCAGTCATTGCGCTGAACTCCTTCACTACCGAAGCAATGATGGAATATTGTGACTGGATGCTACCAGTCAAATGTTATGCAGAAGCGGAAGGCACCAAGATCAATATGGAAGGCAGATGGCAGGCTTACTCCAGAGTGGTAGAAGCAAGTGCCGACGTAAAAGATGGCTGGAAAATATTACGCATGCTAGGTGAAGAGCTGGCGCTTGATGGGTTTGAATACATCAGTATCGAAGATGTGCGGCAGGAAATTTCACAACAGATAAGTGACTCTTTTGAATTCAGTAACGAGCTTGCTTCTCTACCGAACATAACGCTTGAAAGCTGGGATCCGGATGTTGTGTTTAGCACAGGTGCAACACCAATTTATTCGATCGATGCAATTGTCAGAAATGCTGCTTCATTAAAACAGGCACAGAATCTCGATGAAGCGGTGATGATGGTTAACGCTGCTGATGTTGAAAAATTTGGTTTGATTGAAGGAAAGTGGGCGAAAGTCACACAGGGAGAGAACAGTAGTATTCTCAAGTGCGTTGTGAATGATGAAGTTCTGCCTGGCACTGTGCATATTCCAAGAGGGCTTGCTAGAAGTGAGAAGCTGGGAAGTGTGTATGCAGCCGTAGAACTTAAGAACCTGTCGGTGGCATAACGATGATGGAACACTGGTACGCTATCCCGGAACTGTATCGAGATTTGTTTATCACCTCTGTGCTGGTGGTTAACTTTCTCCTGGTGTTGATGGGAGCAGTTGCCTATGTAACTTTTGCCGAACGAAAAATTATTGGTTATATACAGGTACGGATCGGACCTAATCGTGTAGGGCCCAGAGGCTGGCTGCAACCGATTGCCGATGCGCTAAAGCTGCTGACCAAGGAGATGATTCTTCCTAGTAAATCCAGTCATTTTTTATTTCGTGTCGCACCTGTATTGTCGATTGTTCCTGCACTCGGTGCCTGGGCTGTCATTCCTTTCACTGAAGGTGTGCAATTTTCAGATATAAATGCCGGACTGCTGTATGTCCTTGCACTGACATCTATGGGTGTCTATGGAGTGATTGTTGCTGGCTGGGCCTCTAATTCAAAGTATGCGCTATTGGGCGCATTACGTTCCGCAGCACAAATAGTCTCTTATGAAATTGCTATGGGGTTCGCGCTGGTCGGTGTGTTGATGGCGAGCGGTAGTTTGAATTTGACAGATATAGTTAATGAGCAAAGTGGTGGAATTACACACTGGTACTGGTTGCCATTATTGCCCCTGTTTTTAGTGTATTTGATCTCAGGTGTTGCTGAAACTAACCGTGCGCCATTTGATGTTGCAGAAGGTGAATCAGAAATTGTCGCCGGGTTCCACGTGGAATATTCAGGAATGGGCTTTGCGGTATTCTTTCTCGCAGAGTATGCCAATATCATTCTAATTTCAGCGTTAACCGCCCTGCTTTTCATGGGTGGGTGGTTAAGTCCTTTTGAAGGGTATGCGTCACTGCTTTCTATTCCCTACGTTGGTATCCATCTGTTTGAATTCTTTTCCTTGATGTTAAAGATTCCGTTTGTGGATGTATTGCTTGGTGCCGGACCGCACTGGTTTCTTATAAAGACATCATTTTTTATCTTCTGTTTCTTATGGTTTCGCGCCACATTCCCGCGTTATCGTTATGACCAGATTATGCGTCTGGGTTGGAAAGTGCTGATCCCTGTGACATTAGTCTGGATTTTTGTTGAAGGTGTCGCGATTGCTTATGGAGTAGGGCCATGGTTCGATTAATGACATGTAAGCAATTACGTATTGCCAGGAAGGTGTATTGATGATGCATTTTCTTAAAAGTTTTTCGTTATGGGAACTGTTAAAGGGGCTCTCTTTAACTGGCAAAAAGCTGGGTGCAAAGAAAATAACAATTCAGTATCCTGAAGAAAAAACACCACAGTCTCCGCGTTTCCGTGGTCTTCATGCTTTGAGGCGTTATCCGAGCGGTGAAGAACGATGTATCGGTTGCAAGCTATGTGAAGCAGTATGTCCTGCGCTGGCGATTACTATCGATACAGATGAACGTGACGATGGAACAAGAAGAACAACACGCTACGATATTGATTTATTCAAATGTATTTACTGTGGATTTTGTGAAGAAGCCTGTCCGGTTGATGCAATCGTGGAAACAAGAAACTTTGAGTACCACTTTGAGAACAGGGGCGAGCAAATTATGCGTAAGCAGGATTTGCTGGCTATTGGAGATCAATACGAAGAACAGATTGCACAGGATCGCGAGACAGATGCAATGTATCGATAAAATATCTGCTTAATTAATATGTCATTACAACTAATCATATTTTACTTTTTTGCAACCATTATGGTGGCCGCTGCATTGCGTATGATTACTGCAAAAAACCCGGTGTTTTCAATACTGAGTCTAGTGCTGGTGTTTTTTACTTCATCAGCAATATGGCTGTTGCTTGAGGCTGAGTTTCTCGCCATTGTACTGGTACTGGTCTATGTCGGAGCGGTAATGGTGTTGTTTTTATTTGTAGTGATGATGCTGAATATCAATACAGATCAGATACGAGAAGGCTTCGTAAAATTTATGCCGGTGGCAATTGTTGTTTCCCTGATAATGATTGCTGAACTGGTACTTGTGGTTATCTCTAAAGAATTCAAGGTTGAACGTGAGTCACACTTTGTATCTGAGCTTGGGAATACGCATGAACTGGGCAAAATACTCTATACCGATTATTTATTAGCATTTGAAACCGCGGCAGTGATTTTATTGGTAGCCATTATTGCAGCAATCGTTTTGACATTACGCCATCGCATTCACACGCATAGCCAGAATCCTGCTGACCAAATCAAGGTAAAAGCAAAAGATCGTGTACGAATTGTGTCTTTGCCTAGCGAAAACAAGAAAAACTTTAAGTGATATAGAGATGATTACAATCACACATTTTTTAGTGCTCGGAGCGATTTTGTTTTCATTAGCTGTCGCAGGCATATTCATGAACCGCAAAAATTTAATTGTATTGTTAATGTCAATAGAATTGATGTTGCTGGCAGTGAATATGAATTTCGTTGCGTTCTCCTATTACCTGGATGATCTGGCTGGGCAGGTGTTTGTATTCTTTATACTGACAGTAGCCGCAGCAGAAGCTGCGATTGGCCTGGCGATACTTGTTGTGGTCTTTCGTAATCGTGGAACTATTAATGTTCAGGACCTTGATGAGATGAAAGGTTAACCGATGTCCATTCTTCAATTATCTTTAATTACTGTTATTGCACCTTTACTAGGTTCGGTGGTGGTTGGCTTGTTTGGTAAATGGTTGGCCAGGTCGCATGCGCATATCATTACAATTGGTGGTGTAACGATCTCACTAGTGTCATCGGGGCTTATTTTTTACCAGTTGCTACAGACTGAATTTGCTCCGCAAAACTTTTCTGTTTACGAGTGGGCAGAAATAGGTGGCTTTTCCCTGGGGATTGGTTTTTTAATTGATTCGTTAACTGCAATCATGATGATTGTGGTGACTTCCGTATCACTCATGGTGCATATATATACAATCGGTTATATGCATGAAGACCCAGGCTATAAACGTTTCTTCAGCTATATCTCCCTGTTTACGTTTTCCATGTTGATGCTGGTGATGTCAAATAACTTCTTACAGTTATTTTTTGGCTGGGAAGCCGTTGGACTGGTGTCATATTTACTGATTGGTTTTTGGTATACCAGGCCTTCTGCTGTTTTGGCGAACATCAAGGCCTTTCTGGTAAATAGGGTAGGTGATTTTGGATTCCTGCTAGGAATAGCAGCGATTGCGGCTACAACTAACAGTCTGGATTATGCGCAGGTTTTCTCTGTCGCGCCTAATTTGACAGAATCGACTCTGAAAGTAACAGATTCGCTTGAAGTGCCGCTGATTACATTTATTTGTATCGCCTTATTTGTCGGTGCAATGGGCAAATCAGCGCAAGTACCGCTGCATGTATGGTTGCCGGATTCAATGGAAGGACCAACGCCCATTTCTGCATTGATACACGCAGCAACCATGGTGACGGCAGGCATATTTATGGTGGCACGTATGTCTCCATTATTTGAATTAAGCGAGACTGCCTTGCTGTTTATTATGTTTGTTGGAGCGATCACTGCTTTTTTCATGGGACTGGTCGCCATGGTGCAGGACGATATAAAAAAAGTGGTCGCCTATTCCACCCTGTCCCAGCTGGGTTACATGACTGTGGCATTAGGTGTGTCGGCATACTCGTTGGCTATTTTTCATCTTTATACGCATGCCTTTTTCAAGGCGCTGTTATTTTTAGCTGCCGGCTCAGTCATTATTGCCATGCATCATGAACAGGATATACGAAAGATGGGTGGCTTATGGAAACGCATGCCAGTCACCTATGTGACTTCTTTAATTGGTACTCTGGCACTGATTGGGTTTCCTGCTTTTTCCGGGTTCTTCTCCAAGGAATCTATTGTTGAAGCTGTACATTTGTCTGAATTGCCAGGTGCGAATTACGTGTACTGGATGGTGCTATCTGGTGTGTTTGTCACCGCATTTTATTCGCTGAGATTATTTCTTCTGGTGTTCCATGGAAAGCCGCGCATGGACGAGGAGACATATTCCCATGTTCATGAAACGCCAAAAGTAGTGACAGTGCCGTTAATTTTATTGGCTATTTGTAGTGTATTTGCAGGATACGCGATAGAGCCAATGGTTTATGGTGATTTCTTTGCAGCTTCTATTCACGTTAGTGAGCAACACGGCGTTATGGAAAAAATGGCGAGCCATTTTCATGGTGCCTTGGCAATGGTGACACACGGCTTTATGACAACTGCATTTTTACTGTTGCTGGCTGGCGTGGCACTAGCCTGGTTATGTTATTCGCTGGCTCCAGGCATTCCAAAATTAGTTGCGCCGGTTTTTGCCCTTCCCAATTATATTCTCACCAGAAAATACGGTTTCGACTGGTTGTATATCAAGGGCTTTGCCCGGCTGGGAGTGGGAATCGGTAAGGCAGCATCCGCACTTGGGGATCGTATTCTGATTGATGGCCTAATGGTCAACGGGACGGCAAATCTGGTCAGGGGAGTGTCCTCACAGTTGCGTAAATTCCAGAGTGGCTATTTGTATCAATATGCCTTTGCCATGATTATCGGCTTGCTTGGGCTGTTAACCTTTTTTTATTTTCAGATTTAAATACATATGGATATACCTATTCTCAGTTTGTTGATCTGGATGCCTGTATTTGCGGCTATCCTGATTATGCTGATGGGCAGGGAGATCGGCGAGGGAATGAAATGGTTTGCCTTGCTAGTGTCAATAGTGGAAATGATACTTGCGATATTACTGATTTCAAGATCTCACATCACGGCACAAATGCAGTTTGTTGAGAAACATCGCTGGATTGAATCGTTTGATATCTATTATGCATTAGGTGTCGATGCAATTTCGATCACACTTATTGTACTGACAGTATTTATGACGTTGGTTGTCGTCATTGCGAGCTGGACAAATATAAAACATCAGATCCATCACTACCTCGCAGCATTCCTGTTGCTCGAAGGTTTAATGGTCGGTGTGTTCTGTGCTTTGGATGCAATGCTGTTTTATGTGTTCTTTGAAGCCATGCTTATTCCAATGTTTCTTATTATTGGAATATGGGGTGGACCGAGACGCGTATATGCAACCGTCAAGTTTTTCCTGTATACATTTTTAGGATCGGTGTTCATGTTAATTGCATTGCTTTTTTTGTATGCAAAAACAGGCACATTTGAGATTGCGCAGTTATCGACTGCGGTTATTCCTCTGAATGTTCAAATACCAATATTTTTAGCATTTCTAATCGCATTTGCAGTAAAGGTGCCTATGTGGCCAGTACATACCTGGTTGCCTGATGCGCATGTTGAAGCGCCTACGGGCGGTTCGGTAATTCTTGCAGCTATTATGCTGAAAATTGGTGGCTATGGTTTTTTACGTTTCAACCTGCCAATAACACCCGATGCAAGTCGTGAACTTGACTGGCTGTTAATTACAATATCGTTAATTGCTATTGTATATATCGGGTTTGTTGCTCTCGCGCAAAAAGACATGAAAAAGCTTATTGCCTATTCCTCGATAGCTCACATGGGTTTTGTCACGCTGGGTTTTTTCGTCATATACCAAATTAGTGCCGACAATACTGATTTTCAAATGCTGGCATTACAGGGCGGTATGATACAAATGATCTCGCATGGATTTATTTCAGGTGCGTTATTTTTATGTGTAGGTGTTTTATATGATCGTATGCATTCACGAAACATAGAAGATTATCAGGGCGTAGTTAATAGCATGCCGGTATTTGCAGCGTTGATGGTGTTATTTGCGATGGCAAATTCTGGTCTGCCGGGCACTTCTGGTTTTGTTGGAGAATTCATGGTCATCGTTGCCAGCTTTGATGCAAGTTTATGGTATGCCGCACTGGCTGCTATCACCTTGATTGTCGGTGCAGCTTATTCTTTGTGGCTGGTGAAACGAGTAATTTTTGGTGAAGTGTTAAATGATTCTGTTGCTGCTTTGAGTGACGTTACAACTAGAGAATTTTTAATCTTATTAACATTGGCGCTGATGGTGATTGCATTAGGTGTCTGGCCTGCACCTCTGGTGGAATATCTGCAACCCTCACTGGTAAGAGTGCTTGATCTGGCATTGGTAACAAAGGTTTTATGATATGCAGATAGACCCCGTGATTATTGAATACATTAGCGCAGTGCCGGAAATTGTCTTGTTGCTGGGCGCATGTATCGTGTTGTTGGCTGGTGCATTTATGCCTTTAAAGAGTCACTGGACATTTGTACTAACGCAAGCAGTTCTGTGGGCGACCCTTTATTTATGTGCGCGCCCATTTACAGGACAGGCTATAGAGCTGTTTAATGGATTTTACATAGATGATGATTTGTCTGTACTGGCAAAGTCATCTATGTGTGTATTCATGATAGTTGTAATGCTGTATTCAAGAGGATTTATAAACAGACATGACTACCCGCGAGGAGAATATTACGCATTAGCCTTGTTCTCATTGCTTGGGATGATGCTGATAAGTTCGGCAAATCATTTGCTAATGGTATATTTGGGGCTGGAGTTACTCTCGTTATCAATGTATGCCCTGGTAGCAATGAATAGAGATAATTCCGTCAGTTCGGAAGCAGCGATTAAGTATTTTGTACTGGGTGCAATCGCATCGGGTTTCCTGCTCTATGGAATTTCATTGCTCTACGGATTGACGGGGACCCTGTACTTGTCAGATCTCAGCGTGGAAAACGAAATGGGTATCGGTATTATCACAGCAGTGATTTTTATAGTGATCGGTTTGGCATTTAAGCTTGGTGCAGTTCCTTTTCATATGTGGTTACCCGATGTGTACCAGGGTGCACCGTTACCAGTCACGCTATTAATTGCCAGCGTTCCCAAAATTGCCGGTCTGCTGTTGGCATTGAGGCTGCTGATGGATGGGTTGCAGTACATGCATGAATACTGGCAGCAATCACTGATAGTGCTTGCTTTATTGTCATTAACAGCTGGCAATATAATTGCCATTTCTCAAAGCAATCTAAGGCGAATGTTGGGTTACTCAACAATCGGTCATGTTGGCTACATTCTACTGGGGTTATTGATAGGAGATAGTACCGGCTACTCTGCTGCGTTGTTTTACACGCTGACTTACGCATTAATGAGCTCGGCAGTGTTTGGTATTTTGTTATGTGCAGAAAGAATGAATCACAGATTAGAAAACCTGGATGATTTGAAAGGTTTGTCAAAACCATATCCCTGGTTAGCATTTTTAATGCTGCTGTTAATGTTCTCTATGGCAGGTATCCCAATGACAGTTGGTTTTTATGCCAAATTAAATGTGCTTCAGGCATTAGTTGCTAACGGGGGGATAGGTTTGGCTATTGTTGCCGTGATAGCTTCCGTTATTGGTGCTTTCTATTATCTTCGTGTGATCAAGCTTATGTATTTTGAGGAAGGCGAAGTTATTCAAAGAGAAGTAATGCCAACTGGACATATATCTGTGCTCAGCATTCATACTTTATTGGTTGTAGGGTTATTTCTATTCCCACAGATGTTAATTGAACTGTGCAGACAAGCGATAGGCTGATCAGAAAACACTCGCTTTCAACGTCCTTGAAATATAACGATTAGCTGCGTACACTCCCTCGCTCAGACTGACTCGGGGTAAGTTCTAATACTTGTTTCGATGCCTATCATATTGATGCGGGGTGGAGCAGTCTGGCAGCTCGTCGGGCTCATAACCCGAAGGTCGCAGGTTCAAATCCTGCCCCCGCTACCACTATATCCTCAAATATAATACTCAGCTCATAAATCCGGTGAGCGTAGCATTCAGTGTCAGATGGTGTTGATACACTTTGTTATGATCGTCGTCTTAGTGGCCTTGGAAATTTCAATATAAAGCCTTAAGTCATATTTTTTGGCCGGTTTGTGGTTGATTACTCAGCGTTGAACTACGATTTAAGTTCTAATGCTGGCTTGTGTAATTAGAATGCTGTTATACGCTTCAATATGTCTCCCTTGGTAAAAAAATCTGTTTTCATTACTAGCAAATACTTGGGATTGTTTGCGATCTCACGTTGGCTATTGCGCAACAAGGTGAGAGTGCTTTGCTACCACGCATTTACCACGATAGACGAGCATTTGAATGTGCCTGGGCTTTTTATCGAGCCTGAAGTCTTTGCTCATAGAATGAATTATTTGAAACGTAAAGGTTATCAGGTGATTGGCCTGGATGAGGCTTATCAAAATGTAAGTAAAGGTATTAAAGCTAATAATCGTGTTGTGATAACGATTGATGATGGCTTCGTTAGTGTATTGAAAAAAGCGGCGCCCATTCTTAAGCAACATGAGTTTCCTTCAACTTTATATTTAACTTCTTATTTTTTCGATAGAGATTGTCCTGTATTTACGTTGGCAGTGGGCTACATGTTTTGGAAAACGGAAGTTCCTCGTGCAGATTTTTCTCAGTTGGGGATACCTGCATTGAGTGAACATAAAGATTGCGCTTTAAATCCTGAAAATAAAAATAAGATCGCGATTGCAGTTAAAGAATTTGGGCAGCCATTAAAGGGCAATGAGAAGAGAGTCGAACTGCTTGAAAAGTTGGGTGAGCTATTGCAGGTGGATTACCAGCAGCTAAATAAAGACAGGCTCTTTAATATTGTTAATAAACAAGAGTTGGCTGAATTTAAACAATTTGGCATTGATATTCAATTACATACTCATCGGCATACGTTTCCTGTCGATCATGAAATTGCGAAAAAAGAGATACGCGATAATAAAGAGGTGATTAATCCACTTCTGGATAAGCCGATGACACACTTTTGCTACCCAAGTGGCGTGTGGTCTGAGCGGCATTGGGATGCCTTGTCTGAAGAAGAGGTGCTGACGGCAACCACATGCCAAATTGGCTTGGTCGATGAAAAAACCCCGTTATTTGCCTGGCCAAGGATTCTGGACAGCTCGCGCGTATCACAGATTGAGTTTGAGGCAGAGGTGTCAGGGTTCAACGAAATACTCAGAATGATCAGATCCTAACGCTATCGCCTGATTTAAATGGTGAGATAGGCGTAATTGTGGTTGCCGAATCATGCGGCGTAAAATATAATCCAGCGGTTGGTAGTTGTTGTGGTGAACATAGGAAGTTAGTTAGAGGCCCCGTTTGGGGCTTTTTTGTTGGCCAAACGAAAATTCTGTGATTTTTATAGGGGCACGGACGTGAAGCTAGACTCGGATGGACTTGAGGCCTTATTTGAGCCAATTGTACAAGGATTGGGCTTTGATCTCTGGGGTGTTCAGTTGAGAAGCTCTGAAAACCATGCGCTAGTGAAAATATTTATTGACCATAAGGATGGCATTAGCGTCGATAATTGCTCAGAGGTGAGTCACCAGGTCAGCGGAATACTGGATGTAGAAGACCCTATCAGTGTTGCGTATACATTAGAAGTGTCATCACCGGGGCTGGATCGTCCGTTGATGAAGCGTGAACATTTCGAAAAGTATTTAGGGGAAGAGATTAAAGTGAGACTGGGCTGGGCAGTTCAGGAAAGAAGAAATTTTTTAGGTCAATTGACTAAAATAGATGAAGAAAACATTACTATGACGGTTGATGGAGATTTGGTTGAGTTTCCTTTTAACGCGGTGAAAAGAGCAAATTTAATTTATAGCGATTTAAAATAAGGCATTTTAGGAACGCACGGTTTATGAATAAAGAGATTTTAATGGTTGCGGACACTGTCTCAAATGAGAAAGGTGTTGAAAAAGATATCATTTTTCAGGCGATAGAAGCTGCACTGGCAACAGCAACACGAAAGCGCTACACCAAGGACATTGAAGTTCGTGTTGGTATCGATCGTGAGTCTGGTGATTACGATACATACAGGCGCTGGCTGGTCATGGATGACGAAGACCCTGAATTCGAATCTCCCGATAAGCAGATTCTTTATAGCTATGCGATACAAAACCACCCCGATATTCAGGTGGGTGAATACGTGGAAGAAAGTATCGAGTCTGTGGCTTTTGGTCGTATTGCTGCGCATACCGCGAAACAGGTAATTGTGCAGAAGGTGCGTGAGGCAGAGCGGGCACAAATTGTAGATGCATATTCTGACCGCATTGGTGAGCTGGTGATGGGCGTTGTCAAACGCTCTGAACATAGCGGGGTGTATATCGATTTGGGAGGAAACGCCGAAGGTTTTATTCCCAGGGAAGACCTGATACCACGTGAGTCTATCCGTCCCGGTGACCGTATTCGAGCTTACCTGAAAGATGTACGTTCTGAAGTACGTGGGCCACAATTGTTTCTTACTCGAACCGCACCAGAGTTTTTGATTGAATTATTCAAGCTTGAAGTCCCGGAAGTTGGCCAAAACGTCATTGATGTTCTGGGTGCGGCGCGTGACCCGGGTTTGAGAGCAAAAATCGCCGTACGTTCACTTGATCCAAGACTTGATCCGGTAGGTGCATGCGTAGGTATGCGTGGCTCACGAGTTCAATCAGTATCCAATGAGTTGGCAGGCGAGCGAATTGATATTATTTTGTGGGATGAGAATCCTGCGCAATTTGTGATTAACGCAATGTCCCCTGCGGTGACGCTTTCAATTGTGGTTGATGAAGAATCCAACAGTATGGATATCGCCGTAGAAGAAGAAAAACTATCACAGGCGATTGGCCGGGGTGGTCAGAATGTGAAGCTCGCCAGCGAACTGACTGGCTGGGAACTGAATGTAATGACCGAGGGCCAGGCTGAAGAGAAGAACGAAGGTGAAATGAAAGTTCTTCAACAATTATTCATGGATCAATTGGATGTCGATGAAGAAGTAGCCGCAATTTTGGTCCAGGAAGGATTTTCGACAGTCGATGAAATTGCTTACGTTCCACCTAACGAGCTGCTGGAAGTAGAAGAATTTGATGAGCAAATGGTCGAAGAGTTAAGAGGTCGTGCACGAGATGCATTATTAACTCTGGCTATTTCTGGTGGAGGAGAAGATAGTGCCGAGCCAGCCGAAGATCTGCTGGGCATGCAAAGCATGACGCGGGATCTGGCTTTTGAGCTGGCTGCCAAAGGTATAATCACAATGGAAGATCTGGCTGAACAAGCGGTTGATGATATTGCTGATATAGAAGGATTAACCGAAGAAAAAGCAGGCGAACTGATAATGGAAGCACGTGCACCATGGTTTGCAGCGGAAGAAACAAAATAAAATAGAGGGCGCATGGCACAAGTCACTGTACAACAATTAGCAGAAGTCGTAGGGACTCCAGTTGATAAATTACTGGAGCAACTAAAGGATGCTGGACTCAGTTTTTCTGCGCCTGATCAGGAAATCTCAGACAGTGAAAAGTTGCAGCTGCTGGAACATTTGCGCCAAAGCAAAGGCGCGAAGCTGGGCGGTTCTGCTGAAGAAGGTAAAAAAATTACTCTAAGGCGTAAGAGTACATCACAACTAAAAGTCAGTGGTGGACAAGGGCGCGCAGCAAATACAAAAACCGTCAATGTTGAAGTGCGCAGAAAGAAAACTTACGTTAAGCGCAGTGAGCTCATTGAAGAGCAGGAGCAAAAGCGCAAAGAAGAGGAAGAGATCGAGCAGCAAAGACTGGCTGCTGAGAAAAAAGAGCAGGATCTGAAAGACGCAGAGGCGGCACGTATTGCCGAAGAAGAACGTAAAGCCCAGGAAGAAGTACTGGCTAAAGAAGCAGAAGAGCAGCGTATTGCCGCAGAAGCTGCAGCAGCAGCTCAGGAAAAACAGGCTGCAACCACTGCTGCCGTCCCGGCTGCTCCTAAAGAGGCCCCGGCAAAAGACAAGAAGTCAGGTCGCAAGAAAGGAAAAGATGAAGATCACGGAAAGCGTAAGGAATTGCATGTTGCCAGTGATAAGCGAGGCCGTCGCAAACCAAAAGCGAGATCACGTACACAGCGAGTAGAAGCATCAGGTAAGCATGGCTTCGAACGCCCGGTTGCTCCAGTGGTAAGAGAGGTATTAATTCCTGAAAGTATTTCCGTGTCAGACCTTGCGCAAAAAATGGCTATTAAAGCCGCGGAAGTCATAAAGGTCATGATGAATATGGGGGCAATGGCCACTATTAATCAGGTGATTGATCAGGACACAGCAATTCTGGTTGTGGAAGAGCTCGGCCATACCGCCAAGGCCTTTGAAGAAAATGATATTGAGTCTAAAGTGGTTAAACATGTTTATGACTCTGAAGCCTCTGTTCCTCGCCCTCCTGTTGTCACAGTCATGGGTCATGTTGATCACGGTAAAACGTCATTGCTGGATTATATTCGTCATTCACGCGTAGCAGCCGGAGAAGCGGGCGGAATTACTCAGCACATCGGTGCCTATCATGTAGAAACACCAAATGGTGTCATTACTTTCCTGGATACGCCCGGACACGCGGCATTTACAGCTATGCGTGCCAGAGGTGCCCAGGCAACTGATATTGTTATTCTGGTTGTATCTGCAGATGACGGTGTGATGCCACAAACTGCTGAAGCAGTAAAACACTCAAAAGCTGCCGGTGTTCCAATCGTGGTTGCGGTGAATAAAATTGATAAAGAAGATGCTGATCCGGATCGTGTGCGCACAGATTTGTCAGGGCTGGAAGTTATCCCTGAAGAGTGGGGTGGAGACGTGCAGTTTATTAATGTCTCTGCAAAGACCGGCCAGGGAATAGATGATCTGCTAAATGCGTTGAGCCTGCAGGCTGAAGTAATGGAATTAGTGGGTGTGCCTGATGGTCCTGCGACCGGCATTGTAATTGAATCCACGCTGGATAAAGGGCGCGGCCCGGTGAGTACTATTCTGGTACAGGAAGGCAAGCTGTCTCGCGGAGATATTCTATTGTGTGGTGAGGAATATGGACGTGTTCGTGCCATGTTTGATGAACAGGGCAAGCCGGTTGAGTCTGCTGGTCCCTCGCTGCCAGTTGTAGTACTGGGTTTGTCAGGAACAGTGAATGCGGGTGAAGAAGCAATTGTTGTTGAAAATGATCGTAAAGCGCGTGAAGTTGCTGAAGTGCGTAAAGGCAAGACACGAGAGTCAAAACTTGCAGCACAACAATCAGCAAAACTTGAAAATATCTTTAATCAAATGCAGGACGGTGAAATTGCCGCAGTCAATATTCTGGTTAAAGCGGATGTGCAAGGTAGTGCAGAAGCCTTGCGTGATTCATTGGAAGGCCTTTCTACCGACGAGGTAAAAGTGACTATTGTCAGTGCCGGTGTAGGAGGGATTACTGAGTCAGATATCAATCTTGCAGCTGCATCCAGCGCAATCGTGATTGGTTTTAATGTACGTGCAGATGCAAGTGCCCGTAGAGCTATTGATGAAAATGGCGTCGATTTGCGTTACTACAGCATTATTTATGAAGCAATAGATGATGTTAAGAGTGCAATGAGCGGCCTGTTATCTCCTGAGTTACGGGAAGAAATTGTGGGTATTGCAGAAGTTAAAGACGTCTTTAAGTCGTCAGTGCTAGGTGCGGTAGCTGGCTGTCAGGTTGTTGATGGTGTTGTCAAGAAAGGTAATCCGATTCGTGTGTTGCGAGATAATGTCGTTATATATGAAGGCGAGCTGGAGTCTTTGCGTCGCCATAAAGATGATGTGTCCGAAGTGCGTGCTGGAACAGAATGTGGAATTGCAGTGAAGAACTACAACGATGTTAAGCCGGGCGATAATATCGAAGTCTACGAGCGAACTGAAGTTGCTCGAACGATTGCCTAAGTATGCCTAAGGATTTTCCTCGTGCATTACGCGTCGCTGAACAAATTAGAAGAGAGCTTGCTGTTCTGATCAGAGACTCAGTTAACGACCCGAGAGTTAAGGATCTTTCAATTTCAGAAGTCGTGGTAACGAAAGACCTGTCTGCTGCAAAAATATATTTCTCTCCTTACACGCAAAATAAGGATGTTGAAGAATTACAGGCTGGCCTGAATAGTTGCTCTGCATATCTGCGTAAAGAGCTGGGGAGAATAATGCGTTTGCGAATTGTCCCCACATTATCATTTCATTACGATGACACACTGGAACGATCAGCGCGATTGAACGAAATTCTGGCAAAGGAAAAGCAGGATTAAGTTCAAATTCGCGTAATCAGTGCACCTGATCTTTTTGATTCACCGTCTGCATCACCTTAACTTTTTAATTTCCCGTCTTGGCCAAGAAAAATAAATTTAGTCGCGATATTCACGGATTGCTCGTTCTTGATAAATCTCTCGGACTTAGCTCTAACCATGCACTGCAGCAGGTGAAGCGCCTGTTTAATGCAAAAAAAGTGGGGCATACCGGCACGCTGGATCCACTGGCAACAGGTGCGTTAGTCCTGTGCTTTGGACGGGCAACCAAACTCGCAGATCACGTAATGGGTGCCAGGAAAGCTTACTACACAGTAGCAAAACTGGGCGAGCAGACAGACACAGGGGATAAAGAAGGGCAGGTAATTGCAACGGCGGATGTGAAACAGCAGCATCTTGATGCCATTGCCGAGACGGCCAGTACATTTGTGGGTGTTATTGATCAGATACCACCGATGTACTCAGCAATTAAAAAAGACGGTGTGCCCATGTACAAGCTGGCTAGAGAAGGGAAGCAAATAGAGCGTCCTTCGCGTCAGGTACAGATTGATTCTATTGTGATTGAAAGCATTCAGGATAATAAAGTTGGCATGACGGTACATTGCTCGAAAGGCACTTATATTCGTACACTGGTTGAAGATATAGGCGCTAAGCTTGGGTGTCTGGCGCATGTGGATGAATTGCGTCGTTTATCTGTCGGTGAATTTGGGCATACCTATGACATGTATACCTATGAGCAATTAGAACAGATAAGTTGTGATGGAGCCGTGGCACTGGAAAAAACAATGCTGGCGCCGGAAGTCGCTTTTTATGAATACCCAAGGCTCGAGATGAAGAATGGACTGCTATTGTCACTGGAACAGGGCAGGAAAATCAGATTTCCAGCAGATATAAATAGTAAATATATCCGTATTTATGATACCAATCGGGTTTTTCGAGGCTTGGGAGAGCAGAAAGATGATGGATTTGTCCATTTTAGTAAGTTTTATATGTCATAAGGCAATTAAGGTATTGTGCCTTTGCGGACACATGGTAGAATCGCGCTCTCTTAGGAATACCATCCAGTAATCAATACTAGAAAAGTTTATAAAAATGGCACTAACAGCGGAAGATAAATCGGGCATCGTCAAGCAGTATCAACAGTCAGCAAATGACACAGGTTCACCTGAAGTTCAGGTGGCATTACTATCTGCTCGTATAAAGTACCTTAGTGATCATTTTTCAAGCCACAAGCATGACCATCATTCCAGACACGGCTTATTGAAGCTGGTCAATCAAAGACGCAAGTTGCTCGATTACATTAAACGTAAGGATCAGCAACGCTACCAGCAGCTGATTTCATCATTAGGCCTGCGCCGATAATATCAACTATGGCTCAGCAAACACTGCGTAGCCATGCCTTTTATGTAGGAAAATCTTTGATTAGCACTGTGCCGGCAGCATGGTGGCGTATTCTTATATACAAAATTTAACGTTCAATTCATACAGGAAATCTTGAGTGAAAAGCATAAAGAAATCATTCCAATTCGGGGCACATGAAGTCACTATTGAGACTAGCGAAATAGCTCGTCAGGCAGACGGTGCTGTTTTAGTTAATATGGGCGATACCTCAGTTCTGGTCACAGCAGTTGGTGTAAGAGAAGCTAGAGAAGGGCAGGATTTCTTTCCACTCACGGTTAACTATCAGGAAAAAACCTATGCAGCAGGTAAAATTCCTGGTGGCTTTTTCAAGCGCGAAGGTCGTCCTTCCGAAAAAGAGACATTAACCTGTCGTCTGATTGATCGTCCGATTCGCCCTTTATTCCCGAAAGGGTTTAAAAACGAAGTGCAGGTGATCGCCACAGTCGTATCAATGAATACTGATGTTGATTCTGATATTCCGGCATTAATTGGTACATCTGCAGCTTTAGCGATATCTGGCATTCCTTTTGATGGTCCTATCGGTGCCGCCAAAGTGGGATATATCGATGGCCAGTATGTTTTAAATCCAACATTTAGTCAGTTGGAAGAATCTGATCTTGAATTAGTCGTTGCAGGGACAGATAGCGCCGTGCTTATGGTTGAGTCAGAAGCCAACATACTTTCGGAAGACGTGATGCTGGGTGCGGTTATGTATGGCCATCGTGAGATGCAGGTGGTGATTAACGCCATTAAAGAACTTGCCAGTGAAGTAGGCAAGCCACGTTGGGAATGGACAGCCAAGGAAGAAGATAAACCTCTGGCAGATAAAGTGGCCGCAGCATTTGAACAGCCGCTAAGCGAAGCTTACAAGATTTCAGAGAAGCTCTCTCGTCAACAGGCTGTCGGTGAATTGAGAGCGAAAGCGGTTGAAGAGATAAGCTCAGAGGACGGCCCTAGTGCCGCAGATGTAAGTGCTGAGTTTGGCAAATTGGAAAAGCGCATTGTGCGCGGAAAAATTATTGCGGGTGAGCCACGTATCGATGGACGAGATACAAAAACGGTGCGTCCGATATATGTGCGTACCCGTGTGCTACCTCGCACTCATGGGTCAGCACTGTTTACACGGGGTGAAACACAAGCGTTAGTCGTCACTACGCTTGGGACCGGCCGTGATGCGCAGATTATCGATGCAATTGAAGGTTCATTTAAAGATACCTTTATGTTGCATTACAACTTCCCTCCATATTCAGTAGGTGAAGCAGGCAGAACTGGCTCTCCTGGTCGAAGAGAAATTGGTCATGGGAAGCTGGCCAAACGGGGTGTTCAGGCTATTATGCCAACACAGGAAGAGTTTCCTTACGTGATTCGTGTGGTGTCAGAAATTACTGAATCCAATGGTTCCAGCTCGATGGCATCAGTCTGTGGTACCAGTTTATCTTTACTTGATGCAGGCGTACCAATTAAAGCGCCGGTAGCCGGTATCGCAATGGGCCTTATTAAAGAAGGTGATGATTACGCAGTATTGACGGATATCCTGGGAGATGAAGATCATCTTGGAGACATGGACTTCAAGGTAGCGGGTACCCGAGATGGTATTACAGCACTTCAGATGGATATTAAAATTCAGGGTATTACAGAAGAAATCATGAAAGTTGCTCTTGCTCAGGCGCAGGATGGACGTATTCATATTCTTTCTAAGATGGCTGATGTGATTGAAAATCCTGCTGAAATGTCTGAATTTGCTCCGCGCTTACTGGCAATGAAAGTGCATCCGGACAAGATTCGCGATGTTATTGGTAAAGGTGGTGCCGTTATCCGTGCAATCACTGAAGAAACAGGTGCTTCTGTTGACATCGATGATGAAGGTAATATCAAAATTGCTTCAGTGGATCGCGCCGCCGGTGAAGAAGCCAGAAAACGTATTGAACTGATTACTGCGGATGTTGAAGTCGGGGCTACTTATGAAGGTAAAGTGGCGAAAATTATGGACTTCGGTGCATTTGTAACCATCCTTCCGGGTCGTGATGGATTGGTCCATATTTCCCAAATTTCCAGCGAGCGCGTTGAAAATGTCTCTGATGAGTTGACTGAAGGTGATATGGTCACTGTCAAAGTGCTGGAAGTGGATAAGCAGAATCGAATTCGTTTAAGTATGAAGGCTGTCGAAGAATAAAATAAATACATGGCTGGCAAAGACGACCCCACCCACTGGAAAGACAAACTTACGCCAGAGCAATTTGCCATATGTTGGCAAAAAGGCACTGAGCCTCCATTTTCAGGTCGATTGCTAGACGAAAAAAGCGCCGGCACCTTTATCTGTACTTGCTGTGAAAGCAGATTATTCTCATCCGAGACTAAATTTGACTCTGGATCAGGCTGGCCCAGCTTCTGGAAACCGGTGTCAGATCAGGCAATTCGCTACATCACGGATAACTCACACGGTATGACGCGAGTTGAAGTGTGTTGCAATCAATGCGGTTCACATCTTGGCCATGTATTTGAGGATGGCCCCGAGCCAACCGGGAAACGTTACTGCATAAACTCACTATCTTTGGACTTCATTTCTGAAAGCGAGTAAATGTTTAACAAATTGCTTATAAATTAGTAGCTCAGGATCGGTTATTCAGAGTGGTTTTACTAAGTTTGGGTGCTATAATCTTGGCATTCCAGCAGCAGTTTTGGTAGTTTTCGCTGTCAAAGAAGTTTGATAATCAATAATAATAAGGTCTATATAAATAGATTAGGTTTTCATTAAGTAACTCGGAGGTACCGATGAAGAAATTATTAATCAATGTACGCTATTTTTTAGCCCCGTTGCTAATACTGGCGTCGATGTTTGGAGTTTTGGCCGGCGGTCCATGGGTATGGACAGGTGTGGCCCTGTTAGGA